>VTLG01005343.1_pt1 | contig 21071 bp, 22 predicted proteins | sample 4694571 | NCBI WGS metagenome assembly VTLG01 (sample SAMN12604809, study PRJNA352737) | marine metagenome | biome: ENVO:00000447; feature: ENVO:00000209|ENVO:00000569|ENVO:01000036; material: ENVO:00002151; isolation source: viral sequences binned using virsorter ... | reverse complement strand
CCATAAAAAACGATATAGGTTTCACTTTGAAAAAAATGTGCTATATTTGCCGTGAATTTAGGTAATTTTTTGTATAGAAATGGCCGAAAATGCAGTAGTCGAGACCCGTGGTCGCCCGCGCAAGACTGAGGACACGCGGTTAACGAAGAAGCAATGGGATTTCGTAAACCTTGTTTGCGTGAAGGAGGGTGAGATGACCCTTCGGGAAATCGCCGCTGAAGCGGGATACGCGGCCAAATCTTCGCACACCAGAGCTTATGAGCTGTTAAATCCTCGTTTAAACCCCCATGTCGTGAAGGCCGTGAGAGAACGGCGACAGGAGCTGGCTGAAAAGTACAGTGTGGATTATGGACGGCACGTGAGGGATTTACAGAGAATCCGTGATGCGGCAATCGAGAACGGAGCTTACTCTGCTGCGGTTCAGGCTGAGTACCGTCGAGGTCAGGCGGCTGATTTATACGTTTCACGCTCCGAGATCCGTCACGGATCGATAGATTCCATGTCCAAGGCCGATGTAGAAAAAGCCATTTTGGACATTAAGCGTCAACTAGGGGAAGAGCCCAGAATTATTGAAGGTGAGGTGATTGAGCCAGAAGCCGGAAAGCCAGTTTTGGAGTCAGTTAAAGTCGGGACTCCTGAAAGCTCGTAACGACGTTATTTTGACTCGCATAGAGAACGCAAGTACCCCGGGAATCCCGGATATTTTGTTATGTGATTCAAAAAATAATTTTCATTTAATCGAATTGAAGGTATCCAAGGGCAATGTGGTCAAGTTAAGCCCACATCAGGTAGCGTTTGCGGTGAAGCATTCTCAGGCGAATGTGTGGGTTCTGGTCAAGAAGTTGGGTAAGACGGCCCGGGATTACACGGTTTTATTGTTCAAGGGGCCCCAGATCTTTGATTTGGCACAATTTGGGCTAAAAGAAACGGAACCTTTTTTGAGTTTATCGTCGCCGGTTGACTATGATTCTTTGTATTCGGCATTAGTCTAGGGTCCCCTATGAGCCTCCCACTCGGCACGGAACTTGAAACACAGAAATTGAAGCTGGAACTGCGTTTGAAGCAGTTAGAGCGCGTAGAGGCGTGTCACGACGAATTTATACCCTTTGTAAAGAGTATGTGGCCCGAGTTCATTGCGGGTCGGCACCACTACATTATTGCGGAAAAGCTGGAACAAATTGCGCGGGGCGAGATCAAACGGTTAATTATTAATATGCCGCCTCGTCATACGAAGAGTGAATTCGCCAGTTATCTGTTTCCGGCGTGGATGATCGGGAAAAAGCCTGAAATGAAGATTATTCAGGCGACGCACACCACGGAACTTGCGGTCAATTTCGGTCGAAAAGTCAAAAATCTGCTGGAAACTGAGGAATATCAGGAAATTTTCGAGAATTGTGAGCTATCGGTTGACAGTAAGGCGTCAGGACGGTGGGACACCAAGTCTGGCGGGATGTACTACGCCGTGGGTGTGGGCTCAAACCTAGCGGGCCGTGGTGGTGATTTGATTGTCATTGACGATCCGCACTCGGAGCAGACGGCGATGTCGGCCAGCGGCTTTGAAAATGCGTGGGAATGGTACACAGCGGGTCCCAGACAGCGCCTGCAGCCGGGTGGGGCGATAGTTCTGGTACAAACCCGGTGGTCCGAGAAGGATATGACGGGGAATCTGATCCGTCAGATGACCAAGGATTCGATGGCGGACCAGTGGGAAGTGGTTGAATTACCGGCTATTTTGCCCTCTGGGGAGCCCACTTGGCCGGAATTCTGGAAAAGGGAGGAATTAGAGCAGGTTAAGGCATCAGTGCCCGCGTACCAGTGGAATGCCCAGTATCAGCAGGACCCGACAGCGGAAGAGCTGTCTATTTTAAAGCGCGAATGGTGGAAAGTGTGGGATAAAGAGGAAGTTCCCAACTTGCAGTATGTCATCCAGAGCTACGATACGGCGTTCTCGAAACGCGAAACAGCGGACTATTCGGCTATTACCACGTGGGGGGTGTTTTATCCATTGGAAATTGGGGGTCCCCCTAATTTAATTTTGCTGGATGCCCAGAAGGGGCGGTGGGATTTTCCTGAGTTGAAGGAGATCGCGCTGGATCAGTATAAGTTCTGGGACCCCGAAACGGTCATAATTGAAGCAAAAGCCTCTGGAATGCCGCTCACACATGAATTGCAAAACATGGGCATACCTGTGGTAAACTTTACGCCTAGCAGAGGAAACGATAAACTGTCAAGAGTGCATTCGATTTCTCCGTTATTTGAAGCGGGTATGATCTGGGCACCCGAGGAGCGGTGGGCGGAAGATGTCATTGAAGAATGTGCAGCGTTTCCAAATGGCACCCACGACGACTTGGTGGACAGCTTGACACAGGCCCTGATGCGTTATCGTCAGGGTAATTTTGTACAAATTCCCACGGACGACTGGGAAGAAGGCGAGGGTAGTATGAACATAGAGGCAAGCGCGTACTATGGCTGAACCAGCCGATCTAACACAGGCAGAGATATTGGCTCGTCAGCGAATGCTTGAAGAAGCGTTAGCGCGGCAAGCCCCGGATGCCGAAGTTTTTGGCAGAATTAACGACCCACGACCCACGGAACGGCCTATAGAGTACGAATATGGAGCCGTACTCGATTATGGGCAAGAAGGTCAGCTTCCGGTTGACATGACTATGGGTCGGATTTTGGGCGAAGGGGCTCTGTTACAAGGTGCTCAATGGGGTATAAAAGATTTATTAACCGGAGAACGTCGTGAGGTTTTAGAGCCCGCCACCGTCACGTACAAAGATTTACCAGATCGATTTAATCCCCTCACCGGTCGATTTGACCCTCGAACTGAAGAGACTATAACTCCCGGACGTTACGGTCCCGCAGACAAAAGTTTTAGGTATTCGCCGTTATATCGAGGTGCAGCTTCGGCGGGACAGTACATAGAAGACCTGCTTCAAGATCCTGCTAAACGGGACGAAGCCTTGGAAATGATCAAGAAATTTCCAGAAATATTGGATAAACAAACCCGTTTAACCGTGGAATCTGCATTACGTGGTGGCGAACGTGTTGTAGATCCTGAATCAGGGATGAGTGGTAGCCCGAGTGATCTTTTACTGGCGTCAACCGGTTTAATGGGCGCGAGCGGCGCGGCTTCTGCTTTAAGGGGGATTGACGGCGGCGTAACACTGGGGTCCGGGCCTATAATAAGATTACAAGGGTTTGGTGATGAGCGAAAAGATCCTCCTCCTCCACGGTTTGATGAATCAGGAAGCCAGAAAGACTTATTGTTTACCCATGAGCTAAAGGAAGAGGAGTTGTGGAGGGCCCTAGATAGTGGAGGGTTGTCGTCTCCCAGTTTGGGTTTAGGACGTGAAACGGAGTCGGCTAGTGGCTTTGGTGAAATTATTCTGGTTGGAAAGCCAGAAGCTTTTAATCCAGCAAATGATTCGAGAAACCTTATTTTTAGCGCAGACGCCTATACCCCGAGGCACCCCTTTACTTTCTTCAAACAAAAACAAGAACTAGCAAATCCTGAAGTAAGAGCAGAAAAGATTAGAGAAGATTTTGGTTTTATGGAAACCATTTCAGATTTCTCGGATTCTAATCTTGCGTGGGCTAACGACGGCTTTGGAAGAGCCGGAAAATATCCTGTGACGGGAACAATTATTACGCCCGATTACGGCTCACATGAGCCTGCAGGGTGGTTTCTTGACGAAAAACAAAACCCACTCCTTGTTTATAAGTTTTTAAAAGACGAGGGGCATACTGAAGCAGGCGGGTTATCGCTAGAGGTTCCTCCTCGGCTCAAAACAGACACGTATGACCCGGAGCTAACAAATAACGCTTTAAAAGTCATAAACGACAACATAGAAAGTTCTTCCGAAGCAAGATCAACGGTTGTTAGGCATTTATCCGAGGCTTTAGAAGGCAACCCGGCGTTACAAGAAAGATACGAAAAGTGGTTGAAAGATTTTAAATCACGTTATGTTGAAGCAGACGAAAAAGGCGAACCCGTAGCCTATCTTGAGCGTTACGGGGACGATGGAACAACGCTAGTCGAAGCTACCCCGGAAAACGTGGTAGAGCATATGAAAGCGGAGGATCTTCGATTAGGAGAAGGTGGTACTGAAAGCACTGCTCCGGGACCTATGTTTGCTCGTACTGCCAGAGAATTGCCAAGTAACGTAGAAGCTAAGCAATATGCAGATACCCCCGATTCAGGAGACGGTATTACTCGTTTACTTAGAGAAAAAGATTTTGGCTGGGGGTCGCAAACCGTCACGCCTCAACAACTTCGGTCGAAAATGGTAGAGCATTTTGGGGAAGATACTGAAAAGATCTTGGACGAATTACCGATGCCCCAAGCACTTAGAACCGAGCTTCTTAACACAGCCATACAGTTGGCACCGGATGTCGATGCGGTAAGGGCCGTAGTTAGGGAAAGATATGGCAGCTTAGCAGACATGGTAGAGAAACCTAGTCTTACGTCCTTTATATTGGGTGGAAGCCGCGCTCCTATAACTAAAAGTAACTTAGAAGAACAGATAGAAAAAACCACTCAGGATATTTTAAGGCTTGAAAGAAAAGCCCAGCATACTCCGAAAAAGTATTTTGAAGCCAAGCCTCAAAGAGTTGTCGGTATGGACGAGTTTGCGGGCGCGATTGTGCCTACTTATGCAAGCGAAGAGCTTGTTGATGCGTTAAAAGCCCAAGGCTTAAAAGTTGTAAAATACAGGCAAGGTGTGGACCCCCGAGACGAGGACCGTGCTTGGAACAGCGTGGTCGATGCCAAGCAACAATTCCGCGATGAGATGTTTTCTATTTCCGGTGACGGTGGCCTAACCGCCGCGACTCTCGGTGCAGTGGGGGAAACAACGGAGGAAGCCTCGCCTAAAGAATTCGATCAAGAGCGAGCGTGGCCGACCGATTTTGATTTTTCCCGTACTTATGCAAATGGTGGTATGGTAAACAGTATGAACAGATTTCCTCAAGCAGGACCCTTGGCCCGACAAGCGGTTCCACGTGAAACAATGGTCCCTATGGGTTATGACAATGGCGGGGGTGTTACTGTTCCCATGCCGAATTTTCGTCCGGGACTAGAGCAACCCCTTGATGAACGGTTCACGCAACCCGGTCCATATGACATGGGACCTTTGCAACAAATCATTCCAGAAGAAGAATCTTGGAGAGACCTAGCTGAAAGGAATCTTGCGGGGGTGCTAGGTGATGATCGTCAAGCGTACCGCCGAGCTGGAACACTGATGGACACAGCCGATGTTATTCCGGGAGTGGGTGATGTCGCCGCTGCAGCGGACGTTATGCAAGCCGTTAAAGAGGTAGATCCTATGGGCATGGGCATTGCTGCGGCAGGGATTATTCCCGGTGGAAGAAATGCTTTAGGAAAAGTACGAGAATTTTTAAAAGAAAAATTTATACATGACCGCACACCTCAATATCCAACTGGAACTTTTCCGAGGCATCGAATGCAACCTTTGCCACCAGAAGATCCAGAGGTTAAGTATGATCCTTTTAGAGAAAGCTTTGATTTTGAAAGAAATGCGGGAAGACAAGCCGCTTCTTTTCCAGAACATGATAAAGAACTTTTACAGAGGGCAAAAGAACAAGGGTTCAACACGGATCAGGTTTTATATCATTATACGACTCAGCTTGAAAAAGGTCCTGATGGAAAACTGGGAGAGCTTACTTCTATAAAACCTTCTAAAAGCGGCACTTATGGTCCGGGTGTTTATTTATCTCCTGATCCTTTTTATGCACAACGGTATGCGCTTGACGCAAAAGATGTGAAGAAATTTGGAGAAGGTGCCCGCGCTATTCCGGTAGTTGTTCGAGGCAAGTTAGCCAACACCGCTGATTTTGTGGACGCTATGAACGAAGCGCAAAAAGAAGTCAGCAAAATAACTAAAACATTTAGTCCCGAAAAAATAAAAATTGCAGCGGATGATATTCTTCGTCAGAAAGGGTTTTCTGGCAAACAAGTTAATATGTATGGCGAAAACGAATTTGTTGTTTTCGATCCTAAAGACATACGTTCTATAAACGCTGAATTTGATCCTGATTTTAAAGATTCCGCTGAACTGTTAAAAGCACAGGGCGGAGAAGTCCAGAGTTTTCAAACGGGCGGTAATGTTTTTGGTCTTCCTGACTTTACGGGTCGCGTTCTTGCAACAGACACAGAGGACGACGTAACCGCCGCTGAGACTTTAGCAGCAGCCACGACCCCCGCAGCCACGACAATGCCTGCGGGCCTTAACCCCTTGCAACAAAGACTGGTAGCCTCCGGCGATCTTCAGCTAGAAGATCTGGGTTATACAAAAGACACGGTTAAAGGCGCAGATCCCACGGTTACTTCTGTGTTCCAGACTACAACTCCAGCAGAAGATTTAATTGAAACCACGACAGATACAACCACGGACACAACCACGGACACGACTACCACAGATACAACCACGGACACAACCACGGACACGACTACCACAGATACAACGACGACAGACCCCGTGGTTGTAGATCCAGATCCAGTAATTGTAGATCCAGTAGTTGTAAACCCGGCGGTAGGTCAGGTAGTTACAGATCCGGTAGTTGTAGATCCAGTAGTCACAGAGCCGCTTACCCCGTGGCCCACGACGACTGAGACCACTACCGATACTACCGATACAACCACTGAGCCTGTGCTTGAAACGACGACAGAGCCGGTAACTGAGACTACTACCGACACAGCTCCGTTGATCGTCACCGACCCGTTGGCCTCGGAGGAATTATCCTCCCTTACGGAGCAGGTAGATGAAACTCCAGTAGGTCTGGTGCCGTCTCCCACAGCAGAGGATGTGACGACGTTCACGGTTCAGGAACAGCCTGACGCGCCGGATGAGCAGCCTTTCGTACCGATAACCGGGGTTTCTCCAGATCTTTCTGTTAACCAGTATCTGGATACCACGTATGAGACTGGATATCCCACGACTCAGGGTATGGAGATTAAAGAGTCACTGATCCCGGGTCAGGAGTATTCAGCCGAGCGCCTTGCAGCGGGTCAGATGATGGACGTGATCAAGCCGGACTTAGGCTCTGGTGCAGGGCTTCCGAGTGTGGATTTCTCAAACATAGGTTTTGATGTCGATGACGATACGGAAGAAGTAGAAACCGAGTTGTATGAGAAACCTGAGTTTGTTTCGACAGACCCGGATCTTACCGAAACTGGACCAAATTATGCGGACCTCCCGATGTCTTCTCATGCACGGGAAAATGAGATAACAGACCCCTTGGGCTATAACTTTGATTTATCCGGTGCTATGGAAGGTACGGTAGATTTCCTTACTAATCCGCTACGTGGTATAGAAGGACTTGCCATTAACGTCGCAGATCGGATTTGGAAAAACAGACCAGCGTTCTTTTTAGCTACGCACAGAGGACCAAAAGGGGAACCTTTTGTACTAGACCAGAATGGCAAGCCCATAAGAAGAAAAGGACTAGGTACTTTGATTAATCGTATCTTGGATAAGATGTACGAAGAGCGTCCCAATAAGCTATTTAAAGAATACATAAACGAGGGCGAAGAACTGGAGGGTGAGGTCTGGGGTACGTTAAGGGATCGTATAAAGCGTAAGAAGGAGGTCACGGACACGACAGAAGCCGGGCAAAAAACCTTCTTAGAAAACCTTTGGGCAGGACTGGGCGCAGGTCTGAATATGATTAATCCGTTCACCTACTTACAGAGCGGACAGCAACAATTCCGGGGAGATGCCGGGAGTCCCTCTAGGTTTCCTACTACTACTCCTGTTGTGACAGGAGTTAACTGGGTAGTGGACAAAGAAACAGGAGAACTGGTTCCTGCGGGAAGAGTTTATGATGAAGAAGGTAACTGGACGGGCAAGTATGCTGATAATGTTGCCGAGTTGCACCCTGATTTTAAATTTCTAGGTGAAATACAGGGGACTAATTTAACGCGAAGGCAACGACGAGATTTTAATAACTGGATGCAAAATTTATCGGATTCTGACCAATCTCTTATATCAAAAGCACGAACTAACGAATACAACGCTTTAGCGGAAAGCTTAAACCTAGATTCTGACACAGGGGTGATGACAAGAGAGTCACCGCCTGATGCACTAACGCAACTTCTTGATTTCTTAGGCGTAGAGCGAAAAAATGGAGAAACTACCTCACAAATACCGTCTGTAAAGCAGGCGGTTTTTGAAGAAGCTATGAAAAAACGCATGGCCGAAGCCGGTTATTCTGAAGCAGATGTCTTCGCGTTAGGGTTATTGGCTGGAGACGAAGATCGCTCTCAAGAACAAAGAGAGGCGGACCAAAGAAAGATAATGGAGCTTGAGGGTTATACGGACGAAGAAATCACAAATATTCAGAGACGCGCACGAAGAGATAAACAAATGGCTAGGGCTCAGCAATACTATGAAACTGTTAGTAGTGGTGGAGCAGATGAGTGGGGAGTCGGTCGTTATGGGGCTATAGATAACCCTTCTTCGGGGTTTTCTAGTGGACGCTTTCACAGTAATGCGGGCCAAGGGGTTCAGTATGGAATAGACGATTCGTGGGTTGAAGAAATGGGGGGCCCGTCGGGAAGAGGAGGATGGAGAGGAACGGGAAGCATTGTAGCAGGCACAGGCCGACTACCAGCCGCTGGCGGAAGCTGGGGCGGACTTAACCCGTTTTTTGAAGTACCCGGACCCGGCGATCCCATGTACGCGGACTATTTAATGGATACGTTGGGTCCCAGTAAGTACCAACAAAATGAAATAGAACGTATGGTGGCTCAGACTCTTCCTTTCTTTGAAGCCGTTGGTGAAGATGGCAAGTATTATTTGATGAGCAAAGAAACGGGGCAAGTATTATATGGCCCGTATGATAACCCTAATGCAGGCGGCGGTGGCACAAGCCCCGGAGGCGGCATGGCGCATGGCGGCCCGGTTGTGCGTAATGTAGGGGAAACCGAGGGCATTGCAGGTTTGTTTGAAGATATGATGGGTCCCGGTAGAATAGATGAAACAGAAAGAGTATATGAATACCCCGGAGGTACGATGACCGAGCGTGTATCCCGTGGTTCCTTTAATATGAGGACAGGCTAATGGCAAATGGTGACAGACCCCCGGTTTCTTTGATAGACCGAGCCCCTATGGGGTTGGAAGAGGAAGAGCTGGAGGCCGTTGAAGTTGAATCGCTTTCTAATAATTTAGCGTCGGAAGAGCTGCCGGAAGGCATTGAGATCATTACGGAAGACGATGGTGGCGTTACTTTAGACTTTGATCCGATGGTCAATCGGGAAAGAGAAGACGATTTTTACGCAAATCTGGCTGAATTCATGGATGATCGTGAATTAGGAAGCGTTGCAAGTGATTTAATGGAGCAGTATCAGGCTAATAAGGCGTCCAGACAAGAGTGGGAAGAAGCCTATTCCAAGGGTTTGGAGCTTTTGGGGTTCAGTTATCAGGAAAGAACACAGCCTTTTCGTGGTGCGACGGGGGTAACGCACCCTCTTTTGGCTGAAGCAGCCGTTCAATTCCAAGCACAAGCCTTTAACGAACTATTACCTTCTGAGGGGCCAGTCAGGACTGCGGTTATGGGTAGTCAGACGCATGGAAAGGAAGAGCAGGCGCAGCGTGTCAGGGACTTTATGAACTACTACATCACGAATGTGATGGAGGAATACACCCCTGAATTCGATCAAATGCTGTTTTATTTACCGTTGGCGGGTTCTACCTTCAAAAAAGTCTATTTTGATGACGCATTAGGGCGTCCAGTCAGCAAATTTGTACCCGCTGAGAACCTGATTGTGCCTTATGAGGCTAATGATCTGGAAACTTGCCCAAATATTACCAATGTTGTGCGTATGTCGCTTAATGACTTACGAAAACAGCAGGTAGCAGGCTTTTATCGGGACATTCCGGTACACCCTTCGCAGTCTGAACCAGACAGTTTGACCAGTGAAGAGGACTATTTAAGTGGAATGCGGCCTTCAAATGTCGAATATGACTGTACTTTGCTTGAATGCCACGTCGATTTAGACCTTCCGGGGTACGAAGATAAGGCTGAAGATGACGAAGAAACGGGCATTAAGGTCCCTTATATTGTCACTATTAGCGAAGATAATGGTCAGGTCTTGGCTATTCGGCGTAATTATGGGGAAGATGACCCGTTAAAGGCAAAAATACAGTATTTTGTCCACTATAAGTTCCTTCCCGGCTTTGGTTTCTATGGAATGGGCTTAATTCACACCATTGGTGGCCTTTCTAGGACAGCAACGGCTGCCTTACGGCAATTAATTGACGCCGGAACCCTTTCAAACCTCCCAGCGGGCTTCAAAGCGCGTGGCTTGCGTATTAGAGACGATGATGACCCCCTACAGCCCGGAGAATTCAGGGACGTAGACGCTCCCGGAGGAGCCATCAGGGACAGTTTGCTGCCGTTACCGTTTAAAGGACCGGATAGCACGTTATTTCAGCTTTTAGGCTTTGTTGTGGATGCTGGAAGGCGTTTTGCCACGATAACGGACATGAAAGTAGGCGATGGCAACCAGCAAGCTGCTGTAGGCACTACTTTAGCCATGCTGGAGCAGGGAACTCGCGTAATGAGTGCGGTTCATAAGCGTATGCACTACGCCATGAGGGTGGAATTTAAGATTTTAGCGCGGGTAATGGCGGAAAGTCTGCCTCCTGTATACCCTTATTCCGTTGCTGGGGCAGATCAGCAGGTTAAAGCGCAGGATTTTGATGACCGTGTAGACGTTTTACCGGTGTCAAATCCCAACATTTTCTCCCAAAGTCAACGTATTACGCTGGCTCAAACGGAGCTACAGCTTGCGATGCAGGCCCCGGAGTTACACAATATGCCCGAAGTGTACCGTCGCGTGTACGATGCGATGGGGGTACGGGATATTGACAAGATCCTGATTTCGGAAACACCGGATGATATCGTTCCAAAAGATCCTTCTATGGAAAACATGGATGTTCTGGAAAACGGAGCATTACGGGCATTCAAGGGGCAGGATCATCAGGCACACATGATGACTCATCTGTTGTTTATGACGGGTGGTGTAGCCGCACAAAATCCACAGATTCAATTAAAGCTGACCAAGCATTTGACAGAACACGTTCGATTGCAGGCGGAGGAGCAGGCTGAGCAGATGTATGCCCAGCAAAATCCCAATGCGGCTCAACAGGATCTGTCACAGGATTTACAGTTTCAGGCAATCGTTGCCCAGATGGAAGCGCAAGGAACTCAGCAGTTACGAGATCTTGGACTTCAAGTATCTGGTCAGCAGCAAGGTGAACAGCAGCAACCTGATCCATTAATTGCCTTGAAGCAACAAGAGCTTCAAATCAAGCAATCACAGGTTCAAGGCGATCTTCAAAAGGATCAAGCAGAGCTTGCTATGGATCAACAGCGTATGCAGAATAAAGCTTCTGAGTTTCAACAGCGGTTGGCTAGTCAGGAACGCATGACTGATGCCAAGATTGATGCAGCGCGGGAAAGAGAAATTTTACGACAAAGAGGTAAACAATGAGCGCAGTTAAGATACACGGAGCCCCGATAAAGGAGCCGCCAAAGCCTGTAGCCAAAGCGGTTATAAAAGGACAAGGCAGTATTCCTTATCCCAATCCAAAAGAACAGAAAACCCCCAATGTTAGCCAACCCAAGATTTTCCGTGGTAAAAAACGAGGAATGGGCGCAGCAGAAAGGGGTGGTCGCTACATGAGCTGCTAACCATGCCGTTAAAGCGAGGTTCTAGCCGGAAGACCGTCAGCAAAAACATCAAAACTTTGCAAAACGAAGGTCGTCCTCAAAAACAAGCAGTGGCCATAGCTTTAAATAAAGCAGGGAAGAGCAGACGTAAAAAATCACGGTAATGCGTGAGGGTTTTGGCGTTTATGTTGATTACGATCATCGATGATAATGTTGTCGATGGGGCTGAATCGATGCTTTTTCGTGATATCCATCGCTGTCAACAATTTGCCTACTGGATCGAACATAACTGCCGGGATGCTCGTTGCCAAGGGGGCGTCAAGCAACAAAAAATTACCGCCTATTGTAAGCCCGTTATGGCAGCATCTAACCAAAAATTCTGGGATTAAATATGAGTATTTATAGTTGTAGTTTTTACATTGCTGAAGAAAAACGCTTTGTCGAATGGGACGAATATATTGCTTTTTATAAGCAGCAAGATAAGGAGGCGGCATGAGTAAGAAGCTGCAACACGATTCAGTCTGGGCGAAGTATGACATCGATAACGATGGAACCGTTAGCGACGAGGAGCTAGAGCGGGCCACTCAAATGATCGAATTAGACCTTAGAGAAGAAAAGCAGGATTCTCAAAGAAGGATTGCTTGGGTAGCGATGGCTTCTATGGTTGCTTATTCACTTTTACCTCTTTTACCCTTTGTCCCAGAAGCTCGCCTCTCTACCTTGGCTTCTCTATCGGATATGTTATTCCTTTCCCAAGCCTCCATTATTGGTCTATATTTTGGCGCGACAGCGTATATGTCGCGTAAGCCGTAAGGCTATAGTATGATCTTTGAATCGATTGCGGCAGTGACAGCGGCGCTGAGTGCAGTCAACGGTCTTATCGGGCAAGTCAAAGAATCTGGTGGTCACATCAATACTGTCTTGGACAGGATGCAAGCGATCAACTCAGGAATGCAAAGGCTGGAGATTGAGAAGCGCGAGTCGATGGTGCAGCCGCTTACCCCGCAAGAGGCAATGAAATTATCTATGGCAAAGCAGCAAATGAATCGGTTTCACACCGAATTAAGAAATATGGCAATTTTGTCTAATGAACACGCAAAATTCGTCGATGAATATTTTAGAATCATGGAAGAGTCGAGACAGGCGCATGAGGCGTCTGTCAAAGCAATCATTGCAAAAAAGAAGGCTAGGAAGAAATTACTTCAGGATATGTTCTTGTATTCTGTTGTCGGTATTATAGGCTTGATGATTTCGGCAATCGTTATAACCCTAGTTATTTTTGCATTTAAGCCGTAGGAGGAGCTATGGACGTAGGAGCAACAAATCCCGCCAACCAGATTTCTTGGAGGCAGGTAGCAGAACAGAAATATCAACGGTTAGTGGATGATCTTCAGGTTGAAGAACGTAAGCAAAGAGTAGAGCAACTAAATACTACACTATATATCGCTAAAAATAATAAAATACAGCTTCAATCGGGGAAAGCTCCGACTAACATTAATATTCTGGTGTAGCTATGGGATTTAAGCTGAGTGCAGGGTTAGGGCTGGCTTTAGTTATTCTGGCAGGGTCTTTCAAAATGTACTATGACAAGACACAAGCAGAGATTGAAGCGTTCCATTTGCAGTTAGAGCAGTCTATCCAGAACCAAAAGACCTTAGAAAGTACCATTGAACAGCAAAATGAAAACCTAAAGCAAGCTGTTGAAAACCAAGAAATGATGATTAGTCAGGTCGAAAAGTTGACAAAAGAAAACATGATGGCACAGAACGAGGTAACCGATATCAGAAAAAAGTTCTCACGGCATTCTATGGATGTGTTGTCTATCAGGAAGCCAAAATTAATAGAGAATATTATCAATCGTGGTACGAAGTCAGTACTCAATGATCTCAAAGATATAACCGATGAAACACAGTTTGATAAAAATACTGATATTCCTAGCACTTCTGCTAGTTAGCGGCTGTTCTATACTTGGTTCAAAACGGGATATTACTGAAGTTAAGCCTGTGGAAGTGGTTACAATCGTTAAAGAAGCGCCAACTTATCACCCTCCACTACCGAATCAGATTGATCCGGTTCCAGTCGAATGGACTGTGTTGAACCCAGAGCTGATGCAAGAGTATCTGGATGATTTAAACGAAGGAAATGCCCCGACTAATGTTTGGTATGCACTAACCACCAAAGGATACGAAAACCTTTCTACCAACATGGCAGAAGTAAAAAGATATTTAAGGCAAACGCTTAATATTTTAAAATACTATCGAGAATTGGATAAAGAGGAAGTTAAAGCTGATGAGTGAACAATTAAGAGAAATGCTTAGACGGCATGAAGGCGTTAAAAACTTTGTATACCTCTGTAGTGAGGGTTACGAAACAATTGGTGTGGGCCGAAATATTGCAGACTCTGGGTTAGGTCTTTCCGATGATGAAGTCGATTATCTGTTGGACAATGATATTAAGCGCGTAAAAGACGAACTTTCTGATGAGTATTATTGGTTTGGCGGCCTTAATGAAGCAAGACAACACGCCATGATAGACATTTCGTTTAATCTTGGTCAGACCAGATTGAGAGGGTTTAAAAAAGCTCTTGATGCTATGGCTTCTGAGGACTTTGATACAGCCGCTGATGAATTTATGGATAGTAGGTGGGCGGAACAAGTTAAAGGTCGCGCACCAGAGGTCACTGAAATGATACGAACGGGAGAATACGCTTAATTAGATATAAGATGTGGTAAGATTCTATTCGATGATGTAAGATCTGCCCGTATGAGTGAAATCGATGTAGTTCAGTACACGCAAAAGGTCATTCGTGAGAGACAATCTCAAATAAATGACGTTTTAATCGGAGGCTCTGTTAAAAATATGGAACAATACCGAGAATGCATGGGTGAGCTACGCGCCTTAGAATATGTTCTGGGAGAAATCTCAAGAATGCTAGAAAATCAGGAATTAATAGATGGCTGAAGCTTCAGAAGAAAAATCCGGTATTTTGGACAATTGTTATGTTGCCCCAGAAGACCGCGTGTTAGACCCTTCCCTTATTGATTCATCTGCAATAGATAGACTTCCCCAACCTACCGGTTGGCGTCTTCTAATTTTACCTTTTAGGCCACCAAATAAAACGACTGGTGGAATTTATCTTCCCGATAAAGCTGTGGATGATTCGGCAATACAAACTAATGTAGGTTACGTTTTAAGACTGGGACCTCTTGCTTATAAAGATAACGAGAAGTTTCCGGGAGAACCTTGGTGTGCTGAAAAAGAATGGATCATCTTTGCCCGTTACGCCGGTTCTCGTTTTCGTTTAAACGAAGAGACTAAAGCTTCTTTTGGAAGCGAGGTTCGGATTTTAAACGATGATGAAGTGTTAGCCGTTATTAAAGATCCAAACGATATTTTCCACAACTAAGGACGAGATCTATGGCAAAAACCGCGCATGAGGCCGATGACGGTCAAGTAAGTTTAGATTTTGATGAGGAACCGCAAGAAGTTGTAGTCCCGGAGGAAGCTCCTGAAGAACAGGAAGCATCCTCGGAAGCTGTAGTAGAAACTGCAGTAGAAGAGGACGAGGTTTCTCAGCAAAGCAAAAAGGTTCAAAAACGAATTAATCAGCTCACTAAACGGGCTAAAGAAGCGGAAAGAGAGCGAGAAGAAGCTTTTCGCTACGCTCAAGCCGTTCAGCAAGAAAGTGAGAACTTAAAAAGTCGCATGAACAACCTCGATAAAAACTATATTGATGAATATGGTAGTCGGGTGATGGCGGAACAACATCAAGCCCAAGAAGAGCTGAAAAAAGCTATGGAGATGGGTGATGCGGACGCTTCGGTTGCGGCCCAGACAAAGATATCCCAGTTGGCGGTTGCAGCAGATCGGCATCAGCAAGCAAAAGCTCAGCGGGAAAGACAGCAGGCGGCTGTTTCATCTCCAACGCCTGCCCCTAATGTAGCTCAACCTCCCCCACAGCAAATGGCTCCACAAGCTGCACCGCAAGAACCGGACCCTAAAGCGGAAGCTTGGGCGGAAAATAACTCTTGGTTTGGGGACGACTACACGATGACGTTCGCAGCTTTCGGTCTACACAAGAAGATGGTAGAAGAAGAAGGGTTTGACCCGAAGAGCGATGACTACTATGATGAACTAGATTCAAGGATGAGAGAGGAGTTTCCTCATAAATTTAATGAAGAGGGATCTACTACAACGGCACCGCGACGTAACGCCCAGACAGTCGCCAGTGTTTCTCGTTCTAGCTCATCTGGGCGCGGCAAAAAGGTTCGACTCTCCCCGAGCCAAGTTACGATTGCCAAACGACTGGGAGTGCCACTCGAAGAATACGCTAGATACGTGAAGGAGTAATATATGTCAGATGTTTCAAATGAAGAAATGGCGGCGATTAAAAAGACTTCTCGCGCAAAATCAAATAGGTCAGCTACGGAAAGGCGTAAGCCGTGGCAACCACCGTCTAAATTAGACGCCCCTGAAGCACCGGAAGGGTTTAAACATCGTTGGATTCGTGCAGAAGTACGTGGTTTTGATGACAGAACTAATATTTCTGGCCGACTCAGAGAGGGCTATGAACTAGTCCGCAAAGATGAATACCCCGATTTTGAAGCTCCAGTTATGGACTCCGGTAGATACGAGGGTGTGTTTGGAGTAGGCGGGCTGCTTCTTGCAAGAATACCGCTGGAAACGGTTGAAGAGCGGACTGATTATTTTAGAGATCGTCACGCTGATCAATTGGAATCCCTTGATTCGGATATGATGCGAGAAAACGCGCACTCAACAATGGTGATTGACAAACCTGATCGTCAGTCACGTGTAACTTTTGGTGGTCCACGTAAGTAAGGTAAGGTAACTTTATGGCAAATCAAGAAACCGCTTACGGTTTACGTCCTATAGGACTTGTGGGCAGTGCAGTTAATTCAACTGGGCTAACTCAATATGAGATAGCTGGTGATAACACTAATGCAATTTACAATTGTGAAATTGTTGTACCTCTAGCGGGTGGTGTTATTGATCAAGCGGCTGATACGGCTGGCGGAACTACCGCAGCATTAGGCGTTTTGATGGGAGTTGAATATGTTGACTCTGCTCTTAAACGAACCGTATGGAAAAACTATTGGCCCGGATCTAACAACGCAAGTATTGACACGAATCATCCTGTCAAAGCTTTCGTAGCCGATAATCCTATGCAGCTTTATCAAGTTGCAACAGACGCAACCATTACCGATAGAGCGACTGCTCTAACGGCAATTTTTGCGAATGCTACATTAGGAACGTCAGCTCGATCTGGTTCCACAGACACTGGTCACTCAACTTCGGCGTTGAGCGTGTCTTCAATTGCAACTACGGCTACTCTTGGTCTTAAAATCGTAGGTATCGTTGATGACGATGCTAATAGCGATTATTCGGCTGCGGGTATTCCTATGATTGTTAGATTGAATGCACACTATAATTCGCCTAACGCGAGGTTTGACTCTCAAACAACAGCCACTACAACTGGCATTTAAGGTAAAGGAGAAGATTCATGCCTATTACTCGCGCCCAACTGGCGAAAGAGCTTGAACCCGGCCTTAATGCTTTGTTCGGGCTGGAATATGATCGTTATGACAACGAAAGCGGAGAAATCTTTGAAGAAGAATCTTCAGATCGTGCATTTGAAGAGGAAGTGATGTTGTCAGGCTTTGGAACTGCCCCTGTTAAATCAGAAGGCAGTGGTATCTCATTTGACGACGCGCAGGAAACTTATACTGCTCGTTATACGCATGAGACCATAGCTCTGGCGTTTTCGATCACTGAAGAAGCTATCGAAGATAATCTCTATGACCGACTGGCCGCACGTTATACCCGTGCTTTGGCTAGGTCGATGTCTCAAACTAAGCAAATCAAAGCTGCTACCATTCTGAACAATGCCTTTACGGCAGGTGCTTCAGCTATTGGTGATGGCGTTGCATTGTGCTCCTCATCTCACCCATCTTTGTCTGGTAACCAGCGTAACTTGCTGTCTACTGCGGCAGACTTGAACGAGACGTCTTTAGAGCAAATGCTTATCGATGTTGCTGGGTTTACTGACGAGCGCGGCTTAAAAATTGCGGTTCGTGGAATGAAATTGCTTATTCCTAAAGAACTTCAGTTTATTGCTGAGCGAGTTCTAAACTCTAATCTGCGTCCCGGAACTGGGGATAATGATATAAACGCAGTGAAGTCTATGGGTATGCTGCCTGATGGAGCGGTTGTTAACCACTTCTTGACAGATACCGATGCGTACTTCATTAAAACGGATGCACCTAACGGCTTTAAGATGTTTCAAAGAACTCCCATTCGCACTGCGATGGAAGGTGACTTTGACACTGGTAATATGCGGTTCAAAGCCCGCGAAAGATATTCTTTCGGGGTTTCGGATTGGCGTGGAGTCTTTGGTACGCCCGGAGCGTAACGAAAGTACGGAGGGGCAACATTGTTGCCCCTTTGTTTTTTCGGTATAGTTAAATCTTATTCTGGGAATAAATAGCTCTAGCGACTGTCCCAGCAGACACTTACGAAGACTCTAGAGCAAATCCTTTCGTAAGGAGGTACTAAAGTGGCACAGACAACCTTTTCTGGCCCAGTCCGATCCCTTGGTGGTTTTATTAGTGCTGGTTCAACCAGCGTAGTTAGCTTGACGGCTGATACTACTTTGACCGTTGCTGCTCATGCAGGAAAACTATTATTGTGTAATGACGCTGATGGTAAGTTTACATTGCCTTCAATTGTTACTACCACTCCGGGAGATTCTACCGACCCTAATCAATTAAATAATTTAGGCGCAACTTTTACCTTTTTGGTAATTACTGCCGCTACAGATATGGATATTTTAACCGACGGAACAGACAAGTTCGTTGGAGGTCTTTATCTGGGTAAAAGCGATGCAGCCGGTAAAACATTTATGTCTGGATCATCCAACGACGTTATTACAATGAACGGCACTACTAAAGGCGGTATCGTAGGAACAACTGTTACGTGCTATGCCGCAGCTAGTGCTAAGTATGTTGTTTCAGGTATTGCTCTTGCTTCTGGTACGGTTGTCACTCCATTTGCTGACGCATAAAGGAGGTAATTCATGGCAGGATCAGATGTTAAAGCTGTTTTTATTACGGCTGATACGCAAGCCTTAGATGCCGACGGGATTTCAACTGCCGCCGCTGTAGGCAACAACGCTAGTTTAACGATTGGCGGTGCTTTAGCTTCGGGCGGTAGTTGCACGTTTGATTCAGGACGAGTAGTTACTATTTTGTCCGCAGGTGATGATTCTGGAATTTCTTTTACAGTTACAGGAACTGATGTAAACGGAGATTCTCAAACTGAATCGATTACTGGTGCAAATGCAGGAACTGCTACGGGATCAAAGTATTTTAAAACTGTCACGGCTATTGCAGCAGTGGGTGATCCAGCGGGCGATGTTTCAGCCGGAATTAATAATTCTGCGGCAGATGTCATATTTGCAGGAAGGTCAAGGCTAAAGGGAGCTTATATTGTTAACTCCGGTACTGCAGGAACCATTGATTTTTTAATCACTTCTCCTACAGGAACCAGTACGATGAAAATTGGCACCGTAGCTAGTGCAACCGCAACTCGGGATTTAGTTATTCCAGAAGAGGGCGTATTGTTTACGGCGGGTGTGTACATACAGTATACGCAATCGACTTTTACTACTATGACAGCATTTCATGCGTAATAAGGCCAAAAGCCGGGAAAAGTCTAAGCGAAAAATTGCAAGAGGATGTGGAAAGGTTTTACCCAACCGACGTAAACGGACGTTACACACATGAATCTTTTGCGCTTTCGTACAGGCCAAGAAAAACTTATTTGTGATGAAATAAGGGCTTGGTCTGCCTATGCCTTGGAAAAAGACATAGGGGATCTTCCCGCTTGTCCTTATGCCAAAGCTTGCTGGGATTCAGAACGTATAGAAGTTGTTTTTAAGAAAGCTAAAGATAAACTTCCTTTGTACATTGTACTGTCTCAGTTCGATGATGCTTATGACGTTGTGGTAGTTGTAGATTTAGCCTATGAACCCGCCGATGAGTTTCATGAGAACGTGAACACTTTGAATGAAAACATAGCCGAAGGAATGTTTATTCAAAAAGATTTATGGCTTATGGGCTTTCATCCTGATGACGATGCTGTTAGTTCTATTGATGATGGCACTTTTAAAAGTTTTAATGATGTCCCCTATGCTATGTACTTTGTTCAAAGGTTGAGCAATCTACAGGAAGCTTCGGATAAGTTGAAGCCGCTGGGATATTATCAAAAGTATTTTGATGACGATGCGGATCTTCAACAGGCGTTTAAGTTAAGAGAATCTTTTTATAGGAAATTGGAATATGGACGATAAACTTACAAATCTCCACAAACTGGATGCAATGGGTAAATACCCGAGCCCCGGGAAAAGTCCTGTTAAGCTAGGATCTGTTTCTAAAGGTAAAGGTAAGCCTAAAGGTATGCGCGGTGGGGGCATGGTTAAGAAGCACGACAAGAAAGGCGGGTAGGGCTTAACTTATGGCACTTTCTGGTTCAGTAAACTTTGAACTTGATGTCGCTGAGTATATAGAAGAGGCGTTTGAACGCTGTGGTTTAGAGCTTAGAACGGGTTATGATCTTAAAACCGCACGTCGTTCTTTAAATATTCTTTTATCTGATTGGGCCAACAGAGGGCTTAATCAGTGGACTATAGAGCAAACTTCTATCACTTTGGCAGACGGTATAGGAAATTATCCGGGAGGTACGCTTACCATGACGGTGGGCGCTTCTGGCAGTTTTTCTGTAGCGGAAACCATTACAGGGAGTTCTAGTGGGGCTACGGCCAGTATTACAAGCAAGCCTTCTAGTACCTCTTTTGCTATTACGCTGCCTTCCGGCACGTTTACTAATGGAGAAACTCTCACCGGAGGAACGAGCGGAGCTACTACTACGTTGTCTGCTGCAGTAGATCTTACTAACGTGCAAGCTACTATTGATATTTTGTCGGCAGTAGTGACTAGAGATAGTACGGACTACCAAATTACTCGCATAAGCCGAGGTGATTATTTGGCTATTCCGAACAAGTCACAAAGCAGTCGGGCTAATCAGTTCTTTTTAGATCGTCAAATTACCCCAGAGTTAAAGCTATGGCCGGTTCCAGACAGCAGCTCTGACATTGTAAAGTTTGATCGATTGGTTCGTATGGACGATGCTGACGGTTACACGGATACGATGGAAGTGCCTTTTCGCTTTTATCCCTGTTTAACTGCGGGGTTGGCATATTACCTTGCCATGAAGCGTAATCCAGCCATGATCCAAATTTTGAAGACGATATACGAAGAAGAGATGCAAAGAGCGATAGAAGAAGATCGGGATCG
>VTLG01002676.1_pt1 | contig 21071 bp, 33 predicted proteins | sample 4694571 | NCBI WGS metagenome assembly VTLG01 (sample SAMN12604809, study PRJNA352737) | marine metagenome | biome: ENVO:00000447; feature: ENVO:00000209|ENVO:00000569|ENVO:01000036; material: ENVO:00002151; isolation source: viral sequences binned using virsorter ... | reverse complement strand
TTGTATTTGCTGAATCAGAAGTTGTTAACGTATCAAATTTTAATGTACCAAAAGCCATTATGCTAAGTCTCCTATAATCATAGCAGAACCTATAATAGTATCTGTGACTGAATTACTTGATGAACCTGTAAAACTAAACTTTAATGAACCTACGGCTACAACAGTTTGATGTCCACTATCTCCTGTAACCATTCCTGTTCCTGTATCATTGTTATTTGCTGCCATTGCAAAAGAATAATCATCGTTTGCCATGTTATTTGTATAATTAACACTATAAGTTCCTGTTGAATGGTCTGTCATACTGCCTACATTATTTGAGTCTCGTGCTGCCGCATCAGTAGCGTCACCATCAAATTGCACCCAAGCCTTACACAAACCCTGTTGCAGATTAGTCGTGGTAGAATTACCTTCACCTGTTACGGCAATTGAACCTGCTGTGGTTGTGCCTGTAAGAGTGTTGACTTTAACTGTACTCATGCTAAGTCACCATGAGCTACAGTATAATTATATTTTCCATCTACTAATGCTGAACCACCATAACAAACTACATCATATGCACCAGTTTCAAAACCACCAGAATAATATTCAAATTTTGCTATACAAGTAACATTTGCTGGAAAAGTATCTCCTGTATTAGCGTTCCCAGTATAATTTACTGCATAGCTTGTATTAGCAAAGTTATTGGTCATATTTACTAAAAATCTTCCAGTAGCTTCGTCTGTAAGGCTACCAACATTAAATGAATCAACAGCCGTTGTACTTGCATAATTAAAATACACCCACTGTTTCGACAAACTCTGCACCATATTCTGTGTAACACTTGTTCCACCATCTGATTCATATACAGAATTATTTTTAACTCTTATGTCTACTCCTAATGAACCGCCAGTTTTTCTAATTGTATCTGTTAGTAATGTACTCATATAGTCACCAATGTTCCACCTGACTCTATTGTAAGTGTCACTCCACTTGCAACTGTAAACGGGCCAGTGACATTAGCATTTTCTGTAGCAAGTATTGTTATGTTCGCTGTTAATGATTGAGCATTTGTTCGGAATAACCCACCACCTTTAAAGTTACCTTTGTTCTCAGCAGCAGGTGTTATTGTTGATGCTTGAGGAGCTAGGTAGTTTACGAATATATTTCCTGTGCCACTTGAAGGTGCGGCAGTAAATGTTAAAGTTGTGCCATCAGGTATTGTATAAGCTGCAGTATCTTGTACTACACCATCTACAGATACAAGAACGTCTTGTACAGAACTTACAGCAGTCGTTAATGTAAATGTTGTATCACTGCCGTCACCATTAAATCTTTGTACGGCTGTTGTACTTTGATATGCTGTTGCTACATCTTTACCTATATACGGCATTAGGTTATCTCCATAATAGATAGGCAAACATCAGTTGATCCACTGCTTGTAACACTTAAAGCATCAGTTGTTTCCATAACAACTTTGTTTCCTGCTAACATCTCCAATGACGATCCTGCTGGTATAGGTGCATTTGTCACTAACTCTACTGTTTGATTGGCTTCGTTATTTGCTCCTGCTCTACTGCCTGTATCAGATGCCAGAGAAACAGTTGTTGTAACTTGACTTGTTGTTGTATTACCTAAAACCAAACCTAATATAACTGTCGTTGTTGAACCTGCTACAGTATATATAACATCTGCTGATGTCACATTTGCTTTTGTAATTACTTTAAATGTGTTTGCCATATTTTATCCTAACGCTATTGCTAATGCTGTTGCATCGGCTGTTGTTGCCGTGCCTAAATTGGCTACTGTTATTTTTTTCATAGTACCACCATCATCTATTAAAACAAAATCAACATCACTACTTGATGTTGTGGTTGATGGAGCATCAGAATTACCAACTGTTAAGACTGTACTTCCTTCTATTTGAACTGTTCCAGATGCAGACCTTGATATTGTAGTATCACTTGCATGACCTAATTCTATGTTACCAGATGTTGTTAGACTTGATAAAGTTCCAACTGATGTAATGTTAGTTTGTGCAGCAGTTTGTAATGTTCCTGCTAACTGTGTAGCTGTTAATCTTCCCGTGCTTGGATTGTATGTTAAATCACCATCACTCTCTAATCCTATATTACCACCATCTACATCGCCACCTGCCGTAAAGACAATAGCATTATCTTCGTTTGTGCTTTCATTATCAGTAATAGTTACAGTTGTTGCCACTGCTGCTGTAGTTGCATTTGCGACAGTTACACCTGCAATTACTGTATTAAGTGCTGTACCATCAACAGTTATTGCATCAGCTTCTAATGTTCCGTCAATATCTGCATCACCACTAATATCTAAAGAACTAGCTTCTATTTCACCACTTGCTTTAAATATTACATTGTCACCACCAGATACCTCAAAAATAATTTGATTATCCGTGCCAAACTTTATTCTGTTGTCTGCATCTCTACCTATTTCTAAACTTGTATTAACTACAGATGTAATATCAGTTTGTGCAGCATCTATAGCGACATCTATTGTATTGTCTGCATCTTGATATGTGACAGTAACACCTGTTTCTGTATTACTTGAAAACATAGCACCTGCTGTATCAGATATAACTTCAGATAATGCTGTTCCACCAATCGTAATTGCATCTGCTTCAACTGTGCCATCAAAGTATGCATCTTTAAATTCTAAAGCATCTGTGCCTAAATCAACAATCGCATTAGTGCCGGGTGTTAAAGCTCCATCTGTAAGTATTAATTGTTTTTCATTTCCAGCATAAAAATTAATTGTATCGGCTGTTTCAAAATCTATTTTAGTTTGATCATCTTCACCAATTTTTATATCTGTAGCGAGTAAAGATGTAATATCTGTTTGTGCAGCATTAATAGTAAATGTTAGATCATACGGATCGCCATCTGAACCAGTAGAAGTGTCTGTCCAGTTTATATCAATACCACCACCCTCAACAAACTTAACCTCTTTACCATCAGCTACAGTAACTTCTGTTCCGTCACCATCTTCGAGAATAAAATTGGTCATCCCTCCAGATTGAGCATCCACATAAGTTTTAATTGCTTTGGCTGATGCTAATGTGTCATCACTTCCAGATACACCACCTGATATATCGGTATCCAATACTCCAGATTTTAAATCAGCTACGTCAATATTTGAAATTGAATTGCCAGTGCCTTCAACATCAAATGTTTTATTTGTTAATGTTGCAGTTGAAGATGTCGTAACTAAACGAGCATCACCACCAGAACTAGGCAGTGTTATAGTATTTGTAGCACTTTCTGAATGTGGAGCAGCCTTTAATGTTTGACCATGTGAATTTGCTTCACAGTTTAATTTTATAGCACCGGGATTGCTTCCACTGTCATCAGTGTTTCCTTTTATAACTACCTTACCAGTTCCATGTGTTTGAAGATCAATATCTTGATTGGATGTTGTAGTTACAATGTCTTGACCACCTAAATTTAAATTACTAGCTAGTGTTCCTATAGATGTAATATTTGTTTGTGCCGCACCTGTCACAGTTGCTGCTGTTCCACTTACGTTACCAACAACATTACCTGTAAAACCACTAGAGGTAATTGTTCCTAATGAAGAACCACCATCTGCAAATGTTATTGTGCCACCATCTGCATCTAATGTGATACCACCACTTGAGTCTAGTGTAACAGTTGTTCCTGCAAGTTCTGCCGTGCCATCTGCTGTAATTTGTATATTTGCACTAGCACCCCCTGCATCTGTCGTAACAATATCTAATGTACCATTAGTTCCTGCTGTTAATGTAGCAGTGTCACTAGTAGAGCCTGTGAGCGTTACAACTTTTCCATCAATCGCCACATCATCTACAGTAAGAGCCGTAAGCGTTCCTAATGATGTAATGTTGGTTTGTGCTGCACTTGTTACAGTTGCCGCAGTACCAGAAGTATTGCCTGTAACATTACCTGTAATATTACCTACAAATGTGCCGTTTATATTATTACTTGCATCTTTGAATACTGCTTTATCAGCAGGGTATGTCATAAAGATACTTCTTGTACCAGATGACCAGTTAACTTCATTATTTGAGTTAGAACTTGCTAGTATTGTATCTCTAGATAATGTTGTGCCTGATGATGTAAAAGTTCCTAAACCAACTTCAAAGTCAGTGTTGTCTGTACAAACATAATATGTTGTATCTGAGTTACTAAGGTTAGCAGTAAAAGTTTCAAAACCACTTACTGCACCAGCTAACGTATATGTTCCAGTGCCTGTAGTAGTTGTGGTTTCTTTAACTCTATCTTTTATTACTAAAGCCATTACTTCAACTCAATGCTCAAATTTGTTGCGTTTATTCTAAATATGTCACCCTCTGCTAACGTCTTGCTTGTGTCTAATGCACCAATAAACAAAAAGTTATTAGTGCCACTTGAACTTGAAGCATCATTAATAAATACATGAGTTATTGTTTGTGTTCCACCATCTGTCTTGGCTGGAAAGTCAATTGCATTTGTATTTTTTGCGGTCTGTTGATTTGCTGTTGCTGATACCAGTGTCCAAGCTGTAGTTTGTTGTCTTGCATATCCACCAAAAGTCGCTTCTGTTACAGACACAGAACCTGCATCTGCTGACTCACCTGTACTATCAGAAAAGTTAGAAACGGCAGTAGCCAATCCAACGTATATATTACTTCCTAATCCGTTAGCATTGCCACTACCAAAATTAGCACTGGATACTTGTGCATTATTATTAAATATAAAATTAAGTATCCTATGTTCTAAATAGGTTGTTGCTGCATTAGTTGTAGCCATTTAGCCCTCCGTTTTCATGTAAAAGCTATCTACGGATAACTTTTGATTTTGTTCTCTATTTACATCCGCTACTGCTTTTTTATATAGCTCAGTATAATATTGTACTAGTTTGTCGTTCCTGTTAAATAATGACGCTTCAATGAGACATCCGTAAAGTAATGCATCATAAGCACCAGTTGTAAGAAAATTGCTTGTGTTTGAGTCTGATAATGCAGGGAGTCTTCTTTTATATGATAGCTCTATTGATAAGTTGCTTGATGGTGTTGGAGCAACATATATTGTTGATGTATCAAAATAAGTATAATATCTAGGCACTCCAGTGGAAGTTCTGTTAGGCCAAAACTGTGTTATATATTCATCTGATTTTAATTGTAACATCGTTCTAACATTTGAATCAATTACTTGAAAATGATCTAAGGTTACAAGATCAGTTGGCATTGTTAAAAACGGATCATTAGCTGTAAAAGCTGAAGTTACTTTTCTTTTAAATTCTGGTGTTGATAAATCCCTAGAAAGTTTTAACTCTGTATTAGATATAAATTGAGTTAAAGACGTGGTAAACTCTGTTCCGTCATCTTCCATATAATTTTTAATATCTGTTTGTAGTTGGGAAAAGGTACTCATGATCTTGTACCTGCGGTGTGGGGAAATCTGTTGTCAAAACTCGTGTTAGTCGTCGCTGTTTCATCTATATCCGGTCTTGCGTCAGGTATTGACTGTTCATCATGCGGTCTAATCCTGCCAACATGATTTTGTGGGTGATCTGGATCGACCATATCTCTACCAACACGCAGGCCGTTTCTTCTGCCGTTTGTTATTTCAAAAACCAAATCTCTTAATTTATATATTTGTCCAGACCTGTCACAAATACCTAATGCATATTTACCATTTGCCATTTAATACCTATACCTAGTTGATGGTGTAATAACAAAACTTGATCTATCCCTGTCCTCAGTGGCTGCAAGTTGCCACTCTTCCTCGTACATTTGTTTTAACATAGGAACTCTTTGCACTGTTTCAGGATTTTTTAAAGCGAGGTGATATGAAAGTCCTGCAACTATAGCTGGCAAAAATCTTGTTGGAGCATCATACTGAGTGATAGAGCCATTAACAGTGTCCTCTATTCTTTTAACTCTGTAATAAACAATTGTGTAAACTTTATTAGGAACAGGCCAAAGAGTAATCTGAGGCGCGTCTCTCAACCTTTCTATATATATTCTAGTAGGCTTACCTTTGGTGTTTTTAGAGGTAATTGATGCATATTCTCCAACACTCATTCTTGTAAGAGTTATATCCGATTGACTAGTGCCTGTTCCCTCTCTAACTGAATGATCTAATACAGATACAGTATCAGTTGCTAAAGTATAGGTGGCTGTGCCATCACTAGTTGTTAAAGTTGTATCTTCGACAGTCCAAAGGTTAATTCCTCTATTTGCAAACTCTTGAGACAGTAGATTTAAAGACCTTCTAGCAGTCTTATAATCATTTCCACTATAAGCTCTACCCAGTCCAGCACGCTCTGAAGCTTCTTCAATAATTTCGTCGATATCTAAATTAAATGTACTTGTGCCTGATGTTGCCATTTTAAAACCTTTTGTATAAATCAGAAAAATCAAGAAGCCTAAAAGTTTGCTTAAACATATCTCTGATTTTTTTAATCATTACCTAAATTGATCCTTAATGCTCTTAATTACGTTTTTTAAAATAAACGGTTTTTCGTTTGGTCTGTAAGGACACTTGTACTCTTTTGGACACTCGCCAGCATCATAAGGAACGTACTCTTGATACTGCGTGTTATTAGCTCCCACAAACACACATACTCTCGTGTCGCCTTGCAACAATTGACTTGCCAAACGACAGGTGGTCATTTTTTTTATTTCTGCTTGCACTACAATTGCAAATAATATTGCAAAACAAATAATAACAAGTATTTTTATAAAGAAACGCTTATGATCCATATCATCCATCCCACTGCACTTAATCCTATAAGAGATGTTATGCCTATGATGGTGTAGTCTCTAATTATTTTATTGCGTTCTTCGCGCTCATACACAGCTTGCCTTCTGGCTTTTCTAATACGACCTTCTTCTGCAATAAGATCGTCCCATGCTGTCACTCCATAATGAGCCACGAGAAAATTTTTAAGCTCTTCTCTTTGTTTAGCAAGCTTCTTTTTGCTTGAAAAACTTTCCATCGCAACTTGTTCAATAGAGCCATTAAATAACCTATCGAATGCTGAAGGGTTACTGGCGTTTTTATGTATATTGTCTACGTCACTTACGGCTTTCATCCACGTTGACAATTGGCTCGACAAATCTTCTATTTCTCTGCCCATGTAAATGGCTTTTTTAATTCCATTATAGGCAGCGGTTGCCCCAGTAACAGCAGCGGACAAAGTAATCGGATCTAACAAAACTCCCCCTTAAAATTTACTTTTTTTTCTTTTTTTTCTTTTTGTTTCCGTATGTAACTTGTTTTGTAATGTTAGATCTCGATATTGCCACTATTTCTCCTCTTGAGGTATGCAAAAAGTTTTAATATAAACCCTATCTCCTGCTTGTCTTTGATGTATATCTTGCTCTCTAATTTTGGTTGCGTATTCGAGGCAAGTATCAAGGCTAGTGAAAAAGACATTTTCTTCTACCTCTGTTCCCATTAAAAAAATATATAAAACCCAAATCATTTACCATACAAAAAATTCAATCCTTTATTCAATAATAAATTTCCCTGTCCTACTATATCAGACCCCATTAAAGGTTGCTGTTGCGCAGGGCCAACAGGATTAGTGGTTACTGGTGACTCAGATCCGCCTGCACTTGGCATTCCACCCAAGGTTTTTTGATAAATAGCAAGTCTTTCAAGCTCAGAGGTGTCGGGTCGCATTCCAAAACCACTTGGCTGATTAGTTGTCTGCGTCACTTGATCGCCCGGAAAATTTTCTATTTGGTTTGTAAGATTTTGCAAAAAATTATCAATTTGCGGATTTTCTTTTTGCATTAAATAATTTCTAATCCCCATCATTAGGGGCTGTAAATTGCCTTGTCTAGGCCCACCAATTCCAAAAAACATTTGTTACTCCCTAAACAACAAAGTTAAAACCTTTTGTAGCAGCACCTTTTCCTCTAGCCTTTATTGTTCTGCCACCGTCTTTCATGCCCTTAATTTTTTGTATACCAGACATAAGGCCACCATCTTTAGCAAAGCCCATTTTACTAGTTATTTGAGGAGCTTCGGCTTTCAAAGCTCTTAATCCTGCACCCTTAGGCCCTTCCGGTATTTTTTTAGCCATTTAATCCTCGCTATATAAGTTGTCAAAAATTTTATTAGTATCTAATGTGTAATCAAGATCAGACTTAGAGTAATGAATATGCTGTGATGGCAAAAAGTCAGGAGCGCCTTGTCCTGTTTCAAACCATGCTGGATGTGTAACTCTTACTCTATTGTTTGGTAGAGCTACAATGTTGCCTGTCCATTCTCCTGCATCTAACAAGTACATAACATGACTCTGTTTATGTTGAGCAGGGTCATCTGCTATCTCGCTTTCAGTGTAATCTACCGTAAACAAATATTTAGCAGGAAAAAATTCACCATCTATCTTGGCTAACCAAGGACATGGTGTTGCCCTGTCAATTACATAAACTGAATTATAATGTGATGGACAGTCCCAAGGTTGAGCGTCATGCACATCCATTGGAACTGGCCATTCATCTACTGGTATATCGGCCATTAAACCCGTTACAGGCATCCTAGCCCACATAGCACCGCCGTGAACATTGGGGTCTTTTGTGTCATCAGATTCACAACCTGTGAACAAAACTTGAAAACTAAGACATCTATTTGGCATTGTTGTTACTCCAACTGCCATAGCGTGGAGAAACTCACCATGATATCTTATGTGGTTACAAGTATACTCTCTTCTCACCCAACATTTAAAATGCGGTATATTGCTATAGAGGTAAGCCACTAGGCTTTTTTAGTTAACTTATACCCCATTTTGTTAGCGGCTGATCTTACTTGTGCTAATGTCATTGGCCTTTGTCCACCCTTTTTCATCATTTTGGACTTCATCATGCCACGACCACCAGCCATCATTCCTTTGGTCTTTCCACCTTTTTTCATCCCTTTTGGTTTACCACCATACTTCATTGCTTTAGGCTTACCACCCATTTTATAACCCTTTTTTTTCATCATTTCAGCCACCCTGTTGCTATATTTGCTATTACACCTACAACACCGCCAAGACCCATCATAACCCAAAATGCGCCTTTCCAACGATTAGCTGTAGCCCTTAATTCACACATGTCAGATTTAATTTCTTTCATGTCGTCTTGAAGGGCCTCAACTCTTTCTTCAAGTCGAGCCAAGGCCACCTCTAATTTGTTGTTGTCAGACATTAGTAATTCTTACGCAAGTATAGTATAATTGTGTAAGTATCGCCGCTACTATGTCCAACAGTGGTAAAGTTTATGTCACCAGTAACACCAGAACCAGCATTGTTTGGTATGCCACCAAACCTTGTATAGTCATGATGGCCTGATTGGTTCTCACCTAATTGTATCGCCAAAACATCTGTTGACGCGTCAAATAATAAACTAACCTTCATGCCAGTGCATTGCCACCATATTTCTTCGATAGAAACACCCGTACATGTTAGGCCATCTGCGCTTGCAGCTAAAGCACTTACATCAACTTTAGTAACAGCACTTTCACCTGTGCCATCACTAACGTTAGTAAACTTCATTACAACATGCTTATCGCCGTCAACAATTGTTTGGCTTGTTACTGCATCAGCCATGTTTACCCCCTAAAATACAGAGTATTCTATTTCGAGAGTACCCCTAAAAGCTGTCAAAGCTGTATCACAAGTCGAACCTGCACCAAGGTACAAATTTTTACTTGCAATTGCTGCAGTTATATTAGGTTCAAAAACATGGTATGTACCAGCAGTAGCATCCAAATCAATATCAATCTCAGTTACTGAATCAGTTGCTGAAATTCTTGGATTAAATGATGCAACACCAGCGCCCACAATTTCCGTACCAGAAGATATTGCTGCATTGGTAGCTGTGCCTGATGTAGCACTTAATTGTAAATTAGCTAATGAATTTGCATCACTTGCCGCAGCAGTTGTAATTCCAAGAACTACTTTGTGAATAAAAAACTTACTTGCTGTAACAAGAGCATCTGGGTGATCTGTATTTAGTTCACCTAATTCTACAAGAACATCATTATCTGCATAAGTCGTGTCAGCAGCATTAGTGCTGGCTAAACTTATTGCAAATGTTTGAATTTTTCTTGTACCCATAGAAATTAATTGTCCAGTTGAGTTAACTGAAAAACCAGTTTCTGTAATAGCACCAGTAGTGCCATTTTTATTTATTACATTAAACCCGCCCTCTGATCGGACTGGGCCTGAAAAAGTTGTATTAGCCATGATAAATTCTCCCTGTCTCGGCTACTGTCAGCTTTCGCTGTCAAAGAAAATAAAAGGGGGGATTGCTCCCCCCTAGATTAGTTACGCACCCGGCGAACCGTAGTATGCAAGCGGATCAGAATATCCAAAAGAATATCTTTCTCTGCCTTTATACCTTACGTTGCCTGTGTCAAAATCGCCTTCCATTGAAGTTTTCATTGGAACACGAACAAAGTGTTTAAAACCGTTAGGAATATCGGTTTTTAAGAAAAACGCATCAGTATCTGTCAAATAGTGATTTATAGCGTAACCGCCAGAAATAGCATTTGTAGTTGCTAATGCATTAAGGTCATTGTCAGAAGTTCCAACACGACCGTCACTCTTAAGCAGTCTCTCTGCGACAAACTGTAAATCCTGCGGTATTAATAAACTTACAGGTCTTGCTGCGATTTTTAGCCCGCGCTCATCTGTATATTTACCAATTGCAATTACAGCAGCCTCAAGAGATGTTTCGTTAAGATCAACAGCAGTTGAAGGTCTGTTTCCGTTTGTACCACCATTAACTAATGGGTGTGCAGTTGAAAACAAGCTTTGTCCATCACCACCTGTTTGACCTGTGAAACCCTCATTAAATAGAGCCGCACCTTTTACTTCCTTGGTATTTTGGAAGCCTCTTGCTAAAGCTTTAGTATACCTAGCGGATAGAGAATCATAAAGATTATCTTCTACAGCTTCTTCTGTGATAGAGAAACCAAGAGCGATAGTCTCATGTGAATATCTACTTGTGTATACTTCTTGTGCATCGTCAAATGCGATCGCTGCACCTTCATCTTTAACTGGGGCTGACCCAAAACCACTTAGCTTAGTCTCTTCTTCAAAAGCTCTATCTGAGTTTTCGATATCGAAACTAGCTCTCCACTCTTCAGGATATCTTGCATACTCAAGACCGAACAAACTGTTCAATCCCGGTAAAAGTTCCTTTAAGAGTTGACTTCTAGCTATAGCCATTCTAAGCCTCCCTTATGTTATAGGATCTGTTAAGAACGCGTTCTCAGCAGGGCTTAACATCACAACTAAATCTGTGTATGTATCGCCAATAGTAGAACCCGGTCTATTAACAAAATCTACGATTTTAAATAACTCTCCACCAACAGAAGCTGTTGAAGCGTCTGCTTGTAAACCAGAGTTACCAGTGATTGTGCTACCAGCAGAAGTTTGAACAAGGTCAATTGTCATACCTAAGCTAGTTTGTGCGACTGCACCATCTGCCTGCACTTCATAAAGTGTATGCGGATGCACGGCTACAACGGCTTTAATATCTGAAGCAGCAATACTGCCCGGATAATATTGCCTAAAAGTAGGTTGCGAAGTGTTAGGGTCTGTATAGGAACAACCTAAAAAGACACCTATCGGATTTATTTCACCCGCTGCTGTTTCCCTGACAAGATACCCGTCATCAGTTGAACTAGCAACATTCGCAAAACCAACTACGTCACCATTGAAGATAGCTGTGCCGTACCCAGAATTGATTAAATATTCTCTAGTTGAACCAACAAAAGCTGTACCTCCAAGGATTCCGATTGGTTTTAAGCCCCTTGGGGCTGAAGTGGTACTCATACCAATCCTCCATATAGGTTAAAATTAAATTTTACCTACGAGCCTCCTTTTCCAAATGAAGTCCTTGAATCCCTTTGGGGATTATTTATAGGCATTCTTGGATTAGATTCTCTTAACAAAGCATTATCAACGCTTCTGATAGCCTCACTAGATTGTTTTCTGTAATGCTCATTACGTTGGTTTGCCATGTTTTCAGGCATTCTACATAGAAGCAAACCACCGACTTCGACTTTACCTTTAAAACGTGGATTTGGATCTAACACCAAATGTTCCATTTCTGGAGCGTCTTCCAAAGGCACAGCTTCCCAACCCTCTCTTAATTTCTTACTATAATTTGTTGGATCATCTTGACCCTGCGTTGAAATGCGAACCCATTTAAATGTCCATCCATCTTTTGGATAGGGGTCGGGTAAGAGGTTTGGCGGTGACCAAGTTTCATTGCGTCTTTCCTGCTCTCGCTTCTCAATAGAGCGTGGAGTACGATTTGTTGTTTCATTTTTAGACATATTTAGCCCTTCTCTAATGCGATAAACTCTTTAGCATAACTCTCAAGAGGTACACCTAATCGTTTAGCGACAGCCACTTGGCTGGGTGTTAAGCGCACTTTCCGAGCTTTACCAGTTTGGTTTCCGCCCGGGGTGACGACGGTTGTAGCTTCCTTTTTTCTTGCAGGCTCTTCCATATCGTCCTGAAATTTATGAGGAAACTCTTGGCGCATTCTGCTATCAATGGTTTCATAGTAATTTGGGGAGTCAGGTGTGACTCCTGTTTTTACTAAATCGTCATGTATAGCATATGCGGCATTGGTCATAACATTGTCTTTGTTAAACCAAGGATTCTGTTTAGCCCACTCAACCGCTCTAAGGTCAGGCGGTGGTGGTAACGGAGCTTGTTGCTGTGTATTAAACTGTGGAGACTCTGCTGCTCTTTTGTATTTGTCAACAGATGCTGTCTGTGAGGCTGATTTAACCATTCTCTCCTGAGCATCTACCAACTTGTCAGCATCCCCATCTTCATAAGCTTTTCTATAGTCCGCTTTAGCTTGAGCAATCTCTGCATTAATTCTTTCTTCCATTTCTTTAGCTGAAACGCTGGAAAAATCTTTTGCTGCTACTCTTAGCTTATTATTTTCTTCCATCACAGTTTGAGCGACTCTGTAATATTCGTCTCTTTGACGTTCAGCCTCTCTTTGCTTGTGTGTAAGATCGTCAATTCTTTTTTGAAATTTTGACGGTTTTTTAGGAGTTTCTGCAACCTCTTGTTCGGCCTGTAAACTTTCTCCTTCCGCAGGTTTTTCAGGTTTGATATCCTTATTTTCCTGACTTTCTTCCTGCTCTTCAACCTCAATCTCTAATTCATCTTTTTCATTTTCACTCATGCTGTTGCCCTCGAAATCTTAGTTGGGTCTGACACAACTGCTAAAACGCTGTCATCATTAACCAATCTCATTTCAACATTATCACACTCAAATCTATGACCTGAGTATTTAGACAATAGCACCCAATCACCTTTTTCACACCAAGGCCCTTTGGTAAATTTTGGGTTTTCTGCTGGATAAGCATCATCACCCATATCAATAACTTTTCCTACTATTGACGCAACATCTTCTCTATTTTTTGCCTGTGTTGGCAATAAAACGCCACCTTTAGTGGCTTCTTGTACCTTTGGCATCACTATTAATAAATGATATCCTTTTGGTTTTGGAGGGTTTTCTGGTACATGAACCTCCGCAGTTGAATAAACTGAAGTCATTTTTTCTCCTTTTGCAGTCTAAATATCAGCGGCGACTGAATCCGTCTTCGTCGTCTTCATCTTGTTTTGCAAGATTTAACAATTCTCTTTCTGCGATAGCTAATCCCTCTATTTGACCAACCTGTCTTTGATATTGCTCAAAGGTTTTTGCGCTACCAGTTGCGAGGCTATCTGTTATGTCATTCATGTATCGACGGAGTTGATCTCTCAACTCGTTTGCAAAGTTTATTATTTCTGGTGAAGACATTTATGTACCTCTATTATACTTATAACACACTTTTATAGCTCAATGCCTTGATTTTTATTGTCTTTTATTTTTTAACAACTGAGCCTTTATTTTATCGTCAGCGATATCTTTTTGCATTTTAAGTCTTTTGCTTTCTAAGTCAGATCTCATTTTAGCTTTTTCAATTTCTACCTGAGCATCTCTCTTAGAATCATCGTCTTCTTGTTTAATCTTAGCCTGTTTAACTTGTAACTCGGCCTGTTGCTGTTGAACTACTGGATCTTGAGCGGCCTGTAACTGTTGTTCAAGCACAGCCTGTTGTTGCGCTTTGCCAGTGATTTGTGCAGCAGCTTGCGCAGCTTGTGCCGCAATAGCTTGTTCTTGATCTTCCGACAAGCCTTTGCCTTCTTTAATATCAAGTGGTGGTATTTGTGTACCCATAAGTTTCTCTGCTTCATTCCTATATTTATGCGCCATGTGTTCTGATATGTGAGCGCTTATAGCTGCTCCTATTTGTTTACCCATTGGGTTTTGCGCCATACTAGGATCTTGAAGCAGAGAACTGTGTGCTGACAAATGGGCATCATGATCTTGGTATGGAAATACCTTAACTGGCCCACCTGACATCATTCTTGCATTTTCTGATACAGGATCATAGGGTGGTATATTAGACGTATCAGGTATAATTGAATCTACATCTTCCAAGCCTGATGTCTTTAAAAACCTTCTGTGTAACTCTTTCATATCGTATAGTTGCGGAGCTTGAGAGGCAGTTTGCAAAGCTGCTTGATGTTGCATCATTCTTTGTGCAAAAGACGTAGCATTTGGATCTGATACTGGAAGAATATCAACTCTATCATCAAAATCTTCACTAGCTATTAAAGAGTCACCATCCACTTCATACGGATATTGTGGCAAAGTTGTCTTAATTATGTTTGATAATAGTTTAAACTCTATTCTAAAAGAGGCATGTAATCTCGCATGAACTGCCGACATAACTTTCATTGACCGTTCAATAAGCGCTAAGGTTGTTCCGACTGGGGCTTCTTGGTTTCCTTCACCAATATTCATGTCTGCAATTGAAGCTATTCTGCGACCTTCATCAACAAGAACACCCATTAACTGAGCTAACGTTGAACTTGGTTCTTTAAATGGCAACGGTAATATATTGTCTCTAATAGCACCACTTGGTAAATCTATGTCTCTAAATTCACCCGGCTCTATTGGCTTGTCGTCTCCTTTAATTCTTAAACCGCGCGCCTTAAAACCTGCTGGCAGGTTTGCTAAAGTACCTGCATCTATTAACTGTCTGAGTATTGACGTAGAACTTTTTGCAATAGAACCAATAAGATGTATTAAACCAAACCCATAAAACCCAAGTCCGGGTTGAAACTTATAATGAACAAAGTGTTGCCTTGCAATTTTTAATGGGTCTTCCTGAATGTAGTTACGTCGAATAGATAAAACTTTTCCGGAAGATTCATCGACTGTAACGATGTATGGAAGTTGTAATCCTGTTTCTTCTCCTGAATCGTCTCTGTCTTCAAACCCTTTGAGATCGAGTTCGACATGGGTTTCGAGGATAATCCGAATGTCACTTTCCGTGACTTCTGTGACTCCTGTAAGTTCTGAGTATTTTGTTTGTACTTCACCAGAATCTCCTAATGGTTCTCCAATATCAACATCTCTATAAAATCCATTTAACTGCATCCTTCTTACAAAATTATCAGTCTTACGCATTACATGTGTAAATCTTGATGAATTTTTCAAGTCCGTAGTTTCATAACTTACCACAAAATCTTCAGCAGGAACAAATAAACTTTCAGGCCTGTCATGTGTTGGATCGTAATAGACTTTTCTAAACGCTGAACCAGATAGAGCAAGTTGAAATAGTAATTGTTCTGTGTCTGGCCTGTATTGTTCTATTTCTTCGGTTAATAAATAGTTCATGTAATCTTGAACTCTTTGCGCCTGAGCCAATCTCTCAGGACTGCTTTTCCCTATTATAGATGCTTTAACAGGGCCTGATGACGGAAATAACTCCATCATTGCTTGAGAAACAAATCTTATTGTTGCCTCATTTAATATCGGATGTGTTACTCCAGTAGCACCATCAAAGGGAACGCTTCTCTCTTCGTTCTTAACACCTAGTAAATCTAAACCATTTATATAAGCATCTTCCCAATCTGACCTTGAGTTTCTATCTTCTTCATACATAGATATTATTTCAGAACCTAAAGTATTTAGCTCATCATCTTCCATGTATTCGGCAAGATTGTCATCAAATGATGCTTCCGCATCTTGATTATTAGGATCAAAATCAATTGTTACAGAACCATCATCATCTTCAATAGTTACTGCTTCTGGGTTTAGTATTCCTATTTTTAAATCTTGATCAGTCGCTTCTGATTTTTTTAAATTAATTGGTTCTGCCATAGCTTTCCTTTAATAATATTCTTTTGGCTTGTAACTTTCATATGTTTCTTCCTCCTCATAATCATGAGGCAAAGATAAAAATCCACCTTGTCTAAATCTTAACAATGCTAGTGTTGTGCAGTCAACAAGATCGTCATGCGCGGCGTTTGGAAAGCCAGCGCACTGTTCTATTACTTCTTCCGCCCAACGAGTTTTCGGATGCCAGACCAAACCAGATGCAAAAATGTCAGAAACTGCATTAACACGAGATAACTTGTCCTGACCACGGCTTGGGGTATAATCAGTAACTGGTATACCAATAGATCGAAACTCCTGAATAAGCGGTAAACCAGCAGCTTTAGCTTCGACCAAAAAGCTATCAGGTTCGTAAGAACGGAATAAATCATAAGATCTCCTTTTTAGTTCTGGAAATTCTAACTTTTCATTAACAGAGTCCAACAATATTATATTAGGGACTGTTTTTCCTTTTTCATTAGGATGGTTAAAAACACCCCAAGTTGTGATAGCGGAAAAGTCAGATCTTGCATTTTTAGTATGTGCAGTATCTACTGACTGTATAATATAGGAACACTCTGGAGGATTAATCCTGTCCCAAGGTTTCCAATACTCTCTTTTTATTAAAGCGCCTTCTTCCGCAGTCGGTGTTTGTTGGTATTGAGCCAGCCATTTTCCAATTGGCAGTTCAGCTTTAAGAGCCTGTAATTCCTCTTTTGACCAAAAATCAGGCCACAAAGGATCTCCATTCTCATAAAGAGCGGGCAGTTCTATGACTTCCCACTTGTCAGAGCCTCTTCTTTCGTTGGCTGACGTTAATATTTGGCCTGTCAAATCAGACTCGTGCCACCGAGTCATAACAATGATTATTGAACCACCCGGCTGTAATCTCTGACGTGGGCCTGATGAATACCACTCATACACCCCATCGAAATAGTCTATTGACGGGTTAATACCCGCTGACTCAGAATGTGGATCGTCTATTATTAATAAGTCTGCACCACGACCTGTCATCGCACCACCGACACCAACGGCAAAATATTCCCCGCCACCCGAAACATCCCATCGACCAGCAGCTTTTGAATCTGCCTTTAGCGAAACATTAGGAAATATTTTTTTGTATTCGCTTGATGCTATTAAGTTTCTTACTTTTCTACCAAATCTTACAGAAAACTCCGCTGTGTGTGTGGCTGCAATTATCTTTCTTGCAGGATCTCTGCCTAACATCCATGCTGGCAACAACCACGAAGTTAACTCTGATTTGCCATGACGGGGCGCTATGTTAATTATTACCCGTTTCAAATCGCCATTAGCTACACGTTCAAACTTCTCGCCCATTATCCTGTGATGCGGGCCTTCTATAAAAGCTGGCCATACATGTTTTGCAAAGCCTAAGAAATCGCTTTTAGATTGTTCAAGTTGTTTTGCTTGATGCCAATTATTGAGGGCTGTTGTTAATGCCGCCCTATGCTTTTTGGGTAATTCGTCTAACCTAGCTAGTAACTCTTTTGGATTTATCATTCATAAAACACCTTATAGGTCATCCCCTATCTTAAATATACCAGTGTTCTATGGCTCAGGGGTTATTTATTTTCTTTTATTTCTATAAGTTCTTCTAGATACCACTGTGCCTTCTTCAGATCCTCTACAGGTTCTCCTTTGTAATTGTAGCGCCAAATGTACTTTAATATAACACCTTGTAAATAATTTTCATAACCATCACCAAGGGCTTCTTTTATTACATCAATACACTCTATGCTTGATTTAGTATAATGTGGTGGATGATTAACCATATCAGAAGAATTTTCCGAGTCCTTTTTCAACTTTAACTTCACTTCTCCTGACTGAACCACTCCTTCTTTCTTCTTCTCGCTGTCTTTGTTCTGGTGTTGCGTCTGGCCTGTGTCCCCAACAATACCATTCTCTTCCTGCATTAGGGGAGAAACAGACCCACTTTTCCGAACCGCACTCTTTGCATTTGTAACTTGCGATCCTCTTACGTTCCACCAACTGTAATTTTTTGCCATTAGTTAAGCCTCTCTTTTTCCGCATTACCCCTCACAGCCGTTTCAGCGCCCATTAAAAACAAAAGCCACGCTGTCTCTTCTTTCTCTACCTTCAGTACCCTGAGGTTCTCTATGGCTTGATAAAACCACATATGCATTTGTTTTTCATCTATTTGAATTTCCCCGTTTTCATCTTCCCAAATTAATTTTGTCATAGGTCGCTCCGCTAAGGGGAGTAAGGAAGCGAAGCGACCTTTTCTCCAGTATCGCCGCTAAACGATTATTAAGATTTACTACAGGTGTTTTTTAATGTCAAACAGTTTATTGTTTAACCCTGTTTCTTTTTGCTTTTATTACACGCAAATTCTTTTTAGAATTGTTCTTAGGGTTGCCATCTTTGTGGTCAATGTGCTTGCCGTCACCCTTTTTAACTCGGCCTGTTCTCGTTGCAGCACGCCTGTTTTTATTTCTAAGCGCTCTTTCTTTCTTCATTTTATCGCTTGAATGATATTTTTTATACTCGCTCATGCTATCTCCTCGTATCTTTTTAATTCATGTTGTTTAGCCGCATAACACGGCCTTCTAAACACTTTATGATATCCCCATCTGTCATCAACACACAACTCATCATTGCTCATGCACCCAGCATACCTGTAAATGCCTCCAGAGCCTACCATGAGGGCATAAACATCCACGTTAGGGTTTTTAACCATACTGAATAACATGCCGTTCTCGGACTTCGTAGACTTAACATCAATGCATTTATTACCTATTATAGCATCACCAATGTCTCCTCCGCTTCTTTTTGATGTGACTCCTATGCGAAAGACCTCATCCGGGTATATTTTATGGTGTTTACAGAACGCAAGCTCTGCCATAACGCCCTCAATGTCGGTTTTATAGGAAAAATCGTTGCCCTCTATGATATTTATCTTAATATTGTTCTTGCGATTGTTAAAATACCTAGATTTACCGACCAATACGCAGATTTCCTGCTCCATTTCGGTAAGTTCTATTACTAAGTCGTTCATTTTTTTGTAGAAATTTTTTTCATACTAGGATTCCTACCCCCATATCTTGTGTATACAAGGTCAAAAACCACAAGTAAAGGTCAAAATCCTACTTTTTTGGTAATTATTGGTGTGTAATACAATGTATGACGCGTGTGTGTGCGCGTGCGCGTGCGGGGGGGTGCATGGGTGCGTGTATGCGCGCGGATAAGCTACAAGCTACACCCCCTATTTATCCCTAGGGAATAACTCTATTATGCTTTCATCGGCTAGGGCATCCGCTAAGGCCTTGTTTAAGTCATCTTGCGCTTGATCTATGCTAATTATGCTTTCGCTTATGCTATGGTCTTTAAATAGGCCTATAGAGCGCCCTAATAATTCCATTGCTTTTATTCTGTCGCTAGTTCTTTCGGTGTTATCGTCGGCCAATTTCCACAATTCATTTTTCAAGCGCTCACCCTCGGCAAGGCCACGCGTCTTATTATGTGCGCTCTTTTCATCACTTAGCGCCGATATCATAGCGGTTACATAATGGTTATTTAAAAGCTTACTACTTTCATTGTGTATTGTTTGCGCTTTCATCTTTCCGGTATTGTAAGCGCCCTTATAACTTGCACTAGCATTGCCAAGGCAATCTTCATTGTCCTCATTCTTTCCGCCGTAAACGTAAAGATTACAAAACTTTGTTTGTTGCTGTGTCAACTTAGTGTCCTTGTCTTTTGCCCTCATTTTTAAAAACTTTCTCTTAGGGGGTTGAATTCAAACATTGTTTGAACTATTTATAATTCATTAGCTTTTTTTATAGCTTACCATATTTGGCATGGTTATTGCATAGAAAAAGCGCCGTCGAGTTTTTGACGGTAGCTATTTGACAAGGTGAATATTTACAACCTAATTTTAAGATTGGTTGGCCAACACTCAAAAACCCTTTTGCGGTTGCAATGGCAATGCTTAACGGTTTTGAGGTAAGGATTAGCAAATTAAAGTCCATGGCCATTAGATCAAGAAATTAAAGTAAAGCGCTATTTGAAATTATGAATATTTTTATCACTCTATTATTGCAATATATCGGCATAAAGACCCCCTAGGGTCGGCCACTTCTTAAGATGCATAAAGAACTTAAGGAAAAAGGTACATGATGCATGGGTTATTAGCACTTGCGGAACGATGTCAATTTTAAGGTCAATCAATACATTTTATTTTCGAACCCACTATAAGACACCGCAAACAGTCACCAAACCCACTAGACCGCCTTATAAGTCACCGTTTAATACACGGCGCAAGAGATTATAAGTTTTTGAGAAAGCCACTAGACAAGGGCAAGATATATTGGCCGTTCAAGATTAGCTTGAATGGTTGGAATAACCAATTGGCGCGACGTAGTTTAGAAGACTATGTAAAGCAATGAAAATTGACCGCCCCCAATACGAATAAAACACGTTAAGTTTGACCCTCAGGGGTTGGGTGTTGATCAAGCGCCCCATGTTAACAAGCTTTCCCTTAACGGCTAAAGCATTGATTACTTTAAATTGATATTGGCAATGGCCATTGACTAGTCATTATTTGAATTTAACTTAAAAAAGTTTTTTTAATCTTAGGGTGAGCGGTTTTATATCGCTTGCCTTTACTCTTTGCTTACTTACTAGGCATGAATATTGCTTAGTAAGTATTAAAGAGTAACTAAACAATAGGTGAAAAAATGAGACATATAACAGAAAAAGCGGTTGACGCGTTCATGACTAACGACAAATTCAATAAGCAAAATACAAAAGTTGTTTTGTTTAAGGATGATGTTGAACTTAAACTACATGGCCACACAATCGCATATAAAGACGGTGCGGATAT
>VTLG01014935.1_pt1 | contig 21074 bp, 18 predicted proteins | sample 4694571 | NCBI WGS metagenome assembly VTLG01 (sample SAMN12604809, study PRJNA352737) | marine metagenome | biome: ENVO:00000447; feature: ENVO:00000209|ENVO:00000569|ENVO:01000036; material: ENVO:00002151; isolation source: viral sequences binned using virsorter ... | reverse complement strand
GATAATAGTATTGTACAGTATAACCTGTATCTATTAACTCGTCGTCTCCTGCGAAGAACTCTCCACCTTCGTCGCTGTACTCGAAGAGTTCTGCTTTTAGTTTATATGTATAGTTCTTACCTAACTGATAGAATGGTTCTTCATGCTCTACAAATTTGATCTCGAAATAGTTAGATGATAGTGGAAAATATATTAAATCTCCTTCTTGTGGTCTCTCTCCTACCTCTATGTCCTCATCTAACAATAGGAACTGAGATATAAGATCACTAAATCTCTGCTGTGATATAACCATAGTTATTTCATCAGTCTGTCTGATACCAAACTTAGTCAATAGATCTCCACCACCTTGGAAACCATCAAAGTTTTCTAGGTATGCTTCTATAATATATGAGTCATCAAACTGTGATACTACTTCTTCATTAAACACATTATCTTTTTGTATCAACTGTCTAGGGATGTACAGTACATCCATACCAAACATTTTGATATACTCCTCAACAAGGTTCTGTTGAAGGAACTGCTCGTTACGAGTACCGTGTGTGAAGAATACGTTTCTTGCCATTATCCGATCATATCCATTGGGGGCATTTCATACTTAGTTAACATCTCTTCTTCTATCCTATCTAACTCTTGTTGTGCCTGTTGATATATTTGATCACCATTCATAGTGATACCACCAGGTAACTGAGCACCTTGGAACTTACTCAAGTTCTGACCCCACTGTCTCTTGATGAGTTGTGTGGTATATCTCTTGAGGAAGATGTCATCATATAGTGTAGTAAATGATGAAGGATCCAATGCTCTGTATGCATCAAATACTATAAAGTCACCATCGTTTACATCAGTCTTGAAGTCAAGATCCATGTATAACCTGTCTCCTCTTGCTTGGAATCTTATTTGTTTCTGTCCTTCTAGTAACCAGTATATATCTTCTAGTCTTCTGTTTACCATTTCATATGTAAGAATCTCTGTCTGAGTTAGATCCCAAAGATCATTCAATCTCCACTGGTATCTTACATCAAACAAGTTAGTAGTATTCTTAGATGTGAAATCAAATATCTTAATGACTGAGGTAACATGCTCAGGCATGGTAATAAAATTATTCTGCTCAAGAAACTCTGGTTGTCTAGCACCTACCTGTGTCACTGTGGTAGTTGTGTCAGTCTTCATCAAGTCTATAGTTGCTTGATCAAACTTATACTTTAAAAACGTTCTGATATATCCGTCAGTAGATCTCTCTTGAAAAAACTGCAAGGCATCATCAATCAGATCATCTATCTGATCATCATCTACGTTTATTTCTAGGACTGGTGCTCCTAGTTTTCTTAAGGCATACTCTGCTAGAGTTTCCTTACTACTTGGTTTTGCCATTAGACTGTATCGACGTTGAATCTCACCCTTACATAATATGTAGTTGTAGGTAACAGTGTAACGTCACCTGGTAATGTATATGACAGTAAGTTGGTAGAGTTTCCTAGTGATTGGTGTACAATATTTTGGAAAGTATCTGCCTGTGAGAACTGCCAGTCAGTAGAGTTATGTCCGTAACCACTCTTAAATTCTGGTGTTAGAACATTGATAGTAGGATTGAATGACGGAGTAATAGTCTGTACTTCTGGTTGATCTACTACAGGAGTAGAGAACTGTACAGCAGCTGAGTAGTTACTTGTCAATCCTGCGTTGTCTTTAAATCTAACTTGAACTTGATATGTTACATTGAAATCAAGTATACCCACTGGTACTGTAAATGTGGTTAAGTTACCTGTGTCACCACCTGATAAATCAGGAACTGTAATGTTAGCAGTATCATATACTGTGACATTATCTGAGGTTCTCTTAATTAACCAGTAAGACGCTGAGTGTGTTGACCCTGCGTACTGTGATACAAATGCTCCAGATGTAAATGTAGGTTGTCTATTGAATGTTAAATTAGTTGTTGGGTCTTCATTGACACTCAGAGAAGCAGCTGCTTCTACAAACTCTGACTCATTAACAGTTATGGTAGCAGAATCAGATGTGACTGATATAGCATTAGAGTTAGATAATACACAACGATATTCATTATTGACTGTTGGGAATGGTTGTGTGACTGTAGTATATGAAGATTGGTTAGCACCGTTTATAGCTGACCAGTTATTACCACTATCAGTTGACAACTGCCACTGATAATTTATAGATCCAGATGTAATAGCAGCAGTGATACTAAACGTTGCTGTCTGTCCTTCAATGATAGTTTGTGGTTGAGGTTGCTGAGAGATAGAAATAACTCTAAGAACTGTCTGTACAGCATAGGTTGAATCTATAGGATTCTCGGCACCTTCTAGACTTAATCTACACTTAAATCTATCGTCATTGTCATCAGCAAATACTAGAGCAGGAGTAGTGTAAGTGGCATTTGTAGCACCTGGTATCTCAAAGTAATCTACACCATTGTCTGATTTACTCCACTGGAATGTCTGTGTACCACTAGAAGTAGAACCCGCTACAGTGTATTGAGATGTATCTCCTTCATTTCCTGTTGCGTTAACTGGTTGAGCAGTGACGTTATGAGTCCTGTAGACAGTTAGCAAAGCGTTTGAGGTGAACGCATCAGCAGTAGCACCGATAGCCGATAGCTTACAACGATATCTGTCATTATGGTTTTCAGCATATGTCAGTGTTCCCGTTACATATACAGCAGCAGTAGCACCACCTATGTCAGTAAATTGTTCAGTAGTTGTTAGACTGTTACCCTGACCTGAGTGATAATGACACCAGTAATAAAGAGTTGCGGGAGCATTTGGAGGTACGATCCACTCTATAGTTTTAGTAGTAGCAGAACCAAATTCACTAACATACTCTCCCATAGTTTTTGTGACACCATCTAACTTATAGGTTACACCCATCATGTAGTGTCCGTTACCATTATGATCTCCATCAGCACCTGTACTGAACATCAATGGATGTTCTTGAGTGTTGTAGTTAGCATTAGATGAATCAGACTGATCAAAGATATATTGTATTCCTCTTTCAAATTCAACACCTGAAGGTTTCTCTACACCATCAAAATAGAATACACCTGTTGCTTGTCCTCCATTATTATCTACACCGACTGTGACATTTATAGTTTGACTACCATCAGATTTCTGCCATTGGTATGTTACTGAAGGAGCATGGTTAGACCAGATACTATTGTACAGTTCTTCATTAGCAGCAGTCTCTGCCTTAGCAGAAGCACCACCACCAGCTGGTGTCACCCAGTTACCAACTCCAAATGAAGAGTTTAGTAGTGATGTAATTTGTTGTGTCTGTACTGTACCAGCTGCTGTGAATGTAGCAGTCTGTCCTTCGTTCTTAGTTTGTGGATCAGGATTAGCAGTAACAGCTACAGTAACAGTTTCTACCTGTAACTGAGCAGCATTAGAAAATACGTTAGAAGCACCAGCCGCTGATATCAAACATCTATATTGGTACTCATCAAACTGTGCTGAGAGTGTAGGTGTTGTATATGATGCTGAGGTTGCTCCTGATAAACTTGACCAGTTATTACCATCATCTAGTGATAACTGCCATAGGTAATTGATATCAGCACTATCACCATCAGATAAAGTAGCAGCTACTGTGAAATCTCTAGTACCACCAACAGCTCCTGTCTCATTCTGTGGATGTTGTGTTATTGTTATAGTTCTTGTGACTGATAGTAGAGCACTATTAGATGTTATTTCTGATGCACCAGTTGCGTTGACTCTACATCTAAAATAATCACCATTGTCAGCGTCAAAGGACGCGGGAGGTGTACCACCACTATCGTATGTTGTAGCTGTAGTAGTATATGTACTAGATGTAGCACCTGGTATTTGATGCCATACTGCGTTGTCTTCAGATTTATCCCAAGCATATGTAAGAGAAGCTCCATCAGCAGTAGAAGCAGTTATACTAAAGACTGCTGCTGAAGGTGCGACTGCTGCCTGTGGTGATGGCTGTGCTTGTATTGAAACAACTCTGGTTACAGTCAGTGTAGCAGCGTTTGTTGTTGTACTAGCAGCTGCTGTATTAGTATCACAAACACATCGGTACTGCCATCCATTGAATGCGTACTGATCATCTACAGTAAGTGTATCTGATGTCTCTCCACTATGTCCTGATAGACTACTAATACTTGTCCAAGCACCACCTGTACTATACTGCCACTGATATGTGACTGTAGATCCATCAGATGAACTAGCGTTTAGAGGACCGAAGGTAGCGTTAGTTCCTGCTCCTGCCTCTATGGTTACATCAGATGGTTGATCACCGATAGTAACTACAACACCTGTACCCAGTGTGAGGAAGTGATAGTTTCTTGACTCTCCAGAACTGTCCTCTGTGACTGTGATGTTAAAGAATGTATCTTCGTATGATGAGGTAACTGTACCAGACAAAACACCAGTCGAAGTATTAAATGTCAGTCCTGTATTTGATATACTGTCACCTGATAAAGTATATGTTTCTCCCGCGTTGAATAGTTCATTCGCATAACTCTTGAACTCATCAACACCTATGTCTAAACTTTGAGCACTATTGTGAGCAAATCCATCACCCCCAATTTTACCAGTGGTTACTTGATTACCTGTACCAGTTCCTTGGATAGTCTTGATATAGAATGGATGGCTAGATCCTGCTGTAGTATCGAATACTAGAATGTCACCTATGGTAGAACTGATTCCTACATCATCACCACTCTGTCCTGCTGTGTTGTTTGCTTGTACAACGATAGTACCGTACATATCATTGTGAGCAGTACACTGATAGTAGTATGTGCCAGGTGTTACGCCATTTGTAATCCACTTGACAGTACCAGAACCAGAATTACCACCACCTGTGTATGTTCCTGTTGACACCTGATTAGATGAACCAGTTCCTTGAACAGTCTTAATAACAAATGGATGACTACTACCCGCATTCATGTTGAAGTTGATTGTATCACCAACCTGTACTGTAACAGATGGGTCATTACCACTGACTGAACCAGCTCTATCAGTTCCACTCAAAACATAGTTTGAGCTACCCGCAGCAGTCACAGCAATATTATATGTGTTGACTACGGGAGTAACATTCTGTTCAGTTAAAGTATAGTCGCTACTACCTGATGCAGTTACGTTCCAGTATCTTTTGGCAGTACCACCTGATCCAGATAACGCAATGGAACCATACATGTCATTGTGAGCAGAACATTGATAATAATATGTTCCAGCTGCGACTCCTGTTGTATCCCAATATATTCTTCCATTAGTGACACCTTGACCTCCTGTTGAACTTAGATTGCTACCATAATTCCATGTAACAGTCTTTGAAATATATCTAGTAAACAGTCCTCTGACCTTACTAATCAAGGCAGTTGTCTGACTGTTGTCAAAGTCTACACCTGTATCTACAGGTATCTGTTTAACTGTACGACCTGTATGTCCTGCTTCTTCTGAGTCTAACTCGGCAAATAATGTGACGTTACCAAATGTAGGTCCGTCAGTTCCCTCATGTGTATCAGATATCACAGTCATATAATTATTACTTCCACCACCTACTTCATTGCTTGTAGCACTGTTGATTACTGTAATTTCAATGTAGTTGTTAGCAGCATCCTGTCCTGTAATACCCCACCATGTACCAGATATATCATAGATGTCTAGACCACCTACTGATAGAGAAGTTGCTGATAACCTTAACTGTATCTTCTTACCAATCTTGTTCAGGAACGCTCCTGAATCTATTGCGTTATAGTATATCTTAATTATATTACTACCTGAACTAGCCGAGAATGGATTGTTAGGTAACTTATATTCGTGAGCTGTGTTAGCAGGGTACGCTGTAGTAGAAACAGCAGCAAAGTTGCCAGGATCTCCTGATCCTCTAATCCAGTTCTTACATAACACTGGTAGTGTGCCTGTATTCAAGTTATAACTGTTATCTGCTATGAACTGACATACTACACCAGCTACAATAGGACCTGAGAATGATGTACCTTGAATATTATTATAGTTTGATACAGATGTGTAAGGAGTATTAGTAGTCCAGTCGTACTGTGGTGTTGTGATGTGTTGACCTGGTGCTGTGACTGTGACAGCAGAACCATAGTTAGAGAAGTCTGCCCAGAAGTCATTGTAGTCAGTAGCACCTACAGAGATAGACGCGATATTTACATCTACTGTGTTTACATCTCCGTCTGAGTACCCTGCTGATCTAGTTCCTGCTTGATATCTACCCTGTAGAGGTCCTAAGAAATTATCACTAGAGTCTTTAAATCCGTTACCCGCTGATCTAACAAGTACAATATTAGAATCTACTACGTCTTTTTCTGTTTCGTCATATAGTTCTACGTCAAATCCTGAGTCAGTTCCTGCCTCGTTCAGTTCAATGTATGGGAAAGAACCACTAGGTTGTGTGGCACCAAAGGATGCGTTGATAACTGCGGGTCTAGTATTGCCTTTATAGTTGGAATGTCCACTGTCATTGTGGTTGATGACTGCTTGATAAGCATTCATGATACCTGACAAGGATCCACTACCACCTGAGCTAAAGCACTTCAAAGCATAGAACTTTACCTTATGTGCGACACCTGATTTAATACCACCGATTAAGTTAGCACACCATGTACCGTGTGCGTTGTCATCTTCATTACTGTTAGCTACACCATTGACAGTATATCCTGAGCTGTATCCTGGCACCTCATACACCCTGTATGACTGTTGCTCTGATAAACCATTAAGGTCAGCGTTGTTTGTTACATCAAATAACTCTGGATGTAAACCTACTCCAGTTCCTGTTGGTCTCGAAGCACCTCTAATACCAGTATCAAGTACATACACGTCAACACCGTCAGCCTCTTGCGTAGTGTTATATACTCCATTTAAAAAACTCCTGCTTTGCTTTGATATACGATCTAGATGCCAGAAGTCATGTATACAGATGGCACCATAACGTAATGGACTATCATCATAAGCACCGTAGTCAGAGTTAGACACGTTGTACCAGTATAGTACAGATGCTGTAACACTATCTACAGTAATACGGGTGTAAGCACCTGACGAGCCAGGTGTCCCTGCTGTTGTAATATTATATGTGTATTGTGTGCCCCCTCTGTGAGTACCATCTGGTGTCAAAGAGAAAGCTAGTCTATGTCCTGTATTAGATGAGTCTGATTGGTCAAAGGTATATGTACCACCTTGTACGAAACCACTGTAGGTTGCGATACGACTGTAGACACCACCCTGTGTAGATGATAACTGGAATCTTAAGTTACCACCATAGTTTGCTACCTTTACATATATTGTTCCACCACCACTACCAGTTATGATTCTTGTATTTCTTGTTCCTGCTATCTCACTTGTATTATCTTCTATAATGTCTGAACTATATTCTGCTACTGCTACTTCTCCACCCTCTACTGGATCTATTTGATACTCTTTATCATAGGTCGCACCATGAACATACGCCAAACTTCTAATCTCATCTATAGATGATTGATCCTCTGAAGGTGCTGTAAACTGGATAGTTCTAAATGAAGGGAAAGATCTTACAAATTCTAAATAACTATGCTGACCCATTATTAGTGCTTGAGCACCATCAAGAGTCATAGAACTTGCTACCTTTACTAAAAGGGTTGCCATTGAATATTAGTCAGTATTATCCTCTTTTGTATTTATAGAACTCATGGCTGGACTTAGAGACAGAGAAGCACCAACAGGTGAATATAGACTCAGAGAACACCTCTGGAGTAGAACTGAAGCTGCTTTTGATGGCACTCCAGAGACTATCCCTTTTGACGTGGGAGACAAATATGACGAAAGACCTATAGTTTCTATAGGCATAACAAAAAACATCTACGGTAAGAGGTACTATCTCATTGTTGAAGGAGATAAAACCCATGCCCGCAGACGTTTAGAATTTGATGAGAAACATGACTTGATATCAAGTAAGTTCCTTAAGTTTGTGGAATAGTTATTTAACCTTTACATCCTTTGGTGCTTCAGCGACAGGTGCTTCCTTATCCTGAGTTGCCAATCTCAGACCTTCTATTGCTCCTTGGAGTCTTAATAGTTGGTCTTCTCTTGTTTTAAGAGCGTCTTTAATTTCTGCGACTTCTGCTTTTACCTTGCTTTGTTGCTCGGTGAAGTCTGTAATCATTTCTTCAATAGTCATGCTGTAGTTTCAGTACGTTGGATTTTGGATTCAGCACCGAGGACTGCGGTGCGTACAATGTCAAGTGCTTCACATGCACCTTCGAGACGGTTCACTTTAGTGCGAGCGTCATTGAGATCAGTCAGGTCAATACGAGTCATAAGACTAGAGTTCTTATCGAGCTCCTCTTCTTTCTCTTTAACATCCTCTCTTGCTTCAGTTAACTGAGCAACAAAGTCTTCCCATACCATATCGAAAGTCCACTCTTTAGGTTCACTTTCAACGGTACCCATCCCTGCTGTCTCTGGTTGATCAGACATAATTTTTTACTTCATCTTGAATATGTTGCTGTGCTAGAGCAAACGGTGTAGCGAGATATGGACGTGTGTCATACTTTAGATCTTTGTATTGACCATCAGCATAAACATACTGCATAAAGGCATTGATATGTTCTTTACCTGTATACTTCTCTCTCCAATGTGGAATGTGTCCACTATATATTACCACATCACCTGGCTCTAAGTCAATAGAAAGAGTTTGACCCTCCCATAAAAAATTTAGATCCCATTTGATGTCACGAGCAATAGACAGATTCACTGCCAACTCTGAGGATCGTCGATCAGTATGTCTAACCAACTCACTTCCTTCTGTATATATGCGACCATAGGAATAGGTCGGTTCGATACTTGTCTTGAGTATTTTCTCTACACCTGACTTCAAATGTAGACTCAATGCTTCAAAGCACAGAGGTGAATACCAAGAGAAAGTGTTAGGAACAGTAGGGTCACGATAACCTTCATTACTACCCATAGCAAGCAAAGCATCCCTCATCAGTCTAAACTCAGTATATAAGTAATCGACTAATGGAATAGGAACTGCCTCCTTCCATACTTTAATTATCGGTTTGTATTTTGTAGTTACGTCTGTCATAAAACTCTGGGTTCAATACAGTAGGTACACAAGGGATACTCATAGATAACCTTGGGTGATCTGGTAGTGCTCTATGATATGCTCTATTAGGTATATAGAGAAGATCACCAGGTAGTAATACACCTTCCCAATCAATCTCTAGTATATCATAGTTTATCGGTTTGTCATTCTTACATGTTATAAGTGACGTTTGTTTGTTTTTATATACTTGCCAGTGTGTCTCTCCTACGCACTGTATAATAAAATTAGAGAAGTTATCACAGTGAGTAGTAAATGATGATGACGCACCTTTACCACCATACACATGTATGTCAGTACAGATGTCCAGAGATCTCTCTATCTCTATACATAAGTCATTTGCTTTTCTATTTACTTTACTATAACCAGTGATGACAAAACTATCTTTGTCTTGTATGTGTTCATATATTGTGTTCTTATCCTGACATGGTACTGGAGACCAGAATGGTTTGTAGTGTCCTACATTCTTTTTTCTTCCATCTTTGTTTATGAGTTCCCAGAATACATCATCACGAGCAAGACATTTCTCTACGTCTTTCCATGATAAGTATGCTGTTGGGTCATCTAAAAAACTACGAATGTGGACTGCTCCGTCGTCGCAGTGTAGATTACGCGACGCGAAGAAACGGCTTAACATTTGTCCTCTCAACAGATTTAAGTCTGGATTTTCTTTCTATTATATTGATAGTGATTGCTAACCTAGCGTCGTGACGTGCAGGACACGAACTAGCATGATAGTGCTTACCATCAAAAACGAAAAGCTTATTTTTTTCGGGATCGCATTTATACTTAATCGTATACTTGGGCGATTCTTCTTTCTCTTCAAATACGACTGTCGGACCATCGGAATTATTTACGTAGTATAGGCATGTGTAATGATCAACCTGTTCTGACTCTGGAAAGTCAACATGTGGTTGATTGTGTAAGAAGTGTTTCTCTCTGAATGTAGGGAAGTTTAATCCACATCTAATTCTAGAAAGCATCCAATCATTATAGTCTAGTTCCATAGCATCAAGGATATAATGATACAGGAACTGGAAGTCTCCAAAGAAATGACTAGGACCACTTGTCTCACAGTATGGAGTATGATGCATACCTGGTTGACTTCCGTAGAAATCAGGAACCTCGTGTCTCTCTTCTGGAGATACTGTAACATCATCTAACCAGAACCATGGGAACGTATTAGATGTCAACTTATCATGTATCTCATTTGCTAACGAGATGGGTAAAAAGTTTCTAAATTCTTTCATCGAATATTGAATGATATTGATATTCTATCTTCATCAGATAGATTCGCTTTCACGTGATGTTCCTGCCACGCAGGAAATATAAGTAGTCGGTTTTTCTTAGGTGGATAACACCATTCACAACTACTATATCTAGTAGAGTTCGGAGCAACAGTTCCTAGAGAGTAACCATTAGATCTTGTAAAACAAATATCACCTGAGTTCTCAGCACCTGACACATAGAACACACCAGATAGTCTTGCCTCTGGATGTACGTGTACCTGATTGTAAGAATACTTTGGATTGATATTGACCCATAGGTTCTCTATCCAACGATCACCTTCAGGTATACCTATGTCTTTTGCTATGTTATGAGATTCCTTGACAATATAAAGCACAAGATCAGTCAATGGTGTGTGACCAAACTCTCTATAATCTTCTGATTGCCACCCACCAACGTTAGATATAACTCTACCAGGATTCTCTTTCATACATGAGTAGCACCAGTATTTGATACTGTCTACATCCATGTCAAGATCGAAGCCCCATATAGGTGTGGGAAATATTTCGTCTAAGAACATTAAAATTCTAACACAGGAGTTTTGAATATATTTGCTAAGGATTTATATTTAAACCCGAAGCAATGAGACCATCTCCATTCTACACTATCTGAGACAAAAGGGCAATGTGGTATGTTAGCATTGTAGATAGTCATAGTTCCGTATCTACATGGGGCAACTGCTATTTTTTTAAATCCCCAGTGGAAGGCATCTTTACTACTGAGATTTTGGAATCCGTCGACGTGATTTCTTCCGTCTCCAACCCACTCGTGCCACTCTTGATACCGTTGGTGACGTGTATCGAGTTGGAAATCGTACCGTCCTTCATCAATCTCTCCTTTATACTCATAGATGTTCGTTGCTGTTTCTCCTTCTTCATGTTCTGATAACCATATGTTTCCTATAAATCCATTCTCTTTAGAGAAATCAACATGAGGTATATGTGAATTAACCAAAGGGCGACACTGACCTTTGATATAGATATTACCCCATTCTGATAGACGTTCATCTATCAGTTCCATTTCAGGTCCTTGCTTGAAATGTTCTCTTAATACAAACTCCCTAACTGCCTCAGATATAGGTGTTGTAAACCACAGTGGCATGTGGTGTACCTGAAAAGGATTGTGATCTATATGATCATCATCGTTGTTTCTATCTACTATGGGATAGCATTTTGCCATCTCTTTGAATAGATCTAAACCACCTTCCTTAAACAGTTTAGTTACTATCCAGTATTTACTATGATATGTAAACTCCCACTCACTGACTGGTAAGAAGATAGGATTCTCTTTTTCATATACTCTCTTAGATACTGGTAGTAATTTAAAATCACTCATAACCTTGATAATTAAATGACATTGCGATACGAGGTCCTACAGTGCTAGGATCTACTCTATGTCTCACCCATGATGGGAAGATGACATATTCATATTGTTCAGCAGGGAACTCACTTGCTATAGTATGTATTCCTTTCATCATAGCATATGGTTGGTTACGTAAGATGTAATCGTTAGGGTTACAGAATTTTATATTACTAGATCCTTTTGGCTTTCTAAAATAATATACACATGATATTTGACAGTTGCCCCACCATCCATCATTGTGACTGTGCTCTACTGTAGTGTCTCCTGCGAAGTGTTTGTTTGCCCATCCATCTCTACATTTTATATCTGCCATCTTCTTATATCCTAGAGTGTACACCCAGTATTCTTTCACAGCAAATTCTAATGGTTTCATTAACCATTTGAGTTCTTCTTTCTCATGTAGTTTCATCTCATCAGGACCTGTAGATAGACCTGACTCACCTTCAAACTCACCTAACTTCCTATCAAGAAAGATACGATTTAACATAGTCTCAGTAGAAGCATCTTCATACTCACCTGGCATAATTCTACCTTTGACTACAGGTACAGAAAATAGGGGATACTCGTCACTCATTCCAATACTTCTTTAATATTTTATTTGTTTTAATTTGTCTCTGAGTTACATTAACATTCTCAGGAAACTCATTGTACGCAGTGAATATAAACTCTTCTTCTAGTTTGTAATCTGTAGGTGTAGCTACATCAATAGACACATCAAGATCTTCTAGCAGTTTACGTGAGATAGGAATATAACAGCAGAGAGGTGTTCCTGCTCTAACTGTTGTATCACCTTCCATCAAGTGCCAGAAGAGTTGGACATTGACTTCATAAGCAGTACGTGGATCGAGAATACCAGATACTGCTGTGAAGCGAGTTTCATTAACGAAAGGTACTTTTGTCTGGAGAAATACGACATCATCATCTGCCTGTACTCGCCAAGTAGTATTAATTTTTACTACTTGATCTACTGTGCTATCCTTTGTAGAATCCATCAACCATTTTGTTACCTCTGTCTCATGAAGTACAACGTAATCTGATGATGGTGGATTGAAAGGAGTGGTAGTGAACAGTATAGTATGTCCGTCTCCGTTAGTGTGGACTTTGAAGTCAGCAGGAGCATAGACAATATAACCTGTCCTCATAATATGATTTATAGCAGGACAACGACCTATAGAACTAACCTCATGATGCTGACCTTGGATAAGTTTTCCTACTGGGCATTTCTTTAATCTTTCTCTATAATCATCTCTTTCCTCTACTGTCCACGTCCTATCAAGTTTATCCGCTTTAGTGATAGGGTGTAAAGTATGTACAGCAGGATGTAAACTAAAGAACCTTGCTCTTGGTTTTTTCTTTCTAAACATAGATTCTCTGTCTCAAATACTCATAATGTGAGGGTTGGTTCTTTAAATATTTTAGCACGTTTTTTCTATAATGGAAATGTTTATCTTTAACTTCGTTAAGATATCCTAGTGAGAACTCTCCTCTTGCCATCTTATATTCATAATCTGTTTTTGTCAACGGATGATATCCCATGCCCGCAGCAATGTATGGTATACCACCTAGATCTTTAGGAGCGTTAGCAATATTCCAACAGTGTATAAACTCTTGATACAAACGTGGAGATCTTACTATCTTGTCAAACATCATGTCATAAGATAGGGGTGATTTATTACTGTAGTGTCTCCAATACTCTGTATCAGTTCTAGGAGAGAGATAGTAGTGCATCTCTACAAACTCTTTCATAGCTTCTAGTTCATAGTGTACAGCATGATTATATCCATCTATGTCTATCTGTGTGATATGTCCACCTCTACGTTCAAATACTTCTACCAATCTCTGTATGTTTTCATGTGTAGTGAATAGACCAGTAGATTCTAATGGTTCTAAGAATCCATATGATAGACCTATACCTATTACATTCTGACACCATCCTAGTCTTCTTTTACCATGTTTAAATTTTATATGTTCTACATCACCACCCCAGTCTAGGTGTTTTCTAAACTCTTGTTCTGCCTGATCTTTACTACAGAACTTACTAGAATATACATAACCCTTTCCAATATTTTCCCACAATGGTATAGTCCAACACCAACCATTATCCATAGCATAACCATCTGTCTGGTTTGCCATCTCTTTCTCTTTGTCAGTATATGGTACGTGTGTAACTACAGCAGAATCGTTAGGTAGATTAGGAAACTCTATGAAGTCTTGACCCATAGATTTTTCTAGTAGTATAGATCCAAATCCACTACAGTCTATAAAATAATCTGCCTCATAATGATGTCCCTCATCATCTACAAGTGCTTTAACATTACACTCATCATCATAGAGAGTTGTTATGATTCTTGCCTTAGTATGCTCTACAGTTTGACAGATATTATCTCGTAACCAACCACCAAATTTTGTAGCATCAAAATGATATGATGTATCCCAGTGTCTTCTAAAATTACGTACACGTGTATTGTCTTCTACAATTTTATTAGTGCTTGCTAAGTAACTAATAGGATTATAGAACTCACAATATGAGGTGTCAGGAAATAATTGTGGCCATGTGTAGTGTAGATAATACCATGTTAGAAAGTCACCATTGGTATAATCAAAATCACCAAAAGGATATTGAAATATCTCTCCCTTTCCTGCCCAGTTTGTAAATTGAATTGATAGTTTATATGTCGCATTACACTCTTTCATCCAGTCACTATCTTTCACACCTAACATCTGTAGGTAACGATTGAAATGACCAAGAGTCGATTCTCCAACACTCAATGGTTTTTGAGTTGGGTCTTCTATAAGTCTGACCTTATATTGTGGAAATACTTTAGCAAAAGCAGCAGCTGTCATCCATCCAGATGAACCACCGCCAAGAATACAGATACTAACCATGTAATGAATAATGGAAGTCTATACCAGCTACATCTTCGTAATAGAATTCTTCTGGTGTAGGAAACTTGTCAATTAGTTTGTGTATATTTTCATCTAACTGATACCCAGAGTTTAGCACTTTGAAAGATGAGATGTCAAGGTTCTTTCTCTTGTCCATATAATCTACCGTCCAAGGTGTAGTGGGAGCATGCATATGTCCCGCACAAATATATGAGTTACCAGCTAGTTGTTGGAACTGGAACTGTGCTATCTCATCCATCTTCAATGGGAAATCATCTAGTGGATATCCACCATGTGTACCTCTCTCATCTTCTGCCTGGTCATCCATGTAGTTGATGTTCTGAGATATATGTGTCCAGTATTTACTATCAGTCTTAGTTGTCATCATAAAATGATTACCAACAAAGTGAGCAAACTGACTCATATGTTTACGACATCTTCTATTAAACTGTGCTCTAATAAGAGTATTGATCTTACCATCATGCATTGATATAGCGTCTGCTAAGAATACAGCAAAGTTGTGTACTGACAACAGACCATTAGATTCTAGAGGTTCAATAAATCCTGCTGACAATCCTACACCAACAACATTCTTAGTCCAGATTTTCTTTGCTATACCATTCCTCCACTCAATTAAACGTGGTTCAGATAGTAATGGTCTATCACCTAAAAACTCTTTGAACTCTGCTAGAGCATCTTCTTCTGATATAAACTTGTCACAGAAATTATATCCTGTACCAATTCTAGTAGTGAGTGGTACATGCCATACCCAACCATTGTCTAGTGCTGTACACTGAGTATGGTTAGTCATCTCTGTTGACTTATCTGTATATGCTGTCCTAACTGCCCATGCTTTGTTGTTGATGAGGAATGGATATTCATCCCACTCTATACCCATCATACCACCTAGTATCTGTGATCTAAATCCAGTACAGTCTACAAACATGTCAGCAAGATAGATATCTTTCTCACCTACAAGACTTGCTATATTACCATCAGTATCTTTGATACAATCTTTGATAGTGTCGATATGGTGTACTACACCACGAGGTGTACAATAATCTCTCTTAAGATAATTGGCAAACTTAACTGCGTCTAGATGATACCCTGTATTTTTATATCCTGTGAACGTTTGAAAATCTTCTGTTACTACTTTATTCTCTGCTATGATTCTCCAATATGGTGTCATCCATTCAGCAAACGATACATCAGGATTACCATTGGTTGCCCTATAATGAAAGAACCATTCTAAGATATCACAAGTACTATTTGATGGAGCAGCACCATCATAGAAAGGATAATGAAAATCTCCATACTCACTAAAGTTCTTGAATAGAACACTATACTTATATGTTGCTTCACACTCATCCATCCACTGATCTGGTAGATTTAATTCTAGTGTCCAGTCACGAAAAAATTGAGTGGTTGATTCACCCACACCAATAGTAGGTATATCATCCGACTCAATTAGAGTAATCTTTTTATGTGGAAATGATTTAATCAGAGTAGCAGCGGTCATCCATCCTGCGGTACCGCCACCGACTATACAAATTGATTCAATTTTCATAATGTAGTTTTATGTTCCTACGTATCTAGGTCTGTTAGTTGCGGGGTCTAATTCCCAACCAGGTTCGTAAACCGTTGCGTTCTTGAACTTAGTTACTTTCTGTCTCTTCTCGGCAGGAAGACTATTCCAACAAGGTGCTTCCTCTGTTCCAAGTTCAAATTCTTTTTTGTTTGCGTAGAACGTCGCATCAGCATCAGCAGTTGCTTGGGTCACAATGTTTGCTTTTACAGCAGCTACGTGGTCTTTCCATGTGGTCGTACCATTAACTTGATCCCAATACATCATGTCGAGCTGTTCCTCGATCATACCATATTCTACTTTTCTTTTCATTGATTGGTTTCTTTCCAGTCTATCAGCACTGTCAAAAAACTCACCATTACAAAGTACCCAGAGGTTAGTAACATTGTCATCGTCACAAGTCACCCATCTGATTGGAGAATCATCTCCTTGATATATCTCGAATTCGTCACCAGGCTCTACCACATCGGTGATGAATCCACGATAGTCTACTAAACAACTTTTAGCCATGTTCTTTTTGAATCCGTAATTCTATTTAGACAAACTCTAAAATAATAACCGCACCAGCCATACCGTTAGCACCCTGATAAGAACGCTGATATCCTGATGTTCCACCCGCACCACGAGCAGCTTTCAACTGAGAACTTCTTGTACCTTGGTTCCAGTTACCATGAGCACTCATAGTTCCTGATCCAAAGAATGATCCTCCACCGTGACCCATATAGTTCAAATGACCTGTGCCACCTCCACCATATAAGTTAAGGTTACCGCCTGATCCTAGTCCCCCAAGACCACCACAGTGTTGATATGTTTGGTTCGCACCTAGTCCACCACTAGCAGAAACATAGTTTCCGAATGATGAGGTACCGCCCCCGCCACCATTTCCAGAGTAGTATGTACCACTTCCAGAACCATTACCTACTGTACAGTATACACTAGATATACCTCGAACGTCAATGACCTCCTCAGCATAGCCTCCTGCAGCACCTGATTCAGAGTGACCTGAACCACCGCCACCACCGCCTACAACACGTACAATGATACGGTTGATACCATCTGGACGTGACCATGTACCACTACTAAAAAATGTAGAAATACTTGTAGGACCTATGTGCTTAAATTCAGCATCAGTATTATTACTGACTAGAAACTTACCATCTTGATCAGAAGGATCAGGAGGTATAGAGGAACTATTCAATATGGTACCACCCAAGGATAGGTTATATCCACTGGGTATTAATATTGATACACCCGACGCAGCGTCGAGTTCATTTGTATAAACGTTTGACATAGTTATCTAAAGTTCCAGACACATACGATACCCGCCATACCACGAGCACCTCTTCTTTGTCCATGATATCCTGGTGAACCGCCAGTTCCTACAGCACCTCTGTACTGATGGTTATAAGCATAGTGACCACCACGAGGGTGACCTGTAGCACCAGATCCACCGAAGAATGAACCACCGCCAGGATACCCAGAATGGTATTCGTGACCTGATCCTCCTCCACCATATATATTGAGGTTTCCACCAGACCCTACGCCAGGTAGTCCTCCACAGTGCTGATAGTTACGGTTGGCACCGTTACCACCACTAGCAGACATGTAGTTACCAAAAGATGTAGTACCACCATTAGCAGCACCACCAGAGTAGTATGTACCACCCCATGAGCCAGGTTGTCCTATAGTAACAGATATAGATGATACACCTGTTACATCAATAATCTCTTCAGCATATCCTCCTGCTCCTCCTGCTTCTCCAACACCTGATCCTGCTCCTCCTGCTCCGCAGATTCTAACAAGAATTCTTTTAACTCCAGTAGGTCTTGACCATGTACTATTGCTTGTGTATACAGACATAGACACAGCACCATGATCTTCCCAACTACGAGTTGATCCATTACTTACAAGGATCTTACCATTTTGCCCACTAGGAGATGGCATAACACTACTAGAGTCTAGGTTTTTACTTCCTAGTCTTAGTGTATATCCTGATTGGATTGTTACGTTTGACCCAGATTGGGGTCTAAGTTCGTTTACTTTTAAAATACTCATTATATAAACTCCCAGATTACACACATACCGTGCTTACCTTCAGGTCCCAGATAAGATCTAAACCATCCGTTTGCTCCACCTGAGCCAGGTGCTGAACGACCTTGATGGTTTCTAGAATAGTCACCACCTCTGGGATGACCTCTAGCAGCACAACCACCAAAGAAACTATATCCTCCACCACCATTTATTCTTCCGTGTGCGGATCCACCGCCACCGTACATATTAACATCTCCACCAGCTCCAATACCTCCAAGTCCTCCTGCGTGTTGATAGGATTGGTTAGCACCATCTCCTCCAGTTGCTGACATGAATGAACCAAATGAGGATGAAGAACCTTGTCCAGATCTTCCAGAATAGTATGTACCTGTTCCTCCAGTTCCAATAACAACAGATATTGAACTAAGACCACTAACATTGACAATCTTCTCTGAGAATCCACCAGCTCCACCAGCTTCAGCATGTCCAGATCCACCGCCTCCTGCGGCTACCAGACGTACCATAACCTGATTAGTACCTGCTGATTTTACATATGTTCCAGATGATGTGAACACCTGCATGCTTCTAGCACCGTAGGTGTTGTAGATAATAGATGAACCATCACTACCTACTGCTTTATTATTCTGTCCTGACGCTGAGGGTAGAACAGAGTTTTCACCAATAGTCTTTCCACCCAACGATAACTTGGTCGTCGAAGGGATTGTAATAACTGAACCTGAGTATGCTCTCAGGTTATTAACATAAAGTCTTGACATTTAGATAATTACCCAACTACCGCCTGATGCGATTGATATTGTATAACCATTATTGATGGTTAGAGGACCCGCAGTAAAGCATGAGTCACCATTATTTATAGTGATACTTTCAGAGATAGATTGACGGTTTCTCTTTATTATACCATATCTATCTATCCAAGTCTTGTCTCCACCAGCCCTTAGTACAACTGATCTTTGACCACTTGATACTCCTACAGAACCTGAGTCAACGTTTAATCCATTGTCACCTTGAACTTGTAATCTGTAAGATGTTTGAGTAGAGTTGCTACCTGGTTCGTGGAAGTTCCATGTACCGTAGTCACCATCACATGAAGCGAAGGTGTAGTCAGCGTTATTACGCCAATACATGTTGTCACCTGTCGCATAATATGTATGAGAGTCGTTAGCGAAGTAGAATCTTCTTTGACCTTCAGCAGATACGATCCACTCGTTAGTTGTTCTCTTCAAGTATGGAAGACCTAACGCTGTATATCCTTCTAGTAAGTTAGCATTTAAGTTGCTGACTACAGTACTTGAATCAACTTGGAATGGTGCTGTACCTTGTGCTATACGTGATCTAATCTGTCCAAAGAAGTGGAAAGTAGAATCGTTATAACGATACTTAGCAACTCTTGTATCAGCGTTGTTGTTTCTTCTGAAGAATGTTATATCATCACCAGACTCAGAGTTAAACGCAGCAGGAGAGTTATCTCCATTGTAAGCAATACCACCACCATAGGCAGATGATTGTCCAATGTATAAGTAACCTGTACCTTGACTGTTACCGTATGCCTCAAAACCACACTGATAAGAGTCACCCGCATGTGCTCTAACAAATGTATTAGATGCCTTAGTTTGAGTACCAAATCTAACAGACTCATTAGAATCTATTGAGTAACTAGGATTAGACTGACCAATACCTATACGTCCATTTCTGAAGTATACATTGTTGTATGATAGGTATGTGCCATTGTAACCGAAGGAGTTACCATCGTTACCAAATCTGATATAACCTTGAGAACTACTCTGTCTACCCTTAATAGCAAGAACGTTAGTAGTTGCCTTACCTAGAGTAATACCATTGCCATCTGCTAACAGTAGGGTTGATGTACCAGTGTTAGTGAAGATACCTTGGTCAGCGTATAAATCCTGTACATTGATGTCACCATCTGATTCTCTACGTACAAGTGTGTTACCAACGTTGCTAGTATTCTGAGTGTAACCATCAACATAGTGTGCATCAAGTTGTGAGTTAACACCATCGTTACCCGCATGCCACACAGTGTTGCTGTTGATAGTAACGCTACTGGACTTGATGTCCATGAGACCGTTACCATTAGATGAGTTACCACCTGAGAACTCGAATCTTACATCATAGTTATTTGATAGACCACCAGATCTTACATCAAACAGTGGTGTAGAAACGATTCCTGCTCTACCCATTTCAAACAGAGCACCATCTTCAGTATTGCTAAGAGCGAATACCTGTGAAGCACCTGTTGTAAGTAGGTTAGATGAAGTAACTGTCCACTTAGAGCCAGGGTTAGGACCGAAGACTCTGATGTCCTTGTTACCATACGCACCAACGAATGTGATAGAACCAGTAACAACTGTATACTTAGCATCTACAGTAGTATCATCTGTCTCTGTGATACCGCCTGGATCAATGGTGATTGTACCGATGTTGTTTACAGCAGCATCGTCAGCATATAGAGTGTATGTACCACCCGCTGATAAGTTACCCGCAGGATTTGTACCAGTAGCACAGAAGAAGTTAGGAACGTATAATTGATATTTCTCTCCAGAAGATACAACGTAGAAGTTGTCAGCGACAAACTTGTCTCTACCTAATAGAGTTGGTAGAGCTGGATCGCCAAGAACACCTATTGTTCTCTGGTCATGAATGTTGTAACCTTGCTGATACCATAGACCTTGTTGATTATCTAAGAAGTCAGCGTTAGGACCTGGTAATGTACCACGACGAGGTTCGTTAACATCAGGAGGACCATCATTCTCTGAATGCCATATCTTCGCCCAGTTACCATATACGTTACCAATATCAGAGT
>VTLG01012377.1_pt1 | contig 21078 bp, 35 predicted proteins | sample 4694571 | NCBI WGS metagenome assembly VTLG01 (sample SAMN12604809, study PRJNA352737) | marine metagenome | biome: ENVO:00000447; feature: ENVO:00000209|ENVO:00000569|ENVO:01000036; material: ENVO:00002151; isolation source: viral sequences binned using virsorter ... | reverse complement strand
TTTTACCTGTTTTTTTTATTTTCTTTGTTTTTTTCTTTTTACCGCCTGAATGATACATAAAAATAAAAGCAACTACATTTATATTACTTCCTTTTACGTTTCTTAGCTGTTTTCTTTTTGCCTGCTGTAAATAATGCAATGGCCTGTGCCTGCTTCAACGTCTTACCTTCTCTCATCAGCAAACGGATGTTGCTTGAGATGACAGATTCAGATTTTCCTTTTTTTAGTGGCATATTTATAGTTTATATTCTTTTTTGATTTGGTCTAATGTTTTTTCTGTTCCATCGCTTCTAATAATTTGTCTCAATGCCTTTTGACCAGAACTGCCTTTTTTACCAGCTAATCTTTTAAAAAATCTTACTCTTTGTTCATTTCCAAGAGTTTTTATCTGTAAATCTCTTTTCTGATTCAATAACCAATCACCATAAGCCTGACCCTGTGGAACACGACCTGTCATGCTTGGTCTTGTATCAAGTGCCGTTTCGGGTGGTTTTTCAAGCCCAGGATATTTTTCTTGCAATCCATCAAAGTCAACAACAGGAACGGTAGTTGATCTACAGTTGAAATGTTGTGGAGGTGTCGGCCCTTTATTATATTCAAACTGTTCACCATCAAGTCTCTGGCAAATTGGTGTGGTTTTTGAATCCAATGTTGCAACATATTCATATTTAGGAGCAACTTTGCTATTGGCAGCATATACAGCCTGACTTGCTTGGTTTTGCACTTGATTTACAGAAGTTCTGATAATAGTTTGTATTTGATAATTAGCAAGTTTTGTAACCTCACCGCCTGCTGCTGCAATTTGTTTTACAGTTCCTGGTTGACCAAAATCAAGTCCTCCAATTAATTTTCTTGCGATCTGTTGTGATGTTTCTCCACTGAATACACCTGATCTGATTGCCAATGCAAGTTTTTCTTGTGAACTGGCAGCAATACCTCTAAATGCTTTCTCTACAGTTTGACCATTTGGCAAAGTTACAGCAGCACCTTGTCTTGCAGTGAGTTCAAACTTACCAGCACCAAACTTTACAAAATCATCCTCTGTAAATTGTTTGCTTGTAAAAATATTTGTTTGGGTTGGATCAACACTGATAAATGAATCGGCATATTTCGGGCTTATTGCAACGCTATTGATCGGCACATCTCCAGATGCTGTCACCTTTTTAAGTTCATTTACAATAAAATCTCTTTGTAAAAGAGTTACTCCCTGTAATTCTTTTTTAAAATCTCTTGCTGTGGCTCCAGACCATGTGTTCAAACTATCTTTTGCCTGTTTTATGATCGCTCTTAGTCTTTTTCTTGTCTCAGGTGCAATAATTACAGCCTCACCAGCCCTTCTTTGTCTGAAATCTATCTCTCTTAGTCTTTTTGCAGCATTTAATATAACCTCGTTGTAAGTGACAGCATATTTTTTTGCGACAGCATTGCTGAATCGGTTTAGATCAATAGTCTCTCTGAAAAATACCTCTGGAATTGACATTCATTAAGCTGCGTCAGGTTCTGTCGGGGCTTCCATTTCGATCAGCCCGCCAGATTGTGTTGCCTCGACTTCTTCTTCCACATCAAAATCATCCCCGAGAATCTCACCACTGCTTAGTTGTGTAAGTAATGTCTCTTGGCTGATAGTACCAGCAGTAAATAATGCAAGTAATGATTGGATTTCCTGTGGTTCTAATCTTGCAGTTACAAAATCTCTATTAACAAAAGAACTCCCAGCGTTAGGTTCGTTCAGATATTCGCTGTGAAACTTGAGGCAGTTATCAATCAAGTCTTGCATTTGTTGAGCAATGACCATCATTGTTGAGTCATTTTGAGAACGGTCTATTCGCTTGGCCTCTGCTGACTCACCCACTAATTTTTGACCAAGCACGGCTGCTAATGACAATGTATTTATTTGATCTGCAATGTCTTTGAGTCTTGTGAACTGACTGTCGTAGCTGTCACCCGATGGGCTGACATATTCCATTCTTGATTCAGGTGGTAATGACAATGCTTCATTTGGCCCTGTTGTTATCTCATCTGCATTGGGATAGCCAAAAACTGCAAGTAATGGAACAGAACTGATATGTAAAATATTATCCAAGTCAGATTGTATCTGATAATGCTTGAGATTTAATTCTGCAATGTCATATAAAGGACTTCGGCTTTCGTAATAGCCAACTCGATTTGAATAGGCAACCGAAAAAGGAATCTTATCTTTTATACTCATCTCTCCTTCATCATGTAATTTATATTCGCCTTTATTATTTTTTCTATGTATTTCATATCGCCCAGGCTCTAATACCCTAATCTGTTTTACAATCTTTTCTCCATATTTGCCATCAGTCTCAACAACCTGTTCCATCAAGCGCAACTGCGTTAATTTTCTAACACCATCAACAATCTCTGTCCTCCAGCCAAGAATATCTTTTGGCGCATAAGTAACCCAATAAGGTCTAGCCTTCTCTCCATCTTTCGGTGCGTCAACAAGAACACCAACATGACCAAATGATATAGCGACTCTAGCTGTTTGATATAACCAGACATTAAGATCATTACCCTCAAGGTCTACATCAAATAACTGCTCACGAACAAGATCAGATACATCATCAAGTCTGATTGGTTTTCTTACCAACATACCTGACAACATCTTCTCGATACGTTGCAGATATGGCACTACTGTTGACCTTGCCAACCTTGTGTCATAAGCATCATCAGTTTCTCTTGGTTCTTGGTTTAAATATTTTCTATGTTCACTACGGATTTTGTATGTTCCCTCTTTTAAATCTTCAACCAAACCCCAGAAATTTGCCATTCTCTGATAGGCAGCATTAGGACTTGCAACCGTTGTAGGAGCTAGTGTTACAGGCTGATTGTAAATATTCAGAGAGCTATACACGGTTTTTCCTCATAGTACCATTACTTTTAATATATTCTAATCCCTGTTCGCTTGCCTGCCCTACCATAAAGCAAATTAAATTCACGATAAATTAAATACCCAAGAGCATCATTCATGTGATCATATCCATTCTGTTTGTCTGGATCTCCTGTCTTTTCATCGTAACTCTGCAACTCAAGGCACTCAATCAGACGAGAGCAACGGGCATGAATCGCCAAACGTCTTTCCCCTTTGCCGTTCTGTAGTAACGCATTGACGGTTGCAACTCGATCTTTGATAAAGGGGTTGCTCTTGAGAGCCATTGAACCGAAGCCGTAACCTTGGAGTATGGCGAGATCTGTCTTTGATGCGTTAATCGTTGAACGTGCTGAACCACTAGCGTCAGGGTAAACTAATATTCTGTTTGAAGGATAACGTCTAAGTAACTCTTGTGCCAACGCATCTGTATCTTTTTGCTTGGATATTTCATCAATGATCACCAGCTTGTCACCATCTCTCACACCAATGACGCAGTTGCAGTTCATCACGTTAAAATCTATACCGCAAAGTAAAGTTTCCATCTTGATATCAAACGGTATTTTGCTAATGACATGATGCTCCCTGGAAAACCTATTATAAACCTGTCCGCTTGTAAGGTTGACCCATTGACCAAGAAGATAAGCCTTGATTAACTGCGGTGGATAATTCTCATACAAAGACGGAATAAACGTATCTGGAAGAAAAGGGTTATCAGCCGTTTTTGCTTGTATCAATGCAGTGTCAGATTTTCTATTTTTTTCAAAAGTTTCAAAAGCCCAGCCATGACCTTCGGGAGTTGTTGTTGCGTAAAACTGTTGAACATTTCCTGATCTAAGTCTTGCCAGTGCCATGTTCATTGCAGATTCCGCATCTCGTTTTGGAATAGTGTCTGCCTCATCAAATCCAACTGCGCAAAGGTTTTGGCCTCGCAATCTTTGATATGTAAGCATTGTCCTCAACAAGATAGTATGTGTTCCTTCTTCCCAGGAAAGTTGATACTCAGGAAGTGGTGATGCTCTGAATGTGTAAGGTATTTGCCATTGATCTAATAATTCATTAAATGTACGAATTAAAATGTCTCTCAGCATCGGTGCTGTTGGTTGAAAAACAGCAGATACATGACCGATATTCAGACAAGCAAGCATTACAGCCTTTGAACATAAAGCATAAGTTTTACCAGCACCAAAGCCACAGACAAGAGCTAGTTTTCTGTGTTCTAAATCATCACAAAATTTTGCTTGATGAGGCAGTAAACCTTGATAAATTCTTTCTATCGTTTCTTGCGTTGTAGGAAGATTATATGCACCAATGTCATATAAAACTTTTCCAGGTTGAACTGTATCTAAAATGCTCACGAAATAATCTGTGCAAGTTTAGCTGCTGTATTAATCGCACCAAGAGCAATATGTAAATGCCCTTTTTCTCTTGCTTCCACTTGTAGCGTTGCAGCCTGCGCTAAAAGATTCGCCACCATTTCAGGTCTTTCCATATCCCAATCGGCTTTCATTTCGGCTCTGACGATCTCTAAATACTTATCTACAGACTTATAACCTACCCCCCATTTTTTAGAGGCATATTCTATGCAGTCGGATCTACGACCACCTTTGGCAATAATCTTGCCAAGTTCTCGTGACCTGATCAATGTTTCTATTTTTGTACCTTTTTTAGCCATTACCTAAATGTTACACGGAAAAGCGAGAATATGAATATTTCTTAATTTTGAGACTCATTTGAGATTAGGTAGGTGTTCCCACGTTCCCGATGTTCCCACCTTTGCACCAAACTTACCTCGCGTTATATTTATCCCCTATATTCCATAAATATACTAATAATATATTTATATATAATATACTAGGAACATAAGGAACATATATATAGATAGTAGTAGAGGAGAGAGTTTTGAGCGTTCCCGAAGGTAGGAACAGTGAAGGAACAGTAAGGAACATCAGGAAGATTTTTGAAACCAGACCCATTTCGGTGTTCCCATCACTCTTTTCTTTTTTCGATCATATTTGAGACTGCGTAAGATTTGACTGACGGTCATCATGTCACTTTTTGTTTGTCTTTCGATAGGTTTTTCAATAGCATCTGTTAACAAAACTTCAATAGTAATATCTTTTACAGAGTTGGAGGGATCATTCAACCAATGACTGATAACGGATGACCAGGGAGAATCAACCATGTAGGATAAATTTTCCTTTTCAATCTGATGCTCCTCTTCGTATGAGAGGAAATGAGGTTCATTGTTTTTAAAGGCATGAATAGCAGCCGACCAGAGAGCATCACGTTCTAATTGCAGACTATCAAGATCAATAGATTTTGCAGTACAGGGTATGACATGAAAGCGTCTATTACCAGTATCATCTATCAATAAACCTGATTCTTTGTTACTGCTTCCGACTATGATGCCACGTCTAGGCCATTCTTCTACGGCTTTACCGTAAGGAACACGCAAGAGATCTGTTGATCTTGATAAAAATGCCTTTACCACGCCTGCGTGTTTTCTTGATGTGATGCCATCAATTTCAGACCATTCCATTCCCCATGATCGGTGAAGTACAAGAAGATCATCTTTTGAAGAAATATCACCGAGAGCATCTGAGAAAAAGGGGCCGAAGAGGGTTTGCCAGAATGATGATTTTTTTATTCCTTGTGAACCCTGCAAGACGGTGGCGGTGTCATGTTTACAACCAGGCATATAGACTCTTCTTACTGCGTTTATGAGTGTGAGTTTGAGCATGGTGTCATATATTGTCGGTTCGGTAAGGCCTTGATCCTGTGGCCTTAGATATGTTGATGCCAAGGATTCAATATAAGCTGGTTGGATTTCGTTATAGCAGTGATCAAGATAAAGCTTTACAGGATCATATTCATTTTCATGAGCTACTTTTAGAAGACAATCAACTGCCATTTCTTTTGGCACTTTGTAACCAAGCTCTGCGAGGGTGAGATAAAATATCTCAATATTTTTTATAACTTTGCCATCCATTTCTATTGAATGGGAGAAGGTATTGAATCTAATTTCCTGTTTTAGGTTGCGTAAAAAATTTATAAGTTCCTGTGATGTAAGTTGTTCTAATTTACGAGGAACAGGAGTTGATTCTTCTGTTGGGGTTATTGAGGTGGGGAAGGATCGTGGTGGTGGAGTCCAGCCATCTTCGGAGGCAAACTTCTGGAGAGTACCAAGAGAAACTCCTGATGACTTAAATGATGACCATTTCTTTTCACATTCTCCAGATTTATATTTGCTGTTCTTTTGTGATAACTGTTCCCAGTCGGACAGTAAGAAATCATCTCCAACTGAATGAGCAGCCATACCAATTTTAACCCATGTGTCGTAGTCATCTAAACGGTTTGGATTTATTGATTGGAGAAGAGAACGTGCCTTATCAGAATCTGAGTTGAGGGTTTGTATCTGTGGTGATTTTTTCTTTTTCGGCTCCATCATCTTTTCGATTATGGCAAAGGGAGCTTCTGCAATTTCAAGATCAGAGGGTGAACGATTTTCCATCCACCTATAACCGTCAGTTTTTGGATGTTTACCAGATACTATGGATTGCGTACCATTCCACCGCAATTCGATCTGTTCAACAGAACCATCCTCATCTTTTACCCCTGTTTGGTATTTGCGAGTTTTTATCTTTGACCAATATTTTTCTGGAACTTGATAGATTATTTGGAATCTACCGACCCGACCTGATGTGACCATCCATGATGGTGGAAGTGAGGAAAGAGAAAAACCCCATTCACCTAATATTTTCGCTGCTGATGGCCCATCATGGTCGAGGAAAAGCAAGCCACCTGAAGGAGTTCCACAGCAAACACCGATACCTGTTGATCTGTTAGAGGAGATTTCTTTAAATAGTTGTGAACGTGTAAGAGGGTTATTTTGCCAATCATTTTGATATGGTCTTTTATTTTGAACGGCAACAAACCCCCAGTGCTTTGGCAAGCGAAATAATTCTTCTTTTGTGTCCATTTTTAAGCAGCCTGCTCCATTCTTTCAGCAACAATAAGTCTGAGTAAACAGGATCTTGATTCAGAACCTTTATTATCATCAAGCCATTTTATCTGACCCTGGGAGAGTTGAATATTGATTGTTTTTAAAATTTGCTCTTGTTCCATATCTAGGGTTGTTTATGTGTAACTATAGGGTAAGATACCACCATATACAGTATGGTCAATGGTTAAATTACGAGACTATCAAAAAGTGGCAAGTAGAAAGTTGACCAGGCTTTGTCAGATCAAAAAATGTGCATATTTAAGTGGCGAATGTAGAACAGGTAAGACAATGGTGGCACTGTCTGTTGTAAGGAATATGGCACTCGAGAAAGTGTTGGTAATTACTAAGAAAAAAGCTATCCCAAGTATTGAGAGTGATATAAGAAAAATGAATCTTGAGAAGATAGTATCTGTCACTAATTTTGAGATGTTAAAAAGGTTCAGAGGATCAAGCTGGAATATGATTATTGTTGATGAAGCTCATAGTGTCGGTGCATTTCCAAAACCATCGCAGAGATATCTGAATATCTTGAAACTTAGATATAACAGTATCATTTTGATGAGTGGAACACCAAGCCCTGAAAGCTTCAGTCAGCTTTATCACCAATGGTCATTGACACCATTTTTATGGAGTCATTATCAGAACTTTTACAGGTGGGCGAGTGATTATGTTGATGTAAAGGAAAAAAGAGTTGGTACTGGTATTGTCATCAAGGATTATTCAGATGCCAGGCAGAACAGAATATTGAAGGACATTGAACCTTACACAGTGCAGATGACACAAAAGGAGGCAGGCTTCACTCAAGAAGTGGAAGAGGAAGTCCACATGGTTAAGATGTCCAGGAGAACATATAGGCTAGCGTTGAGGATAATCAAAGATGGTGTTATCGGCAGCCCTGGAAGAAGATCTGTTGTTGCAGATACTGGCGCAAAGGTTATGAGCAAATTACGTCAGATTTATAATGGTCATGTGATAACAGAAAGACATGGAGCGATAGTTTTTGATAAAAGTAAGGCTGATTATATAAAAAACAACTTCAGTGGAAGGATCGCCATTTTATATTGCTTCATTGCAGAAGGCAAAATGCTGAGAGAATATTTTGGTGATAGAGCAACCGATGACCCAGATATATTTAACGCTGTAAGCGATTCTGTATTTATCGGTCAGGTCAAGAGTTGTCGTGAAGGTGTTAATTTAAGCAGTGCCGATCACCTTATATTTTTGGGTATTGATTATTCTGCCTTGAGTTATTTGCAGGGCAGAGAGAGAGCAAGTTTTCTTGGCAGGGATAGAAAAAATAAAATACATTATATTTTTGCAGAGAAGGGAATCGAGCCAAAAGTATATGATGTTGTTAAATTAAAGGAAAGCTACACGATCAATCATTATAGAAATGACCGAAGCTCAATATCAGAAGAAGCTGATCGACAGGCACGAAAAGGAAGGATGGACAGTTATCAAGTTAATTATGTGCAACAAAGCTGGTTTACCTGATCTGATCTGTATGAAACCAGATGAGGTCAAGTTTATTGAGGTTAAGGGGCCGAAGGGAAGGTTAAGTGAAATCCAAAAATATAGAATTGAGGAGTTGAAAGAAAAAGGATTTGATGTAAAAGTAATGAAACCTTGTTGACAGTTGTTGATAAATATGTTTATAATATAGGTATAGAGTTTCAACCCCACTATGGACAACTATTTAAAAGATTTCGGATTTACAAAGCAAGAGCTTGATGATGCTTTTGATAAAGTACATTTTCCAACAGGCAACTGGAAAGATCCAATTTTTTGCAGAGTACATCAAAAAGATTTGAAAGCTGTTGAAGCTGCAATTATTGTCAACTGTGGCTGTGTTGCAGAGACATGGAAGGATGAGAAAGATGATTGGGAGGATATGTATTTTGTAAAGGCTGATGGTTACTATTTATCAGTAGGAGCTTAAGTAAATGAATTTTAATCATCAAGAGTACGTTGAAATTTACTCAGCACTTAAAGAAGGCTGTTGGATAAATCACGATGTCAAAGAAGAACTTGTCAAAAGACTTGAACAATATATGATTCAAGTTGCAATGCACAATGACTTTCATCCAAAAAAAAAGGAGGCTAAGTAAATGACATTATTAGTAACTGAGATTAAGTTTGATTACACTGCAAACACAAATCCTTTTCATGCACCGATTACCGAAAATGGTAAGCAACAGATTGAATCTGAAGTAAAAAATTTATTATGGGATGCTCGAGGCCATTCAGAATTAGTTAATGCGATTGAAGAAACTTATGGTTGGTATGTTGAAACAGTTAAATTTGAGGAGGCTAAGTAAATGACCCAAGCAGATTTAGATTACATGATGCGTATGCTTTCTGACAGAAAAAAACATATTGATAAAACACATTTTATTACTCTTTCTCTTGGAAGAGAGTTGGAATCTATAAACCGATGCCTTAAATTTTTGGACAGACAGCAAGAAGATATTTAATGAAAATTCTTATAGCCTGTGAATATTCAGGACAGATCAGAGACAGTTTTGCTCGGTTCGGGCATGACGTAATCAGTTGTGATCTGCTGCCAACAGAATCTGAGGGCAAGCATTATCAGGGAGATGTAAGAGATATTATTAACGATGGATTTGATTTGATGGTGGCGCATCCAAGCTGTCAGCACCTTGCAGTGTCAGGCAGTAGACACTTCTGGAGAAAGCAGAAAGAACAGAAAGAGGCCCTTAATTTTGTGCGTATGCTTATGGATTGCAACATACCAAGATGGGCCATTGAAAACCCTATCAGTGTCATCAGTTCTGCTATAAGACCTCCAGATCAGATAATTCAGCCTTGGGAGTTTGGGGATAGTTTTCAAAAGACCACCTGTCTATGGCTTAAGAACTTACCAAAACTGAAACCGACCAAGGTTGTCGATAAGGGTGAATTTTATATTTCTCCAAGTGGCAAGAAACTCCCTGAATGGTATGCAAAGATGGGTAGTGGCAAAGGAAAGGAGAGAAGTAAAAGCTTCCCTGGAATTTGTGACGCCATCGGCAGGCAATGGGGAAATGAAACAAATCTCCCGATACCTGTTGAGCAACTAAATCTTTTCTAAAGTTGACAACTGTTGACCGTTAGTTATTATTAGAAAGCCCCTGAAAACCAACCTCATGAAACATTTATTTCTTTACCTCTGCATTTTTGGCATTGGATATATTTCGCTCACAGATTCATTGACACGCTCTACCGAAATCCATTGCCTCAACAATATCCAGGCTGCGTGTGAGGAGCTTGCAAGAAAATGATGAGTGAATATGATCTTGGTCTGCGCTTCCATAAATCACCGAGGAAGAAGCGACCAACCCCTGAACGCTCCGACCTCGGCAACCCAATTTTAACGATGACCGATAAAGAAATCTTTAATACATTTGCATCTGTTATTGATTCTCCAGACGCATCTCCATTTCTCAAGAGACTTGCACAAGCTGGTTTAGTTGCAATGCCACAGGACAAGGCACTTATCTTAAAAACATGGCCTCGAATAATGATGCAATACGGCCCTCATACAAAAAGGTACACAGACTCATGACAACAGGATCAATCCAGATTTCAAACGAAAAATATCATTCTGATGATGCGATCTCAGCATCTATGCAAAAAACAATGGTAAAACATGGCCCAAAAGCATATTGGAACTCTTTTCTTAATCCTGATAGACCTGAACATAAACCGACAAGTGCAATGCTCTTGGGAACATTGACTCATTGTGCCGTTTTAGAGCCTGATGAACTGACAAAAAGGTTTGTTGCAGTATCATCCAGGACAACCAAAAAAGGAAAAGAGGAGGCAAAGGAAGCTGAAGCAAAAGGTCTTACTGCTGTCACTGAAGCTGATATGGAAAATGCGATCAAGATGAGAGATGCTGTATTTTCAGAACCTCATGCCAAAAAGTTATTAAGTTTTGGTATTGCAGAGAAATCTTATTGGTGGGATGACAAAGCTTCTGGTTTGACCTGTAAGTGCAGACCAGATTGGCTTAACAAAGATATTATTTTAGATCTTAAAACCAGTAGATCAGGAGCAAACCCTAGAGACTTTGCAAAAGCTGTTGCCAATTTCACCTATCATCTCCAGGCAAAACATTATCTCAATGGTATTCCATCAGCAAAAAGATTTATTTTTCTTGTGGTGCAATCTGAATATCCATTTGATGTCGGGTTATGGGAACTTGATGATGATGCTTTGAAAGAAGGTCAAAAGCTGTCCAGGGAAGCTTTGGACAAGATTGCCGAATGTCGCCTGCTTGATGATTGGCCAAGCTGGTGTCAAACAGGAGTTCAATCGTTATCACTGCCCCGATGGGCTTTTTCAACCCCCTTAGAAAAATGAGTTTTACAGAAAAACAGGTTGAGTTACTACAACAACCTATCGACAAAAAAAATGTAGAGACAAGAGATGGCAACAGAGATGGTACGTTTCAACTGTCTTATGTTGAGGGATGGCACGTTATAAACGAGGCCAATCGTATATTCGGTTTTGATGGATGGTCTTGCGAAACTATTGAAACAACCTGTGTTAATTCAGAACCAGATGCCGTTACATATACAGCAAAGGTCAGGATAACGGTTGGCAATATTGTCAGAGAAGGCACAGGCGCAGGCCATGGTAATACAAAACAAGGTATTGGTATCAATCATGAATCAGCAATAAAGGAAGCAGAGACTGATGCAAAAAAACGTGCATTGATGAGTTTTGGAAATCAATTTGGCCTGTCTTTATATGATAAAGGCAAGGCTTGGTCTAAAACTGAGGACAGCAAACCAGCTAACACCTCAAGTGATAAACCAATTGATAGATCCGAAAGTGATAAGTTCATCAAAGAATGTGAAGCCTTTATTAATAAACCAGCTAACAAAACCAAGCTGGGGATATTAAAGAAAAACATTTCTAAACGATATGAAGCTAAAACTATTAGTGAAGATCAAAGGGATGGATTACTGACACTTATTTTAGAGAAGGAGGATTCATGAATGAACTGATCACATCAGATCAATTAGCTGAAGAGCTTGGTGTAAAACCTCAAACTGTGCGACTTTGGCGAACCAAAACTCGCAAGGGTCACCCCAGTGGCCCAAAATGGACTGTCATCCTTAATAACACTATTCGGTACAACCGAGAAGATATTGAGGATTGGCAAAACAAAACAAACAACCCTAACTAACTAATTCAAATGGAATCAGCATTTACAGCACGTTTCAAATTTATTGCAAACAGAAAGAAAAAAAGCGGAAACGATTGTGACCGTTATTTATTGATTGACTACACTCCAGAAGAGGCAAGAAAAGCAGCTAAGTGGCTTATCGCTCAAGCTGATGCCTGTGATACTCCTGGAGGATCTACCATCAGGAAGTATAGCTCTAGAACAGACTATGAAGAAATCCCTGGGTTTACCATTTTTGGCAGCCAGTGGTCTATTGATCCACATTCTGAGGAAGAATGGATTGATGGCCGTGGCACGATAGCACCGAGGGTCTAATTTATATGGGGCATTGTTCTGGAAGAGTTCATGTAAGACCCCCTTTATTTATGGAGCAAAAAATGAAAAGGCAAAAACTTACTGAACAAGAAAAATATGAAAAAGATTTTAAGCAATTTAGCCTCTTAACATTAAGAATGATTGCACAATCTCATGAAAATCCAAGACAATTAAGGAGACTTAAAGTTATGTGTAATTTTTTAACTGTTGAAATAAAAAATTTTGAGGAAAAAAATAGATGAAAAATAGAAAATTGATCAAAAGTTATTATGACCAGCTTGCAGAATTACAGAAACAATACTGGTTTGAAGGTATGGAAACCAAGGAATATTGTGTAAGATATGATGCTATAAATAAAAGGATAGCGGAACTGGAAAATGAGTGATTCAAAAAAACTTAGGAAGTTAAGGGAGATAAGAATAAAAAACCTACAAAAAAATTTACTTGATATTCAACTAAAAGGAACAGAACATAGGATAAATATTAACACAAGAAATAAAGCAGAATTAGCTGCCAATAACGGCAGTTGGGTTACAGAACATATAAAGACAGCAATCCTTAAATATAATGTTGAGATTGATAAGTTACCAAAACTATATGTAAAAGATTTTACAAAAGAAGAACTTAGGGAATATGAAAAAAGCGTTTCAAAGGATGTCTAGGTTTAGGTTTCTCTTTTCTCATTTCTGTTACAACACGATTAGCTTCTAATTCTACAAGCCTGTTTAATAAAGATGCCATAAAAATATCCTGATCAAACTTTTTTCTGACTAGGTGAGTGCAATATCTTTTTATATCAACTAAATCATCAGCTTTCATTATTTCCCTACATTGCATTTCTATCTCCAGTTCCAACTCTGGAGGTGCTGGCTCTATGTTTATGTTGAGAAATTTAGTAATTTTCATTTTACTGGAAATAATTTTTCTTCAATCATCTTGACGATGGCATCATCAACGTCATTATCTGACTTGGCACTTAAATCTTTTAAAAGCGACAAACAGGCTTTGCGTAGACTTTCACTTCTGCCGAACTTGATGAGCAGATTGATTAGAAACTTGGACATAAAAACTTTTTGTGTTCTTTCCTAAACATACCAAACATTATTGAATCTTGCCTTCTAACCTACTGACCGCCTGTGATAGCTTATTTAATCGGTTATAAATATCAATTATTGTTTTTTCTCTACGATTACTCATATTAGATAGCACCATAACAAAAGCGGTGGCTGCTGCCCCAATCAGTGCTGCGTGGATCTCTGGCATGATTTGGTTATAATTAAAGTATTATGACTAATTTTAATAGTTATGGCTGAAGAAAAAAAGAAAAACGCTTTCCAAAAACTGAAAGAAGGTCTAGATGACAAAGAAGAACAACTAGCAATTATAAGTTTGTTTGTCAGATTAGGTGTTGTTGTCTGGAGTGGTTTTATAGTATCTCTTAACTATATTGAACTTCCTGGTTACAGTAATGAACCAAAAGATATCACGTTCCCAGCCAGCTTACTGACTGCTGCGATTAGTACCTTTGGCATTGAGGCATCTAGAAAAAATGGTAGTAAGAAAGACGATAAGGTTGCCACACAAGATGGTATGGTTCAGACTATAAGGGTAGTGACTCCAATTAAAATAGAGGGAGCAGAAGTAATCGACCCTAAACCTAAAAAATGAAAAAACTAATTCCATTTTTATTTCTTGTATCCGCACCAGCTTATGCGGACATGAATCATTCAATATCATCTAGTGTGAAGTTTGAATCTCTTTCGGCAGCTAGTACGGCTGATAAGATTGGTTCGTCATATAGCATAAGCGGTAATAATGTAACAACTGTAGATTCAAATTCAGCAGCTACAATAGGCGGTTTTGGATCTACGACTTCGGGGGTTCCGAGTATTTCGTTTCCCTCTGCCACGCAAGCGACCTCGGGGGAAGCGTTCAGTTTCGCACAATCCTATGTTGAAGGAGATGCTACACCAGGTAGTGCAGTTACAGTAGGCACTGTGCCAAACTTCAGCGATCTAACCTCAACTTCTGCTGGAAGTGTAGGAACAGCAGCAGTAGCAATAGATAACCATACAATTACCCTGACACCAGGAACGGGAACTGGTATCGTGATGACAGGTCAGTTTGTCGTTGATCTCACTATCGAATGAGGAGGCTACTTCTTCTTGGTTTTGTTATATCTGCTCCTTGCTACGCTGTTCCAGTTATTCCAAATTTTCAGCAGGGAAGTTCTCAGAGTCGAACAGAAACTTCCACAATTATTACAGAATCCATACGAACAACAGAATATAATTCTGGGTTTCTCTATTCAGTTACAGGATCAGGAATACAACATGATGGATCTTCTATATCTCCAGCAGCTACCTCAGTTAATGAAACTATAAACGGAACTACTCATACATGGCAGGGATTAAATTTAGATCAAAGACCGAACTGGACTCAAACAACTCAGGGAGATGCTTTTCAATTTACAGAAGTTTATCAAGCACCTGGTTTAGAATCCGTAACCGATATAACTCGAACCATAGAAAGCACAAGCGTCACAGATACCACAACTATCTTCTCGCAATAAGTTTAATAAGTAATCCTGTATTTGCTAATACCTCAAACACAGCAGCACCTGTAGCTCAATCATCATCTTCAGTATCTAACTTCGCAACCCAAGTTTTAGGTGGCCCAATGGTAGAAAATCAATATGGAAATGGAATAGTTTGTTCTGGCCCGCAAATGGGATTTAGCCCCTTCGTAACCACAACATTTAATCAAAGACGGCCACAAGACTACATTTATAATACTCCTGTGTATGACAACACAGATGCCAACAATGATAATGTGCCAGATAATCCAGGTAACATACTTTACTATCAGGAAAACTATAGCGGTAATAAGGATTCTTTAGGACTTAACTTTGGATTCGCATTTACATTTAATATTCCATTGGATAACAGATTTCAAGATTCCTGTTTAGACGCAGCAAATACGCAAATACAGCTACAGAAACAAGAGTTAAATGCAAAGATGCTTAACTATGAAATTGCAAGATTGAAAAATTGCGGAGAATTGATGTTAGCTGGAATTTACTTCGATCCAAAAAGTGAATTTGCAAAATTATGCGAGGGGGTTCGTATTGCTCCAAAACCTAATCAAGTTATACCGCACACTCACGAACTAAAAATAGGTCAGTAGATAAGTCACGGGTATTACACTTATCTACGGATAATTATTCTACCTTATCTTTCTTCTTTGTCAGCTTTTTAAATAAATTTTTTACTAGAGGTTTTATGACATTAAGCAATAGTGGAGTAGAGGCAGCAACAGTAGCAATAACAGCAGTGCTAACAAGCTGTGGAGGATTCGGTATGTATTGCTCGATGAATTTAACGTCTTCATAAAGCGTTATGCACTTACTACCATCTTCGCTTCTTAAATGACCAGATACCCGTTCCAGTTTAAACTCTGAAGCATATTGGCCTACTCTTTGGTCATTAGGTCCAGGACATTCAACAAAAATAGGCTCATCTTCTTTTTTCTTTGGTTCGTATTTTGGTGGTTCTACTGTTGGCGGTACAAATTCTTCTGTCTGATTGGCGGTTTCGGCTTGTGTGTACTTAAATTCGTTTGGGTTATACTCCAAAGGTTCAAAACTAGGAATACTGAAGTTACCACATTCTGTATAAGTTCCATATTCATCTTTGGGGTTGTCAATAAGGGTAGTTAGATTATTTCTATGAACCCTCACACAACCTGGAATATCTACAACAGGTTTATTTATATAATTTACTACTGGATTATTAAACTTCCATATTGGTATTTGGTGTATTTCAATCTCGTTTATTTTAAATTTTGGTATCTCTGTCATTTACATCTCCGATAGAAATAGACCAACCATCTTCCCCAAATTTACCTTTTTCTACAATTCTAGGTTTTGTCATTTTTGCATCCATATCATCATGATATTTTTTTATCTCGTCATCTAACTCAAGCTGTAATTTTTTTATTCTTATCCAGGACACAAGTTTATCAATATAATACTTAATTAATTTTTTAAAAAATCCAAAAATCATCAATCAAAAGCATCTCTTTTTTTTAGAACTTCTACTTGTGAAAAACATTTTGGACAAGATAAATTAGTCATTACAGAAAACTCAGGATAAGTTGGCATTGATTTATCAATGTCTATATCACCACTTGTTATGAGTTCAGTATCGCACCAAAAACAATTCATAGACCAATTTTCTTTGATGGTATTGGTAAAGATGGCCCTGTCATGTCTGGAAGATTATTGTCTAATACTTTAGGCATTAGTCCCTGGACATTACCCAATACTTCATTCATTAATTTATTCTTGAATTGTTCGGAAGTCACATATTTGAATGTAAAAAACCCACCGCCCAGGATTCCCAAAACAAGGATAGTCGTTACGATAGTTAAAGCATCAAGAACTTTTCTTAGCATGATTAAATTTGCAATATTAAAAGCACTGGCATTTAGTAGTGTGCTTGTATTACTGCTTATTGTAGCTCTATCACCTCTTTACGTCACTATGGGCTTAATGACAAGACAAATGCAAGAATCTACCCGTTAGGATCTACTGGATATTGTGTCATGTTTGGAGTAAACACTCCATCTTTTTCTGTTGAACCATAAAGAGTAACTAAAGCTGCTGTATCTGCACAAGCATCTATTTCTTTTTCCCTTGTATCACAAGCAGTTCTTACACTATCACGATAAGTTGTAATCGCTGTTGGTATTGCAGTAGATTTTTCTGCTTTTCTTACAACGTACCAATCATATCTAGCTAACAAACTACCAGCAGTAACCTTTTCCTGTGCTTTAAGTACTGATTTGACACCTAAAGTAACAACCTGATCTCCGTTTTCATCTAATAATGGATCGCCATTCTCATCAACTTCATTTGTATCTGTAAGAGTTTTTTTAGTTCCATCACCCCAGTAAAAACGTGAGTCATATGTTGGTGCATCAGCAACCTCAGTAATACCAAGGGCTGTCTTTTCATCTGCTGTTGATAATCTTAACCAGTTGGCAGGGTAATTAATATCGTTGTGACTAAATGCCACGTCAACTGCTAAAGGATTTCCGTCTAATTTAAATGCCATAGTTTTATTTTAGTATATACATGCTTATCTGGCACGAGCGTTTTTAAATGGTGATTTTGCAAATGCCCAATAAATGTATGTCGATCCATTAGCGTTTACATCAGTTCCACTACCTCTAAACTTAAAGCCATTTGATAAAAAATCTGCGGTAGAATTTACTGCGTTTCCCTCTGCTGCACTTGTATCTGGTCGTAAATAAGTATTTGTAAGATTAAATGTGTTTCTTTTATTATCCATCATGTACCAAGAATTAGATGCACTTGATCTTTTAAAAATAACGAGTGCGGGCCTAAAACCTGTGTAAACAAAAGCACCGTTAGCATTTCCGTTGCCTGTATATGACCCAAACTTGCTATACCCTGCTACTTCGCTGAAACAGTAAGCAATAGTTGTACCTCCATTGCTATTTACATTTGAATTATCTCCAAGTGTAAATACAGTTGAAGTAGGAGAAGTATTATTCCATCTATTTGATGATGTTTGTTCTGCACCACTACTATGTAATTCTAAGAATTTTTGGTTACCTAATGCTTGGTGAAACACTTGCCAAGAATTTGAACCATCTCTGCGTTTCACTATATAAGCATCAAGGGCTACCCCTAAACCATGACCAACAGTTGCACCACTAGTACCATTCCCTGTATAGGAGACAATAGAAAACCCTGCTGTTGCATTTGCTTTTACAGTTGTTTGAATAGACCCATCAAAATTACTTGAGCCAAGAGTTGAGTTTGTATTGACCTGTCCTCCCATTCCACTATGAGAAGAACAATAGTAATAAAGAGTAGGAGCAGAAGCAGCTACAACTATTGTTACCTGTGTTGAACTATTATGTGTAACCCCTGTTGTATATTCAGATCCACCACCATGCGTACCATCTGCTGTTGTAGAAAATCTGAATGGGTGTGCTGAAGGATAGTTAAATATGTAAGTGCCACCCTCTGCGAGGTCAAGAGTTACAGCAGACGTTCCATAACCATCAAATCTATATTTATTACCAGAATCATCAACAACTGTTACTGTATAAGTTTTGCCATCTGTATCGCCAGCGTTCCAGTTCCATGCAACATACGTTTGCCCACTGTCATTTTGTGCATCATTATTACCATCTTTATAGACAGTAAAACCATTACTATCAAAACTTCCAAGACCATAAGTTGAATCCTCTGCATTTGTATTGTTTGAATATAAAACACCACCTGATGTACCCCTAACAACGTCATGTAATTGATGAAAATAAGTATTAGTTCTACTTTTTAACCAAACCCAATCAGGTTTAAAATTTAATCCAGTAATTGCCCGATTTTGTGACCCATTACCAGAATAAAGCAAAGTATCAAACTGTTTATTAGGTAGCAGTATTGTTGGGTCGGGTAAATTTGATGAATTTAACTTCTCATACCCTGTTGGTGGTGTATAAGCAAATGCTCTTTGTCCAAAATTTGCAGAAATTGAATGTGTTCCAGAACTGTTTCCATCTCCAACCCCAGGTAAAAAACCACCTGTCAACCCGCTAAATGCTTGACCTTGTGAGACATTATTTTTATAAAAAGTAATTGTTCCATTATCTAAATCTAAAGCAATTGAAATTACATCATTAGTTGTATAAGTTGCACCATACGAGGTATCAGTATTATTGTTATATTTTGTGCCAAGACTTGTGTATGCATAACTTTTTGAATCAATCCCTGGATTATATCTAGCACTTCCGTTATAAGTTTCAAAAGTATCATCAATGACACCTATATCAATTCTTGCGCTAGACGTGGCAGTAATTGTTATTTCCCAATACCATTTTCCCGTACTTACAGCAAAAGTTCCAGCAATCCCCCCACTACCAGACCCATAACTTGCATCCAAATTACCATTACTAGGAGTAACATTGCCAGTGGCTGTCATGGCTAAAGGGTTTAAAGTTGCAAAATTATTTGTAGGAGTATCTTCTAAAGAATCATTGCCAGCACCAGCACTTACAGAAAAATTATTTGGTGTAAAGTTGTTGCCATTACCAGATGAATCTTTGCCTAATGTGGTTGCTGTCGTTCCAGAATTGTCTGAAAAATTTAAATAAAATCCATTTGTTCCATAACTTCCTGTATATTTTTTAGGATTCCATTGGCCTGTAGCTGGATTTGTCTCCGCAAAGTAAGAAGGGTCATAAGCTTGTCCATCAATCCAATTTACTTCAGCAAGATAAAACGCTCCTCTGTTACTAACATTAGAACCACCATAATATACGGCTCCAAACTGCATAGCACAGCCACTAAGGTTCATATTTAAATCGCCATTTTGAGCTGGATAAGAATTATATGAGATAGTTTGTTGTTCTCCATTAACATAAAGCTTAAAACGATTTGTATTAGTGGCTTGCGTTGTGTCTAAAACATATACTATGTGATACCACGCTGAAGGATCTCTAAATACCGCAGTTGATGTTCCAGCTCCATTTGTTGTACCATTTTGTCTTGCTCTTAAAGTAAATGTATTATTAGATTCAAAGCCTAATTGAACTTGAGCTGTACTGCTACCAGTTTTATTTGAACTAAATATTACAACAGAATTACTTGTCGACAATTTTGTTCTTTTAAGCCAAACACTTAAAGTAGATGTTTTTCTGTTACTTGTACTGGTAGGATTTCTTCTCAAATAAGCACTATCACCATTATTAAATCGCAAACTACGATCTACAACATAATCACTATCAGCAGCCCCAGCAGCCCCGATTCTTATTGGATCAAAAAATGGCATTACTTAACGTCTAAAGAAACTGCACAATGAATGACGTTACTGGAAAATATGATGTAATCGATCCTATCCGTCAACCCTGCTCCTGTGGTAAGGGTGGGTGCGGTTCCGCCTACAAATTTGAAAGCACTATTAAATGATGCTGTCCTAGACCCTGTTCCATCCTGTGTAATAAATATCGAACCAGATTGCCCAACAACTTGATTGCTTGGTGCTGCAAAAGTTCTGTTGCCTCCTAGAGTAACTGAATGATGACAGGCTGTTGCCATGTCTATTGTTATTGTTGACCCATCAGAAAGGGCTGTGACATTAGCTGCTGCTCCCCCTGTAAGACTTACACCCCCACTGGCTGTTTCAAATTTTTTTGTATTATCGTTGTAAAGCTCTACTGCTCCATCTGGTTTAGCAACTATACAATTTTCAGCACCACCTGACGATTTTCCTATAAAGATATTATTAGGACTTTCTATAAATAAATTTCCTGTACCTACTTCTCTTATATAAGAATTTGATCCATCATGAAAAATTTTAAGATCAACGTCTGTACCAAATCTAGCTTCTGCATTATCAGCAAACTCTAGTGCATTATCTGACCTGTCAAAGACAACATCCCTTCCAGCAGTAGCACCATCAAAAGTTACATCATTTTCAAATATATTTGTTGAAGTGAAAGTGTTAGCTGCCGACAATCCCGCATGACCAAAGTTTGTAGCCGATACATCACCCAAAGTTACAAAAGCATTGTTCGCAGAATTTCTAATTTTTAAGGTATCGCCATCAATATGTGGAACATAAGCTGCTACAC
>VTLG01011441.1_pt1 | contig 21078 bp, 26 predicted proteins | sample 4694571 | NCBI WGS metagenome assembly VTLG01 (sample SAMN12604809, study PRJNA352737) | marine metagenome | biome: ENVO:00000447; feature: ENVO:00000209|ENVO:00000569|ENVO:01000036; material: ENVO:00002151; isolation source: viral sequences binned using virsorter ... | reverse complement strand
AAGGACAATCCTATAGTTGGATAGGTATTGATGAATTAACACAATATCCAACAGAATTTCCACTACAGTATTTGCAGTCACGATTAAGAACAACAGACTCAGAAATAAAACCTTATATTCGGTGTACGGCAAACCCCGGTGGAGTTGGTGGGCATTGGGTAAGAAAAAGATATCTTACTCCTGCTCCTCCTAACGAAGCATTTAAAGGACCAGATGGTTTAACAAGAAAGTTTATACCTGCAAGATTAGAAGATAATCCTTATCTATCTAAAGATGGAAGATATGAACAGATGTTAGCATCTCTTCCTCCAGTACAAAGAAAACAATTATTAGAAGGTAATTGGGATGTAGCTGAAGGTGCAGCATTTGTAGAATTTAATCCAGAGATACATGTTATTCCACCTTTTAAGATTCCTATTCATTGGGCAAAGTATAAAGGAGTTGACTATGGCTATGCAGCAGAATCATGTTGTGTATGGGCAACAATAGACCCAGATGATAATACTTTAATTATTTATAGAGAACTTTATAGAAAAGGTCTTACAGGTTCAGCACTAGCAGAAATGATTACTGCTTATGAAAAAGATGACAATAAAAGTATTCAAGGAGTATTAGATACTGCGGCATGGAATAAGACTGGTGTGGGAGGACCAACAGTAGGAGAGACATTGGTCCGAGCAGGACATAAGTTAAGACCAGCAGATAAAAATAGAATTCAAGGAAAAATACAGATACATGAGTATCTTAAACAAGACAAAACAACAGGAAGACCAAAGTTACAAATATTTTCTAACTGTGTAAATCTTATAAGAGAATTACAAAGTATTCCTGTTGACCCTAATAAACCAGAGGATGTTGATACAAAAGCATCAGACCACGCATATGATGCACTTAGATATTTAATTATGTCAAGACCATCTAAACCTTCTGCTTATAGTCAGATGAAAGAAATAAAACGATTTATTCCATCTGACCCTACATTTGGATATTAACCCATGGAGGATAAGGATATGTTTTTAGCAAACAATAAAATGAAACAAAAAATAATTGAAGCTCTAATAGCTCATGCTGAAGGCAACATTAAAAAACATGTTGCTAATGTACTAGTCTTTTTAGAAAATCCTGCAGGTGTTGGAGAACATGGAGATTTATTAGAGACTGTAAAGAACGAAGCTAAAAAGATAGCTGATAATGAAGAAGTTATTAGTGTATTAAAAAAATACTTTTAATGCCTACATATACTTTTAAAGATTTAAAAACTGGTAAAGAGTATGATAAAATAATGTCATACGAAGATATGCTTAAATATAAAAAGAAACCAAACATTGAATATGTATTTAAAGCACCAAAGATATTTAGATTAAATGATATGGGCGGACCAGAAGATAGTTTTCGAGAATGGGTAAAACAAAGTCCAGATGATGTTGATATAAGTAAATCTAATAATTTTAGACAATCAAAAAAAGAATACTTATATGGAGATAAAGAAGATAAATGAAAAAGCTAAGTGACCCTTTAATTCTAGGAGATAAGACTTATTATAAATATTTAATTATATGGGAAGATATCTTAGGAGATAGCTCAATTGCTGAATATAATGTATTTAATAATATGAAAGTAGCCACAATTCATACTGAAGCTTACATCTTTAGAAAAGATAATAAGTATGTTTATAGCTTTGCTTCATATCAAAATGAAAATGGCGACATAGCTTTTGGAGATAGGAATGTTTATCCTCGAAGTGTTATTAAAAAAATGATAAGGATATAACTGGTTAACAAAAAAAAATACTTGACAAAAACAACAAGTAGGTGTATAATAAAAGGTATAACTAAATATGGTAGATATTACTAATAAATCTGATACTGAAAATAAGATTCAAGAAACAAAAGAAAGAGAAGCTAATAGATTAGCTGGTCTTATCAATAAAAAATTTTCTGAATCTGAAAGAGCAAGACAATCTGATGAAGACAGATGGCTTGAAGCTTTCCATAATTACAGAGGTAAATATTATAAGAATGTTCATTTTAGAGAACATGAGAAGTCAAGAGTATTTGTTAAGGTAACTAAAACAAAAGTTCTTGCTGCTTATGGTCAATTAGTGGATGTATTATTCTCTGCTAATAAATTTCCAATTTCAGTAGAAGCTACAAAAGTTCCGGAAGGTGTAGCAGAATATGCTCATCTTAATCCAGTTACAGAAAATTTACAAAATGTAGGACCTTCAATAGAAGGAGGTATGACTCCTCCAACTGAAGCAGAACAATCACCAGAGCAAATGTCTCTTGTTGGTTTTGATGGTGATGGACGAGAGTTACCTCCGGGTGCAACATTTGGTGGTCTATCAGAAAATAAAGAATTTTTAGGGTCTCTTAAAAAAGAATTAGGAGATGAGTCAGTCCAAGAAGGTTCTGCTCCAATGCCAGAAATGGCACAGATTAAACCTGCTACTAAACTAGCAAGAAGAATGGAGAAGTTAATCCACGACCAAATAGATGAGTCTAGTGGTTCTCAGGAATTAAGAAGTGCAATTTTTGAATCTGTTTTATTAGGAACAGGTATTATTAAAGGTCCTTTTACTTTTAATAAAACTTTACATAGATATGTTAAAAAAGAAGATGGTTCAAGAACTTATGAACCAGAACAAGTTAAAGTTCCTAGATTAGAATTTGTTAGTGCTTGGGATTTCTATCCAGACCCTCAAGCAAAAAATTTAGAAGAGTGTGAGTATGTAGTTCACAGACATAAATTTAATAGACAACAACTTATAGAATTACTTGAAAAACCTTTCTTTGATAAAAAAGAAATTATTGAAACTCTTAAAGATGGACCTAACTATCGTAATAGAACATATGAAGCAGAAATAAGACAAGAAGATAGTGCTTATAGAAGTGAATCCGATAGATTTGAAATATTAGAATACTGGGGTTGTATAGATAAAAAAGTTTTAGAAGATGCTCAGATGCCAGTACCAGAAGGTATGGAAGATGAAGATGTTCTTCAAATAAATGCATGGGCAACAGATAAGAGAATTTTAAGAATGGTAGTTAATCCATTTAAACCTTATCGAATACCTTATAATTCATTTCCATATGAAAAGAATCCATATAGTTTTTTTGGTATAGGTGTACCAGAAAATATGAATGATGCTCAACAAATTATGAATGGTCATGCAAGAATGGCTATTGATAATTTAGCTTTATCAGGTTCACTTGTATTTGATGTTGATGAATCAGCATTAGTTGCAGGTCAAAACATGGAAGTATATCCGGGCAAAATATTTAGAAGACAAGCAGGAATGCCGGGTCAAGCTATTCATGGATTAAAATTTCCAAACACATCAACTGAAAATATGATGATGTTTGATAAGTTCAGACAGTTGGCAGATGAGTCAACAGGAATACCATCATACTCTCATGGACAAACAGGTGTTCAAAGTATGACAAGAACAGCTTCTGGTATGTCTATGTTACTTAGTGCAGCGAACTTAAATATAAAAACTGTCGTAAAAAATTTAGATGATTTCTTATTAAAACCTTTAGGCGAAGCATACTTCCAATGGAACATGCAGTTTTATCAGGGAGACTTGGCAGTAGAGGGCGACCTTGAGATTAAGGCAACAGGAACTTCTTCACTTATGCAGAAAGAAGTAAGGTCTCAAAGGTTAACAATGTTCTTACAAAGTGTACAGAATCCTGCGATTGCTCCATTCGTTAAGATTCCAGAACTAGTAAAAGAACTAGCATATACATTAGACCTTGACCCAGAGTCAATTATTAATGACCCTAACGAAGCTGAGATATATGCAAAAATAATAGGATTACAGAATGCAAGACAACAACAAGCAGGACCGGCAACTGGTGGAGCAGATAGTCCAGAGTCCCCAATGGAAGTCCCTGAAGCAGTACCTCAAGAACCGACAGGACCAGACAACTCGGGAGTTGGCAATGGCACAATCGGAACAGGCGGTGTACCGCAACCAAGGGAAATGGAATTTACTGGAACAGTTAATCCGGCTTGAAGAAACTAATAAGTTAAACAAACAGGATTAATCTATGGCAACTAAATCTTTAATGGGTAAAAAAGATGAGTTTTTAACTCCTACTTCAGATGAAGTTCCTACACTTAATGCGTATGATGTTAATACACCTCAAGCAGCAAGAGAAGGATTACCTTTAAGATTATTTGATAAAAATAGAGCAAGATATAATAAAGGTGAAGTTGTTGATGCCGATTCAAAACAATATACTCAAGCATTAAATATTTATCATTTAATGATAAGAGAAGGAAAAAATTCATCTGAAATTAAAACTAGAATAGGGGAAAATATGTATAATAAAATTACTATGAATAAACAAAATATTAGACAAAAAGCAGCAACAGGTGGTGTAATGCCAACTGACCCTTTACTTGACCCTAGATTTGGTAGATATTTTGAGAAGCCAGAATATAGAGCTTATGCTGAAGGTGGAGAAGTAGAAGGTCCTATGGAAGTACCAGAACTTACTCCAGAACAAGAAACAAATTTAGATATGCAAATGGAAGAAGCAATTCCTCCTATGGAAGAAATGGAACAAGATGAAGATACTGTTTTAGATACTTCAATGTTAGATGAAGAAGAAAAAGTTTTATTAAATGAAGCAGTAGAAATGCATCCAGAATTAGAAACTATTATTCCAAAAATAGTTGCAACAGAATTTACCGGTGAAGGCGAAGTAGATGGACCGGGAACAGGAACTTCAGACTCGATACCTGCAATGTTATCAGATGGTGAGTTTGTCTTTACAGCAAAAGCTACAAAGCAACTTGGTGTAGATAAACTTAGAAAACAAATGAAAGCAGCAGAACAAGAGTATGATAACAGTATGGCAGTTCAAGATTCAGAAATGAATAATGAACAACCCATGATGTACAAAGGCGGACTAATGTCTGCTGATAAGTACAAAATATAGAGCTACCCGGGTCATCACCTAGGCACTCTATATCGGCTACTTTTGCAATAACGCAAAACCCCAATAACAAGAAAGGTGATAAAAATGGTAGATAGTAGTGAGAACCCTTTACTTAGTAAAGCAACTTCTCAGAAAAGTAACGAAAAAAAGCAAGAGCCAAATCCATATAACATGAAAAAAGATTATCTTGATTATGATGCAATGGATGAAGCAGCAAAAACCTCGTTTGCTAATGCAAACACAATGGCGGTTAAGAAAGACCCTCCTAAAGTTGTAGTAGATACAATGGAAAAACAAGAGGATACTCCAGAAGAACCGACCCCAGAAGCCAAACCTTATACAAAGGTTGACTATAAAAAAAGATATGATGACCTCAAGAAACATTATGATGGTCGGGTAAATTCTTTTAAGGCAAGAGAAGAAGAACTTATGGCTGAAGTTAGGTCAAATAGACCTAAGTATAAAGCTCCAAAGAGTTCTGACGAACTTGCAGCTTTTAAAAAAGAATACCCAGATGTTTATGGTGTTGTTGAATCAGTCTCACATCTTCAAGCTACTAAAGAAGTAGAAGATTTAAAAGGAGAATTAAATTCTCTTAAAAAATTAAATATGACTATTTCTAAAGAAAAAGCTGAAGCACGATTATCGAGATTACATCCAGACTTTGAACAAATTCGAGAGTCAGATGAGTTTCATAGTTGGGCAGAAAGTCAACCCGAAGATATTAAGAAATGGATTTATGGAAATAGTGCTGATGCTGAATTAGCATCTCGAGCAATCGACCTTTTCAAACAGGATACCGGCAAGTCTAAAAATAAATCAGAAGTATCTGGTGATACTGTACCTGCGTCAGAAATGATAAAGGTAAAAAACAGTAAAGAAATCGGATATGGTACGAGGAAAATTTGGACTCGTTCTCAAATCGCAGCTATGTCTCAATCAGAGTTTGCAAAGAATGAGAAAGCCATTGAAGAAGCAGCTAGAGATGGTCGTGTCGTAAATGACATGGCTAAAAACTATGGCGGTTCAGGCAATCCAACAATTTAAAAACAAAGAAAAAGATAGAGCTGTATCACATAAACAACAACTAACTAAACTACAAGGAGGAAGTAATGGGAACATTACAAAATGCTGGTGGTGCGGGTAGTTCTAACTTTAATGTCGGAACTTCAGGACAAACAAATGAATTTTGGGTCCCGGAAATATTTTCGAAGAAGATACAAAACTTCTTTAGAAAAACATCTGTCATTGAAGCGATAACTAATACAGACTATGCTGGTGAAATTAGTGCTTTTGGCGATACTGTTAAAATCATTAAAGAACCAAGTGTAACTGTTGCAGCTTATACTAGAGCAGCTTCCACTACTAAACAGTACCTTGGAGACCAAGAAGTTTCTCTTGTTATTGATAAAGCGAATTCATTTAAATTCATTATTGATGATATTGAGGAAAAAATGTCACACATTAATTGGGCTTCAGTAGGTGCATCAAGTGCGGCTTACACACTTAAAGACACTATGGATTCAGAAGTAATTGCGGCTATGTTTAGCGGCACTACATCTTCTGGACCTGACCATGTAATCGGTTCAGACAGTTCAACTGCTGACTCAACTTTAGGTCATGCAACTAACTCAGTTGACTTAGGATATGGCTCTGGAGAAATTACTCCATTAGCTCTTATGTCAAGATTTGCGAGACTTTTAGATGAGCAAAATATACCGGAAGAAGGTCGTTGGATGTTAGCTGACCCTAGATTCTATGAAGAACTAGCGGCAGAAGACTCTAAACTTATGACATCAGACTATAACCAAGGTGATGGTGGAGTAAGAAATGGTCTAGTAGCAACTGGAATGATTAGAGGTTTTAAAATGTATAAAACTAATAACATTGCATCTACTTCTAACGCAACTGGTAAATGTATGGCGGGTCACATTAGCTCTACAGCAACTGCACAATCTATCCTTAACATTGAAACTCTTAGAGACCATGACACTTTTGGTGACATTGTTAGAGGGCTTCATGTATATGGAAGACAAGTTCTTAGAGATACTGCATTAATTAATGCGTTTTATCTAATTGACTAATACTAACTAAAAATTGGGGCGGATTTCGGTTCGCCCCCTTTAACATATAAATAAAGGAAATAAAATGCCAAATGTAAAAAAAGGATTTAGTGCCGAAGATGTAATTACTAGACATCAACCAAGTGTTATAGAAGGTGATAATGTTGCATCTGTGGACCATGGAAAAGATAAATATCCAAGAAGTTATTATAAAGTAGATTTAAGAAGAGCTTGTGATAAGGCAGATATGGGAACTCCGGGAGATACAAAACTATACCCAGATAGTCCAGTACCTAATCTTAAAACAGCAGCTCAAGGTAATTAATAAAAGAATTTAAAAATGGCAGCACCATTTCGTACATATTTAGATTTAACTAATACTATTATAAGAGAGTTAAATGAAGTTGAACTAACTTCTTCTAATTTTTCAAGTGGTGCTAAAGGTATTCAAAAATTAATTAAAGACCAAATTAATAGAGCATATTTTGATATATGCAATGCAGAAGATAAGTGGAGTTTCTTGGCAGCAGGAGACCCATCTAATGATTATTATGGTAATGTTGCTATTGATACTAGTTCAGGTACTAGATGGTATAATTTTAAAAGTGGAACAAGTAATGCAACAACATGGTATAGTCATATAGATTATAATAATATAACATTAACAGAAGAAGGTGTTAGTGGAAAATCTGCACCTTATGAAATTAGAAAATTACATCCAATTACAGTTGAACATTGGAATAAACATTTTGCAATTTCAGAAGCTACAGATAAAAGTGATACTCAAAGTTATGGAGTACCTCTAAGAATAATTAGAAGTCCAAAGAATGATAAGTTTGGATTATCTCCTATTCCAGATGGTGTATATAAAGTTTATTTCTTTGCATATAATCAACCAACAGAATTAACAGCTCATGGTGATACAGTAGTATTCCCACAACAATATACAACAGTATTATTAGCAAGGGCAAGATACTATATACATCAATTTAAAGATAATATTTCTCAAGCACAATTAGCAGACCAAGAATATAAAAAAGGTTTAAGAAGCATGAGAGAACAATTAATTGAACCATTCCCAGATAGTATGGTGGATGATAGAACAGCAATAGTTTAATGGCAGAACAAGGTGTATCAGTTATATGCGAAGGTGGATTAGATAAAGTAGGAACAACCCATACTTTATTTAGAACCCCCGGTGTTGCTACAATTTTACAAAATTTTGAATCTTCTATTCATGGTGGGTATAGAAGAATAAATGGTTTTACAAAGTTTGGAAGCAACCAACCAAATGGTAGTTCTGATAATATTGAAGGTATTTATAGATATGCTAAAGGTGTTGTAGCTTGTCAAGGTGCAAATATATATTATAGTACAGATGGCTCAACATGGACACAAGTAAATAAAAATACTTATATTTCTAAGACAGGAACAGTAGCAGTATCGTCTGGTTCAGCGACAATAACAGGAACAAGTACATCTTTTAGTTCAGAATTTTCAGTAGGTGATGATATTAGAGTTAATGGAGAAGAATATAATGTTCTTTCAATAGCAAGTAATACATCAATGACAGTTGATGAAAATTTTGCAGCAACAGCTTCAAGTCAAACAATTTATAAAAATGGTGCAAGTGCAGCACAGTTATCTAGTGCATCAGCAGTAGCAAGAACAAGTCAAAGTAATTGTCAGTTTGCTTTATATGAAGGTGAATCTCAATATGGTGAATTATTTATTACTGATGGAGTAAATGAAATTGCACAACTTAAAATTACAATTTCTTCAGGTTCATATACTTACGCATTTAAAGAAATTGAAGCAAGGTCAGCTCCTTCCGACCCATCACTTTGTACAATTTTTGGAGAAAGATTAATAGTAGCAGGACAATCCAGTAATCCTCAAGTTGTTGCTTATAGTACAAGATTAATACCAGAAGATTTTACTGGCTCTAGTGCAGGAACAATTGATGTTGGAGACCAAATAAGAGCTATTAAACCTTTTCGTAATAAATTAATTATTTTTTGTAAAGATAGTATTTATCAATTATCTAATTTAGATAGCACACCATTATTATCTTCTGTAACAAAAAATATTGGAGTTATAGATGGCAATACAGTTCAAGAGATAGGTGGAGATTTAATTTTCTTATCTCCAGATGGATTAAGAACTATTGCAGGAACAGCAAGAATTGACGATATAGAATTAAGTTCTATTAGTAGAAAAATTTTACCAATCTTTAGAGATGATGTACTACCTTATCTTTCTACTATTACTTTTTCTAGTATGGTAATAAGAGAAAAAAGTCAGTATAGATTATATTATTATGATAGTAGAAAAGCTGAAAGTATTCAAAAAGGAATTATAGGAACATTTAAAATATCTTCTACAGGTGCTGCAGTATATGAATGGAGTGAAACAAAAGGTCTTCCATCTCGTAGAATTCATGCAGGTACAGATGAAAATGATGAAGAAGTAATATATCATGCTTCAACAGATGGGTATATTTATAATCACGATACTGGAAATAATTTTAATGGTTCAAATATAGAAGCAATTTATAAAACTCCAGATATGGATTATGGAGATTCAGGAATACGAAAAACTTTATATTATATAAAAACAAGTATTCGTGCAGAAGGAACAAATAATAATTTAAAACTTCTTTGTCGTTATGACTTTGAAGATAATGATGTACCACAACCAACAGAATTAGATATAGGTGCTTTATCTAATCCAGCAGTTTTTGGTACAGCAATTTTTGGAACATCAAATTTTGGAGCAACTTTATATCCACAACAAAAATCAAATTTAACAGGTAGTGGTTTTACAAGTAATTTTAAAATTAGAAGTACTGGTACAAGTTCAGGATATACTGTATCAGGCTTTTATGTAGATTTTATACCGGGGGGAAGAATATAAATTATGGCAGGTTATACTAGACAGAGTTCATTTTCTGATGGCGATACTATTGCAGCATCATTATTAAATAATGAATACGACCAATTATTAGCAGCATTTAATGTCTCAACTGGACATACACATGATGGTTCTACTACTGGTGATGGTGGACCTATATCAACACTTTATAGCAATGCTATAAGTTTTGGTACAAATGCTGATACTGATATAGTTCTTACATTTAATGCTAACACAGCAGATGGTGTTTTAACATGGATGGAAGATGAGGATTATTTTAAATTCTCAGATGATATTTTAATTAACAGCACAGAAAAATTATATTTCTATGATGCAGGTGGAGAATATATAAGTGGTGATGGTTCAGTATTAAGTATTGCTGCTGGTTCAGAAATTGATTTAACTGCAACAACCATTGATATGAATGGTGCGGCAGATATTTCTGGTAACTTAGCAATAGGTGGTAATTTAACAGTTACTGGTAATGCTACAATTAATGGTAATTTAACATTCGGTAATGCCGATACAGACACAGTTTCTTTTGGAGCAGAAATAGATTCACATATAGTTCCAGATGATGACGATACATATGATTTAGGTTCTTCTACTAAACAATGGAGAAATGTTTATGTAGATGGGACTTTAGAAGCAGACGCAATAACAGTAGATGGTACAGCTCTTAATGAATATATAGCTGATACAATCGGTGCAATGGTTAGTTCAAATACTGAAACAGGTATTGGAGTAACTTACGAAGATTCAGACAATACACTAGACTTTGTTATTGGTTCTAGTGCTATCACAAACGCAATGTTAGCAGGTTCTATTGCTGACTCAAAACTTTCCACAATTACAACAGCAGATAAAGTTTCAGGTGCAGCTATCCAAGTGGATGGAGCAACTGATGGTACAAGTATTACTGTAGCTACTACAGATAAACTTTTAGTAGATGATGGAGGAACAACTAAATATATAAATATTTCTCAATTACCTAGTACAGCAACAGCAGCAGATGATATTTCGACAGGAGATGCAGCAGTTAACTTAACAACTACTGCTGGTAATATTACTATTGATGCTCAAGGTAGCGATACAGATATTATATTTAAAGGTACAGATAGTAGTTCAGATATTACAGCTTTAACCCTTGATATGAGTGAAGCAGGAGCTGCAACATTTAATAATAAAATTGTTGCAACAGAATTAGATATATCAGGTGATGTAGATATTGATGGAACATTAGAAACAGATGCTTTAACAATCAATGGAACAAGTTTATCTGAAACTATTGCTGATACAGTTGGAGCTATGGTATCATCAAATACTGAAACAGGTATTACTGTTACTTATGAAGATGGAGATAATACTTTAGACTTTGCTCTTGGTGCATCTCAAACAACAATTACATCTTTATTAGCAACTGATATTAAAATTGGTGAAGATGACCAAACAAAAATAGATTTTGAAACAGCAGATGAAATACATTTTTACGCAGCAAATGCTGAACAAGTATATGTAGCAGATGGTATTTTTGGTCCACAATCAGATAGTGATGTTGACTTAGGTTCATCAAGTGTTAGATGGAAAGATGCTTATGTTGATTCACTTACAACTACAGGAGCAGTAACAGTTGGTGGAGACCTAACTGTTAATGGGACAACTACTACTGTAAATAGCACAACAGTAACAATTGATGACCCTATATTTACTTTAGGTGGAGATTCAGCTCCGGGTTCAGATGATAATAAAGATAGAGGTATTGAATTTAGATACCATGATGGTTCGTCTGCTAGAGTAGGTTTCTTTGGTTATGATGATAGTGCAACAGGATTTACATTTTTAACTGCAGCAACTAATTCTTCTGAAGTATTTAGTGGAACAGAAGCTAAATTAATTGCAGGTGAATTAGATATTTCTGGTAATGCAGATATTGATGGTACTCTTGAAGCAGATGCTATTACTGTAGATGGAACAGCTCTTAACGAGTATATAGCAGATACAGTAGGAGCTATGGTTAGCTCTAATACTGAAACAAATATAACAGTATCTTATGATGATTCAGATAATACTTTAGATTTTGTTGTAGCAGCAGCACAAACTGGAATAACTTCTATTTTAAATACAGCTTTAGTTGTAGGAAGAGATTCAGATAACGATATAGATTTTGCTACTGATAATGAAATTACATTTAGAGCAGGAGCAGAAGACCAAATAGTTTTAAAAGATGGTGTATTAGAACCAGTTACAGATGATAATGTTGACTTAGGTACATCATCAAAAGAATTTAAAGATGGATATTTTGATGGTACAGTATATGCTGATGCTATTAATTTAAATGGAACAGCAATAACTTCAACTGCAGCAGAACTTAATATTTTAGATGGTGTTACTTCAACTGCTACAGAATTAAATATCATAGATGGAGATACAACTGCAACATCTACAACATTAGCAGATGCTGATAGAGTAGTTGTTAATGATGCAGGAACAATGAAACAAGTTGCTATGACTGATGTAACAACTTATATCAATTCAAATGCAAGTTTTGCAAGTAAGGGCTTTGCCACGGCAATGGCGATTGCGCTTTAGTTTAATAATACTAATATAGGAGGAAACAATAAATGGCTCAAGATTTTAGAAGGGTTCTACAAGATGACCTTCCAACATCACATAACGATACCAATTCATTACTTTGGACTGGTGGAGATTATGATGCAATAATTAGTATTAGATTAGCTAATATATCAACAGCTCAAGTAAATGTAGATGTGTATGTTAGAAATTCTAGTACAGATTATTATTTAGTGAAAAATGCCCCGATTCCTGTGGGCGGCTCACTTGAATTAATTGATGCGGGGAGTAAGATTGTTATGGCAAATGGAGATGTTTTATATGCTATAGCAAGTGCAGCAAATTCTGTAGATGCAGTAACATCTGTAGTAGATACAATTAGTTCGTAAGGAGATATATAAATAATGGCTTATGTAGGAACACCAATAGATACAACAAATCAATTTCAATCATTATCTAGTTCAAGATTTAGTGGTAATGGTAGTACAACTGCCTTTACTTTAAGTTTTACACCGGGTGGAGTTAATGATATTGAAGTGTTTGTAGAAAATGTTCGTCAAGACCCTCATTCAGCATATACTTTATCGGGAACAACTTTAACATTTAGTGCCGCACCTCCTAGCGGAACTAATAATATTTATGTTATTCACCAAGCAAAAAGTGTAGGAACTATTGATGTGCCTACTGCTGGTGTTGTTTCAGGTAGTTTAGCTACTAGTGTATTAACAGGTCAAACTGATATTGGCGGAGCAATAGCTGATGCTGATTTATTTTTAGTAGATGATGGAGCAGGTGGAACTTTAAGAAAAACTGCTGCATCAAGATTAAAAACTTATGCAGGATTTAGTGTATCAGATATTACAGGGGCAACAGAATTAGCAGCAACACCTGCTGATACAGATGAATTTATTATATCAGATGCGGGGACTTTAAAAAGAATGGATTATTCACATATTAAAGCTGGTAATACTCCTCAATTTTCAGCTCAACTTGGTAGTAATCAATCATTGTCTAATAACACATTAACTAAAATTAATTTTAATACAGAATTATTCGACCCTCAAAGCACCTATGATAATTCGACAAATTATCGCTGGACTCCAGCAGTAGCAGGAAATTATTTTATATATACAAGTATAAGATTTACAAATGGTGGAACTTACGAACCTGTTCTTTATCCTTATAAAAATGGTTCTGGTATTCATTGGGTAACAGCAACAAAAGCTGCATCTGCACAATACATTAATGTTAGTTTAGGATTTTCTTTAACATTAGATGATGATGATTACATTGAAATTTATGCAAGGCAAGATAGTGGGTCAAGTATGAATGTTCATGGTGGGTCAGATGTAGGAACTGTATTTATGGGATTTAAAATAGGATAAATTATGGCAACTTTAGCAAATAAAATTATAAAATATTTAGAAGCAAACTCAAAGACTTGGGATGCAGAAAAAAATAATATTCAATTACAAAATGATACAGGAACAGATTATATAAAATCTTGGAATGTATCAGGATTAGCAGAACCAACTGATGAACAACTAGCAACTTATAATTCTTCTGCAACAACTGAAGAAAATAACAATGTAGCAATTTCTAATAGATTAAATGAATATCCATCTATAGGAGATATTGCAGATGCTATTTTTAAAAAAGAAGCTGGTGATGCTACAGAATTTAATTCTCTAGCAACAAAACGACAAGCAATAAAAGACAAATATCCAAAGGAGTAATCAATGGCACTAAGTAAAATAAATACAGGAAGTATAGCAGATGATGCAATTTCACTAGCAAAAATGGCTAGTGGAACAGATGGTAATGTTATTACTTATGACGCAAGTGGAAATCCAGCAGTTGTAGCAACAGGTTCTGATGGTCAAGTTCTTACAAGTACAGGTTCTGGTTCACCTCCAGCTTTTGAAGCTGTTAGTGGTGGGAAAGTTTTACAGGTGGTTACAGGAACAAGTGAATCATCAGCAACAACAACATCAACAACTTTTGCTTCAACAGGATTAACTGCAGCAATTACTCCGTCTGCAACTTCATCTAAAATTTTTGTTACTTGTAGTTTTACTGGTTCTAAAAATTCAGACGATAATGATGCTGATTGGGCATATTTTTCTATTCATAGAGGAACAACAGATTTAGGTGGTTCAAATGGTAGAGGTATAGTTGGTCATTATAATTATATCTCATCTTCTATTGATAACCATTTTCCTGTTAATATGGTAGTTTTGGATAGTCCATCTTCCACATCAGAATTAACTTATACTGTGGAATATGCTGGTTCAGGTACAAACGATACTATTGCATTTAACAATAGAGAAATGAAAACATCAATTATTTTAATGGAGATAGGTGCATAATGACAAATGAAAAAATTATTAAAGCAATAAAAAAAATAAATCCAGTTGCAGAAGTTACTGTTTATAATAATAATATAGATAGTTTAGTTTGGTCAAATGGTACAACACCTATTGCCAAAGCCGATATTGAAGCAAAAATGACAGAACTACAAACTGAATATGATGCTTTAGAATATGCAAGAAAAAGAGAATTAGCTTACCCATCACTTAAAGAATTTGCAGAAGCTTATTGTGAAAAAGAAATAGGTGGAAGTAATACAAAGTGGGATGCTTACAAAACAGCTTACAATAAAGTTAGAACAGATAATCCAAAGGAGTAAATGTTTAAATTTAATAATATAGAAATAGATGAAAATAAATTAGAAGGAAAAGCAAAAGTTGCTTATTTAAATCTTAAAACTCTTAATACAGAAAGAAGTACATTAGCTTTTCAATTAGAAAGAAATAAAATTTTAATGGATTTTTATTCTAATTCATTAAAAGAAAATTTACCAAAAGAGGAAAATAAAAATGAGTAAAACAACAATACCATCAGGAGGAATTGGAGCAGATATAATTGATGCAACTAAAATTGCTGATGATGCAATTTCAGAAGAACATTTAGACGCAACAGCTATAACTGGATTAACTGCTCTTGGTGCAGAACCAGCAGATACAGATGAACTTATTATAAGTGATGCTGGAACTTTGAAGCGAATGGATTATTCACATATTAAAGGTGGTGGAATTGTAGAAGTTGATATGTGGAGACTAACTTCTGGTTTTTCTGGTGCTGCTTCACCTATAGATTCAAATTGGGAAAGAGCTGATACAGAAGATTTTGCAGTTTTAGGAACTGGTTTAACTCAAAGTTCAGGTGTTTTTACTTTTCCATCAACTGGTTATTACTTCATTATTTTTCAAGCTGCTTATAGTATTAATGGTGATAAAAGAAATATTGGCACTATAATACAACACACTACAGACAATGGAAGTAACTGGACAGATTTAGCTTATTCTAGTGACCATATTGCTCAATCTGAAAGTGATGCAACTATGACAACTGGTGTTGTTAGTGCTATAGCACATATAGTAGATGCTTCTAATGATAAAGTAAGATTTAATGCAGGTACATCAGGTGTTAATACTTCTAATGATACTAACGCACAACATACAGGTTTTACTTGTATTAAATTAGCGGATACATAGGAGATAATTTATGAGACCAACACATATAGAACATTATTTAATTAGTTTACACGAAGGTCAATGGTTTGGCTTTAGTGATAGTAAAAATAAAGTTTATGCAAACTTAATTATACATGATGGTAGTAAAGCAAAACCTACTGAAAAAGAATGTAATGATGGATTAGCTGCTATGCAGTCTGATTTTGATACAAAAAAAACTAATTTAGAAAATAACAAAACATCAGGCAAAGCAAAACTAAAAGCTGGAGAAGCATTAACAGATGCTGAAATCTCAGCATTATTTGGAGATTAATTTATGGCATATATAGGACAATCAATTAAAAATGGTACATTTTCCGATTTAGGATTTACAGGTACATTTAATGGTTCTAATGTAACTTTTGATTTAGGTACACAAGTTAGCTCTGCAGCACAGCTTCTAGTATCGCATGATGGAGTTATTCAACGACCCGGAACAGATTATATTTTAGCTTCAAGCGGAACACAAATTACATTTACAACTGCCCCTGCAAGTGGAGCATCAATATTTATTACAGAAATATCTGGTGCAGTAGGTGGACCAATGAATAGAGATATTAATGGTGATGAATTAATATTAGATGTTGATGGTGATACAAGTATTACTGCAGATACAGATGACCAAATAGATATTAAAGTAGCTGGTGCAGATGATTTTCAAATTGTAGCAAATAATTTTAAAGTATTATCTGGTTCTACATTAACAATAGAATCAGGAGGAACTATTACTAATTCAGGAACTGCAACTGGTTTTGGTGTTGCATTAGATGATGTTACAACTGGTGATGCAGCAGCAACTTTAGCAACAAGTGCAGGAAATATTACAATTGACGCACAAGGTAGTGATACAGATATTATTTTTAAAGGTACGGATGGTGGTAGCGATACAACATTCTTAACTCTTGATGGTAGTGCTGAAGGAGATGCAACATTTAATGGTAATATTATATTAGGAAATGGTAAAGGAATTGATTTTTCAGCTACTTCAGATTTGTCAGATGGTGATGCTACAATGACAAGTGAATTATTTGATGACTATGAAGAGGGAACTTGGACAGCTACAGTTTCTTCTGATTCTGGGTCAATAACAGTAAATACATCAAATGATGAATGTCATTATACAAAAATTGGAAATAGAATATTTTTAAGTGGAAGTATTGGAATTTCATCAGTATCATCTCCTTCAGGAAGATTAACAATTAATAATAAACCTTTTGATACATCTGGCGGTGAGGGTGGAAAAAGAGGTGTAATTAGTATGTGTATTCATAATCCTGCTTCAGATGAAGGTTCGGGAATTGTTGGAATGATATTTGAAAGTTATGCTCCAATAAGAATACACAACAGTAGTTCTGGTGGAGAGGTAAATTCAAATAGAATACAAGCAAGTTCAGAATTAAGATTTACAGGATTTTATGAATAAACAAATAAAGGAGTATAAACAATGGCACTAACAAAAACTATAGAGATTGGACAAATGGAAGTAGTCGGTAGATTTAAAGCTATTCAAGTTAGAACTGATACTATCATTAAAGAAGATGGTAAAGTTATAAGTAAAAATCTACATAGACATGTTATCTATCCAAATATTTCTGCTGAAGATTTAGCCAAAGAACATGCAGATGTTCAAAAAGTTGCTAATAGTGGAATATGGACAGACCAACTTAAGTCTGATTATGCTACTTATATATCAAATATATAATAAAAAATTTTAAATAAATGAAATGGTTAATTACAATATTATTTATTTTATTTACAACAATTTCTTATGCTGCAGATACTAATACTGTTTCATCTACTGTAGTAACAAATAATACTCCGCCTACAGCTTCAGCTCCTAGTGTTGTAGTAAATAATTCGGATGTATGTAAGACAGCAGCTAGTGCCGCAATACAAACACAAATACTTGGTCTTGCTTCTGGTATGACAGTAACTGATGAGAATTGTGAAAGAATTAAATTATCCAGAAGTTTATATGGAATGGGTATGAAAGTTGCAGCAGTATCTACACTATGTCAAGACCCAAGAGTTTTTGATGCAATGTGGATGAGTGGAACACCATGTCCTTATATGGGTGATATAGGTGATGCAGCTAAAGTAAGTTGGGAAAAGAATTTAGAAAGAATACCTAAAAAGAGTTTAATCTATGCTCAACTAAAAGATATTAAAGTTGAGACAAAAGAAGAAAAGAAGGATGAAAAGAAAAAGTCAAAGCATAGTATTGTTCCAATGGTTATTACTACTCTTGCTTTTGGTATCGCCTTCTAAGGCAGAATGCCCAACAGGTGTTACAGGTTTATGTAACCCCGGGGTAACAGAAGTAATAGAAGAAACTGTTACAGAAGAAGTTACTCAAGATAGTACTGGTATAACAACTATTACTACAACAGTTACTGATACAACAACAACAACAGTAACTAATGAAGACTCTACTGACATATTAGATGGTGATAATGATTTTGTTACTTCTAAATATGAAGGTGATATGGATACTGACTGGGGCGGTCAAGGTCCTGCTTCAATGAGAAGTGGTAGTTATTGTGGACAGCTTGGTACAGATAAGTGTGCTGAAATAACTGGAAGCGGTAACAGTACAAGTATAATGGGTGTTAGTGGTATGGGTACAACTTTTTATCAAACCATTAATATATCAGACTTAGAAATAGATAGAGGTGGTAGAACAAACTATACTATTAAAGTAAATAAGTCAGATGCTCAAGATAGAATTTATATGCATATTACTGGTAAAGATGGTAATACGCAAAAGTTTACAGGAACAGATATACTTTCTGAAACAGGTGTAACAACAGGTTATCAGGAATATTCAGGAGGTTTTGATTTTTCTGGAGGACTAACAACATTAATTGTTGAAGTTGGTGGAAGAGATATTAATCTTTCAGTTGGTCCAATGTTTGATGATGTTTCTATTAATGTATTATATAATGTAGTTAATACAATAGTAACACAAACAATAACTTCAGTTGAAATGTTTCTTGCTTTAAATACTGATGCTTCAGAAGAAATAATAGAAGTTGTTGAAACTATATTTGATAATAATGATATAGTAGATGAAACTGGTGAATTTAATTTTGAACCAATAGATGAACAACAAGAAGAAATTAATTTTGAAACAGTTGAAATGGAAATGGAATTAGAAATGGATTTTGTCATGGACATTGAAATGGATATGGAAATGGATTTACCTATGTCTTCAACTGATATGAATGAAGCACCAATAGAAATTCAAGTAGCAGAGCTAGAACAAGAATTTGAAATGGAAATGGAATTAACTAATGAATCAGAAAATGTACAAGCAAATGTTGAAACAACGACAATGGAAAATGAAGTCCAGACAGAAGAAACAGAAGTTGAAACAGAAGTAGAAACTAAAACTGAATCTGAAAAATTACAAGAAGATTTAGAACCAATAGAAGAAGTAGAAGAAACTCAAGAAGAGGTAACTGAAACTAATGAAAAAGAAAAAACAGAAGAACCAAAAGAAAAAATTAAAGAAGAAGTCAAAGAAAAAGAAGAAGTTAAAAAAGAAGAAATAAAAAAAGTAGTAGCTAAAAAGGAAGCAAAAGAAAAAGCTGCAAATAAGATTGTTAAGAAGATGGGCGATAAAGGTAGATATGATTCTAACAATCAACTTAAAACTTTAATGGTAATGCAAGTACTAGGAAATACAAAAGATTTTTTTAGTACTCAACAAAATCTTTCAGACATAGAAGGTTTTTTTACAAATGTAACATTGCCAGATAGTACTATAACAACAAATAATATTGCCCAGTACTTTTTATTTGGTGGTAGTAATAGTGTTCATAATTCATTAGTTGATAGTCAATATAAATAATGGCTAAAGCTAAAGGACTTTGGAATAAAGTTGCACATGAACCAGTTTTTCATAAAACATCTATCGGGAGAAATCCTAGTAAATGTAAAATGAATAAATCTAAAAGAAGAAGTTTTAAAAAATATCGAGGACAGGGAAATTAATGGCTCAAATAGAATTTGCAGGAATGAAATTTACTGGTGGAAAAATGGCAATGGTCATTACATTAGTAACTTCACTTATTGGTGGACTTTGGGGTGGATTTGAAGTGTATAAAGATTACATGGATATGAAAGAAAAAATACAAAATTATACTGCACCAGATTTAAGTGGTATAGATAAGAGAATAGCAATTGTTGAAAATGAATTAACTTTAATTATGGATGAAGTTACACTTGTAGCAGATGTTGCCAAAGAATTAAAAAATGATTTAAAAGGAGATGTTAGAAGAATTGAAACTATTGTTGAAGATGTTGAACAAAGAGTTAAAGAAGATTCCAGAACAAATCAAAAAGATTTAAATGAAATTATAAAGGAGATTAAATTAGATATGGAACAATTAGAAGAAAAAGTAATTAAACAAATTCAAATAGCATTAGAAAATCCGCTATCTAATATGAAATAGGAACGACATGCAAATAGACCTTAAATATTTTTTATCTTACGCACCTTTAATCCTAGCAATAGGAATTACTTGGGGTGTATTTACTGCTAGACTAGATGCTGTTGCAGCAAAAGTAGATGCAATACATTCAATGCAACAAGATATAGCAGTAATAAAAGCAAAGGTTGTTTGGATGGAAGAATACTTAGTTAAAAATGGAAAGAATAAATAATGGCAACTAGAGATTTTAAAAATTTACCAAAAGCATCACAACCAGGACAAGCAACAGATATCGGTAAAAGAAATCAAGATATAGATAAATATCTTGCGGACCAAATTGAAAAACCAGAAGTTGCAGATGCAGCAAAACAAACTTATACACAACAACAAATACAACAAAACGAATTATTAAGTGGTGCAACTCAAGCTACTCCTACTACAGTAGGTCAAGCAAGTTTAACTGCTCCAACTATTACAGGTGCTAGTCCAGTAAGTGCAACAACTATTGGACAACCAACAAGTTTAACTGCAGGTCAAATGACTGGTGTTCAAGGTACTGCACAAACTG
>VTLG01009715.1_pt1 | contig 21079 bp, 24 predicted proteins | sample 4694571 | NCBI WGS metagenome assembly VTLG01 (sample SAMN12604809, study PRJNA352737) | marine metagenome | biome: ENVO:00000447; feature: ENVO:00000209|ENVO:00000569|ENVO:01000036; material: ENVO:00002151; isolation source: viral sequences binned using virsorter ... | reverse complement strand
CCACACCTTGATGAAACTGAAGTAAACAAGGTGACAAGCGGACTGATTTAATGGCAACGATTACAACCAGCATCGGCACAAACTCAAGCCTCGACACCCAAACCCCAAGCAGTGGCTCAGGCTCGAATCCGTACACAGTGACCTTCGGTACAGACCCCACCGGGGTTAGTGTTGGCGACTCTGTTGAGTTCGATAATGGAATGGGCACGGTTTACCAGTATCTTGTCACCGAGATCTCTGGCAGTGACTATACGCTTAAATGGATTACCGGCGGAGGTTTTGCGACGAATCCATATGGCATTGTCGACATGTCATACAGCCAAGCAGCGGGCGTATTCCAACGCACGTACAGCACGATTAGCGCATGGGAAAGTGACCTCGATAACACAGATTATTATTCGTCGAGTGACGACGCAGTTGGTGAGGTTTATAACGACTCCGTATTCGACGAATACATAGTTATCGACGGCGGTGGAACCGTTGGCCTATCGTCCGTGACGTTGACCGTGCCGGAATCCGAGCGGCACGACGGCACCGCCGGCACGGGTGCAAGGGTTGAATACACCGGCAGCCAAAGCAGTTCATTCCGAATCCGGCGAAGTCAATGTACGGTGGAATGGTTGGAGCTTGACCTTACCAGCACCGGGGCAGCGGTCTCGGCTGGCTTAAACCTTGGCACAAATTCAACCCAAGAAGTTTATGCGCGCAATAACATAATCCACGGGCTAACAACTCAAAGCACGCATATCCACGGCGTCTACGTTTGGGGCACTGGTGATTCATCCAACAGCCGCCACCTGATGAATAACCTCGTGTATCGGATGGACAACTCATCCACCACAAAAGAAGCCTCCGCCATAACGGTCGCGGGTTCCAATTGGGGCGTCTATCTGTACAACAACACGGTCTATTATGTGAAAGCGACCGGCGGCGGTGACAATGCTTTCTGTTTCAGTATTCATGACACAGATACGGTCATCAAAAACAACATTGCAGCGAGGCCGATAGCAGCGCATTCGGCTTGGCAAAAATGTTTTGGTGAATCAGGTTTTTCCGGCTCTACGCACGACTACAACCTGTCTACAGATTCAACCGCAACCGGCACCAATTCGGTCACGGGCGAGGCATACGGCGACCTATTTGTTTCGGATACGGGCGGCACTGAAGACCTCCACCTTAAGGCGGGTGCTGACGCAATCGGTGCAGGCGTTGACCTTGGCACAAGTCCGACCGGCGTCAATGTTGATATTGATGGCCGTGACCGAGACGCCGAGGGCGATACTTGGGACATCGGCGCAGACCAGTACGTGGTCTTCGTGCTGACCGTTGACCCATCTCCGGCAACGGTAATAGCGTCAACGGCTGACCCGTCGGTGCTGCTTGGCAGTATAAGCGTGACGCCAGCGGCAGCCTCTGCAATAGCCTCAACCGCTGACCCTTCTGTGCATGTTAGTGCATTGGTCGTCACGCCAACCGCTGCCACCTGCATAGCTCAAACGGAAGCCCCGGTTGTTACGCTTGCTAGCATAACCGTCACACCAGCGGCAGCCACCTGCTTGGTTAGCAGTATTGACCCGGCGGTTACACTTGGCAGCATAACCGTCACGCCGGAAAGCAGCACGGCGGTTGGTTTGTCCGTTGCCCCGGTTGTGGTACTTGGCAGCCTAACCGTTACGCCCGCCAATGCCAACGCAGTCGGAAACACTATTGCCCCAACCGTCACGGTAACTGTTGTCGACACAACTGTGACACCAGACTACGCCGGTGCAGTTGCGAAAACGGTAGACCCTACCGTGACCGCTGTGACCAAGGTTTTCCCCACGCCCGTCTCAGCGGTTACTTCGACGGCTGCACCGGTTTTCATTTACGGCAGCGTAACCGTTAGCCCGCTTGCTAACAGTATGGCCGTTGCTACAGCTAACCCCGCTGTGGTGCTTGGCAGTATCACGGTCGCCCCGGCTGCTACCGGTGCCGTTGTTAAAACGGTTGACCCCACGACGTTGCAGGCCAGCCTCACACTCAACGCAACGGCCACGGCCATTACAGCGACCGCCAGCCCTGACGTGGTGCTTGGCAATATTACAACCACGCCAAGCGCACTCGGTGCAGTCGTGCAAAGTGTTGCCCCAACGTTAGTCTTCAGCAGCCTTACCGTAACGCCAACCCATGGGCATACGATTGCAGCCACCACGTTAGGGGCTGCCCATATGGTAAGCCTGACGTTGGCCACCGAGGCAGCGGCAGCAATAGGCGACGGCGTTGCACCAGTGCTAAGGCTTGGAAGCGTTACGCTTAGCGGTTTGACGCAGGAAGCAACAGCGCTAACCTATGACCCGGTGTTGGTGACTGGCCGTTGGATTATTAAACCACCAGCCGCCAACACACGGGCGGCCACCGTGGTGGACCTGGTAACCATAGCGGACTTAGCCGAGGCAGGTTTGGAGTACAGTTTGCCGGGTTGGGTTATGGGATATGACGTGATTTACCCAATTGAGCTAACGCTACCGCTAAACCTTTTGCACTACACGATTGAAACGACCGCAATTCATACCACACTGCCCGCCAACCAATTGCATTACCAACTACAGGAGGATTAGCCAATGAGCTTGGCCTTACAGATACGCAGCAAGGACGCTAGCGAAACCCGCAAGGTGTCAGTCGATTACACCGATAAGCTGGACAGCAGCGAGACCCTTACGGGTAGCGTTACGGTGGCGGAGCAAACCACCAGCGACCTAACGCTTACCAGCCCCGGAGTTAATAGCGGCAGCGTTACCATTAACGGTCGCACAGTGGCAGCCAGTGCCAGCGTATCCTTCACGGTAGCCGGTGGCAGTGCTGGCAAAGTGTACACAGTGCAGGTAACCGTTAGCACAAGCAATAGCCAAACGTTTGTCGATGACCTTAAGTTGCAGGTCGTGTAATGCCTAAGTGGACGTATGCCTGCACCACCTGCCACCAAGCACCATGCAAGTGCAACAGCCAACGGGCTAACCGTATGGCTAACCATAAGCGTGGTGCCAATGCCCGTGGCTATACGTACCGCTGGCAAAAGGCCTCCAAGGTCTACTTGGTTAATAACCCGCTATGTGTGCGGTGCAAAGCAACAGGCAAGGCAGTGCCAGCCGCCCACGTTGACCACGTGGTGCCACACCGTGGCAGTACAGAGGGCGACCTGTTTTGGGACGAGGATAACTGGCAAGCACTCTGTGCACGGTGCCACGGTACAAAGACCCATAGGGAGGGTGCCATGGGTGAGCGTTGGGTGGTAACTGGTTGCGCTGGCTGTGGCAAATCAACATACGTGGAGCAACGTGCCAAGGCTGGTGACCTTATATGGGACTATGACGTTGTGATTGCGTCGCTGGTTGCTGGCTTGGATAACAAGCGGCACAACCCACCCACCCTCATACCGTTAATGGAACAAATGCGTCACACGTTTATTAATTACTTGCGCACGGATGCAACAAAAGCCACGGCGTGGGTGATTGCTGCCAACCCAACCACAGCGGCTAAAATCGCGCGCCAGACCGGCGGATTCTTGGTGAATCTGGCCGGGGGGCGGGAAAAAGAGAATGGGGCGTTTTGCTAGATAGCCCCGATCCTAGGTGTGCATATTTCCACAAATAAAACAAACGCTATATGAATTACCAAGACCGAATAATTGACCTCCGACGGGTGCCAGCGGGGGAACTGCTGCCCAACCCAAAGAATTGGCGTAAACACCCACAAAAGCAGAAGTCTGCTCTTGCCGGTGTGTTGGCTGACGTTGGTTGGGCGGACGCTGTTATTGCCCGCGAGACCCCTGCCGGGTTGATGCTGATTGACGGGCACTTGCGCACGGAGGTGGCACCTGATGACACCATACCGGTGCTTGTGTTGGATGTGGATGAAAACGAAGCGGACAAAATCCTGGTAACGCATGACCCATTGGCGGAGATGGCCACAACGGACGCCGACGCCTTGGCGGATTTACTGCAAAGCGTAAAAAGCACCGAGGCCGGCCTAAATGATTTATTGACCGACATGGGCGGGCTAACGGATTTGCTGCAAGCCAATGCGGAGCCACATGCCAAGTTAAATGACCGGTTTGGGGTGCCACCGTTTAGCGTGTTGGATACCCGCCAAGGGTATTGGCAAGACCGGAAGCGTGACTGGCTGGCTTTAGGTATCCAAAGCGAAGTCGGTCGTGAGCATTTAGTGCCAACGGCTGCCACGTTTGAGGGTAGGGAAGGCGCGGAATATATGAGTGGGCGTGGGGCAACCACCGGCGGCAGTGTATTCGACCCGGTGCTATGCGAATTAATGTATAGCTGGTTCAGTGCTGCCGGCAACCATGTGCTTGACCCGTTTGCAGGTGGTAGCGTGCGTGGTGTAGTTGCCGGCCTAATGGGCAGGAATTACACGGGCATAGAATTGCGGCTGGAACAGGTTAAGGCAAACCGCAAGCAATGGAAAGATATGGGCGGCAAGCACGACGGCGAGGTGGGCGACGTTAAATGGATACGGGGCGACAGCACGCACGTTAAACGGCTAACCAAAGGCGGTGAATATGACTTGCTGTTTAGCTGCCCGCCTTATGGTGACTTGGAGGTGTATAGCGACGACCCTGCTGACATATCCAACATGCCGGCAGCGGAATTTGACGCAACCTATGGCGAGATTATTAACGAAAGTTGCAAGCTGTTAAAAGACGACACGTTTGCCGTGTTTGTGGTTGGCGAGTACCGGAACAAGAAAGGCTTGTATGCTAATTTCGTGGCCAAAACCATACAAGCATTCCTAGACGCCGGGTTAGCGTATTACAACGAGGGCATTTTGGTTAATGCCATTGGCAGCCTGCCGGTGCGGGTGAATAAACCGTTTACCGCAGCCCGCAAACTCGGAAAAACTCACCAGAACATTCTCGTGTTCGTCAAAGGCGACGCCAAAAAGGCCACCAGCAAGTTAGGCGACGTGGTGCTGGTGGATATAACCGCCAAGGAGGACGCCAATGCCTAGAGGACGCAAACCGCTGCCCACAGCCATGCACGAAATGAATGGCTCCTATATCAAGAACCCGCAACGCCGGCCAAAGAATGAGCCAAAGGCACCAAAGGAGGCACCAACGTGCCCGAGGTACCTGGACAGATTAGCGAAAAATGAGTGGCGGCACGCTTGTGGTTTACTGGCTGAAATGGGCGTGCTAAGCGCTGCCGATAAATCAGCGTTGGCCATTTATTGCGAAACATATAGCGAGTGGCGGAAGGCCGTTGATATGTGCAAGGAATATGGTGCGTGGCAGGTTACGAAAAACGCACGGGGCGACATTGAAACAAAGCGCCACGAATGGGACAGGGTGCGGGAGCGTACGGCGGACGCTTGCCGGCGTTGGCTTACCGAGTTTGGTTTGACGCCAAGTGCACGGGCAAGGTTGCAAGTTGAAAAAGAAACCAAGGACGAATTCGATGCGTTCATCGACCGATTTACAACCAACTAAACGGCTAAGGTTCAACCGTTTGCAGGTGCTGCGTGACGGTGAGTATTTTGGCACGTTTGAGGACGGCGATAGCCACGGCAAGGGAGCGGCATGTCGGTTCGTTTTAACCAACGGCGGGCTTGTGGTTGAGCCAAATGAGATGAATTGGGCACCGGCCATATTTCGGGTTATTTATACCGACGGCACGTACCTTGAGGCGTTAATGGAACCGGACGCTGTGTTTGGTTCTGAGGCAAATCGGTGCCGGGAGTTATCGCTGAAAATGGTAGGCGACGAGATTTTGTGCGGGCAGGTGCCGGAGGCGTTTAGGCTGTGACCCTTAAACAAATGCGGCAACGTGCAAAAGCTGAGGGGTGGGCGGATTGGGTACGCAGTGACCAAGACGAGGCAGCCATGAAAGAGGGTTGTTACTTTGACTTGAATACTGCCGAGATGATACGGGTTTTCTTTCAACAGTACCTTCACCACACAATGGGCGACCATGCCGGGCAGGCGTTTACACTGCTGCCGTGGCAGGAGGAAGTCTTGAGCACGTTGTTTGGTTGGAAGCGGCCAGACGGGACGATGCGATTTAAAAAAGGTTGGATTTGGACGGCCAAGAAACAAGGTAAGTCGACGCTAAGTGCCGGGTTGTGTTTGTGGTACTTGCTAACCGCTGGCAAGCGTGCAGAGGTTTACGGTGTTGCGCATACACGTGACCAAGCCGGGATTATTTACCGGGAAGCTGCGGCCATGGTGAAAGCCAGCACGGCAATTGGCAATAAGTTGCGGGTGCTTGATAGCAAGAAGCGAATACTACACCCGACCAACGGGAGCTTTTACCAAGCGCTTGCAGGTGAAGCCAATGCACGGGGAATTGAAGGCGTTAATCCAAACCTGATTCTATTTGATGAGATACACGCACAACGTAGCCGGGTGCTATATGACGCCCTAGCGTATGCCAGTGCAGCACGTCGCAACTCAATGCTTTTAAGTGTTAGCACGGTTGGCGTTGCTGACCGCTCGCTGATTTGGTGGGAAGGTTATGAGTACACGCGCAACCTTTTGGAAGGCACAATTACCGACCCTTACACATATGGTTATTTAAGGCAGGCCGACGAGGAATGCGGTGAAAGTTTTGACGCATGTGGTGAGCCGGAGCAATGGTATAAGGCCATGCCAAGCCTTGGCATTACGGTCACTGAGGAAACGATTAGACAGCATTACATTGAGGCCAAGAATAGCCCGGCAAAACAAAACGCCTTCCGCCGTTACCTGCTTAACATACCGACGGCAGCCGTGGAGCGTGTGGTTCCAATGCACCAATGGCATAAGTGTGAAATGGAACGGCCTGACCTTGCTGGCCGGGAGTGCTTTGCTGGCTTGGACTTAGCAAGCCATGAAGACCTTAGTGCTTTGGTCTTTTACTTCCCGCCAACCGAGCACGACCAGCGTGCCTTCGTGTTGCCAAAGTTTTTCTGTCCCCGTGATAAGATTAAGGAACGAGAAAAGGCGGGTATGGCCTTTTATAGGGCGTGGGCTGACGCTGGATGGCTTGAGGAAGCCGGGCAAGCACGTGTTGACCATGAAACGATTAAGGCAACCATACGGGACGCCTGTGAATTGTTTAACGTCATGGAAATCGGGTTTGACCCTTGGGGAGCCGATGGCGTTGTAAATGAGTTGATTGACGAAGGCGTGCCATTGGTGGCGGTAAGCCAAACGTTGGCCGGCATGACACCCGGCACCCGTGCACTGCTTGACGACATTAGCGAAACCCGGATTTATCACGACGGCAATGAGGTGCTTAGCTGGTGCTTGGCAAACTGCACAGCGGACGAAAAAGCCGGCGGGGCAATCAGATTTAACAAACACAAGTCGGCTGACAAAATCGACGGGGCGGTGGCGTTAGCAATGGCAAGAGGCCGGGCATTAGCGTCAACGCAAAACCCGCAACAACCTGAAATTTTCTTTTAAGGTCTAACGCATGAAGTTAATGGAAAGAATCCGGGGCTGGTTTGGGGGCAGCACTTACGAGAATCCGCAGGATTGGTATTTCAAGGCCGTTGCACCACGTAGCGACAGCGGCGTGCGGGTAAACCATGACACGGCCTTGACGTTGAGTTGGGTGTGGCAGGCTGTGCAGATTATCAGTAACGACATCGGGCGGCTGCCGGTGCTTTGTTACGACAAGAGTGACCCGGATAACCGCACACGTGCCACCCACCACCCCGGTTACCGGTTAATGAAGCACCGGCCAAACCCTTACATGACGCCCAAGGTGTTGCGGCAGGTAATCACAGCGAATGCGTTACTGCATGGGAATGGCGTTTGTGTAATTGTGCGGGACGGGCGTGGTGCCCCGTTGGAGATTTACCCGTTGAACCCGCTGGTGACTAAGTTGGAAATGGTAGACGGCGAGCCGGTGTATGTAACCAAGTTAGGCGACGAAAAAGAGGAAACCGCAATCAGCTACCGGGACGTCCTGCATATCAAGAACCTGACGACGAATGGTTATTGGGGCTTGGACACGATTACATACGCCCGCAATAGCCTCGGCCTCGGGCTTGCCAGTGAAAAGCATGGGAGCAGCCATTTTAGTAACAACGCCCGGCCAAGCGTGGTGCTGCAATCAGACGGCAACATGGACAAAGCCAAGGCCGACCAAATTTTGGCAAGTTGGGAAGCCATGCACCAAGGCGTCAACAATGCCGGCAAGACGGCATTATTAACGGGCGGGCTGAAGGCCGAGGTGCTTAGCATGAGCAACGCGAACGCACAGTGGTTAGATAGCCGCAAATTCCAACGCCAAGAAGTGGCAAGTTGGTTCCTGTTGCCAGCAAGCAAGTTAAACGACGACAGCACGGCAACGAGTTACAACAGCATTGAGCAGCAGAACCGGGCGTATGCTGACCAGACGCTGATGAACTGGATTGTTAATTGGGAGCAGGAGTTGAACGACAAACTGCTAACCCCACGGCAGCGCATGGCTGAAAGCCACACGTTTGAATTCTTAACTGCCGGGCTGTTGCGTGCGGATTTGGTAAGCCGTTACCAAAGTTACCAAATAGGGATAAGCAGCGAATTTCTGTCACCCAACGAAGTGCGTAAGTTGGAGAACATGCCGCAGCGTGCCGACGGTGGTGGTGATATTTACCGCAACCCAAACACAAAAACAGGAGCCGACGCTAAGGACGACAACCCACCAGCACCAACCACGGAGGACGGTGAGGATATGGATAACAAGCAAGCCAAGGCAGCAGTGGAAGTAATGTACACGCCGGAGCTTGTGGGGGCACTGCGTGAGTTAGTGGCTGATAGGGTTGAGCGTATGGTTCGACTAGAAGCCAATAAGGTGAAACAAGCGGCCAGCGGTAACGGTAACTTCTTGCAGTGGGCTGAAATGTTTTACGACGAGTTTGCTGCCAAAGTTCATGCGGCCTGGTGGCCATGTTTTAACGCAGTACGTGCCGCCGGCCTTGGTGGTGTTTGTGCATTTAATGACATTGTGACCGAGCACGTGAATGGTGGTGTGGAGCGGTTGTTAAACGTGACGGGCAATTGCCAGCAGCACGAGCTCCAAACGGCCATTGAGCAAGAAGTAGCAACGTGGGAAGAACGAACGACCAAAGCAATAACGCTAATTATGGAAGGCTAGACCATGGAACGACTTTATATATATGGCTCAATTGGTTGGGACGTGGACGCCCACTATATGCGGCTCGCACTTGAGGAAATTACCGGCGACATTGAGTTGCGTATCAACAGCGGTGGCGGTGACGTGTTCGAGGGGCAGGCCATTTATAGCCTGTTGGAAGATTACAAGCGTCGCAATAACGCCCGTGTGGTTGTGCATATTGACGCGCTGGCTGCCAGCATCGCCTCAATCATAGCCATGGCAGGCGACGAAATTGTAATCAGTGACGGCGGCATGATGATGATTCACCAGCCTTGGACGCCGGAGAGTGCTGGCAACGCTAGCGAGCTACGGGAAACGGCTGACGTGCTTGATAAGGTGTCGGCCACACTGGTGAGCATTTATGTAAACCGCACGGGCTTGGAGCCTGACACGATTGTGTCCTTGATGGATGAAGAAACATGGCTCACGGCTAGCGAGGCCATTACGTTGGGTTTTGCTGACACGCTTGCCAGTGCCAGCGAGGTAACGGCTGCAAGCATACAACTGTTCAATTATGTCAATGCACCTGCATGGTTAGCGGATGTGGAGCCGGTTGTACCTGGTAACGATTCGGCCAAACCACGCCTAAGCGTAGCCAAGGCACGCTTGGCACATTTGCGCAGTTGCAATAAATCGCAAGGCGAGTAAAACCAAAGTATAGGGCACGGCTCAAATGCCACCACGTGCCCGGTTATTTTCTAACGTGCAACTCTACAGCGGCACGCAGAGCGGACTTGTTTATTCAATGACCGCTGGCGGTGCCGTTTTATTCATGCACTGCTGGCACAGCTAAAAGGATTGGTTAGCTATGTTAGACCAAACACGTGAAAAGATTGCAGAACTGCAAGACAGCATTCAAGCAATTGTAAACCTTGCCGAAAACGACGACCGTGAACTCACGGCTGACGAAAACGGCCAAATTGATGAATCAATTAATCTGATTAACGAGCTACGCGAAGCGGAAGCCCGTTTGGAAAAGGTTGAAGAAGAAAAGCAGCGCATTGCATTGGCACGTCAGCCAAAGGCAGTCGAGGCACCAAAGGTATTGCCAGCAATACCAAAAGCAGCCACCAAACTGCGGGCATTTCGTGGCGAACACGCCGAGCGTAATGCGTACCACGCTGGCCAGTGGATTAAGGCTCAATTCCTTGGCGACCAAAACGCTAAGCAATTTTGCAATGACCATGGTCTTATCCTTGGTGCGCAGACCGGGGGCGACAACGCTTCTGGTGGATTTTTAGTCCCTGACCCGCTTAGTGCAGCCATAATCGACATTAGGGATTCGGTGGGCATTGCCCGCCAAATTAGCCGAGTGATTCCGCTGACCAGCGACACGCTTAGCGTGCCAAAGCGTAGCGGTGGGCTGACGATTGACTACCCATCTGAAGCGTCTGCAATCACTGCAAGCGACAAAAGTTGGGGCAACGTATCGCTCGCGGTTAAAAAGCAAGCCACACTTTCCAAAGTGTCGAATGAGCTTTTGGCCGATGCGGTTATTAACGTGGCTGACGACCTAGCTAGTGAAATCGGTTTTGCGTTTGCACAAGCAAGCGACAATGAATTGATTAACGGCGACGGTTCTTCAACCTACGGCAGCGAAACCGGTGTGCTGAGTGCCTTGGGTGCTGCTGGTAAAGTGACGCTTGATAGTGGCGAAACTAGCCAAAGCAACGTCGCACTTGCTGACTTGAATTCTGTTGCAGGTAAGCTCCCTGACAAGTACCACGCCCGCGCGGTTTGGGTTGTCAATCGTAGCTTCTTCGCTAACGTCATTCAGAAGCTCGTATACGCAGCCGGCGGCAACACTCACGGCGACATCGCCTCGGGTACAGCTCCAAGCCTGTTCGGTTATCCGGTTCACTTGACCGAGCAAATGCCAGCGGATGCAGCAGATAAGTGCGTTGCACTTTTCGGCTCTTTTGTTGACGGCGTTATCATTGGCGACCGTGCAGGAATCGAAATCGCTACAAGCGACTCGGTTTACTTTGCAGACGATTGCCTCGGAATTCGCGCAACATCACGCAACGACATTAATGTGCATGATGCTGGCGACGGTTCCAATGCTGGCGCTATTGTTGGCCTGTTTACCGCAGCCAGCTAAGCAATTACCACGGCCTTAAATGGGGAGTAGCTTTATGTTGCTTTTGTTCTTAGAAGATTGGCGCAGCTACAGGGCAGGTGGAACGTACGAAGTCGACGACGCCGTTGCCGAGTTAATCACTCGGCGCGGCTTCGCCGTTCGTGCACCAGCAAAGCCGACCAAGAAAAGGAAGACCGCGAATGGCAGTGCAACGGCACCGAGAAAACGCAAGCGTCCAGCCAGCAATTGAGCCGGTGACGGTTGATGAAGCCCGGCAGCATTGTGACCTTGACGACGCCTATTACGACAGCCAGTTGGCTCAGTTAGTCAACGCAGCGCGCGTAAAAGTTGAGCAAGACACACGCTTGGCGTTAATCAATCAAACCCGCGAACTACGTTTTGACGATTGGCCGGGCAATGGTGTTATTGAGTTACCGGTTGCCCCGGCGGTTAGCGTGAGCAGCGTAACCTATGTGGACACGGGTGGCAGCACCCAAACCGTTACAGCCGCTGACTACATTGTTGACGTAAATACGAAGCCGGGTCGCATAGTGTTAGGACATGGCAAAAGTTGGCCGTCGTGCCGGGGGCATTACAACGACATCGTTGTGACGTACGTGGCCGGACATGGGGAGGCAACCAGTAGCGTGCCCGAAATGGCACGGCTGGCCATTTTTATGCTGGTTCGACATTGGTTCGATAATGGCACGGCTGTTAGTAAGGATTTTGCACAGCCGACCGTCATGCCACTGGCTTACCAAAGCCTCGTCAATGCTTTGCATTGGGGGCAGTATCCATGAAGAAACTACGCCACCGCATTAGCTTGCAAAACCACAGCACGACGCAAGACGCAGCCGGGCAGGTGACAGAATCCTGGACAACCTACCGGAATTGCTTTGCGCGGGTAAATGATAAAAGCGGGAACGAACAATTGCAGGGCGACCGTAAGGTGCCGGTTACGTTTACCGCTATTGAAATTCGTTACCCACGCAGTGGCCGTTTCCCGGTGCAAGAAGACCGAGTGCTGTATCGGGAAACCACGGGACGAACCCGGCGGCTCAACATTAAAGAAGTAAACCAACGCGACGGCGTACAACGGAACCTCCTTTTGCAATGCGTGGAGGATGATGACTAATGAGCAGCCGCACTGGACTGGAATTTGAAGCAGATTTTGACGACGCAGAAGCCCAAGCCTTTTTCGACACGTTTGGCGAAAAGTATATGAAAAAGATCCATCGCAAGGCACTGCGGAAGGTTTGCTATGACGTACGCACGGCAGCACGTGCGTTGGCACCCGAAGACACTAGTGCGCTAGTGGACAGCATGGTTGTGCGTCGCCCGCAGGACAAAAAGGCCAAACGTGGGCAAACTGTGCTCGGCGTGGTTATCCACGAGGAGAAACTAAAAGCCAAAAGCGAGCAGGACTATGCGTACCACGCAGTCGTCGAGTATGGCAACAAGTACCGGGCGGCTGACCCGTTTTTACGGCCAGCAGCCGACCAAATGCGAGCACATGCGCGCCAAATATTACGCCGGGAAAGTATTCGTATTCTGACCGAGGAAAAGCCACCCAAGAAAAAGGCCAAGAAGTAAATGGCTGATATTGGAAAAGCTATACGGTTACGGCTGCTGAATGACGGCGACGTAACTGACAACGTGGGGACACGGATTTACCCGCGCGTCGTTCCGCAGGGCGTTGCGAACCCGTGCGTGCGATACCAAACAATTAGCTCCTTTCGTGACGGTGCGTTGGACGGTGGCACTGGCATGGTTACCGCAACCGTGCAGGTGGACGTATTTGCCGACACGCATTTGGCTGCGGAATTGGTTAGCGAAAAAATACGGGAATCCCTACAGGGTTTTCGTGGCACGGCCAGCGGAGTGGAGGTGCTTGGGTGCACCTTAACCAACAGCCGTGAAATGTATACCAAACCGGTCGACGCTTCGGACGACGGCGACTATCGGGTGGTTATGGATTTTGAGGTCGTCCACCAAGAAACTATTCCCACGCATTAGGAGAAAGCAATGGCCATAAACGTAGCCACTGGTAACGGTGCCACCCTTACGTTCAGCGGGTTCACCGGTAACGTGACAACAATCAGCGGAGCCGAAATGGAAATCGAGGCTATTGAAACCAGCCATTTAGGGACTACCGGTTACCGGGAATATATTCCCGGCTCGCTAAAAGAGGGCGGGGAGCTTGAAGTGGAATTCATTTTCACCGGCGATATGGTAGACCTTGGCGACGCTGGAACGGTGACCGTTACATACCCAAAAACAAACAGCGGCAGCAGTTCCGGCGCAACGTTAAGCGGAAGCGCATTTGTGCAGAACTTAAGTTATCCGGAAGCCACTAACGGCGAGGCCTTAGCTGCAAGCGTAACTTTTAAGTTCGATGGTGACACCGACCCGACGTTTAGCGCTGAGGCGTAAACGGTGGATATTCGCATTGCACCTCATCCGGCTAAGACGGCCAACGGCACGCAAGCACATGACGGCTTGTGGTGTATTTATTTGGATGACACGCAATGCGGGCACTTTTGGAAGAAGCCCGGTGACGACTTTGCTTACTTGTACAAAGCCTACCCGGCGGCTGTTATGGAGGCGGTTGATACCGCACTCATTACAGCAACCGGGCAGGCGCGAGCGGTCAGGTGTGCACCGGGATTAGTAAAGGTAACGGGCAGCGTTATGCCCATCATTGAAGATGATGACGAGGAGTGGGGAAATGAAGACGGCTGGTAAGGGCGATATTATCAAGTTCAAGAAACGGCGTTACACGTACGTCGAGATTCCTGAACTTGAGTTACGGGTTAGGATTCAGAGCTTAACTGAAAAGGAAAAATCTGAGTACGAAACCCAAATCCTAAGCAAGACCGGACGGGGCATTAGCCGCAGCCGGTTGATTGATGCAACCCGCCGGCTCGTTGCCTTGTGCGTCGTTGATGAAAAAGGCAATAGGTTGTTCGCGAGTGCGGAGGTTAGTGACCTTGCCGAAGTGGACGCCTTGGTAATTAGCCGCATTGCTGCGGAGTGTGAGCAGCATGTGGGTATGAAGGAAGGCGACATTGAGGAACTTGTGGGAAACTCCGAAACCGTCCACGTCGAAGATTCTGGTACAGACTAGCGTTAGCCGTTGGGCGGGTGGATGTTGACCAAATGGTTAGCGAAATGACACCGGAGGAAATGGACGGGTGGTTGGCTTACCACCGGCTAGAGCCTTTCGGTGACGAGTGGTATCGCAACGCCATACTTTGCGCCACGGTGGTCAACGCCAACGGGGCGAGTAAAAAGCCAATGTTGCCTGACGACTTTATGCCGGAAGCACCAACTAAGGAACCGGAAATAAATCCGGAGCAAGCTGGCAAGGACTTTTTAGCTGCAAGGTTTGGGAAATAACGCATGAGTACAATTGCCCATCTAAGCGTCGCGGTCAGTGCACGGGTTGAAGCCTTGGAAAAGGGATTCAAAAAGGCACAGCAAACGATTGACCAGTTAAAGACCAAAATCACCACCCTGCAAAAAACGAACAGCCAGCTAAAGAATTCATTCAGCGGTGCCCAAGATAAAATTAAGGGCTTACGCGACCGCATGGCGGAACTTCAAAAGGTTAGCTTCAATAACCTCAACCAAGGCTTCACTAATTTGCGGGGCAGCCTGAGCGGAATGCTTGGACCGCTTGGCAGGGTGGCGGCAGGCATTAGCGGAATCTTCCTAGCTAAGACGGCCATTGGCGGGGCTATGGAATTGGAGAAAATGCAAATCCAATTTGCCGGCCTGGCCGGGGGTGCAGATAACGCCAAGGCACACTTGCAGGAATTACGTGACTGGTCTGTAAGCACGCCGTTCCAGTTTATGGACATTGCAAACGCAAGCCGCACGTTGTTGGGCTTTGGTATGACCACAGCCCAAGTTATGCCAATGCTGCAAATGCTTGGAGATGTGTCCGCCGGGGCTGGCGTCGATTTATCACGGCTGGCGAGACAGATGGGTGAAATATCCGCCAAAGGCAAGGCGGACATGGTTGACCTGAAGCAATTGATTATTGCAGGCGTTCCGATTTGGAAACTGCTTGGGGAGCACACCGGTAAAACAACCGAGGAACTGCAAAAGATGAGCAGCCAAGGGCTGCTGTCGTTTGAGCTTATCAATGGTGCCTTGCAGCAGTCGACGGAAATCGGCGGCATGTATCATGAGCAAACGCAAGCGCAAAGCGAAACCACCAGCGGCAGGATTAGCACGCTAAAAGACAAGTTCATGGACTTAATGATGACCATTGGCGAAAAGCTCAAGCCGGTCATTGACGTGCTTATCGAGACAATGATTAAGGCCGTGGAATGGGTTAAGAGTTGGGACACTAAGACGGTCAAAATGATTGCGATAATTGGCGGGTGGGTGCTGGCCATTACCGGGGCAATCGTCGTCATTCGGAAGATCATTAACATCATAAAGAATCTGTCGGCTGTTTATAAAATGCTTACCAGTGCCCAAATCGTGCAGAAGGCCATGAGTGGACCTGGTGGATGGGCTGTGCTGGCAGCCGGGGCAACTATAGCAACCGCCAGCGTTATGGCTTTGAACGCGCAGTATGACGAATGGAACGGCAGCCTTGAAAAGACCGAGGATGGTTTAAAGCACCAAGAGCAGGCACAAGCTGCGGTTAATGATGCAACCGCTCAGGCCGTGCAAAAGGAAGAAGAAATTACCGAGGCACAAAAGGCGCGAGCGAAGGTAATGGACAAGCTGAAGCAAAAGGGTGCCGAGGTGGCCAAGGCCATGCGAACGCCTGCCGAGAAATTTGCCGACCGAATTGCTGAGCTTAATGAGTTGTTGGATACCGGAAGCGTTAGTTGGGAAACGTATAACCGGGCTGTCGCTAAGGCAACCGAAAACCTGCACGCCAGTAACAAGGAGCAGGCCAAGAAGAACCAAGTGGAGCGACGCAACGTTGGGGCAGTTACCCGGCGAAGCGTGGCAGCATTTAGCGCCTCCAATAAATCGGACAGCAATTGGCGCAAACAGTTCAACATGCAGCAACAGCAACTCGCCTCCCAACAACAGGCGAACCAAATTATGCAACAGGTTGCTACCAACACAAGCAACCTAGTTAGCTTCCAACCCACAAGCGCGAGCGTACCATAGGGGACAGACATGGCAGTTGTTAAAGTGCACACGTTGCACAACGAATGGACGGGCACGATAAAAGGCAAGGCGGAGGAAACGGAGTTTTCTTGTAGCTACGTAATCGAGGTCAATGATGCAAATGACGGACCCGAAACGGTAACCGAGCACGATGACCTTCCGCAGTTAGGTGACTTGTATGAGCTTGGCAACGACGGCGACGTGCCGCACAAGGTGACCGAAAAGTCATTCTCCCGCATTGATGACAAGCACTTAAAATGTGTCGTCAAGTGGAGCATTCCAAAACCTAAAAAGAAAAAGAACCCGGCGGAGCAGGATAGCTCAACCCATAACAACCCGCTGCTAGAACCGCCCGGTATTGAACTGCGTGAAATGAAGCAAGAGGAGGCGGCTGTATTTGGTACCTATATTGGCCAATACGATGTCTACCCGACGGGAACAAATAGTAACCCGTTGCGGGCAGGGTGGGGGCACGGCGGCTCCCCTGATGCCAAAACACATGCCGAGCCGTCCACTGACTTGACTGTGCGTGGTGGTATCAAGAACGCGACGGCCATTATTAACAGTGCCGGGGCACCGTTTGACCCACCGCTTACCCGTGACCGTTCATTGCTGGCCGTCATCATTAAACGGAATGTCCAGTATTACCCTTGGCACCATATGGATTGGGTGCAGACGGTCAATAAGGATAGCTGGACGCTAGACCACCCGTGGCGAAACCTAATAAAGACCTTCTGGCCATTTAGCTGCTATATGTTCAGCATTACCGGCCAATTCACTTATGAAACTGTCGGCAACGTGACGTTCAAATATTGGCAAATGTCATATGAGTTTCACGTTGACGAACTTTATGGGTGGCGGCGTGACGTGCTGGACTACGGTTACGACCAAAGCGGTGGCAAGCACGTACCGGGTGCCGGAAGCTATTCGGATTTTCAACAAAACAACGTCCCACCACCTGCCGGGCAAGTTCCGATTTTATCCGCCACCGGGATGCAACCAAAAGACCCCGTCAAGCTGGACGGCGGTGGCAGTGCACTGACACCGCACAGCGGACCCGACGCCGTTTATCTCAAGTGGGCTATATACCCCGAGATTGATTACGGGAACGCAATCAGCACGTTTTTCAATCACTACAGCGGCGCTAACGCCGACGACGTTTAAGGGAGTAATACAATGGCCGACGTTACTTGGTATGGAACTGACACAACTAACCCGACGAACGTGGGGACGGGTGCAAACTGGTCAACCAGTTCCGTGCCGACCACGGGTGACCATGTAAGGCTTGTGGCCGGTTACACCGGCAGCATAAGCGAAAGCCTTAGTTCGCTGGCAAGCGTGGCGTTGGGTGACTTTGTGGTGGAGCACGGTTTTACCGGCAGCATTGGCAAGCTAGGCACACCGCTGGACATACAGGCTAGCCGGTTTGAGTTTCATGGTGGCGGCACCAGCTACATTAACCTCCAAAGCAGCAGCATTGACGCCATTGTGCACGGCACCAACCAGAACGCTGCCATTGGCCGGCGTGGTTTATATCTAACGGGCACCACGCTGCAAACGGTGAGCGTCACTGGTGGCGACGTTGGTATTGCCAGCCAGCACGGTGACACGAGTAGCGTGTCAACATTGCGCGTCCATAGCGGTCTCGTTTACGTCGGCAACGGCTGCACGTTGACAACGGTTGACGTGTATGGTGGCCGGGTGGAACTGCAAGCTAATGTGACGAATCTAAATGTATACGGCGGCACGGTGGTGCTTGCCGAGGATGCTGACGCAACAACGATAACGGTTGAGGGTGGTGCGGTTGATAACATCGGAAGCGGTGATATTACCACCGCCACAATTAAGGGCGGTGTGCTATCCATGCGGGGCGGCATAGCCCGGACGATAACGACGCTGAATTATTACGCCGGCGGCAATTTGGAATTTGACGACGATGTGGTAACGATAACCACGCCCAACTTCTTTGGACCAATTAGGCTAAGCAGCGTGCAAATGTAATGGCAGAGCATACGCTAAATACCGAAGCGGTCAAAAACGTAAGGCGGCAGTATAACGAGCAGCGTTATACGGCAACGCCACAGCACCGCACTATTCACCGTCGCAATTGGAAGGAAAACAATTACGCCTTCCTCGCTAAAACGGATACCGCCGGCGTCGGTGGCCGTACGTATGATGCGGCAGCCGCTACAGATACGCTAGGCACGGGAACGGTGAGGCTTTATTGGGTAGACCCTAACGGGCTGCTGCTTGATAGTGGGACGGACATTTTGGCGTACAACATGGCCACAAGTGCGGTTACGGCTGACACCTTTGTACAGTTAAAACTCGTGTCCGGCGTCTACATGGTAGACGTCGAAGACTGCGGTTAATCCAACGGGGGCAGGCGTGGGTCTTAAAAAGCATAGTCCCGGTTGTAACTGCTGTGGCGGCTGTTATATCATCCAACGGCAAGGCGGCACCGGGCTGGACGAATGGGATTTGGCCGACGATTTTACGGTCACGGGAACTTATGCTCAGAGTGCAAATTATCTCAACCCGGTTAGTGGTTTGGTGGCAATCAGTGCCGCCAGTGATAACGACCCCGACCGTTTCTTTTTCACCGTCAGCGGTGCCTTAGCTGGTGACCGCTATGAGTTATATGTGGCCTACGTTGACGCCAGCAATTACCTCAGAATTGACGTTGAGTACGAAGCACCGGGCGGCAGTTACAAGGGATTCAATACGGTCAAGTTTTACCAAGTTGCCAGCGGTGTGGAATCGCAAATTGGCAGCACGCATAACTTTCACCACCATGCGGGCAATGTGACATTTGAGGGCTGTTACACGGACGCCGGTTACAGCGGCAGCGGTGAGGTGCGGTGCAGCATTTACCCGGAAGGGTATGACCAGTATTGGACGGCAGGGCGAAACACCGTTTACAGTTTCAGCGAGGCCGTTACAACCAGCGGAACAAAGGTTGGCATGGGCTTCCCGGTAATTGCCGACAGCCGCACAATTGACGTCTTTGCAATTGGGTGGGCGTATCACAAGGACGAGAAAAGCCAGTGCCCGGCCTGTGGAATGGGTTGCGAAACTAATGATTGGGAGGTCAATTTTGCCCGCCGGCAACACCATGATGAAGCCACGTTTGACCATGTGTTTGAAAATATCGACGGCGGCACCACCAGCAACGAAACGGACACGGCTGGCACCTTTAGAGGTGTTAATCTTGACGGCACGCTTGAGAAATATATTGCTTACAGCGAAAGCGCTGATTGTGATTCGCACAACGTGCGGGTCACGTTACAAGTAAATGACCACAGCGTTAGCCCCGCCACGACACGGGCGACTGAGGTTTGCCTCATAACGGATTACTTTGACGAGGATAATTACCATTACGGACTAATGGAGTACAACCCGGCCAGCGTGGGCACCGTCATGCTCTCGGTGGTCAAGGTGGAGGCCGGCAGCAGTAGCGTTATTGATAGCACAGCCATTAGCGGCGTCGGTTTTCCCGACACCATATCTGTCGAGGTGTGCCACGTTAGCACCACCGAGCTTCGGGTTAATTGTGAGGTGGGTGAGCTAACCGTTACCACGGACTTTTATGGCGGCAAAAAGGTTGGCGTTATGAAAACGCTGGCGGCTGATTGCGTGTTGAAGGACTTTGTTAGTTACAAGACGCTATATAGCGAATACACGACAGACCAGCACCAGTGTGAGCGTTGCCAGAACCATGCGTGTATGAATTGCGACGTTGATTTAATGCAGGTTGAGTTAATCGACTTCCCGTGGGGTGCACAGCGTTGCGATTATTGCGACGAGGTGCGTGGGACGTATATTTTGCAAAGCAAAAAGACCTTCACAAGTGACCCGTGGGAAAAAGTGCGGTGCTACTGGCAGGCACAAGAAACGGTAAGCGGCCAAACGGTTACGCTAACGCTGCATATCCATGACGACCCATGGCGTTGGGACGCTAAATATCTGGAGCTAATCATGCAGGTGAACGACGATTGCGTTCAATATGCCGCAGGCATTAGCGCAACGTTCACAGCAACGGACACGGATTGCGAGTTTAAGGACGTGCGTTTCGGAATCCGCAGCCGGGACGGGACAAGGGCGTGCGCGTGGCCGTTAAGTGTAAAGGTGGGGACGGTATGAGATGGGTTTGCCCGAATTGTGAACTGGTGTTGCAGGAGCCACAGCACCCGATTCGCTGCCACTGTGGCACGACTACAGATAAGCACGGCAAAACGGTTAGCCGTGGCCTTGGTGATAAAGTCGCCAAACTAACCAAGGCGGTGGGCGTTAAGCCGTGCGGTGGTTGCAAGCAACGGCAGGGCACACTAAACCGGTTATTCCCAAACAAGGCCACACAGGCCGACGTTTTAATCCTGGTTCCAATTGGTGCCAGCAGTTCCTTCACCGATACGCGCGGCACGCTGCTTGGCGAGCAGTTAGAGACGCTAGGCGTAACCACAGTGGTGCACGGGTTAAACGTGGCCAGCCAGCAACGTATTGATGAGGTGCTCGAAACCGTGCGGCCACGGCTGGTCATTAATCAAGCCATGGTTTTAACAGCCGAGGCGGTGGAACACCTAGTGGCACGACACAAGCGTAGCAAATGGCTGACAATCAACCACAGCAGTTTCAGCGATATGATTCGCGTCCGCAACTGGCTGCCGCAACATGCAAACTTCCTAAACCTTGCCCGTGATAATGCCCGCTGCTTTTATGG
>VTLG01007131.1_pt1 | contig 21079 bp, 22 predicted proteins | sample 4694571 | NCBI WGS metagenome assembly VTLG01 (sample SAMN12604809, study PRJNA352737) | marine metagenome | biome: ENVO:00000447; feature: ENVO:00000209|ENVO:00000569|ENVO:01000036; material: ENVO:00002151; isolation source: viral sequences binned using virsorter ... | reverse complement strand
ACTTGAAGTTCCTAGGTCTGAATATAAAACTGCCGAAGCCAAAGACGAGTTAATGTGGAGAGAATCTGTGCAAAGACGAATTGCCGGAAGAAAGCAGAAAAAATAAAACAACTTTAAAAAAAAAAAATGAAAAGAATAACTTGGGTCGAGTGCCCAGGCTGTAAGATGTACAGCGATCAAAAGGTTATCAAGTCTGAGCGAAATTCAAAATTTATAACAGTTCGCAGAAGGCTTTGCTATGGGTGTGGACACAAATGGTTTACGATCCAGTACCCAGAAATGATAGTGCCTGATATACAGGCTCGCTACGCATCTCGTGAATGACGTTTCGTTATTTTTCTATACTTCCAGTGCATATGTAGCTGTTCCATCCACCATCTAAGTTTATATATTCCTGTAGTCTTTTTTGTGGGGGCTTTCATTACAGCTAGTGTTGCTTCTAGTTCTATTACTTTCATCATTGCCTTAGATAATACTGCTTCAGCCCTTGCATGGTTTTTCATCATGTCTATACAAAAGGCTTTTATAGTATCTATATCTTCACAGGCCCATACTTCTCTACATCGAAGTTCTATTATTAGTTCTGCTTCGGGAGGTAGTTCCGTGTGGATCATTTTTATGAAGCCGTCATCTTTCATGTCATTGAAGAGAGGTGGTAGACCCTGGAAACATTCTTGCTTCAATAAAGGCAACTGCTTGATCGTCTATCGTATTGTCTGTTTGTTTAACTAATGCTTTCAATAAATCGAGTACTAATCTCTTCATTCCTTTTGATTTAATAAAAATCATAAGTATCGGTTTTAGAATTTTTACCATCGCTTTTATGTGTTACTTCCCAAACATAGCTAAAATGCTAGTATTAGACAAGAGTCTTAACTTTTATGGCAGAAAAAGAATCTAAAATTGAAGAACAAGAAGGTACGGATTGGGCCGAAATTTTTGGTCATGGTGTTAGATTTATGATTCTTGTCTGGTCATTAGCAATGATGACTCTTGGATACATGGACAAGATACGCAATGACGGAGCTTTTTTAGCCGGCTTGACCAGTGGGGTCCTAGGATCTTACGGCATTTCTGTTAATAAGAAAAAAACTAATAATGGCAATGCTCCCAAAATTGTGGATAATAGTAAAAACAAGGTAGGCATTAAATGAAAAAATTATTTCCATTTATTTTTTTGTTTGCAACCCCCTGTTACGCAGACATAACGCATAGTATTCAATCAGTAGCCAGTGTATCCACATTAGGAGCATCCGCTACTAGCGAGCGTATTGGATCATCTATAAGCGTAGCTGGTACAAACGTAACACCAAAAGCTAATACGGTAGCAGGTCAAATAGGTTCTCTTGATTTAGCTGATGCTGGTATTACTAATGGTGTTCCTACTGTAGACTACGATACGAGTTTCAACGTAGTAAACACAGGCGATGCTTTTTCAGCAAGTGAAACATTTTTACAAGGAGACAGTACAAGTACTACAGCAGCGACAGTTACAAATGGTGTAAGTGCCTTGCCTCTTTTAGGAAAGTACACTGTGGTATCTGGTGGTGATCCTGGTTCTGTAGCTATTACATTAGATAGCGGACAAGCTTTAACTGTTGATCTAACTGATATGGGTGCTGGTACAACTGCAACTCTTCAGTCAACTATCACTCTTGGCCTTGATTAATGAAATGGTTTCTATGCCTGTTTCTTACAATACCTAGTGCGTATGCTGGAAGTATTACACCAAGGTTTACCACAGGTCAGATGGAGTCATCTAGTCGTAGCGTATCTACGATCCAAGAAACGATTGTTACTGAAAACTATCGAACAGGTTTTAGCTACACAGTTCAAGGCCATAATATCAAAACAGACTCTTATATCTCACCTGATGCAACATATACAACAAGTCAAAATACAGGCAATGGAGCAGTTAATTTTCAATGGGTAACACCAGAATTAACAAGCAAACCTCAGTGGGAAATCGTGAGCGAAGGCTCAGACTTTTCTCTTGTGGAAAACTTCCTAGCTCCAGGTTTAGACGCAGTTTCCGTAATAAATCGAACTCAGACCATAGAAACCCAAACAACTTCCTTAAGTATCTTTTCCCAATAGGATTACTGTTTTCAAGTCCTATATATGCTAGTAATACAATATCTAGCCCTTCAGCATCCAGTTCTGGAACGGTTATCAATAATGGGTATCAAACCATAAATGGAAATTTTCCTACTCATAGATTTTCAAACGGAATACAATGTCAACTTCCTACTTTGGCTATCACTCCCTTTGTCACTAAAGGAAAAAACTTTTCCTTACCAAGAAGTACAGTCTCTCGAACCAATATTTATGACACTGCAAAAGACAGTGATACAGGCCAGTTGCTTAATCCTGGGGACATTTTATATGTTGCAGAACAGGAACGATTAGACCAAACAGTATATAACCTAAATTATGGAATAACCGCTAGTTTTCAAATACCATTAGGTAAAAGTTTTAACAAAGAATGTTTACAAGCAGCCCAAACATATAGAAAATATCAGGAGTTTATGTTGGATGCTAAAAAATTAGAAGTCAATCTCAACCGTCTCAAGATATGTGCCGAGCAACTGAAACTTGGTGTCAAGTATGTAGGTGATGATGCTATTAGCTGTAAAAATGTTGTGCTGACCACCGTTCCAAATCAAGTTATTCCACATACTCACAAATTAAAATAGACAAGCTACGGGTATCCACTTGTCTAAAAAGCAACTGCCGAGAAAGTAAAGCGTAAGAATTACTCAACCTCTTTTCATTTGGGTACCAAACCAAAGACAGGTGCTAAATAAGCAACTGACGCTCTGACAGTGAGGTGGTAGAACTTAATCTACTCTTTATCAGGTCTGGTTGCCTAATATCATTTTACATCTTTTTTCTTCTTTGTAAGCTTTTTTATAATATTTTTTACTAAGGGTTTGACAACATTAAGGAGTAGTGGAGTAGTGGCAGCGACAGTAGCAATAACAGCAGTGCTAACAAGCTGTGGAGGATTCGGTATGTACTGATCTTTGAACGGTACGTCTTCATAAAGAGTAATACATTCAATCCCATCTTCTCCCCTTTTATAGCCTTTTATACGCTCCAAACGCTTTTCATTAACAAAACTTCCTACTCTTAAATCCCGTTTTCCAGGGCAAGGAGGTATCTCTATAGATTTTTTCTCCTCTTTTTTCTGTGGGATAACAGGTCTATATTTTGGTTGTTGCGGAGATTGCGTAGGGGTTACTGTTTTTATAAGTTTGCTTGGGTCGTATTCTATTGGATTAAACGAAGGCATCTCTCCTTCTGGGCAAGTTATATATGCGTTTCTATCGTTGTATAAAATACTAGGATTTTTTGTTATTTCTAAATCTCTATGATATAAATTACAGCCAGGGATATTACCTGTCAAAACGTGTTCTATTGGTAAAGGTGTTTCGGGTATATCTATCTTCGGTATTTTTATCTTCGGTATTTTTATTTCACTCATCTTTATCTACATCACCAATAGAAATAGACCATCCATCTTTTCCAAAATTACCTTTTTCTACTATCTTTGGTTTCTTTACTTTTTTATCTAACTCTTCGTGATATTTTTTTATGTCATTATCAAGTTCTAAATTAAACTTTTGCATCCGCAACCAATGAACTAACTTATCAACATAATATTTTACTAACTTTTTTATAAAACCAAAAATCATTAGTCAAAAGCATCTCTTTTCTTTAAGATCTCTACTTCCGAAAAACATTTAGAACAAGATAAATTAGTCATTACAGAAAACTCAGGATAAGTTGGCATAGATTCATCTATATCAATGTCACCACCCCAAATTAAATCGTTATCGCACCAATAACATTTCATTTAATTACTGGCATAGATGGACCAGTTACTTTTGGTAATCCCTGATCTAATACTTTAGGCATCATCCCCTGTACATTACCCAGAATTTCACTCATAACTTTTGATTTGAACTGTTCTGAAGTTACATACTTGTAACCAAAGTATGCTGTACCACTCATAGAAGCTACCATTACAAATGAAACAATGCTTAAAATTTGACAGATGCGATTTAGCATTTATTTAAAAACTCTTACATTAATATTTATTATAAGTATTACACCTATTTATGTCATATCTGGCATAACCTCTAGAAAATTACTTGCCTCTATTAAGTCTACTTGATTTTGTTTTACACGCACCAGAGCAATATTTTTTACGCTGTTCCATTGTATTAAAGTCAGCACCGCATACAGGACATTTTTTTACTAAAATCCCTTTAATTTCTTCTTTTAGTACTTTCATTAATATTTATGCAGGGGTGAAGTCAGTAAAGCTGCTTGCTTTATAAGTAAAAGAAAAATCAAACCTACTGGTGGCTGTAAGTTGTGCATGATCTACATCTGTTATATTTCCTGTGTTAGAGTATTGGACTTTTATAGCTGATGCAGCGTTAGCAAGAGTTAATATTACAGGAACACTAGTAAAAGAAACATTTTCATAAAAACCAAGTGTTCCAGACTGATTAAAAATAGCACTATTACTTGCATCCATCGTGTCCGCTGCAAAAGGTAAACCACTAATTGAAACAGCTCCAGTTGCGTTTTTTGCAGATATACTAACTCGACAAGTAACATGAACTAAATCACCTATTTTTGTCCATTCTCCTAGTTGTGTATTTTGTGTATTTGCGCTACCACCTGTGCCTGTAATGCTGGGAGTCCACGCACCTTTGGCTTGTGGTGCTGCATTTAATAATACGTTTGTAGTTCCACCTTCATTTGTAAACGTAAAATCAGTTTGATCTGGGTGAAAGACAACTGTTGTATTTGTACATCCACTATTTAATTGAACTTCTTTTGTAATTGGAACATCACCTTTTGTATAAGATGGATAACGAATAGTAATGTTATCACCATGAATTACTCTTACAGCATTAAAGTTTGCTGATGTACCATTAACTATACTTATATTTTCAAAAATAGATTTTGTAAGTTTATAACTTTTATTCGTAAAAGTACATGTTGTTGAACCATCAGCGTCATCTGCAATAGTTCCACTGACACTATCTGTAATAGTAAATGACTTTTTGTCGGAGCTTACAGATACAACAGTATAAGTATTATCTGTTGCTTGTGTTCCATCATTAGTAGAAACAAATAATATTGAATCTCCGACTTTTACATTATGTTCTGATGGATTTCCTATAGTACCGTCAGTTTTATAAGTTCTGTTATTAACAGTAATGGTTGAACCAGACCTTCCGTATGTTGCTTTATGTATAATTAAATCTGCTATTACTCCCCGAACATCTCCTGTATAGCCTTGAGCATCAACAATTACATCTTTAATATGTGTATCGGTTGGAACGATAGTTGATGTTTGCGTCATCGTGCCTAGATCTCCTCTATTAAGATCATCATTTCCTATTATTTTTGCTATTGACGGTCTAGAAGCTGCTAATGATGTAGCGTCATAATCTTCATCTAAAGTTAAAGTTAAATTACTTAAATAAACATTTCTAGAATCAGTTATATTTGCTAAATCAGGTGTAAAGTAAAACGTATTAAATATTGTAATCCCTGTGTCATCACTACCACCAAATGTAAGGTTGCCACTGGCTGCTCCATCTGATTTTGTAGTGAGTCGAAAAGAGTTAGTACTTAAATCAGTTACAGAAACATAATAAACAATATTGTTACTTAAATTTATAGTAACACCATCAACAGTGACACTACCCGTTGTATTTGTAAGTCCTCTTAATATAACTGGATTACCAGCAACTAGACCATGAGAATTTAAATCAATTTGATTGTCACTTACATCGGTTGTTGCAGTAGTCGTTATAGGTGGATCTAAATCACCTGATAATAAACAAGTTAAGTTATTACCTGTTACATTTATACATCCCTCTAAACTAAAAGTACCCCTAGAATTATAAGCATCTAAATCAGATAAAAATAAACCATCAGTAGCTAAAAATTTGTAAGCATCTCCGTTTGGACAATTATATGTAATCAATCCTGATGCTTTAACTTTTTTATTATCACCACCGTTTAAATATATAGAGTGAGGTCTTACATTAGTTTGTTGTGTTTGTTCAATTGTTTCAAAAACAGAATCTTCAATTACTAAATTTTCTATATGGTTGCCAAGAATACCCATATCTACAAGATCAAATCTACAACCAGTAATTAATATATTTTTTGATCTACCTTTTGTTATAAAGTAACTAAAACTTTCACCATCTGATAACGTAATATCATTTTGAGAAGTACCAAATGTAACTTTATTTGTAGAGTTTACATAATCTTGCACCCTAACAATAGGTGTAGCAGCACTATCAGAAAGGACTCTAATATAACCAAAACCATTTATTGCATCACCTTGCCAAAAATCATCTGCTTGCTGGTCGCTTGAATCTAATTCAAAAGTAGTAGTTGTCATTCTATCGCCAGTTAAACCAGTTTTATAGCTAAAGTTTTGACCACCTTTTAAAAGGACACCAGCAAAAAAATTAACAATATTACAATGAATAACATCTAAATTATCAGCAATGTATAAATATATTGCAGAACTTTGTGATGATTGAGTGTCACCAAAATATCTATTAGCGGGTGCTGTTGATAGTAATGTTTTTGTTGGTACACCAGTTAATTTAAAATTTTTAATTGTACAATTATCGCCACTAACAAAAAATACATTTTGTGGATATGTTGTTTGTTTTATCTCTACAGTTCCTAAACCTTCTACATAAGCATCTGTCAAAGTAACATCTAACTTGTTGCTTATAAGGTATGTGCCTTCTGGGAAGACAACATGCTTTGATGCTGCTAAAGCTGCTTGGATTGCAGTTGTATCATCAGTAGAACCATTGCCAGTAGCACCAAAATCCTCAACAGAAACAATTTCTTTAAGTTTTAAATCTACAGTTCTTTTTACTGCGCCAGTTCCTGTTTGTAAAAATTCTAAACCACCTGCTGCTGTTACCGTTACAAGATTAGTATCACCTGCTGTTACCGTTACAAGATCAGTATCACCTTCAGTTACAGTAACCTTATATTCATTTTCAGTAATATTAACAGAAGTCATTGTGAAGTGTATCCTTCAGACATAAATATTGTACCCTCTATAAAATATTCCCTATCACCATTACTTTCAATTTTTAAAATATCATATTTATAAGTATTATCTGTCATGCTTGTAGTTTGAGTATCAGTTACTTTCCATGTAAAATTGCCACCTGAAGCACTTGTAACAGTTATAGTTACATCTGCTAGTTTTGAAGACCTATCCTCTTTCCATATCTGAGATAAGATTGTTTTTCCAGTTAAGTCCTCATTAGCACCATTACTATCCTTTAAATTTACATTAAAAGAATGATCCGCTCTTCTTTGAATAGTTATGTTATATGTTCCAGGGTTTGCCATTTAACTAGATGCCCAACTAGTAGGCTGTCCGCTTATTGTTGTAGGTGTTCTTTGTAGCACAATATTAGCTTTCAATGCAGCTTCTTTTGCTGTTACATCATCAGAACCAAATTTTGTTTTTAACCAACCAATAACAGTATCTTTTGTTAAATCATCAAAAGCTGTCATTGTATCACCTTTTACAAATCCTTCCGCACCATAAATTCTTGAAGAATAACCGTCAGAAGATACACAATTTATTTCCCAATGAACTACAGTAACTAAACCTTTATCGGGATCATCACTATTATATTCAAGTGGTTTATCTCCTTGAAAACCCCAAGTATAGGTATAAGTTGGATCAGCCATGATTACCTTTTTATTTTATTTTACCCTGCTTCTGACCAACTGGCAGGTTGTCCAGATGTAACTTCTTGATTTGGCATATATTTTTTATGCGTTTCTATTGCTGCTTGTATTGCAATAATTGTGCTTCTGCAATTTTCCATTGTTTCGTTTGCACTTTTCATTTGATTTTGTGCGTATAAATAAGAATCTTGTGTCTTTTTTAACTCTTCTTCAAGTTTTGTTATCTCTTCTTGTGGATTTGTTGTGGACATAAAAATAATGTATTTAACTAATTATATACATAGGTGTCAATATGTCAGTAGTGTTAAGCTAACTTAGCTTCAAGTGTCTCAACTTTTGCTACTAGTTCCTGTACAGCAGCTACCAATAATGGGACAAGTTTAGATTGATCTATTCCTTGATATACAGGTTTATTATCAGAATCAACTTCATCTTTTGTACCTGTTACGGCTTCTGGCACGGCGGTTACTTCATGTGCAAAGAAACCATCAACTATTTTACTTGGTTCAATTTTAAAATTAAATCTATAAGGTTTTAATGTTTTTAATCTTGTAATACCATCAGATATTGCAACGGCATTTTCTTTTAGTCTGTAATCAGAACTCTGGGAGTAAGTTGTTGTGGTATTTGTATAAGAAATAGTACCACTACTAACATTATTATTTTCAAAAGAGAATGCAAAAGATGAAGCACTAGTGTTTGCTCTGTCAAATACTACTGTTGCAGAACCATCATCGTTGTCAGGTTTGATAACCACCCCTCCAAATCCGGATTCTTCTGTAGTACAACCAATAAATACCATTTGATCTTCATTAATTCTCAGTGCTTCTTCACCATCAGTTGTAATGAGTAATCTATTATTATTGTGATCATATTGAATTTCACCTGCATTAGAATCTTCTGGATCGCCAAACATTATTCTATTAGAAACAGTATTTGGAGATAACATTTGCAAAATACAATGATTGCTATTTTCCATTGTTATTACAGTATTACCATCAGAAGATGCAGAACCAGCAGAACCTCTATGTACATGAAATGTTTTATCTGGATTTGTTGTACCAATACCTACGTTTCCAGATGAATTTATATCTAAAGCAGAACTACTATCAATTACAAATGATAAAGAATTACCAGTAGTAAAGCGGAATGGTTCACTAGCTGAATCACTTGTAGGGCTACCTATTATAAGAGTTCTATTATTATTTGATCCCAAATCACTTTCAAGAGTCAATAAATTTTGAGAAGTTCCTGATTTTTGAACGTGTAATACAGCAGCAGGAGTATTTGTACCAATACCTACGTTTCCACCACTAGGATTTAAAAGTAAATCATTATCACTTGAAAAACTATCACCCCCAGAACCTTGTTGTGATTGTATAAAGTTTCTAAAATTAGTAATTCCAAACTGTATTCTTCTTACTGCACTTTGATTATCATTATTTTTTAAACCACCTATAAAGCCACATACACCACTTTCGTCACTTACAACTTCAAACTTACCCTCTGGACTAGTTGTTCCTATACCTAATCTACCATTGGATAGAAGTCGCATTTTTTCTAATGCGTCCCCTGCATTATCACTACTCTTCGTACCAAAAGCAAGATCAAAATTTACACCGGCATTTGATAAACTCATACATCGCATAAAACCAGTTATATGATCTGGATCACTAGCATCTTTTGTTAAGAACTCGAAAGAACCCATAATATCAGCAGCCGAAGCAGTAGTATCTGAATTAGTTAAACGAACAGTAGGAATCGTAGATGTTGTTTGTGCATTAGCATCAGACGCAATTTCAAATGTTGTAGATGGACTAGTTGTTCCTATACCCAACTTTGTTTTAATATATGAATCACCATTATTTTTTACATAGAAAGTATCTGCAAGGGTCGCACCCAACGCTGCTCTAAAAGCAAATGTTGTTTGACTTGTATCAAAAGCGTCATAGCTCATAAAAGCAGCATGGGCTGATTCACTTCTAAAATCATTTTGATTACGCACTAAAACTCCACCACGCATTGACGTAGTTCGGATGTCTACATGCGTTTGTATTGATCTACCTCCGTAAGTTACATTTGCATTAAAATTACTACCAACTAAAGTTAATGCTGGATTTGTAACAGCTCCTATATGCAATGCACTATCAGGATTTGATGTACCTATACCTAAATATCCATTCGATGATACTCTGACATTTTCAGCCACACCATTTGTGCCAAATCTTAATGAATTATCGGAATGACTATACCTAACTCTTCCAACATCAGCATCATCAGCATCTCCAAAATTTATGCCCGATTCAGATGCAGTACCAGCACCTAATCCTATATAAGCAGGGGAAGTGGTGGAGTTATTCCCGTTATGAAAATGTGCTGCTGTGCCACCAATAGGATCTTGACCTGTCCATGCCGCTCCAAGACGAGCAACATCTAATTTTACGTCTGGGTTATTTGTACCTATACCTAGATTGCCAGACGAATTTACACGGAATGCTTCTCCAGCATTAACCGTAAATGAAAGACTATTATTACTATGGTTATACTGAATTTCACCAGCGTTATTATCTTCTGGGTCACCAAACATTATCCTGTTTGAAACAGTATTTGGAGAAAGCATCTGCAAAATACTATGACTACTATTCTCCATTGTTATTACAGCGTTATTATCTGATGAAATCGATCCAGCAGAGCCTTTATGAACGTGAAGTATTTGATCTGGGCTTGACGTTCCAATGCCTAACTTACCACCTGCTGTAAGCGTTGCTTTAAGATCATCTTCTGTAAAAAATTCAATATCACCATCAGTATCTTGACTTATAATTCTTAAATTTCCTGTTCCTTTATGTTTTAAATCTGAATTACCATTTTGACCAAGATTTCTCGTAATTCTAAAACCATAAGATCCATTTGGGTCATCTCCGATCAAACTAAAGTCAACATTTCTGTTACCACTACCAGAACGACCAACTCTAAGCTCTTGAGTTTGTGAATTTGACGCACCAATCTGCGCAACATTACCAAAAACATCTAATGAATGACTTGCAGCCCCGCCAATACCAACTCTAGATGTAACCTGTATTCCATTACCATCTGTTTCTAATCGTTTCGTACCGCTTTCATATAACTCTACAGATCCATCTACTATGGCACGCACCATATGTGCAAAAGTAAGACCACCACCTTTTGCTAATTGAATCTCTGCTCCATTACTTTGTATGCTTAAATTACCAGCACCTACGTCTTGAATTATTGAGTTATTATCAGTACCATGAAAAAGTTGTAAATCTTGAGAAGCTCCTAATTGCACTTTTTGACCATCACCTAAATCAAGCTGAGTAGCACTTAAATTTGCATTGAAGTTATAAGTATTTGTTAAATCTTCATAAGCACTTCCATTCCATTTTCTTAATCTGTTTAAACTTGCATCCCATCTTATTGCACCTGTAGGAACATTTGCAGCAGTTGGGTTAGTAGTTGGTAAACCTACTGATAACATCTGTAAAGCTGAATCAATATTCTCAATTATCTGCGTAGGAAACGCAGTATAAGTTGTATCTACTGTGGGTAAATTAAAATTAACTGCCATTACCTTTTTTCTTTTATAATACTATGTTCCACGACATTGCCAAGTAAACTTGCCTCCAACTGGATTTCCGTTCACATCAAATAAAAATACCTTAAAACCAGTAGGATTTGGTATGTCTGTAAAATCAACAACTGCAATTATCTTTCGCCCTGCACTTGAGCCATCTTGATTTGTACCATTACCATTAGGTGTAACATTAATACCTTGAACATCTACAAAATCTACATTGAAATTTTGTTGTTTTCCAGTGCCATTACTATCAGCATAAGTGGCTTCATCTTGACCTGTATCATTTAATAATTTTGTATCTAGTTTTAAATTTAATGACTCAATTTTTTTATATTGTCCATTTGTAGATTCAACTATAGTCTTATACTTAACTCTTCTAAAGGTAGTTCCAAATCTAAAAAATGTTGTTCCTGTTTGTTCTCCACCATCTGTTGTAAAAGCACCTGAAGTTCCATTTGCTATATTAATAATTCCTTTATTTACTATGGAGCCTGATCCTATAGCTACACCACTTTGAATTGCAGAAATCTTTGTTGATGCCAAATCTGCACCAAAATCATAAACCTCCTCATAAAAACCAGAAGAAGGTGCAGGTTCTAGATAATTTAAATTACCTGCATTTATTAATCCTTGTAATGTTGTTTGGCTATTGCTTGTAAAATGTTCTGTCCATGTTTCCGTAGTATTAGCTGGAATATATGCCTCAGCATCTTTTATGAAACAATTACTTGTACTGTTACTTAAAATTTTTGCTGGACTTGTTGTGAAATTAGAAAAGAAATCATCATTTAAAACAAAATCAGGTGGTTGAGCCACACTTTGCGTTGTTTTAAAAGAATCACCAATATTACCAGCAGTATCCACCGCAGCTATATGGTATGTATATACTTCTTTTTTCTGTTCAAATACTACGTTAAACACACCATCAACCCTTCCTATTACTGTAGCAGAAGCAAAATCATTGATATTTGATGCAGTAGATTCATGTTTTCTTATTTCAAAAGTAGCTATTTTTAATTGCGTTGCTGTATTTAATTCTCCTTCTCTCCACCTTAATAAGACATTATTATCAATAACTTCACTTTGACCTACAAGACTAGCTCTTGGTGTCGATGGTTTTGTTATTATTACTTCTATTTTTAAAGCTGTTCCTTCATTATCTAAAAAATCTCTTGGAATAATATAATAATATTTAGAAATAGAATTACCGCTAGATATAACCCAACTAACTTCTTCTTTAAATGATTCAGTATCTTGTATAACTGTTAATTCTGTATTCGCATTGGTAATACCAGCAAAAGTAGCAGAGGTACTTCTAATAATTTTAAAATCTTTTAAATCTAAATTATTTACTGGATTTACAACAGGTGGTGTCCATGAGGTAGTAACAAATCCTAAACCTGCATTATCACCTACTGTACTACTGCTTAATTTATAAGAACCATTTGAAGGAGCTAATAAATTTTGTCTTGTAATAGTAAAGTCACTACCAGCACCAATAAATATTGCCTGTGCTGCTGCATCACCTACTGCGTTTATATAAGCTGCACTAAAAGCTTTAATTTGGATAGTTTTTTTCTTTCCAATAACATTACCACTGCCATCTGTGGCATCAGTCGTAAAATTAGCTTTCATTGTAAATTCTCTACTATCAGCAACACCTAATAATGTAGAACCTTCAAATATTCCATATCTTATTGTTGATAAAGATCCGTTTACTTCACTCCATGTAACTTTTGCAAAGTCTAACTCAAATACAACTGTAGGAGTAGGAGCTACAGCGTTTGTTATGGTTATACTTATAGATTCTCTATTTGTAGATGCTCTGCCATCTGTAGGAAAAGCTGGATCTGCATACACAGCAGCTATTTGATAGCTTGATTGTGCCTTTCCACTAACAACATTAGAGAAGTTTGTAGTGTTAACCAATAAAGTAAATTCTGTTGCTTTTATCTGTGCAATACTTGAACTAAAATCTTCGTTTCTAAAAATCCTATATCCAATAACAGGAGGCTGTAATGCACCAGCACTTGCAGCTTCTTCCCATTTTAAAACTACAGAATCCGTTGTAAAACTATGAGTTAAGTTAGTTGGTGCTGCTGGAAAAGGTATGTTTACTGGTACATCAGTAGTTGCACCTTCAATTCCAGCAATATCAACTGCTCTTATAGTAAAAGTACGCTGACTACCAACCCATGCCCCTGGTGTTTGAAATTCTGTAGTATCTGCAAAAATAACATTGCTATTATCATCGTTAGTAATTTTATAATTTTTTATTTTATATGTGCTTGGTGGTGGTGCATCCCAACTGATTTTTATTATTCCATTCTCAGCAGTTTTATCTGCATTTTGTATAGCATTTGGACTACTTACAGTAACTGTAGTTGATGTTGCATTTGTAGAAAAATTACCTGATGTATCAAAAGCTTTAACCATAAAGGTTGAAGTGCTTTTTACAAATTCAACTGGTAAAAATAAATTTGTTGCCTGTACCCTAATACCAGAACTAGCTGCACCTGTTTCTGGATGCGTACCATTTGCAAAATCAGTTCCCTTTCTTATTTCATAGCCGGCTAAATCTAAATCAGCAAAACCATTGGATTGTAAAGGTGTTACAGGAATCCAATTAAGACCAACACCATCATTAGGATCTATAGTTGCTGAAAGACTTGCAACATCACTTGGCGGTGCAGATTTTCCAACAACTAATTGACTAGCTGTAACTGGGACAGTAGAAAGTAAACCGCCAGCGTTAATACTTTGTACTTCAAAATTAAAGACATCACCAGCATCTACATTTCTTAACTCAAATTCATTTCTTCTAACAATTACATCAACAGGATTATCTTGTGTTGGGTTACTTGGGAAATTAGAGTTAGCAGAAGTGTTAGCTCCTTTTGTATAAACAACTTTATACTTGACAGCACCATTCACAGTCGGCCATGTAACTCTTAATTGAACTCTTATATTTCCATTATTTGTCGCAAAAGAACTACTATTTGGAACGTGTTTATACAAAGATTCTCTAATAGTTAAAGCTGATGGTGAAGCAACTTTTTCATCAAGTGTTGTTATATCTTTTGCTTCTACATCCGTTCCAGTTTCAATAGTGTTATATAAACTGCTGTTATAACTAAGTGCTGTAATTGTGTATTGTAAATTTTGTGCCTGTTCTATAGATACTATTCGCCATGTTGAAGGTGCAGCAGTTGTTTTTTCATATAGCCAAACACTGTTTACATTAGGTGCTGTCGCTGTATTTCCTATAGCAAAATTAAAACTTACACTGATAACTGAACCTGAAATTCCCGTCACTGTTCTTTCAGCCATTTGACCATCAGGCATTATGACAAAAAGTTTATCCCCACTGGAAAAACTTATACCCGATATACTATCAACCGTGATCGATGAGACAGATGATGCTGTAATACGTCCGCCAAGCCTTGTACCACTTCTTACTGGATCTGATATAGAAATTATCATGCCAGGTTTTACAACTACACCTGCATCGCTTGTAACAGTAAATGTACAAGTTTCTGTTAAAAAATTTTCAGAATAATATATAAACCGTGCCAAACGTGAAGCTTGGCCTGCTGATGTACATCCAAAAGCATCTACTTGTTTTTTATTAAGGCCATAGGCTTTAACAAATGGGTCATTGTCTGTTTCAGTTACCGTTGGCGGGTGCTGAACATAATCTATTTGTTGTGTAACATTATTAAAAAATCTGACAATAACAAGATTTGATCTGGTTTTTACATCCGATCCCTCATAACTAAATCCATCTGCGGTAACATTACTTCTATTAAATAAATAAACAGGATCTTCTGGTTTATCACAAGTGAGTTTTATTTTGCCTTCACTAAAATAAACAGCACCCCTAAATACTGATGCGACTTTATTTAACAATTTAAACGCATCTTCTTGCCTATTAATAACTCCGTTAAAACTAAATCTAGGCTCTGTATTACCTTTAAAAACGGTTACATTACCTTCTCCAGATTGACCGTTTCCACCTCCCAGCGTTATTTTTGTTTTATTTTCAAATACTAATAATATTCTTATTGGGTCTGTTATATCTGATGCAACACCTGAAGTAAAATCTGCCGTTATGAGATCACCTGTTTGTAAGCCAGAATTACTTGCAAAGGTAACAGTAATTAAGCTACCTACTTGTTTATAAGTACCAGCTATACTGGCAGCATTTGTTCTTCTATCACTTACAAGAGTATTAGCATATTTTGATGCTTCTACAAATGAAAATATATCAATATTTTTTGCATTTCCACTAGAAAATCCACCATCAGCTTTCTCGGCTGGAGTTAAAACCTGATCACCAAATCCATATCTCCTGTTAGTTAAAATATCATAAAGCACAAATACAGGACACGCACAAAATTGTGCAGCTTGCATTGTGCCATTAAAAATATAATTACTTGGATAATTTATCCTCCCAGTTTTAATATCAACTGTTGGTGTACCAGAATTGTTTGCACCTGCTCCTGGTATTTTTATTTTTATACCTTTTATTTTATATGTGCGTCTTGGAACAGAACTAAAGTTTTCTGCATCTACCTCTAAACCAACTAAAGCTGTATTTGGATAATTACGAGGTGGATCTTGTTCTATAACTTTAATTATCGATATGAATCTCACAGAATTACCTTGATCAATTATGTTTGAGTCATCATGTAATGGATTGAATTTTGCAACCTTAATAACTATGTTTCTTGCATTAGTATCAGTTGCATCTGGTATCTCGATTGTTTTTTCTATTTGATATAAGTCGTTAGTTCGACCTTTAACTAGCACACTTTCAACTTCTGTAAAATTACTGCCATTATCTAAACTTCTAAATATTTGATAACGTAAAGATAGTCCTCTAACATCTCCATTATTATACGCAGCAAATAAAGAAGGTATCCCAACAATTACAACTACTTGTGAAACTCTAGATGCGTTTGTATCAGAAAAAGTTACTGTTCTATTTTCACCTGCATTTGTCAAATTATCATTTGGAGCAACTCCAATTACAGTTCTTACTTTTGAAAAACCTTTTATAACTGCCTGTGAATCTGTACCATTTTTAGTTTCAAGATGTAAGTCTTCAACATTAAAATTGTAATCTGAACTTGAAGGAGAAAGCCCTGCTGCTGGCTGTAATAACTGTGTCCGATTAAAAAATATATCTTTCTGTCCTTCTATTCCATAATTTGACGATCCAAAAGCAAAGCCTTTTTCTAAAGGTGATGCAAAGCCAGCAATTTCACCTTCTGATATAACATCAAGTATTTTTGCTGTAGCTTTACTATTTAAATTATCTTCTGCATTTTCTGGTGTTCTACGACTACCTTTTCCACGACTACCAGAACCAGAAATTAAATCTTCTTCAAATATTTCCATTAAACTTCTCCAATTTCTACAGATGTGCTTACCACTATTGAACCACAAATTGCCGTTCCATAAACTAGCGGTATTGCAACTCCAGGCATACTTACGTTTAAAGGAGAAGTAAATGCAGAAGATTCAGGTGTTTGTTCTGCTCCAGGTATTTGAGGTGTTGGTGTTAAAAGATCAGAAATGCCACCTAGTACTAAAGATGCGCCAATTGCACTTGCAAATGTACCCACACCAGCAGCAAAAGTTCCCGTAACAGAGCTACCTAATATACTTGTAGTTCCAAACATACCAGCACCAGGAAAAAAGAAAGAAGCTCCAATCAAAGCAGCACCAGCTAATATCCTTCCAAATTTACCGCTTCCTTCAACAACTGGTATAAAACTTATACTTGCATTGCCAATAGGATATAGTAACTCTTCTTCCCCTACGTCATCTTCATCTAATAAAACATGATAATTATTTTGTACAATCTGAGATTCTAATTTAGGCCAATTGCAAGTAAGAAAACTAACAGCTTCTCTTACATTATCAACATGAGCCTCAACTTCTTTAAGACCTGTATGTTCTCTTAAATGACCATATAGTTTTATTTTACGCAACATATCTTATCCTCCTACCAGTGCATTTCTGTAACCATTCACTATATGGTTCACGACCTGACAGTCTTCCTTGTATATGATGTAAAACTTCTCCATCAATAAATACAGCAATATGGTTAAGGCCATTACCATAAATACTAAGCAATAAACAGTCATTTGTCTGTAGCTGTTCGTCATATTTTAACTCACGAAAACCAGTTGCTTCAAAACAATCTTCAAACATTGGGTTGTCTAAAAAATAATCTTCATTAGCTGGCCTTACCCAATCTCTCATAATTATGCCCTGCTCTTTAAAATAATCTCTGACCAGACTCCAACAGTCATATACACCAAATACATAAGGTCGACCAATCAGACTATTTTTATAACCAACTGGTTCGTAACTTTGCCATTCATTACTTTTTGGATTAACAATATAATATTTCAAACCTTGTTTTTCAGAAGAATATTTATCAGCATCAGATGGTGTCGCATCACAATTAACATGACTATGAAATACTGCGACAATATCTCCTTTATCTTCTGTTTCAGCCCATGATCTTGGGTCAATCGTAAACTGATTCAATTTATCAACTGCAATATTTTTCGCTGGAGCGTACTTTTCTCTTCCCTTAAACATATAAACAAGACCACAAGCTTCATTTGGTGCTTCTTGTTTTGCGTGTTCTAATGCTTTATCTTGCCATATCATTGAAAGAACTCACCAATTCCAGGAAATTCACTTGGTAGGATTTGTCGCTTTGGTAATCTTAGATTAGCTCCATCATTAGGCATAGTGCATTCAAATTGTACAAGTTCTTGATTTTCTAATACCTTTCTAGCGATCATATAAACTTCATCAGGAAACTTTTGTGTATCATCTTCTGTTGTATTTGTTGAATTAAAATTAGCAGAATCAAGAAATTTCCTTAGTGTTCTTATACGAACCAAAGTGCTGCCTATAAGATCATTTCCTACTGTAATTTTATTTACTTCAAGCATCATTGCAGATATAGTACCTGCGGGTAATGCTGATCCACCATTGGCAACACTAAATGTATTAGAAAGACTCGGACTTAAATTACTTATAGTCAAACGTGGTCTTGGTAATGTACCTTTTGATGACATATCAAAACCTTCTGTCTGTACAGGAAAAGGCTCATATACTTTAGCGTTAAAATGTATTGAAGCTTCGTGAAGGGTGCTTGTTGTTTTTAAATTTGTTCCTGCATGAAATCTTTTTATTGGTCTTTTTGCAGTCCAAGTAACACTATTATCAGTTATCGTGCCACCTTCAGAAGCAGAAGCAAAATTAACAGGTAAAGAACCACCACTTGTACCACCTGATGTACATTCAAATACCATACCCTGTGGTGGAAAGCTATTATCTAAAACTAAACTTGTTGAACTTACAGTATCACCAGCCGTATAAGCTGTATTTGCTTGCCAATCAGCATAATGTAATCTCTGGTCTAAATGTACTTCAAACAACTCAATAATCTCTGACGGATTACTTTTTTGTAGTTCTGTAACTGTATTCGTTGGTGTGCTCATCCTACGTCAAACACCTCTCTAAAAGTTGCAGATATAGTTGCTCTGTTTAAATAAGGTATTGATTTTGAAAATGTAGGACAAACCCATTTACCTGCGGTTCCTGCTGGTGGACTCCAGTTAAAAAATGCACCATCTTCAGCCCTTTCTTCAAAAAAAGCTTCTATTTTATCTGCGTCAGCCTCAGATACATTCCATTGCAAAGTCCATACTTTTGGATCTATATTCAATCCTATTCTTGCTCTATGTTCATAACCATCTCCTAATTGAACTACCGTAGTTTTTGGATTGCTTTGTTTTCTTGCACCATAACTTGGTGTTGTTGCACCCGCAGTAGTTCCTCCCCCTATTGTATCGTCAAAAGTAGCCATTATCTGTAAAGGATGCCTCCAGGTCTTTGTTGTTTAAGAAGTTCATCTTGAACTGCTCCTGCTAACATCTTACCAAGCATTTCAGCTTGTCCATTATCACCTTGAGCAGTTGTATTGGCAGCATCTACATTTACTACAACATTCGTTGATCCACCAAGAGCATGATTTGGTGTAATCATTCCAGAAGATCCAGGTGTAAACATTTCTGGACCACGTTCTCCCACCATGTAAGTTTTACCTCTACTAACAGGTCCACCATTTGCTCTTCCTGAGAAAAATTTACCTATATCTCCAGGTAAACCACCAAGAAAAGTGTTTACACCAAATTGGATAAGTGATCTTTGAATCTGTGCAAATACACTACTTGCTACTTGCCCTAAAGTTTTAGTACCATTTATCGCACCTTCTATTGCATCTACTAATCCAGTTTCTATAGTTGACGCAATGCTCTTGTATAAATTTGCTACCTTTTCTAGTTGAGGTTTTAAACGTAAAGCATTTTCATATTGTTTTCTTTCATTATCCAAAATCGTTACACCTGATTTTTCAGCTTGTCTATCTAATTCTCTTAGTTTCTCCCTTATTCCTGCTTCTTCACTTCCAAATTGTATAGTTTCTTGTAAAAGTAAATTTCTGTCAGTAACACTTTTTGTCATCTCTTTTAGTTTCATTGCCCTAGTCTCTTCTATATCTAGATTCTTTTTATTTGTTTCTAACCCAAGCATAAGTGCGATTATATTTTCATTTATTTCGTCTCTTCTATTCTTTGCTCCTGCACCTTTTAAACCAGACCTTTCTGTAAGTAAATCCTGAATCGCTGGATCAGTGCTCGTTTTTGCATCTCCTAAAAGTTGCCTTCTTCTTAATCCTGTAACTCTATTGCTACCTCCAGTAAATAATTTTGCAGCTTGAGCACCTATTTGAGTTAAAAATCTACTTATAGAACTTTGTAATTCTCTTGTTCCCTCAGAAAATTTGCGTAATGCTTCTACACCATCTTGACCCACTAGCTCTTTCATTCTTTTCATAGATTCATTAAATGCAGCCTGTTTTCCCTGTGTTCGCTCTAATACTTTTAAATACTCTTCTGTGGGTGTGCCAGATACTCCTAATGCTTTGCTGACAGTAGTTACGTTAAATCCAAACATATCCATGGACTTGCCTAATTCAGTTAGTCCTTGGCTTATCTGTTGAATTTGTGTCAATAACGCAGTCGCTACAAGACCTCCTGCAAATCCACCAGTTTGACCGCCTAACTTACCTCCAATAAAACTACCTCCAAAACCAGCAGCAGCACCTAACGGTCCTTGTCCAAATAACATTGGAAATGCACCACTTATTAATGCTCCAGATAAAACTCCATCTCCTTTTACTTTAGCCCTGCCTGGTCTCATTCTTCCTTGAGCGTCAAAGTTCAAAGGCGAGCTTGGTCCTAGGGGTATTTTTGAAGTTGGTCTAACTCCTGTTCTCTTAACTACTTTTGCAGTATTGTTTTCTAACTTATTTTGTTTTGCTTTTTCTTTGGTTATCTGCTGTTCTCTTCTAAAAGTTTTAGTTGCGAGAGCTAGTTTGTCTCGTTCTGTTTTTAGGGCTGCTTTTCCTACACCCTTTTGACCCATTGCAATATCATTTAACTTCTTTATTCTTCGCTCAAGATTATTTAACTGCTGGTTAATTCTTTTAACATTCAGTTGTATATTTACTTCGTAATTAGAGCCAGCCACTAATTTAGATAAAACATTGTTCTTAGTTTAGCGTACCTTACGATATTGAGCTTTCTTTTGGGCATCTTCGTATGCTTTCTTTTC
>VTLG01006170.1_pt1 | contig 21081 bp, 27 predicted proteins | sample 4694571 | NCBI WGS metagenome assembly VTLG01 (sample SAMN12604809, study PRJNA352737) | marine metagenome | biome: ENVO:00000447; feature: ENVO:00000209|ENVO:00000569|ENVO:01000036; material: ENVO:00002151; isolation source: viral sequences binned using virsorter ... | reverse complement strand
AAGATACCATTCTGTATCTTTTGAACATAACTCATACCATTATTAATAGCTGATTTACTTACATCTTTAGCAGTATCAACTACTGATTGTTTATTTGACATATTCACCTTTCTGTTAATATTATTTACGCTAGTAACAATAATATTAACTATTTATTTAAATGAGTCTATATGTGCTTTGGCTAAACTTAAACCAAATAACAATAAACCACCTACTGCGAGTATTATACCTAATTTCGTGTGTTCAGGAGCATTAATCATAATTATAATACCCATTACATTCATACATAAATATAATACCCATTGAACTACATAAGCCATTACTTCACCTCTGGAATGATTTGATTTAACATTCTTTTTGCGGTGAAATAGCCTACTAAAGTACCACCTATTAGCATTGTCATATATATAGCTAATAAGAATAACACAATAGTATACAATACTTCTATACCAGTCATTATATCCTTTCCGAGCCTTCGACAACAACCCGTTGAATAGGCTCATTTACTGTGTGTTTCATATCACTAGCAATCAAGTTAGCTAATGATATCAATGGTTATAGAGCGATTCGGTAATCAGTTAATCAATGATGTTTCGGTCAGAGTTAACTCATCACCAAACCGCAATTAATAACAACAATTATTTTATCGCTGTCGCTAGCGACTTAGCGATGAAATAATCAACAATAACAAAGACAATCGCAACAGCGATTGACATTGACGGGTTTGTAATCGACCCTCGCAAGATATCGATTTGTAATCGATTCTTGTATAGGGGGGTTTGTTATAGCATAGACCCACAATAGCAATGATAAGGAGAAATAGATGGCAGCACCATTAATAAAACTAGGAGGAGCAGCAGCATTTAGAATGCTTAGAACACTTTACAAAAGTGGTAAGTCGGCTAAAAAAGCGGCTGTTTCTGCGACTGCAAAAGTCTCGAACCCGACAGTCCGAAAAGGACTAGAAGGTGCTGGGAAAAAAGCAGCTAAAGCTGGAGCTCACCTAAGAAAACACCACAAAGCATACGGATTCGGTGTTACAGGTGCAGCAGCTTGGGATATTATCGATAAAGACTAATGAGTAAAAAGCTCCCAAAATGGGGCGTTAATACTTACGTCAGATCGACAAAGAAAAAACGACCAGGACGACATGCGAAATCCTACTCGAAGAGGATTCCAAAACGTTCCAAATACAGAGGACAAGGAAAATAAATGGCAACAACAATAACAGCATCAACATTAACGGTTACGTTAACAGAAGCTATTTCGTTAAACGGATACGACCAGGGATCATCGAATACCCTGTCGATTTCCAGTATTAACGAGGTTCATAAGCGAATACTTACAGTTCCTACTTCAGAAATAGAAGTAGTAGCGATGAGTACCGCTAACAGCTCAGGTACGTTTATCGAAGGAGACGTAAGATATATGAGATTTACGAATCTGGACGATACGAACCATGTGACGCTAACGTTCAAAAACGAAAACGATGACGAGTTCGCAATTAAACTAGACAAAGGACAATCCTTTATCTACAATGGCGACATGTCTGGAGGAGTCGTAGATACAATGGATGGCATAGACGGAACAGGATTAACAGTATCCCTAGGGGATTTAGTTAATGTAACTGCTTTAGCAGATACTGCCGCTTGCGATTTAGAAATATTTGTGGCTTGTGTATAATGAAAGCAATAAGAAGTTTACATAGCATACCAGGATGGTTTAAGAAAACGAGAACAAAAGTCGCTAAACAGCGTACTGCGTTCCGAAAAGATCTTAAAGACCCAGGGTTTGTTAAAACAGCTAAAATAGGTAAATTTAGAAAGATGTTCCATGGCTAGAAAATCCATAGAAAAATTAGCAGATAAGATTATTCAGCTATCCCCAGAGGAAGCAGAACAACTTTCATTAGTTATTAGAGCTAAAATGCTTCCAGAAATCGCAAAACAACAAGCGGGATTATTAGAACAAGCAGCGAATAATCCGCAATTGGCAGCGATGGGTCAAAGACGAGGCGGAAGAATGCCTATGCCAACTTCAGCAGATGCTGCTAGACAAGGACTGTTAAGATAATGCCAAAAGTAGGAAAAAAGAAGTTTAGCTATACTAAGAAAGGTAGAGCTGCAGCTAAAAAATACGCAAAAAAGAAAGGCAAAAAGGTTAAATACTAAAATAACGAGGAAACCATGGCAAAAAAATTTAAAATGACTAAACAACATAAATTCTTAGGTAAAACGCTACCCAAAGCAATTGGTGGAGCAGCTAAATTTGCCTTTAAACAACCTTTAACAGTAGCTGGTGCTTATATTGGTGCTAAAATGCTTAGTAAACCAATTCCAGGATTAAAATTTCCATCCTCTAGACAATTCAATAAAAAAGGTAGAAAAATTTAATGTCAGAAGTTGAAAAAAATCCAAATCATGGCGGCAAGAGGGAAGGTGCAGGAAGACCTTTAGGGTCTAAAAGCACTAAACCTAAGTGGAAAAGTATGGAAGAAATGTCCATAAAATACCAACATTCCCCTTTAGATTATATGCTAGCTGTGTTAAACAATCCTATGAGTTCACCTGAACGTAAAATGTATGCAGCTGAAAAAGCAGCACCATTTGTTCACCCAAGGTTAGCTTCAACACAATCACGAATAGGATCTGATGAACCAATTGAAATCAAAGTCGAGTGGCAAAAAGACCAAGAAAATAAAAAAGATTGAAATTCCTTATAAGCCACGAGAATATCAATTAGAAGTACATAACAATAAAAAAAGATTTAATGTACTGGTTTGTCATAGACGATTTGGTAAATCAGTATTATCAATTAACGAATTAATTAAAACCGCAGCTGCTAAGCCTAGATCTTTATGTGCATTTATTGCACCAACTTACAGACAAGGTAAAGCAATTGCTTGGGAATATTTAAAATTTTACACTAAACCTCTAATGTATTTTGGAGGTGGACGAAATGAGACTGAATTAAGAATAGATTTATTTAACGGAAGTCGTATTCAAATATTTGGTGCAGATCATCCAGACTCAATCCGAGGAATGGGATTTGATGGAGTCGTAATGGATGAATATGCGATTATGTCACCAAGAGTCTGGACAGAAATTATACGTCCAGCAGTTTCTGATAAACTAGGATGGGTAATGTTTATTGGAACACCAATGGGTCATAATCAATTTTGGGAAGTATATGACTATGCACAACGTGGTCATAAAGATTGGATGGGTAAAATCTATCGAGCTTCCGAAACCAAAGTGATTCCAGATGAAGAGCTGGAACAGGCACGTGCGATAATGACTGAAGAACAATTCGAACAGGAGTTTGAATGTTCATTTACTGCAGCAGTCTCAGGCAGTTATTATGGAAGATTAATAACTAAAGCCGACTCCGAGAGGAGAATTACCAGCGTGCCACTAGATTCAAATGTAGGTGTAGAAACGTGGTGGGATTTAGGTATAGGTGACTCAACAGCGATTTGGTTCGCACAAAGAGTGGGCAAGGAAATACATCTCATTGATTATTACGAAACTTCAGGTGAGTCATTAGCACATTATGCTGATAAACTTGAAGAAAAAGGATATGCTTATTCTAATCATATAGCTCCACACGATATAATGGCTAGAGAATTAGGAACAGGTAAATCTAGAATAGAAGTAGCAAGTGATTTGGGTATACAATTTGAAGTTGCTCCTAAATTAGAAGTAGATCATGGAATAGAAACTGTGAGAAACTATTTATCACATTGTTATTTTGATAGAGAAAAATGCAAAGTAGGACTAGATGCATTGAGACAATATCGAAAACAATGGGACGATAAAAACCAAGTGTTTAAGAATAAACCTTTACACGATTGGTGTTCACATGCAGCTGACGCTTTTAGGTACGGATGTGTTGCAGAACCAATTAATATGTCAGAATGGAATAAACCAATTAGAGTAGATACAAAATATATAGTATGAAAAAATCAGAACAAGAAATATTATCAATATTAAATACAGAAATACATAACGCATCAGGATTTATTGGTGGCGAGTTAGTAGCTAGAAGAAAAAAATCTTTAAGCTATTATCTTGGTATGCCCTTAGGGAACGAACAAGAAGGTCGTTCTCAAGTGGTATCCAATGATGTATTAGACACAGTAGAAAGTCTAATGCCATCTTTAATGAGAATTTTTACATCTGGAGATAATGTATTTCAATGTGAAGGTGTTGGACCAGAAGACGATGAAATGGCTCGTCAATGTTCCGATTACCTTAATTATATTTTTTATAAAGAGAATGATGGCTTTGTAGCCTTATATTCTGCATTTAAAGATGCATTAATCCAAAAGAATGGAATTTTAAAAGTATACTGGGATGATTCAGAAAAAACTGAAAGAGAAGAATATACAAGATTAACAGATGATGAATTTAATGATCTTGTTGCAGATTCAGAAGTTAAAGTTAAAAATCATTCAGAATACGAAGAACCTATAACAGATGATCGTGGTAAAGAAATTGATAAAGTTACTTTACACGATGTTGTTATTCATAGAACAAGATTATATGGTAAGGTTAGAATTGAACCTGTACCACCTGAAGAATTTTTAATTGAAAGAAGATGTAAAGATATTAATTCAGCTAACTTTGTTTGTCATAGAACAAATAAAACTAGATCTGAATTAGTTGAAATGGGTTTTCCTAAAGATGTTGTAGAAAATATACCTCAAGGTGATACTGATTTCTTTACAGAAGATAAATTTACTAGACACCAAAACGTAGATTTCTCACATGGAGAAAATGATGGAGATAGATCCACTAATGATATTTTAGTATATGAATCATATATTAAGATGGATGTTAATAATGATGGTAAATCAGAATTATTAAAAATAACTACTGCTGGATCTGGAACTGGTAAAATTTTAGATATGACTGAAATAGATAGTATTCCGTTTATATCTATGACACCAGTTATTATGCCTCACAGATTTCATGGAAGATCTGTATCTGAATTAGTAGAAGACATCCAATTAATTAAATCTACTGTTATGAGACAAATGTTAGATAACATGTATCTAACAAATAATAACAGAGTTGCTGTCCAAGATGGACAAGTAGCAATGGATGATCTTTTAACAAATCGTCCAGGCGGAATTGTAAGAACTAAACAACCTCCACAAAACGTTATGATGCCTATTCAGGCACAACCTATTACAGAACAAGCAAGTGGAATGTTATCTTACTTAGATTCTGTTAAAGAAACTAGAACTGGAATTACAAGACAATCACAAGGTCTTGATGCTAATACTTTAAACAAAACAGCAACAGGTCAAAACCAAATTCTAACTCAATCTCAAATGAGAATGGAATTGATTGCAAGAATCTTTGCTGAAACAGGTGTTAAAGATTTAGCATTAAAAATGTTTGAACTTACTTGTAAGTATCAACAAAAAGAAAAGATCGTAAGAATTAGAGGTAAGTATATACCTATGAGACCTTACGAATGGAAAGACAGAGTTAATATTACTGTTCAAGTAGGACTAGGTACAGGTTCTAAAGAACAACAACTAATTTTATTAAACGCTATTCTTGAAAGACAAATGCAAGCAATTAATTTGCAACAGAATGTATTTGGTCCAATGGTTAATTTAAGAAACGTTTATAATACACTTAAGAAATTAATTGAGAATGCAGGACTTAATGGAATTGAACCATACTTTATGGATCCAGATGTCGGTGCAGCTCAAATGCCTCAACTACCACCTAAACCTCCAACTGAGTTTGAAAGAGTTACATTAGCTCAAGTTCAAGGTGAAAACCAAAGAGCTCAGTTAGAAGCTAATACAAGATTAAAAGAAGTTGAAGCTAAAATGAGACAACAATTGCTTGATTTTGAAATACAAATTAAAGAATTAGAGCTTAAATATGGTTCACAAATAGATGAGCTTGAATTGAAGCGTAGAAGTATGTTAGAACAAACAGATCTTCAGAAATCTGGAGATATGATGAAAGAAATAGTCAAAGGACAACAAAAATTCTTTAATGATAAACAAAATGGAAAAGCAAATCAGGGAGGGCAAACGAGCCCAAGTACTTCTAAACGATCCTCTTCTAAAACAAGCGTTTGAGGATTTACTAGAAACTTACAAGCAAGAAATTTTTAATACAAGTTTTGCTGACGATAATAAACGCAGATCTCTTTGGATGGCATATAATATGCTAGACAAAATTAGAGGTCATTTACAGTCTATTATGGAAAGCGGAAAACTAGCTCAAAAAGATCTTGAGCAGTTAAATAAGAGCTAACCTATTCTAGGAGCTCAATATACGTCAACCAACAAGGAGGAACGTTACATGGCAGAAAGTACTAATGTACAAGGTGCTGCTGATAAGATCAAAGGACTTCTGAATCCTGAACAAGGACAATCAGAACCTAAGAAAAAAGCAGAACCATCAGAGCAACCTGAAAAGATCAAACAGGAATCTTCAAAAGAGAGTCAATCAAAGTCTGAAGAAACTCCAAAAGAAGAAGCATCTGAAAATACTGAGATCAAAGAAGAAACGCAAACAGCAACAGAGGAACCAGAACTCCACCGAGTCAAAGTACAAGGTCAAGAGTTAGAGGTTAGCCTCGATGAACTGAAAGCAGGTTATTCTAGAGACTCGGATTATAGACAAAAAACTCATTCTTTAGGTTTAGAGAAAAAAGATCTTGAAGCTCAAAAGAGTAGTTTGCGTCAAAATTATGACAATCGTTTAAGTGAACTTAACGACTTGATTGCAACTGCTGATGGTTTCATCAGACAACAACAAGGTAGTAAAGATCTTAAAAAACTTTGGGAAGAAGATCCCACGTCTGCAGCACGACTGGATTACCAGTTAAGAGAACAAAACAGGCAGATAGATGATATGAAATCCAAAGCAAAAGACGCTTATCAAAAACAATATGATGAGTACCTTGATACACAGAGACAGTTAGCAGCAGCGAGAATACCAGAATACAGCGATCCTAATAAAGCTGATCAATTTAGAACTGATATGAGAACCTCTTTGAGGTCTTATGGTTTTAGTGAGCAGGAAATTGGGAATCTGGCTGATCATCGTTTTTTAATGGTGATTAGAGATGCTATGAGTTATAAATCTGTTAAAGATAGAAAACCTATAGTCCAGAAGAAGGTAGCTAACGCACCTAAAGTTGTTAAAGCTGGTGTCGCTAAACCAAGTACAAGCACAGGACGAGACGCCATAAGAAACAAAATTGGCAAGTTAGCAAAAACTGGTCATATTAAAGATGCCCAGTCTGCAATACTTGACATGATTAATCTTAAATCTCAACAAAAAAGGTAAAACACAATGGCACAACCAACAAATACGTTTGATACGTATGACAGTATTGGTGAAAGAGAAGACCTGTCGGATGTTATTTATAACATCTCGCCAACTGACACTCCATTCTTAAGCTCAGCTGCTAAAGTAAAAGCAACTGCAGTTTTACACGAATGGCAAACTGACAGCTTGGCTGCAGCTTCTACATCAAACGCTGTAATCGAAGGTGACGAAGCCACTTTGGATTCTACTTCTGCAACAACTAGATTATCTAACTCTTGTCAAATTATGGACAAAACAGTTGTAATCACAGGTACGCAAGAAGCAGTTAACAAAGCTGGTAGAGCATCTGAGATCGCTTATCAAGTAGCTAAAAGAGCTAAAGAGCTTAAAAGAGACTTGGAAGCAATGTTAACAACAAACAACGCTGAAGTAACAGGTAACGCTACAACAGCAAGAGAAATGGGTTCATTAAGAGCATGGGTTGCTACTAATGACGTAATGGGAACTTCTGGAACATCTGGAGCAGCAGGTAATACTGCAGCAACTGATGGAACTCAAAGAGTTTTCACAGAATCTCTCTTGAAATCTGTAATTAAATCAGTATGGGAGCAAGGTGGAAATCCAACTATGGTTATGGTTGGTCCTTTCAACAAGCAAAAATTATCAGGATTTACTGGTAATAGTACTAGATTCGATGCAGGTGCTGATGCAACTTTGTATACATCAGTTGATGTTTACGCTTCTGACTTTGGTCAGCTTCAAGTAGTACCTAACAGATTCTCTAGAGATAGAGATGCTTGGGTATTAGACATGGATTACTGGGGAGTAGCTTTCTTAAGAGACTTTCAAATGCATGATCTTTCAAAAACTGGAGACACAGAGAAAAAACAACTTCTTTTAGAAGCAACTCTGGAATCTAGAAACGAAGCTGCAAGTGGCTGCGTAGCAGACTTGACAACATCGTAATAACTAAATAACTGTTTGGGCGAGTAACCTTAAATCTGCTCGCCCAGCAGATTCTAACAATGAAGTCTTGAGAGAAGGTTAAAGGCGGAACATTAAAGGAATATAAACATGAGAACATTAAACGACTATTTTTTACATGCAGCAATCGCAGACATTAGTACAGCATCATCAACATTTGTGCCTGTACCTGATGGAGGCAAAGTAATAAAAATTATAACTGCTCTTCAAGGAGCAATTGGAACAGCTAATGGCGGAATTTCTTTCGAAATTGGTGGTACAGCAATAACTGGTGGCGGGATTACAGTAACACAATCTGGATCTGCTGCTGGGGATGTTGATACAGCAGAACCAACTGCAGCTAATGACGTTGCTGAAGATGGAACTATTGAAATGATAACTGACGGAGCTTCTAGCAACGCAGTTAAACTTAATGTAACATTCGTTATAAGAAGATAATTTAAATCGGTAAATGTTCCTGGAACGTTCTGGGAACATTACCAAAACATAAGGAGAACAAAATATGAACTATGGATTAAGGGAAGTTACTTTAGAAAAAGTAGCAACATCAAACAGTTCTGCAGCTTCTGCGGCATTTGGAGAAAATGTAGAATATGTAAGAATTGTATCTGATACTGATTGTTGGATTACTTTTGCTGCTTCACCTACTGCTACATCAAGCAAAACATTTTTACCTGCTAAAGAAATTGAAATTTGGAAAGTTTCTCCAGGCGAAAAAGTTGCTGCTATATTAGCATCTGGCACAGGAGCTATATATATATCACAATTATCTGAATAATGGCAAAAGTCAGAGCAACAGAATGGAATGCTGATAATACCAAGACTAAATATATACAAGAGTCTGATGGTAAATTAACAATTAATAATCAGCAAGATCTCAATCCTTTAATGAAAAGGAACAAAGAACTTTATAACTTAAACGATGGTTATACTGCTTCTAGAGACATGAGAAGAGTTGCTAGTGTACCGCCTATTATATTACAAATATGGACAAAAGAATACAATGGTACACGTAATTGGTGGGCTTTACCAAAAGAAACACAAAAAAAAATATTAACTAAGAAATTAAATTCTAGTGATTTTAGATATTTTAGAACCTCAGAAGGATCATTATAATGGCATTAAATACTTACACATCATTAAAAACAGCTATAGCTAATTGGTTAAATCGAAGTGATTTGACGAATGAGATTGCTGATGATTTTATCAAATTAACTGAAGCTGATTTTAATTCAAAATTAAGGATCAGACAAATGGAACAGATTGATACTGTTACTATTAATGCTGAAACTGTAACTGTACCAACTGGTTTTATTGGTGTTAGATCCTTTTATATTCTATCAGCTAGTACTAAATTTCCTTTAGAATATATTACACCACATAATATGTTTGAAATTAGAGGAGGTTCTAGAACTGGTAGACCTAGATCATATACAATTGAGGCAGATAATGAAACCGAACACTTCAGATTTGGTCCTAGTCCTGATACTACTTATACTGGCTACTTATCATATTATAAAAACTTGGAATCTCTTAGCTCAAATAATGCCAATTCCAGCAATTATATTTTAAGTAATCATCCAGGTATTTATTTGTATGGTAGTCTTTACCATGCATCTAATTTTATTGGTGGAGTGGATCCAGACCAAAAAAGCAATTGGTTACAAATGTATATCGCAGCTCTTGAAAGATGCGAAAATAATGACAAACAAGATAATTATGGTGGAGCACCTGTTCAACAAAGAACAGATGTTCAAACTGATTTATCGTTTTATAGGAATAGATAATGCAAGTACCTTTTGGAGAATGGTTACCCGATATTCCAGATCATTTGAATAAGGGAGCTACAACTGCAACTAATGTATTTCCTGCAGCTGTTAGTTACAAACCATTTAAAGCATCACAACAAAAATCAAACGCACTAGATAGTCAATGCTTTGGTGGATTTTCCACTAAAGATAATAGTGCAAACGTTTATACTTTTGCAGGTACTAAATCAAAATTATACAAATTATCTGGTGAAACATTTTCAGATGTTAGCCAAGCTAGTACAACATACAATGCAGGAGCTGATAACTTCTGGTCGTTTTCTAACTTTGGAACAACAGTAGTTGCCTCTAATGGAGAAGATTCACCACAAAAATTTGTAGTAGGAACTTCTAGTGCATTTGCAGATCTAGGTGGTTCTCCACCTGTATTTACATTTTCTGCAGTTATTAGAGATTTCTTAGTAGTAGGAAGAATTAAAACAGTTAAGAACAGAGTACAATGGTCAGGTATTAATGATGTTGAAACTTGGACATCTGGTACTAAACAATCTGATTATCAAGACTTAGCAGATGGTGGTGAAATAACTGGTATTGTAGGTGGTGAGTATGGTTATATATTTCAAGAAAACCAAATAACTCGTATGGACTATGTTGGAGGAACAACAGTATTTAGATTTTCTGTTGTATCTAAAAACAGAGGTTCTATTTTTGCTAAAGCAATAGCTCATGTAGGTAAACGAGTATTCTTTTATTCACAAGATGGTTTTTTTGAAATAGATGGTGAAAATGTTAAAGCAATAGGTCAGCATAAAGTTAATGATTATTTTAAAGATAACTTATCTGCTGGTTACCAACAAAATATTATAGCGGCAACAGATCCATTAAATCACTTAGCAGTTTGGTCATATCCTAGTACGGATGCTACAACAGGAGTCCAAGACAGATTATTAATTTATAATTATTCTGTTAATCGTTGGTCAGTTGTAGAAACAGCAGCTGAAATGATTTTTACACAATTTTCTGAAGCCTTTACAGTAGATACACTAGATACAGCATCTTCAAGTTTAGATAGTTTAACAGTATCTCTTGACTCAAGATATTGGCTAGGTGGTGTAGTTAATTTTGCAGGGTTTGATTCAGATCATAAACTTATTCAGTTTGATGGATCTAATTTAGCAGCTACATTAGAAACAGGTGAAATAGAACCTGCACCAGGAGCACGAACTACTATTACTATGGTAAGACCTTTAGTAGATGGAACGTCTACTGCAAGAGTTACTAGCAGACTTAGATTAGCAGATAGCGGAACTAGCACAAGTTATTCTAGTTTACGAAGTAATGGAGATATTCCAGTTAGATCTTCTGGAAGGTATCATAAGATTGGAGTTGCTATATCAGCAGCTACAACATGGAATGATGCTCAAGGTATAGACTTAATAGCAATTAAATCAGGATTACGATGAGTGATACAATAGATATAGATAACATAAGATTTGCATTTTCAGAAACAGACTACTTCCAGCGTGAAGTAGAACGTTCTGTTAATGAATTAATATTAAAAAACAACCAAGAAAATGACAAAACATTTATTTGGTTTATGGGAGGATAATAATGGCAGGATCATACGTAGGAAAATATGATACAACAGCTGCAAATAATACAGCTACAGGAACAGGCTCGGTTAGTATAGCAGAAGGTATGTTACCTTCTAATGTTAACAATGCTATGAGAGATATCATGGCTGACATTAGGCAATGGTATAACTCGGCTGAATGGATTGAATATGGAGATGGAGCAGGAACATATACACCTGCTTATGCATCTGGTACAAGTTTTACAATTGCAAGTGCAGACGTTACATCTGCTTATCACGTTGGCAGAAGAGTAAAAGCAGTTGGTTCTTCAACTGGAACAATTTACGGATCAATTACAGCAACAGCATTTTCAACTAATACAACAGTTACAGTTTCTTGGGATTCAGGTTCATTATCAAATGAATCTTTAACAATTTATATTGGTATTACAAGTGCAACAAACACTTCAATGCCAGAAACTCCATCTATTACTGGAGATTACACATTAGATGTATCTGGAGATATTGTATTAGATGCTGGTGGTGCTGATGTTGTTTTAAAAGATGATGGTACTCAATATGGTACTTTAACTAACACTTCAGGAAATTTAATTATCAAATCTGGTAGTACAACAGCTTTAACATTTAGTGGAGCTAATGTTACTCTTGCTGGAGACTTAACAATTTCTGGTGACGATTTAACTATGGGTACTAATACTTCAGGACATGTATTAGTAGCTGATGGTACAAACTTTAATCCAGTAGCAATTAGTGGTGATGTTACAATAGCTTCTAATGGAGCTGTAACAATTGGAAGTGGAACTGTTGAAACAGCTATGATTGCAGCTGATGCAATTACAGGAGCTAAAATTGCTGATGACGCAATTAATTCTGAACATTACACAGATGGAAGTATAGATACAGCTCATATAGCTGATTCACAAGTTACAGCAGATAAACTTGCAAGTAGTGCTGTTACTACAGCTAAAATAAATGCTGACGCAGTAACAGGTGCTAAGATTGCTGACGATGCAATTAATAGCGAACATTATACAGATGGTTCTATAGATACAGTTCATATTGCAGATTTACAAGTTACTACAGCTAAGATTGCTGCAGATGCAATTACTAATGCTAAGATAGCAGATGATGCTATTAATAGTGAACACTACACAGATGGATCTATTGATACTGCACATATTGCAGATGATCAAGTAACTCAAGATAAAATAGCAGATGATGCTGTAGGTGCTGATCAATTAGCATCTAATGCTGTTGTTAACGCAAGTGTAGCATCTGGTGCTGCTATTGCAGATTCAAAATTAGATACAATATCAACAGCTAACAAAGTTAGTTTAGCTGCATTAGATATAGATGGTGCTTCAGCTATTGGCGAAGCAATTGTAGACGCTGATTTATTTATAGTTGATAATGGTGCAGGCGGAACTAATAGAAAAGTTGCTGCTTCAGTATTAAAAACTTACGCACAAACTGGCGTATCTTCAGCAGCTGATGATATTACAGTTGGTGATTCTGCTGTTACTATTGGTAATGGTAGTACAGCTTCAGATATTACAATAGATTCAGGAGATGATGTTGTTATTGATGCAGCTGGTGGAAATATAGAATTTAAAGATTCAGGTACACTTCAATTTACAATTGACATGGATGGCACATCAGGTGCTCAAATTGTAAAACTTGGTGTTGATTCAGATGATTTAGTTTTTCAACAATACGATGGTAATGAGGTTGTTCGTGTAGCTGATGATAGAAGATTATACTTTTATGACAAAGGTGGAGAATATATTTCATCTGATGGATCAGCTTTAACTTTAGCTTCTGGTGGAACAGCATTTGAATTACCAGCAGCAGACGGAAATGCAAACCAAGTTATTAAAACTGATGGATCTGGAAATTTAGATTTCGTAGATATGTCAGGTGGAACATCTTGGCAAGCTATTCAAACTTCAGGATTTACAGCAGCAGCTGGTAAAGGTTATCCTTGTAATACTACAAGTGCAGCTTTTACAGTTACGCTTCCTGCTTCTCCAAGTTTAGGAGATGAAGTTACAGTTGTTGATTATGCAGGAACTGCTGATACAAATAATATTACAATTGGAAGAAACTCAAAACCAATTCAAGGTGTTGCAGAAGATTTAACAGTAGCAACTGAAAGAGCTGCATTTACATTAGTCTTTGTTGATAACACTCATGGTTGGTTATTAAAAGATAAGTAATGGCTACTTACAAAAAAACAAGCGGTGTTAATGTTAAGTCATACACTACAGATCCAGACAGAACCTATCCATCATCATTTGAAGGACAATTATATTATAATTCTAGTGATGGACAATTTAAATTTATTGGACTAGGTGCGGGTGCTTGGGCATCTGGTGGAAATTTAAATAATGGTAGATACAGAATGAATGGAGGTTCAGGTACTCAATCTAGTGCTTTAGTTGTTGCTGGTGCAAACCCTCCTAGTAATCATACGGAATCGTATAATGGCACGTCTTGGACTGAAGATGGGAATTATCCAGCTTCATCAGCAGATGTATCAGTTTGTGGAGCTAGTTCAACGGCTGCTTTAGCTGTAACTGGAATTTATGATGGGCCAGTTAGCGATGAATGTTTTATATGGAATGGATCAAGTTGGACAGAAACTGGAGATTATGGTGTACCAAGAGGTAGAGTAACTTCATGTGGAACAACTACGGCTGCTTTAGCAGCAGGTGGCGAACAAGCTCCATTTAGTCCAGAACCTGCTGGATATAATAATGAAACTTATACATTTAATGGAACTGCTTGGACAGCAGCTTCAAATTATCCTATAAATATTTCCAATGGAGGAATGGGGGGAACATCTACTGCATCTATTAAAACTGGAGGATATAATGGTTCTCCTCAAGCAGTTTCAAATACTTGGAATGGTAGTGCTTGGACTGAAGTTGCTGAATTAAATGTACCACATTCAGAGACTGGTATGACTGGCAATGGAACCACATCAGCTTTTATGATATTTGGAGGTGGTGTTCCTGGTCCTTCACACAATGATAAAGTAGAAGAATTTGATGGAACTTCTTGGACAGAAGTTGCTGAATTATCAACAGCTAGAGGTGCAGTAGGATCAGCAGGAACTACAACAGCGGCTATAGCAGCAGGTGGATCGCCGCCAGGAACATCATATGCTGGTACAGAAGAATGGAATTATACACACGCATTTAAAAAAATAACAACAAGTTAATAGAATTAAAGGAGGAAACTATGGCATATAAATACACTGTAAAAGAGAACTGGGGTAAGAACTTCTTTACTCATGAAGAGCGAAGACAAATGTACCTTGCAGGTCATCCAGGCAATGTTTGGGTAGTCGATGATAATATATTTGGTGATCAATGGCTTGGAAAAGTTGTTGGTGCAAATAAAACTAAAGCAGAAGCTCAAGCTATTGTAGACGGTGAAATTGAAGATGCTCAAGATGCTTGGGATGCAAACAATGTTGATGGTGAAACATCAGCTCAAAAAATTGCAAGACTTGGAGCTAAACCAGTTAAATACAATCTACCATAAGGAATTAATTAATGACTACCTATAAAGGTATAAAAGGATTAGGAATACAGAATGTAACTTCTGATGCTATTGCTTCACAGGCAGCAGGTGGAAGTTGGGCTAGTGGTGGGAATTTAAATACTGCTAGATATAATGCTGCAGGAGCAGGAACTCAAACTGCAGCTTCTTTATTTGGTGGAGCGGCTTCTCCAGGACAACAATCCGTTCACGAGTATTATGATGGATCATCTTGGACAGAGCAAGGAGACTTAAATTCAGCTAGGTCTAGTGGAGTCGGAGGCGGAACCCAAACAGCTTCTCTTGTAGCTGGTGGGTATACAACTGCTAATAGTGATCTCACAGAAACATGGAATGGTTCATCATGGACTGAAGTAAACGAACTAAACACAGCAAGAAGAGGAATTAGTTCTCTTGGTCAGGCAAACAATGCGATGTTAGCTGCGGGTGGGTACACTACAACAGCGGTTAATAATACTGAACAATGGAATGGTACAAGTTGGACAGAAATTGCAGAAATAACAACAACTGGAACTAGCGGTTCAGGTTCTGGAACGTCAACGGAAGGTTTAATTATAAACGTTCATCCTAGTTCAACAAATCAATATTGGGATGGTTCTTCATGGACAGAATTAGCAGATACAAATACATCACACTCACCTGGCTCGGGAGGATCTCAACAAGGAAGTTATACATTTGCTTTAATTTTTGGTGGAGTAGAACCTAGCCAAATAGCCAATACAGAATCTTGGGATGGTACTTCTTGGACAGAAGTAGCTGATCTAGGAACTGCAAAGAGGAATATAAGAGGAGCTGGTACAGCTACTTCGGGATTAGCTTCAGGAGGAGAAACAGAGGGGGGACCAGCTCTTACGCAAACAGAAGAATGGTCAGCACCCGCAACATTCAGACAATTTAATATAGGCGACATATACTATAACGCAGACCCATCATCAGGTGTTATAAAATATACTGGATACTCCCAACCTACTGGTACTTGGGCAAGTGGTGGGAATATGAATACTGCTAGATCAGAATTTATTGGAAGTAATTTAGGAAAAACCTCACACGCTATTGCTGCTGGAGGACCAGCTACTATTGTTGAACAATATGATGGTTCATCTTGGTCAGAAATAGCAGATGTAAATACTTCAAGAACAAATGGAGCAGGAATGGGAAGATCACCTAATGCCTGTTTATTAGCAGGAGGACAGTCTGATAAAACTGAAACAGAAGAATTCGATGGCTCGTCTTGGACGGAACTATCTGATATTAATAGTGCAAGACGAAATGCTGGACAAGCAGGAACAACAACGGCAGGGTTAATTTTTGGTGGAAATGTTCCTAGTGGAAGTGCACTCACAGAATTATGGAATGGTAGTTCATGGAGTGAAACAGGAGATTTAAATACTGGAAGAGGAGAAACAGATGGAAACGGAATTTCAACTTCTGCAATATGTGTTGGTGGAGAACCAAATACACAACATGTTGAAGAATGGAACGGAAGTTCATGGAGTGAAGTTTCAGAAATTAATGTTGGTACAGAAGTATCTGTTACCGCTGGAGCCAATGCCGAAGATGCTTTAAATTATTCAGGTGGACCACCTAGACCTACAACTACAGAATATTGGAATGGTAGCTCTTGGACTGAAACAGGAGATTTAGCTGTGGGAGTACAAGCTGGAACAGGCGGAGGCACACATTCTAGCGAAGCATGGCTTGCAGGTGGATACGGAGGTTCTCCTGCTGGTAATGTGGCTACAACTCAAGAATGGTCTGCTGGTGCAGGACTTAAAACACTAGCGAGTACAAACGCATGACGAAATATATAGAAATTAAAGGACATTCAATACAAGCAACGGATACGGATCCTGTATTATATGCTGGAGCTTGGGCTTCTGGTGGTAATTTAAATGATGGAAGATATGGAATAGGATCAGCACAAAAAGCAACAACGACAGCAGGATTAGTATTTGGAGGAAATGAAGGAGCTGGTCCAACTAACTACGCAAGATCAGATAAATCAGAAGAATATAATGGTAGCTCTTGGTCAGAAGGAAACGAATTAAATACAGCTAGAGGAAGAATAGGTGGATTAGGTATACAAACAGCCGCATTAGGTTTTGGTGGTTATACTTCTGATCCAACAAAAGTAGATGAAGTAGAATCTTATAACGGCACATCTTGGACTGAAGTAGCTGATCTTCCAGAAAATGCAGTCTCACGATCTGGTTTTGGAACATCAACTGCTGGAATTGTTTGTGGAGGAGATACAGGTTCTATAACTGCAGAAACTGATAGTTGGGATGGAAGTTCATGGACGGAAGTTGCAGAGTTAAATACTGCAAGAAACGAAGCATCAGCAGCAGGAGCAACAAGTACAGCAGGATTATTTATGGGCGGTACAACTCCTGGAGCATCAGCGTTAGTTGAAAGTTGGGATGGTAGTTCTTGGACGGAAACAGGAGATTTAAATACTGCAAGAAGTCAGTTACAAGGATGTGGAACTCAAACTGATGCACTTGTATTTGGAGGAGGTTCGGCTGCGATTACTGAATCATGGAACGGCACATCTTGGACAGAAGTTGCAGATATGGCAGCAGCTAGAGGAGAATTTGCAGGTTCAGGAACAGCAACGGCAGCTTTAGCAACTGCAGGTAATAATCCTGCTCTCCTTACTACTGAAATATGGACTTTCCCATCAGCACCAGGAGTACAACTCGGACAAGTTTGGTTTAATACAGATACAGGAACACTTAAAGGATATGCTGCACAAGGAACTGGAGCTTGGGCTTCTGGTGGAAATTTAAATACAGGTCGAGCATATTTAGGAGCATGCGGATCACAAACTGCATCTTTAGCCATGGGTGGAAATGTTGATCCTAAACAACAAAATGAATCCTATGATGGTTCTTCTTGGACGGAAGTTGGGGATTTAAATACAGCTAAACAAGGCACTACTGGCACAGGTACGCAAACAGCAGGTCTTAATTTTTTGTATACTCCCGCAGGAGTTAACGCTGAATCATGGAATGGCTCTACTTGGACTGAAGTAGCCAATCTAAATACTGGTAGATCAGATGGAGCAGGTTGTGGAACACAAACAGCAACTTTATGCATAGCTGGAACTGGAGGAGTGCAAAATGTGGAATCATGGAATGGTTCTGCGTGGACTGAAACTGCAGATTTAAATACAGGCAGAACAAAAGAATTTGCAGCTAAAGATGGCACAACAACAGCAGCGTTAGTAGGTTCTGGAGAAGCTCCTGGTGGAGATACAGTTAATGTAGAAACTTTTGATGGTTCTTCATGGACTGAAGTAGCAAATGTAAATACGGCACGTGCAGGTTTAGGAGGTGCTGGAACGTCAACCTATGCTTTAGGATATGGTGGAGGCTATCCACAAAAATCTATAACAGAACAATGGAATGGTTCATCATGGACAGAAGTTGCTGATATGGCAACTGTAGGAAATAATTTAGACGGGAATGGAAGTGCAACCGCTGCTTTACGGGTAGGAGGAACGTCTGATCCAACAACGATTGTTGCAATATCCGAAGAATGGAACTACGCAGGTGCAACCAAGACGCTAACAGTATCATAGACTTGCTATTTTCTATTAAAAATAGTATTAATTTTGCATGAGCAAATCAGAAAAAAGAAATATACAAATAGTAGCCGAAACAGAATCTAAATATTTAACTAAAATATTAGATCAACAAGATGTTAAAGAATTTAAGAAACTTATTCCTGAATTAAAAGATACTTGGAAAAAGAAACAAATGTTTCGTACAGAAACTGAAATGAGATTTTCTGTATTATCAGACAATAAGTATCCAACTAAAGCTGCAAAGTATTGGCAATCAGTTAGAGAACAAAATACTCATTTTGAAAATCTTATGCATTTATCTTTTGATGCTAGAAAAAACGCAGTAGAAATTAAAAAGTTAGAGAAAAAAATAGAACAAGAAAAAGACAAGTTAGAAAAAGAATTGCTAGAAATAGAATTAGAACAAAAGATCTATAATCAAGCAAGTATGGAATTAGTTGCTAAACATAGAATGAGAGAAGTAGCAACTTGGTCTAAACTTAAAAAAGAGTTTGATGATGGAAACTTTGATAAAGAAAATGTAAATACTCATCAAGCTGATTCTTACATGTTAAGATTACAGCATCAAAAAGATACACTAACACCAGGATCTTCCCAACCTGAAGTCTTTAATGTTCTTGGTCAATTACATACTTTAGAAAGAGTTAGAAAATCAGGCGAGTTATTACCTAAAGGGAAAGAGAAAAAGAAACTTGCAAAATGAATTTCGACTTTGTCTATTTAGGACAAACTGTTCTTAAGTATCAAGTACCTCAAGAAGTCTTTAATTATTTACAAAAGTTATACGAAGTTCAAAAGAAACAATTACCTAAAGCTAATAAACAATTAGTTGGTAAAATTAAAGATGAAGTTTCATTGCATTATTCAGGTAAAGATTCTGAAAAAATGCATAGACATAATTTTGTTTCTGAAGATGTATTAAAATGGTTTTATACTATTTTTAAACATTATTTAGATTGGAATAAAGTTCGTGAATATAATATGAAAATTAACTCTATTTGGGTTAATGAAATGAAAGCTCACGAATATAATCCAATACATATTCATCAGGGCATGTTATATACGGGTTTATCATCTGTAATGATTTTGAAATTACCAAAAGATTATGGTAAAGAATATTCAGCAGAAGAAAAACCAATGAATGGTAGATTACAAATTATTGGAGCATCAGCAGGGCAATTTGCTAAAACTGATTATTCTCCAAATATGCAAGTAGGAGATTTCTATATCTTTCCTTATGACATGAGGCATTGCGTTTATCCATTTAATAGAACAAAAGAAAAACGTAGAACATTAGTTTGTAATGTAGATGTAGATTATAATCCAGTTTCTTCAAGAACAGCAGAGGGATTTAAATGATTCCTTTTATGCCTAAATGGCAGTCTTATATTGCTACAACAACTGGACCTATGTTTACACCTGAACAATGTAAACTAATTATACAAGCTGGTCATCGACAAAAACCTGAACAGGCTAAAGTTGGTGGAGGTAAAAGTGGACAACAAGATACTAAGAAACGAGTTACAACAATATCTTGGATACCTTTTGCCAAAATGCCAGAGATGTATAAAACAATAGAGAACCAATTGTCTATCGTTAATTTAAATCACATGATGTTTGATGGGGTAAGATTAACAGAACCTGCTCAATTTACTGAGTATCCTAAAAGAGGTTTTTATGATTGGCACATGGATTTAAATGCTTTTGGTCAAACAGGTGAACATCCTATTCGTAAAATATCCATGACTTGTTTGTTATCAGATCCTTCTGAATTTACTGGAGGAGATCTTGCATTTGAAGAACATGCTAATACCAAAATACAATTAAAACAAGGTCAAGCAATATTCTTTGCTTCTTTTATGAGACACCGAGTAGAACCTGTTAAAAAGGGAATTAGAAGATCTCTCGTTATGTGGTTTGGTGGTCCACCTTTTAAATGAAGCGAGAAATATTATTTCCAACTCCAATGTATTGGAAAGATATACCTCACGCTAAAGAACTTAATAAATATTTATTTAAACATATTAAGGCTTGGTATAAACAAGATATAAAAAAAGGTAGATCTACAGGAGAGTTTAAAACTAATTCAGGTTTTGGTTGGCATAGTTCAACTGACATGAATGATAAAAAAGAATATCAACCTTTAATACAAGAACTGTTTAAAATGGCAGAAGAATGTAATAAAGATTATGGTATTCAACCTAAGTTAGGTTTAGGCAATATGTGGGCTAATATTAATCCTACATATAGTTATAATAAAACCCATAC
>VTLG01001022.1_pt1 | contig 21082 bp, 21 predicted proteins | sample 4694571 | NCBI WGS metagenome assembly VTLG01 (sample SAMN12604809, study PRJNA352737) | marine metagenome | biome: ENVO:00000447; feature: ENVO:00000209|ENVO:00000569|ENVO:01000036; material: ENVO:00002151; isolation source: viral sequences binned using virsorter ... | reverse complement strand
TCAGTTGATTTAAATTTTAATGATAGTACCAAATTTCAAACCACGAATACTGGTATATCTGTAACTGGTGAAGTAACGGCAACGGGAAATGTAAGTAGTTCATTAGCTTCAACTGGTTCGTTTGGTAGAACAGAGGGTACATCCTTTAGTTATGTTTTTGATTCTAATGGTTCTTTTGTTTACGATGGAGATGAATTAGTTTATAGAAATAGTGGAAACGAAAAATTCAAAGTAGATAATTCTCAGATGACAACTGAGACCATCAATTGTACCAATTTAATAAAGATAGGTGGTGAAAATAAAATTCAGTTAGATGAATCAAGTGTATCATTAGTTATTAAACAAAATGATGGTGGTATGCAAGATAACCTAACAATGACTAAAGAGGGTGAGTTAACACTACATCGAGGTGGTGCAACTATTACTACAGGTAATATAAGTGGTTCAACAACTTCGACTGGTTCGTTTGGTAAAGTAGAAACAGATGGTGATGCGACATTCAATGGAAATGTATCTATTAATGGAACTAATGCTACCATAGCTAACGCCACAAATCCACATTTATTTCTTAATGATACAAATGCTGGTGCGGCAATATTTCAACAATCTGGTAACGATACAAGAGTAGGGTCTGATTCAAACACTCAAGTTTTACTTGTACAAAATAATGCAACTGCTGTTACGATTGATACGAATAAAGATGCGTTCTTTGTGGGAAATATAAGTGGTTCAGTTATAAGAGCTAGTGGTGATATAATCGCATTTAATTCATCCGATGAAAGATTAAAAGATAATGTAACTTACATTCATAAACCGATAGAAAAGATTAATCAAATAGGTGGTTATGAATTTGATTGGAATGAAAAACAACAAGTTTATCACGGTCACGATGTTGGAGTTCTTGCACAAGAATTAGAAAAAGTTTTACCCGAAGCAGTAAAGGATAGAGATAGTGGATACAAAGGTGTTCAATATGATAAAATTATACCATTATTAATTGAGGGTATTAAAGAACAAACAGAACATATCAAAGATTTAAAAGAAAGAATAGAAAAACTTGAGAAACTAAATAAATTATTTTAAAATAGATTTTCAAGTTTTAGTGTTATATTTATATATAGTTAAAAGTTTAACCAAATAAGGAGTTATAAAATGGCTAAAAAAGAATCAGAAAAAGTCGAAACGATTAAATTCACAGAAGAAGAGATTAAAGGTTTGAATGATTTGGCCAATACTTATCGTGGTGTTGAAACTGAATTAGGAGCGATTGAAGTTAGAAGATTAATTTTAAATCAACAATTAGATGCTCTTGATAGAAGAAAAGTTGAGTTGGAAACAGCTTATACTACTAATCAACAAACCGAAAGAGATTTATCAAAATCTCTAACAGAAAAGTATGGTCCAGGTAATTTGAATCCTGAAACTGGTGAATTTACACCATTAGTTGAAGAAAATTAAAAATTTTTACTGCGATGGATATCGTTTGGGATTTTTCCTTGATACTTATATAGTAAGTATAAATCATACTTTAACTAATTAATTAGGAGAATAACCAATGGCAGAAAGAATTGTAAGTCCAGGCGTATTTACACGAGAAAAAGATTTATCTTTTTTACCACAAGGAATTGCTGAAATTGGTGCGGCAATTATAGGACCGACCGTAAAAGGACCGGCCTTCGTACCAACACAAGTAACAAGTTTTTCAGAATTTGAAAACATCTTTGGTGGATTAGATACTCGATTCTATGTACCTTACGCTGTTCAGGAGTATATCAAAAATGCTCCGACCGTCACAATAGTTCGTGTCTTAGGTATAGGTGGTTACCAACATTCATCTATTAGATTGACCTTATCAGGTTCAGTTGCAAGTAGCAATGCTGGTGATTTAACTGCGGCAGTACTAAAACCATCAAGAGGTGGTTTAAATCTTGATTTAGGAGGCCCAACAAGTGCTTCTTTAACAAGTACACCAGATTTTGTTAGTGCAACTCTAACAATCGATGGTGTTGAAAATACTATATCATTTGATACTGGTTCAGATAACTACATCACAAAAGTATTCGGTACAGACCCACAAACAACAAACACAAATGTGTATGTTTATAAGAACTTTAAGAAGTTCCAAAGTTCAAATGGGTTTGATGCTAATGTTTCTATGAGTATAGTTTCTGCATCTACAGCAAATGGTGAGGATTTTTCCGTAGATTACAAGAATGCTTGTACACCTACTATCGTTTCACAGCTAAGTGGTGGAAAGAGAAAATCATTATTTAAAGTTAAAACTCGTTCCCACGGAACAAATGTAAACGATGATTTCAAAATCGGTATCGCAGATTTAACTGCGGCTGGTTCAGTACCAGGTTCCGATTATGGTTCATTTACATTGAGAGTTTTAAGAAACAATCCAGGTGAAAACAATGATGGTGAAGTTCTTGAAGAATTCACTAATCTAAGTTTTGACCCTGATAATATTAATTACCTACCAAGAGCAATTGGTGATAGATATGTAACAATAGATACAAATGGAAAACTCACATATAATGGTGATTATCCAAATAAATCTGTACATATTTATATTAGTGATTACGAATCAAATCTTGAGGGAATTGATGAAGCATTATTACCACACGGATTCTTAGGAGCACAAGTTCCTGTATTAGGTGGTTCAGCTACACCATCCGCAAGTATCGTAACCGCTCAAACAAATACACTTGGTGTATTTGATGCCAATGTATATTATGGTTGGGATTTCTCAAACGATGATAACAAACAATATTTAGCTCCAATACCTGCAAGTGCTGGTACTGGTAGTAATGTTGTTTTCTCACTTGAGAATATGTTAGGTTCAGACGATGCAACTACTCTTGGAGATACACAAGAATCAACCGCCGCTGAGGCGATTACTCTTGCGTTATCTGCAAAAGCACAAAGAAAATTCGTTTTACCTTTCCAAGAGGGATTCGATGGAGATGACCCAACAATACTAAAAGCGACAGGTAATGATATTTCAGCAACAAACACAATGGGATTTGATTGTAGTGGAGCCAACGCAAGTGGTTCGATTGCATTTAAGAGAGCTATCAACGCTATCAGTAATCCTGATGAGTTTGATATTAATTTATTAGTAACACCTGGTATTATTCACGAATATCATAATTCAGTTACTAATCACGGAATTAGTAAAGTTGAAGCTAGAGCCGATGCATTCTATATAATGGATGGTTCAAGATGGGGTAGAAGTGTGGCAAATGCAGTAAATGATATCAATACACTTGATACCAATTACGCCGCTACATATTATCCTTGGGTAAAGATACTCGATTCAGTTAAAAATAAACCAATGTGGGTTCCACCATCAGTAGTGATACCTGGTGTGATTAGTTTCACAGACAGTGTAGCACACGAATGGTTTGCACCAGCAGGTTTAAATAGAGGTGGATTAAGTTCTGTTTTAGAGGCTAAAACAAGACTAACTCATACAGAAAGAGACGACTTGTATGAGGGAAGAGTAAACCCAATTGCTTCATTTCCTGGTCAAGGTGTTGTAGTATTTGGTCAGAAAACATTACAAGGTAAACCAAGTGCGTTAGATAGAATCAATGTAAGAAGATTGTTAATTAGACTTCGTAAGTTTATTGCAAGTTCTTCAAGATTCTTGGTATTTGAACAAAACACAGCCGCAACAAGAAATAGATTCTTAGGAATCGTTAATCCATTCTTGGCGAGTGTTCAATCAAATAGTGGACTAAGTGCGTTTAAAGTTGTGATGGATGAATCAAATAACACACCAGATGTTGTTGATAGAAATCAATTAGTAGGTCAGATATTTATCCAACCTACAAGAACTGCAGAGTTCATTGTACTTGATTTTGTAATTCAACCAACAGGAGCAGCATTTCCTGAATAAGTTTAATCTAAAAGATTACTTATAAAAACAAAAAACCCCATTCTTTCGAGTGGGGTTTTTTTCTTTAGGAGGTCTACAATGAACATAGAAAAAAAATTTGAGAGTTTAACCACCTAACTCACAAGGGTTGTTTCTAATATCGTGAAACTCTACATAACCCTTTCGGTTCCAAATCTGTAGTCACCGAAAACCCACATTATATTAAGTACCTTAAAACATTATTTATTTCCTTTTTCTTACACTATAATATACACAATCCTGTAATAAAAGTCAAGTCTTTTTTTAAATTATTTAACCACTTCTTTCTACTTTATCAACCATAACATCATTTACTGAATATGGTCTTTCTGAAAATTCAAAGTTCTTATTTATTGCTTTTGGTATTTGTGAAGCCACTTCATTGGCAAACCACTCAGCATCTTTGTTTTCATTGGTTAGGGCTTTTTCACCATAACCTTGGTCTGGTACATATATCTCAATACAAGCATTTACATAATATCTTACATCTTTAGCCATTTTGTTTGCTCCTTACATACAATATATAATTTAATAGATTAAAATTATGGTCATCACCTAACATTCTTACTTCATCGTAAGTTAAGTAATAACCCTCTACATTATCGTAGACTGTTTCTTCAGTAGGATTGTGTATAAACTCACCTACATTGTTCATATTTAAAAACCCAACTATATGACCTATCATATAGTTATCGAAATTAGCCTGAGCCTCATTCATTTCTTGTTGTTGATTTTCCGTCATCACATAATCATAATATTCCATAATTCATCCTTTCTATCAATTAACTTACACTATAATATACCAATATTCTATATCAATGTCAAGTCTTTTTTTAACTTTTTTTTGGACCGATAGTGGGGATTCGAACCCCACAGCTCCTCTCGTTTACCAACATCGATTTACTCAGGTAATCAATCCTTTCAATCTCGGAACACCATTAGACTCGAGAAGTGATTAATTTCTCTCAACATCCGTCATCGGTTTGTTCAATTGATTTGATAACTCGTTTTTAAAAGTACTCATCGTTATATCACTTCAATCAACACCTAAATATAACACTAAAATACTATACAAGTCAAGTCTTTTTTTAAAAAACTTCTAAAAAACTTCGAAAAAGATTAGGTAGATATATCGTTTTTTTGAAAAAGTGATATTTATTATCGAAGTAAAAAAACGGCAAAAAATTAGGAGAATAAGATGGCCGATATATTGACAACAGATGAAATATTTTTCAAAACTTTTGAACCTAAAACTAAAAATAGGTTCATTATGTATATTGATGGAATTGAAAGTTATTTTGTAAAAACTGCAAACAGACCACAAATAACTTTTGAAGAAATAGAGTTAAATCATATAAATGTAAAAAGATATCTTAAAGGTAAAGGTACTTGGGAACCATTAGAGATTACTCTGTATGACCCAATTGTTCCAAGTGGTGCACAAGCTGTAATGGAATGGGTTAGATTACATCACGAGTCAGTAACAGGTCGTGATGGGTATTCTGATTTCTACAAAAAAGAGATTAAATTTAATCTTTTAGGTCCTGTAGGTGATAAAGTTGAAGAGTGGGTATTACACGGAGCATTTATCCAAACCGCTAACTTTAACGATTTAGATTTCGCCAATGGTACTGATGTAGCAGATATCAGTTTAACACTTCGTTACGATTACGCTGTGTTATCATTCTAATTAACGGAGAGAACAAAGTGGCATTTAAAGATATTTTTAAAGACAATAACGATTATAATGAAAAATCAATAATTGGATTTGGAGCTTTCGCGGTGATGGTAATATTTGCATCTGCAGATGTTATCACTGGAATACTTGGAAAAGATTTAGTGATAAATGAAATTGTTTACAATTCATTTCTATTCACCGCTTTAGGAAGTTTTGGAATAGCGGGAGCTGAAAAGATTTTTTCAAAAAAATAAATTGAATTTTTATTAAGTTATAAAATAGTTATAGTATATATGGTTTTAATTTCAATGTTCATAGGAGAAAAAAATGGCTGAAAATCAGTACGCGTTTCCTACTGAAACACTATCTTTACCATCAAAGGGATTGTTATATCCTAAAGATAGTCCTTTAAGTAAGGGAACAATAGATGTCAAATATATGACAGCAAAAGAAGAAGATATTCTTACATCAACAAATTTAATTGAAAAGGGGACGGTGATTGATAAATTATTGGAAAGTGTTATCGCAGACCCTAAAGTAAAATTAGATGATATGTTGATTGGAGATAAAAACGCACTAATGGTGGGTACAAGAGTATTAGGTTACGGAAAAGATTATACTTTCGAATTAAAAGACCCTGATACTGGTAATAATATTGAACATACATTCGATTTAACAAAATTAGAAAATTCTAAATATGATGAAAAGGCACTTACAAAAGGTGTTAATGAATTTGAATGGACAACACCATTGAGTAAAAATGTAATTAAATTTAGGTTAACTACTCATAGTGATGAGAAGAAAGTTAATGATACATTACAGGCGTTAAAGAAAGTTTCAAACATTACAGGAATATCAAAAGAACTAACCACACGATTAAAACAACAAATCATTGCGATTGATGATAATACAGATTCAAAAGCAATCAATGAGTTTGTTGATAATCAATTTCTTTCACAAGACTCAAGGGCGTTCAGAGAATATATTAAAGAAATATCACCTGATATTGACTTTGAGATAGAATTATTTTCAGAAATAGGAGAACCCCACAAGGTAAGTTTACCTGTAGGGGTTAGGTTTTTTTGGCCTGAGGCCAGAGTATAAGAAAATAATACACGAAGAGATTTTTACTCTTTGTTATTATGGACAAGGTGGATTTACACAGAATGAAGCCTATGCTCTACCTATCCACCTGAGAAGATTTTATCTACAACAAATCATAGATGCAAAAAAACAAGAAAAAGAAAACATAGAAAAGGCATCTAAGAGACGATAATTTTCATAACTTGATATTTATATTTACATAGGAATCCATATGGAGAATCACGCATGAAAGTAAATAAAAAACAATTTCTTGAAAGTATAGTTGATAGAGTTATCGATAAAATAATTGCGTCTATAAACAAAGACCGAAAAAGAAAAAAGAAAGATATTATCAATTTAAAAGACCCCAAGGCTAGAAGAATTGTAAAAAAATACAGAAAAGCAATCGAGAAATCTGCCGATGACATAATGAAATTATAGGAGTATGATTTATGGCTGAAGACTATCTATCAGGTAGAGGTAAAAAAGGTAAACAGAGTGACCTAAAAAGGTTAACGAAAGAATTCGAGACAATAAAAAAGCTCCAAGCGGATTTGAACGCCGAAAAAGATAAGGGTAATAAAGCCGATAAAGAAGCTCTCAAAAACATCGCAAATCTATTAAACCTTGCAAATGGTCGTGTTGATAAAATGGGCCAGTTAAGAGGTAAAACAAAAGAAGTTTACAATGAATATAAAGGTTTACTCGATGTATCATCAAGCATAACAAAAGACACAAATAATAGAGGTGCACTTTTAAAAGAAGCTAATGAATTGGCGAAGTTCCAAGGTAAAGGAACTAAGATGGAAGCTGATATTTCAAAACAAATGGTTGGTGTCAGAAAACAATTATTAAATACCTCTACTGCTGAAAAAATTCAATCTATGGATATGGCTGGTATCGATAAAGAAATTTTAGAAATAGAAGATAGGTCCAAAGATTTAAGAGGAGAATCTCAAAAGAAAGTAATGACTCTATTAGGTAATATGAAAACCCAAAGAAAAATGTTGGGTGAACAACAAGATTATCTAAATATGGAAGATAAAATCCGAGATGCCACTATTGGTAAATTAAAAACAATGAGTGGTGGTATGAGACAGATGATAATGGCCGCTAAAAACTTTGCCAAAGTTATGTTGGCAAATCCAATATTCTTACTTGCCGCAGTTATCGTTGGTTTAATAGCATTAATGAAAAAGTTCGTTACTGATTCGTTGGCACTAAGAGATGGATTGGGTGCAAGTGTAACACAAGCGGCATCATTAAACGCAGAATTACAAGGTGCTCGAATGGAAGCTTTCTTGATGGGTTATGATGTCAATCAGATTGCAGGAGAACTACAAGAAACATTTGGTACATTAGAGGGTGTTACTAGCGAAAATGTAAGAACACTCGGACAATTTGAAAAGATTTTAGGTATTGCTACAAAAGATGCCGCGGCAGTTGCTCGTGAGTTTCAAGTAATGAGTGGTGAAAGTTTTGATACAGGTTTAAATTTTGTAAAAACTACAGCTGAACTTGCCAAGGCCAATAAGGTTGCACCTGGTATGGTGATGAAAGATATTGCCGAGAACTCTGAAATGTTTGCCGAGTTCGGAAAAGATGGTGGACAAAATCTTGCGAAGGCGGCAGTACAAGCTCGTAAGTTAGGAGTTAGTTTGGGAACCACTGCAAAAATTGCAAACTCACTATTAGATTTTGAATCAAGTATAGAAAAAGAAATGGAAGCATCTATGATGATTGGAAGACAATTGAATTTTAATAGGGCTCGTGAACTTGCGTTGAGTGGAGATGTTGCAGGTGCTACCGCAGATATTGTAAAACAATTAGGTGGAGCATCAGAGATACAAAAGATGAATGTTCTACAAAGAAGAGCATTAGCGGATTCTATTGGTGTAAGTGTAGATGAGTTAAATAGATTGGCGACTGGTAAAGTAGAATTACTACCACCTGAAAAATCAGTTGAAGAAATGTTACTTGATAAGATGCAACAATTAATTGAGGCGTTAGAAAAATTTAAAGTGTTCGTTACAGATATGGGTGAAAGTATTGTTGAATACTATCAAATGATTCTTAATAAAATATTTGGTGAAAGTGGATTAGGACAATCAATAAGTAACTTGGCCACTAAGTTATTCGATGATATTAAAAAAATATTTGGTGGAGATGGAACATTTGGTGAAAAACTTGGAGCGGCATTGGCCACAACATTAGTTAGTGTGGTTACGAGTTTACCAGAAATATTATTTAAACTTGAAGTTGGTATAAGAAATGCATTAATTGGTATCTTTATAGCCGTAACAGATTTTGCTGGTTCTTTCGTAGAGGGTATATTAAATACACTTGGTGGTATATTTGGGTTTGATAATATTGGGACTGTAGTGAAAGATATATTCATAGGATTTAGAGATGCGATAGTAAATGTATTCTCAAATATATTACAATTCGTAATAGATATGATTTATAAAGTTCCATTCGCAGAAAAAGTATTAGGTGAAAAACCTGTAATCGGAACATCAGCTGAGGGACAAATGAACGCGGCCGTTGGTAAAATTGATTACGGAAGTAAAGAGGCGATGGGTGATGTGGCGAAAAGAGAAATGGGTGATTTAAATGCAGAACAACAGAAACAATTGGCAACTGCTATACAACAAGGACAAGTACAAGCTCTAAATGATTCACTTGGTGAAAAACAAGATAAGCAATCAGAAGAAATGAGAGAGATGATTATGGTGTTAAACGCAATCGCGAAGAACACAGGTATGACACAACAAGAAATAATCAATCTAACAAAGGAATAAAATGGGATTATTTGAAAAATTTAATGCTAACTTGAATAATGGTGTGATGGGTAAATCATCACAAGAAAGAACTAATCAAGATAACTTACCTGCAAGTCAAACCGCCAATAAAGAATTAAAAGACCAAGATATAGATGGTCAATATGATTTCAGAGGTGGAATGAAATCCGCACTTCGTGGTGATAACAATCTTGGATTTGACCAACCATTTGTAGTTAGAGATATTGGAGATAGTTATCCAAGTTTTCGTGATGGTATATTCAGAGGTGGATTACCATTACAGATAGTTAGGGCGGCAGAGGATGTTACTCGTATTAGTAAATTTTTATTAACACCTAATGGTGTGTTATGGGGATTGAAACAGGCCTTACTACAAAATATGAACGCCAGACCCGAAACAAGAAAGTATAATGTATTAAAAGATTTGGCATCAATTGCACCTACAGTCCATACTGAAAGACACTCAGATGCATTTGGCCCACCACTTCAAATACCTGAAACACCAGAACAATTAGCCGCCTTAGGAAATAGTTTTAATTCAAGAGGTTACTTAGATGTTAAAAGAGATTCAGATGGTAGAAGTGGATTAGGTGAAGTACTTGAAAATTCTACACCGAAAGCACCAAAAGAAACTGGCACTATTGGTGACCAAATAGCCGCCGCGTTTGGTTTTGGTGGTGGTGGAGTAGAAGATAAAAATGCATCAGAGTTTGGTTTAGGTACTGGTAAGATTAGAACACAAGGTGATAAAACATTATACGCTAAAACTCTAACCAATACATTACAAGTTCCTTATGGTGGAGAATATGGTAATTTAAAATATGCTGCTGGAACTTCAGATAATTCACTACCAAAAGATTTTATAAAGTTCAGAATACGAGATGCGGTAAATGGTAAGTGGTTGATATTTCCAGCACATTTAGGAACAGTCACGGATTCAGTTGCCGCTAATTATACACAAGATTATTATATAGGAAGACCTGATGCCGTTCACATATATAATAACACAACAAGAACAGTCAGTTTTGATTTTAAGGTTGCCGCTTTTACTAAACAAGAAATTCCTGTTATTCACGAAAAAATGAATTATTTGATAGGATTAGGATATCCAAGTTATAAAGGTTTCTTCGAGGGTGATACTGAAAAAAGACCTGTAACACCTTACATTTATTTAACCATTGGTGATTTATTTAATAACACACCAGGTTATTTTACAAGTATCAGTTGTACAATTGAAGAGGGTGCAACTTGGGAACTTGATGAAAAATTTCAAATACCACAAGTTTGGAATATATCTTGTGAGTTCCAATATATAGGAAAATACTTACCACAAAGTTTAGGTAAACATTATGAAGTACCACACTTAACTGATAGAGGTTTCCAAAATGATAACTTTGGTACATTTAAAGGAGACCCAACAGAAGTTAAAAATAAATCACCAAAAAGAAAAGCAGGTGCTAAATGGGCAAAGGGTATTAGATAATGAATAGATATAAATTTACAAAATTATTAAAAGACCCAAATGGTGTTAGGTTTAGAAGTGTAACTGATTATCCTAAAATATTTAGAAAAGATTCAGATATAACATATTATACTAAATTTGATGATTCATACTCTACATTAGCTTACAGATTTTATGATGATGTTTCTTTATGGTGGATTATCGCGAGAGCGAATGAGGGTTTCAAAGGAAACTTAAGATTACCAGTTGGTACAAAACTGAACATCCCCACAGAGATAGGAGATATACTTTCAGAGTTGGAAAGATTAAATAATAAGGTAGAATAATGTTTCAATTTAATCAAATACCTGCCAATATCCAAAGAAAATTATTTAAAAGGATGAATGCCCTTATAAGAAGTGGCCCTAACTATAAACCTTTAAATCCAATGAATGAACAACGAGTTAACTCTTTATCTGAGATGTTAACTAAATCTTGTTGGGTTAAAGTTACCGCCGCTATACCTGATTTTGAAAAGGGTAAAGATGGTAAATTCATTCAACCACTCAAAAAAATTGGTAATAAACCTTTTAGAATGTCAGGTAATTTTGGTAGTAAAACTGAGGGAATAACACAACCACAAAACAGACCAACTACTTCTAAAATAGATTTAATGGATAATCCAGCTCGTAGTTCATTAAGAGGACCGGCAGGAGTTACAGGTGTATCAACACAATTTAAAAATCACTCAATACAAAATGTAACTATTAATTGGAAAATGTATGATATTGAAGATTTTGAAATGTATGAAAAGGCATTTTTAAAACACGGAAGAGTTGTATTAGTAGAGTTTGGTTGGAGTATACCAGAGGCCATATCATTCACAACATCAAAAGCTGAAGATATGATATCTTATTACAAAGAAATAGAGAAAAAAATATTACAAGCTGATGGTGATTATTACGCCGCGATAGGTACTATCAAAAGTTTTAATTATAATATAGGGCCAAACGGAGAGTTTGATTGTACTACTGAATTAACATCTATGGGTAATACTTTATTTAAAGGACAAGTAGAACCATCAACAAACACTATACCTGAATTAGTAAAAAATGAAAACACTAAAAATGCGGAAGAGGCTTTTCAAAAATCACAATTAGTATTTGAAAAGTACATAGATAAATTAGATGAAAATATAAAACCATATTATGATAGTGGTAATATAGATGTATATTTTAATGAGGATGAAGAACGAGGATATTGTACTTGGGGTTGGTTTGAAGATAATGTATTAAATACTTTTTTTGGATTTATAACAAAAAAGAAAAATCAAGATGGTGATTTAGATTCAGTATTAACAACACAGATTAGAAGTAATGGTTTAACATTCAAGGCAAATGGGCCAGATGGTAATGAAATAATTGAAGAGGTAAAGGGTGAAAATTTATGTAGGTATGGTGATAACCTTTTCACAAAAAATAAAAGTATAATTTTACCTGGTCGTATAGTTGGTATACCTGAAATTAAAAATGCATCAGATGAATCAGCAGACCCACAATTTGATTCTGAAATTTCAAAAAAATATAAATCATTATATGATACATTTAATGCCATTAATGATTCAAGTAAATTTAAACCTTTTAAAATAAACGAATCAAGAGGTTCTATTAGAAGAATGGTATTTAGTGCTAATTTCTTAAAACAACAATTTAGTGGTATAAGAGATTTAGAAAGTGGATTGAATAATTTTTGGAATACAGTCACTAATTCTTATGGTGGATATTGGAGTTTTAGTACAATACAAGACCAAAACAATAATGGTAAGATTGGTGTTGTAGATGACCATGTCACTACTAATAGAATTAGAGATATTAATCCAAAATTAGAAGCTAAAAATAAATCATCAATTGAAAATCCTAATAGTACTTTTGAATTTCCATTATATAGTAATAGGTCTTTATTTAAAGATTTTAGTTTACAAGTAAAGTTATCATCTGCTATGGCAACACAAGCTATGTTTCATAGTAATAAAAACTTTTCAACACAAGGTGATAGTGGTACAGGTAAACCTGAAGATATTGGTGTTACTGCTTTGGCAACAATGCAAAACCAATCTGTTTCTGATAGGACAGGAGATACTAAATTAACTGAAGACCAAAAGGATATGTTGGTTGATGAAATAAGTTTACCATATTTAGGTGACCCATCAAACAATAAAGGGCCAATGGTGATTACAAGGTCTAATCCTAATGATAGTGAATCAGAGTTAGAAACTACACTCGTAGATAGTAATGTTAATTTAGAGGGATTGAATACTGCCAAAGAAGCCGCAGATGCTGTGGAACAACAAATGCAAACCGAAGAAAATGTACCAACGGATGAGGGTTTGAATTGGTTTAGTGATACGAGTAATCCTGAAAACTTAGGTTTAATATACACTGCGGATGGTGAAATGTTACAAAGTTTTTCAGCGGCTATGGATTATTTACTAAATAAAGCTGGTGAAGCCAATGTTGATATAGACCCTGTCACACCACTTGAAGTAAGTTTTACAATGCCTGGTATTGGTGGAATAAGAATGTTTGATTTATTTGCAGTTGATTACTTACCTGAGATATATCGTAATTACACTTTGTTTCAAGTAAATGGAGTTTCACATACATTATCACCATCTGGTTGGGATACTGCGATAACAGGTATAGCGAGAGTTGATATGGATTCACTTATTTCAGCCGCTAAAAATTCAAATAAATTTAAAGATGATGCACCTGATATTGTAAAAGATACAACAAAACAAAATAATGTTTCATTTTTACAATTTAAACAAAATTCAAAAAAAGATGATAAACCAAAAGAAGCAAAAGCTGAGGGATAATTTATTTGTATTTGGGTTTTTTATCTGATATATATTATTAATTAAGGTTATATGAATTATTTCAAAAATATATTCAAATCAATACATCAATTATTTTGGTTAAGATACACTACAGCTGGGAAAGAGTACGCCAAAAAATATAAACAAGAACGAATCAAAGAACTTACTAAATCAATTAAAAAAAGGGGTAATGCCTAATGAAGATAAAAGTATTAGACCACATCGGTTATGTGGAATTAGTAGATAAACTTGGAGATGATTTAACTCCTGTAAATGCAGCTCGTGTATCATTTGGTGCGAAGAGTGATGAGTTTTCAGAGAAAGATAGAAAGTTATCTAAATTCTTAATTAAACATAAACACTTCTCACCATTCAGACATCAACACATTCAAGTGATTGTTAAAGCACCTGAGTTCGTTATGAGACAATGGTATAAACATGTCGTTGGTATTGAAACCACATCATCGAGTTATACAAAAGACCATGCTTGGAATGAAATTAGTGGAAGATATATTCCTGTTAGAGAATACTATCAACCTGATGTGTGGAGAAAACAAAGTGATGATAACAAACAGGCTAGTGAGGGTGAGTTAAATAAGTTTCAATCAACATCAGCTTTATTGGAGTATGGTGATTTGATGAGAAAGGTAGAAGAAACTTACAAACGATTTATTGATATGGGAATGGCGAAAGAACAGGCTAGAATTATATTACCTTTATCACAATACACATTAGTTTATTGGACGGCATCATTTCAATCAGTAATGAACTTTATAGAATTAAGAGATGAACCAACCGCACAATGGGAAATACAAGAATATGCCAAGGCGTTAAAGGAAATAATGTATGATGCATTTCCTGAAACTACAAAATTATGGAGTGAAACTTATTGGGAAAAATGAAGGGCTGGATTTTTACAACACAAACTGAACCATCGTATGAAACAAGAAGATTAATTGAATGTTTTGATAACGAGGGTATAGAATGTTTTTTCGTACATCCTAACAATGTAGATATTTTTATTGATAAAGATGATAGAAAATCTGTATTGGTGGAGAATGAATATACATCGATACCTGATTTTGTAATTCCAAGAGTTGGTAGTTCTACAACATATTATCAAAAGGCAGTATTCAGACATTTAGAAAGAATGGGAGTATTGTTTATTAATAGTAGTGATTCAATTGATAATGTAAAAGATAAACTTTATACAATGCAAATACTGGCACAAAACAATATACCACATCCAAAAACTATGTTGGTTAAGAATCCAATTGATTCAGAGTATGTAGGAAAGAATATTGGATTTCCTATTGTGGTTAAATCACTAAGTGGTACTCACGGAAAAGGAGTTTATTTAGCGGAGAATAAAAGAAACTTTGAACAATTAGTAGAAATGATGGAACAATTCAACGATAGATTTAACATTATATTACAAGAGTTTGTAAAAGATTCGTTTGGTAAAGATTTAAGAATTGTTGTAGTGGGTGGTAAAGTTATTGGTGCTATGAAAAGAGAATCAAAAGATGGAGATTTTAGAGCTAATATTACACGAGGTGGTGGAGCTGAACCAATTGAAGTTGATGAACAAATGGAATACCTTGCGTTGGAATCTACAAAACTATTAGGATTAGATATAGGTGGTGTAGATTTATTATATGATAATGGTGGATACAAAATATGTGAAGTTAATTCTTCACCTGGTTTTTATGGTATGGAAAAATATACTGAAATAAGAGTTGCCGAACAGATAGTTACTTATGTAAAGAATAAATTAAATTAATGGTTATAGTAAATTCAAAAAAGAAGTGGGTTAAATTACAAAAAGTAATGAAAACCACACACTTCGTTTATCTTCAAATATTATCGGATGCAAACAAACATCCCAAACAGAATCGTGTATCTTGTTTTCTTATTGTAACACCATTCGAAAAATATATTGTACCTGTAAATCACAATGAGAAGTTTGGAACAATAGAAAAGATTGATGTGGATGATAGTAAAGTTTGTGTGAGTGATATGAAATCATTTCTACATAACTCAATGGTTGAGGCAGATGAGATATTTGGATTGATAGATTTAAATTGGTGTCATTATATGAAAACAAATGAATCATATGATATGGATAAACATTTAACAAATGCACATCATTGGTATTATAGAACACATTATGATAAAGAAAATATAAATGATGTAATACCATTAGTTAAACACGCAGAGTATCTTACTAAGGTTTCAAATGATATGATGGATTATGTTGAAGATTGTGATTATTATGACCAAGATATTTTAGAAAACCTACAGATAGTTGAGAGTAATGGAATACAAACTAAAGATGGTTTAGTTTATTCAGAATATAATCCATACACAAGTACAGGTAGACCAAGTAATCGTTTTGGTGGTATGAACTTTGCGGCACTAAATAAAAAAGATGGTAGTAGAAAACAATTTGTTAGTAGATTTAAAAATGGTGTGTTGGTTGAATTTGATTATGATGCATATCATCCAAGATTAATTGGTGATAAAATAGGTTATGAATTTCCAAAAGGTAATGTACACCAACACTTAGCGGATACATATGGATTAAGTTATGATGATGGTAAACAATTAACATTTAAGTATTTATATGGTGGTATTACTAATGAAATGAAAGATAATCCCTTTTTCAGTAAAGTAGATGAGTATATAAAAGGGTTGTGGAAAGAGTGGAAATCTTCGAAAAGTATCAAATCTGATATTTATAATAGAGAAATATATAGAAAAAATCTATCTGATATGAATCCAAATAAGTTATTCAATTATATGATTCAGTTGATGGAAACAGAACAGAATGTAAGAACATTAGATGTATTACTACACGATGTAAAAGATTATGAAAGTAAGATGGTTCTATATAATTACGATGCTTTCTTGTTTGATTTTGATTATAAACAAGATGGATTAAAGTATCTGAAAGAGGTAAAGAAAATATTAGAGTGGGATGGTAAGTATCCAACAAGAGTATTTATGGGGGATAATTATCACGATATGAAAGAGATAACGGAGCAATTTAAATGATTGTGAATTGGGATTTAATATTAAATGATTTGAGTGTTAGGTTGAAAGATGGGATACCTGATTTTCAAAATGAACAACACATAATCAAGTTATGGGATGTGTTAAAAGAACACAAATGGCCAATTGATGCTAGAGTTCAATTAATACAAACTTTACAAGAAAAGGATATTGTGAAGAACAAAAAGAGTGGTAACACTTATGTTGTAAAAACACATAATCCTGATACTCAAGATATCGTAACTAAAAATGCATCAGATGATGAAATCAAAGCAGTAAAAAAAGGTAAAGAAGATGCACGAACAAGTGAACCAATTTCTGGTATAAATGATATCCAAACTGATTTAGAAAACAAAAGAGATAAAGGTGTTGCTGGTGCAGGTGGACCTGTTGCATCACAAGGTGAGGCTAGATATTGTAACGCGATGAATAATCACGATGATGATAAATTCATAAAAGAAAATCGTGAATCAATAGATAAGAAAAAAGAAGAGTTCAAGAATAAAAAATTAAAAGTAAAGGAACAAAACGATTTAAAAGCGTTAGGATTAGAGGGTGATGATGGATTAGAATACTTGGCAACTCGTGAAGTATTCGCTGATAAAGAACTTGAAAGAATTAAAAAAGATGAAGATTCAGTATTTTATAAAAAAGGAAAAACTGGTTTCAATGGTAGAGATGAAGATTATAAGGAGTGGATGAGAGCCGCATATGATGGTACACTATCTACGAGAAAAATTTTAGAAGAAGATACTGATTTAGATACAAGTAAACCAAATACCACAATGCAATCTGATACTGAAGTTGATGATAAAGTTGAATCAGAAATACAGAAAAAATTAGATGAGGCTTCAGATGAAGATAAAGAGTATTATGAAAAGGAATTAAAATCATTTCAAAAATTTAGAAAGTACCACGATACATTTACAGTCGGTCAAGATAAAAAAGGTAGATTACATATAGTTTCTATATCAAATAAAAAGGGTAGTGATTTAAAAGACCCACAAAATAATACAACACCTAAGAAAAGATTTGAACTTATTAAAGATAATTACGGAAGTGATGTTGCGGATAAAGTTACTGATTCCTTAAACGATGGTATCGAAAGAGTTAGTGATACAAAACAATCAGCAGTAAAACGAGGTGCTAAAGTAGAAGTAACAGATTCTATTTCACAAATATGTGAAACAAAGGGTATGCAAAAGTATATGGATAAACTTGATGGTAACAAAAAGTTTTTAGAGTTTGTTGAGAAGAGTGGATATAAACCAAGTGATTTATCAACAAAAGAAAAATTACAATTGATGCAAAAACATGCTGATGAATTAGTTGAGAGTGGTAAGAAACCAGCTTATGAACCTTACGGAAAAATATGGACAAAGATTGGTGAGTTCAGTAGAACAAAAAGTTTTAAGGATAAACATCCTGATATAAATTTTGATGATGAATCAGTTAATACAAGTATTCAAATCAAACAAGATGAAAAAGATGCTGTTAATTCCGCTCACAAAAAAGTTGTTACTGATATAACTGAGGCTGATGAGGAAAAAGGATTTCCAAAGGATGGAAAAAACGGGCCACATACACAAGGATACATTTCGACCGTAATGAAAGCAATGCATTTTGATTCATATATTGATGGTGGTGATGGTAAGATGATTATACAGATGGGTATTAGAGGAGCGAAACCAACACACATTAGAAATTGTTTGGCAGAACAAAGTGGATTTGGAACTGATGTAAAAACACCAGAACAAAGAAAAGAATTAAAAAAGTATCTTAGAGAGAAGTGTAGAATAGATTCAGAGAGTGGGGCTATATTTGTTAAATCACCTGATGGTGAAAGACAGATTGCGGAAGATACTTGGAGAACAGCTGGTACATCACAAAAGGTAGCGAGTGGTTTTGGTAATGAGATGAGAGATTGTATTAAAGGTAAAGTAGATTCGGATAGGAAAAAATAATGAGAACTCAATTACTATGTACATTCACAAGACAAACAAGGTTAAATGAAACCATTGATATCATTATATCTTGTAATGAGATTCTTTATGATAAGATTTATGTATTTCAGAACCAACAAGATTTAACTCAATTAATTTGTACTTATAATGTAGAGTTTATAGATAACTACGAAGAAAATATTGAGAACACTATTTCATTACACAGAAAGAAACAGAGTAATACACTTTATACAATCAATGCACTAAACCAAGTTATAAGAAGTAAGAACAACGGAGTGTTAGATAAAAGGTTTAATGTTAATTGGGAAGAGTATCAAAATACATTATTACTAACCAATGAAACAGGATTGAATGTAGTACCTACAAAAATATTTCAAATCATTAATGTAAAGGAATGGAACAAATAGTTACACTAATGTAACAAAATGTTGTATCAAAATGAAACACCATCCAATCGGGTGGTTTTTTTGTGTCCTTTTTTAATTTCGTAACTTACACAATATCAACACTTAAATTTTTTTCTTAAAATAGGGTAGTTTGGTATAGTTTTTGTACATATATAGGTAGAACATTCAAACTATAAAGGAGAAAAAATATGTTCAGAAACTTAATAAAAACATTAAAGAGCAGGAGAGGAAACTCACTTGCTGAATTCGCCGTTACCACAGCAATGATGGCAACCTTGGCAACAACAGCCGCACCAAAATTTGGTAGTGTTGGTGATGGTGCTAAAGAAAAGAAAACAATGGCTTCCATTGATAAAATCTTGACCGTGGCTAACAATTATTATAACGCTAAAGTATCTGAAGAGGGTCGTGGAAGATTTCCTGGTCAATCTAAGTATGATGCAAAAGTAGGTGGATTTGATTTACCTGATGGAGCTAATACAGATGAAGCTTTAGAAACTTATCTTGAAGATGTATTAGTTGGTATAAGTGGATACACTTCAGACTTATCCGATTTCGTATATGTGTTTTCACCATCAGTAGATGACGAAGATGCTATACAAGGTAATTGGATGAGTTTTGATAATGATGGTGTTCATCAAGTATCAGTTGGATTTGATGAAGATGGTGCTCTTGCATTTAAAGAGAACTTTGGTAACAATGGTATTTCCTCACCTTTTCAGGATGGTGGATATATCTATCTTGTAATACCAGGAAGTGGAAGTGGTACAACAGCTAAAGCACCTGCTTTACTTGTAGCAGATATTGAAAATCCAATTCAAATGCATAAAACACTAACACCATAGTTAGTAGAAAGGAGATTAGTCATGCTAAAAAATCAAAAAGGATTCACATTGATTGAACTTGTAATGGTCACTATCATACTTGGTATTCTGGCCGCAGTGGCTATTCCAAGATACTCTAAAACATTAGACCAAGCAACAGAATCGGCAGAAAAAACAATGGTTAATTCCATTTGGGCTGGATGTGAGGAAGTTGCTAGTACGAGGTTGATTGATAATGGAGTTGAAGAGTGGCCTGGTAATCCATTATCAGTTCTGAATAGAACAAGGAATATTAAGGTTAATTTGGAGTTAGGTATACCTGATGAAGATAATGAATGGCAGTTCAGTCGTGATATAGATGGACAGGGAAAATGTGCAATCTTACATCACAGACCTAATGATGAAATATATTATTATGAATATGATTCAACACTATTCTATCTTGCTGAAGAACCTACTCTTTATATTTCTCAGTAGTATTATATTAAGTCAAGAGTCAGAGGATGATACTTTGGCTCTTGACTTAGATACTATTTGGGAAGAAGCCGTATGGGAAGAAATAGAAGATGTTATTGATGTTTATTATGAGGTAGAAAAGATTACGGCAGTTGCAGGAGTTCGTGGAGCAGAAGCAGAAGATGAAGCTCTGGCATTATTATATTATAGAAAATCAATGAAAGGAATCTCACAACAAGAATATAAAAAAGCGTATGGTAGATTAAAAATTAAACGAGATGAGTTATTTAAAAAAGATAAAAACAATCCTAAATTAAAAGAAATGGATAACTATTTATCATATATGAAAAAGAAAATAATATGAAAGTTTACGAAGTTATAGTATGTATATTAATAGCAGTAGTTATTGGATTAACATTAAGACCTGAAAAAGAAGAAGTTGTTCCCATACCAAAGGTAGAAAACTTTGATGAACATCCACTTACAGCTTGGAAAGATGGAAAGTTTGTTAAAATAAAATATAGAGTTGATGAACCAAACAGAAGATTATGGATTTACAATAATGATACAGGTG
>VTLG01013210.1_pt1 | contig 21089 bp, 29 predicted proteins | sample 4694571 | NCBI WGS metagenome assembly VTLG01 (sample SAMN12604809, study PRJNA352737) | marine metagenome | biome: ENVO:00000447; feature: ENVO:00000209|ENVO:00000569|ENVO:01000036; material: ENVO:00002151; isolation source: viral sequences binned using virsorter ... | reverse complement strand
GCTAATGCTTCTACAGTTTTACTAATGGATAATTTTGCATCCGGTAACAAAACCTTTGATAGCTTTACTAAAGTGTTGTATGTCTCGTGTGTGAGAGATACATTTCTATACTTTGTTATATCAGTCATGTTCTTTCCTTTTGTTTTTAACTTAATATATAGGATATTCCTTAAAAAATGTCAACATGAAAATAATAATTTTAACCATGATTATTTGCTCTGCCTTACACGGAAATTGTCAACCTCCATACACCAAAACGGTCGACTATAATAGCTGGGCCGACTGTATGTATGCAGGAACGAATGATACCCTAACCCTATATAATGTCATGGGACCCGCATATATAAACGAACATAAGATCTTTATTAAGTTTCAATGTAGTGAAGAAGAAAAAATTTGACAATTATGTCTAAATTGTGTTAATCGTGAATCTTCTCACCTTTAATACCTATCCTTCTTTCCCTTTAGGATAGGTCTATATCCATTTTTTACTGCCCATTCTTCATGATATTTATAGATTTTTATTTTTTGTCGTCTACCGCCCCATTTATTTTTCTTATAGTATCCAGGTTGGCTATAGATCCATTTTAAATGCGTGGCGAGTTGAGCCCGAGTAAATTCTTTCATTGACAAATCCAACCTAACAAAAGTTTTCCTTTAGGATCATACCATCCCTGAAGTGTAGGATCGTTTTGACGTTCGGAATAGTATTTCATATTGACATCAACCCAGGCATTAGCAATTCCGTCGCAGTTAAGCCCGTTAGTTTTTAATTCTATCTTCTCCACTCCGCTCACACTGAGCAGAAGAATAATTACATATTTCATGAATCTGCCTTTAACATTTGTATATTAAAGGATAAACTAATTCTTTTGTTGTTAGTTTTATTATAATGAATTCCATGAGGGAGCCATCCTGGAAAGAGAAGTAATTTTCCCACAAGGGGTTGATGTTCCCATCGTTCAGCCAAAGGGTAATAACATTGGCTGGCTTCTAATAATTTATTAGGAGATTCAAAAAAAATGTTTCCGTCTTTTCCATTAGTTTTATAATAATAACATCCACTGATATCCATATAACCATGACTATGAATATGTCCGTAGTTTCCTTTCTTACATAAAGTAAACCAGGATTGAAATCGTGTTGTTTTATTTTCAAAAGATTTTTCAAATACATAGAGAGAATCCGGTCCCAAGGCGGTGCAATAATTTCTGAGATGTTTCATGATTTCTTTTTCTAGTTTTTTTAAGTGATGAGTCTTAAGAATATTTTCTTCGAATGAATTAGATAAATAAAGACTAGGATCCCAATCTTTTTTCATAAAGAATTTTATCTTCTTCATACATGTTCTAATTTCTTTTTGTATATCCTCAACGTTGTCCACCAGGGAATAATAAATTGGAGTAGGATAAAGATTTTCAATCATTAAAGAACAAAGTCTTCACATTTTTCTACAGGAACTTTAAAAAATTTTTCTCCTCGAGCTACATATTTATTTTGATTTTCTTCGACCGGGCTCTCAAGAATAATTTTCTCTGTAATAATCAGACAACGAGTCAGAAGTTTATTCACACTAAAATAGACACAAGATCCATCAGTAAAAAATTTCTTTTTACGATAAGGAATGTTAACGGTTTCAAAAGGAAAGACGTCATGATCTCTCCAATTGTTTCGGACTTCTACTTCAGCCGTTCCAATCTTTTCTCCATCTTTATAGAGTTTCAAATCAACTCCAAAGCCACGATCTCCCATAATCTGAAGATCTTCTCCATGCTTTTTACGTAATACTTTAGCGACGAATTGTTTACCGGCATGATCATGCTGGCTATAAAGACTTCTACTAAACGCTTTTGTTTTGTTTTCCATTTGTCCTTTCTTTCTTCTATATAGGTTAACGTAGGATATATGTCAAGGGAAATTAAATTAATAAGTCTTTTAATTCAAAGGTTAAACCCTCTAATTCATCAGGTTTACCTTTAGGATAGTCAGGAAAAACCATGAATTTCTCACCGGTTTCCTCATTCGTACAACCTGCGACTAACCAATCCCATTTAAAGTCATTATCTTCTACAAATTCACGCATAACTTCATAGGTTTGATCCGGGTGTTGCTTTAATAGATTAGCTTTACATTCAGACATCGTTCTAAACCAACCCTGCATTTCAAAATTCTGTTGGGTGATGATTGGATCGCTACCTATTAAATAGGCTAAGATTAAAATTTTGTACATTAGAGCACACGTTTTTTTCCTTGACCACGAGATTTTTTACGTCGGGGGCAACGTTTTGAATACGATTTAGCGTGTCTTTTAGGTCTTTTTTTTCTAGTTTTTTTCTTATAAGTAGAAACACCAAAAAGAGGTTTTCGTTTACGAGCCATCTTCGTCAAGAAAAGTCATGGAAGGAGTTTTATCCATACCCGTATATCCAATAGGCATAAAAGTAATTGCTCCATTAACTTTTTGTTCAGTTTCAGAACCACACGTAATACAACGATAAATGTTTTTATAAAGAGAAACAAAAACTGTAGTTTCTCTACAGAATGGGCAGTCACCATTAGTGACTTCAGTCTTAAATGATATTCCGTTTTTTCCAAACATAATTTTTTCTACTATATTTCTTTTTATCTTTAAATCGTTTCGAAGTAAAGTGTCTTAAAATTCGAGCTATCGGGTTTCTAGTCGAGGATGATTTTTGTGATGTGTTTTTCACCTAAATATATCTCAGTCTCAGCTTTAGATTTAATACATTTATAGGAAACGGTTTCACTGTACTGGCGTTCCGCCTCACGTTTTCCTCGGAGGCACATTCCCATCGACGGCTGAATACGATGTTCCTTAATTTCTCCGTTTACAAACATGAGTAATGCAATCACTGTCTCAACCATTATTGTGCTCCATTTCCATTTTTATAATGAATTTCTCTATTAGCATCTTTAAGCTTTTCAATATCCATTAATACTTTGTCCATTTGTTTTCTTAAAAATTCGATGTTAACTTTATTTAAAGACATAGAATCAATGTGTTTGTTTAACTTATCCGTGGTTTTGTAAAGATCCTCGATCATCATGAACTGCTCAGAATCTGCGGGCAAACTGCCCAGCTGACCCCGGGGCCACTTGATCCGGAATTCTGTATTCTCTTTTAAATCTTTTTCCATTAATTCTAATGTAGTTGAAATTCTATTTTGTGTTTCAATGATACCGAAATAAGCCCAGGTCCCGATCGCCACCATGGCGATCAAAGAGGCCACGGTTTTCATCGGCATCTGAACTGCGGCTTCTTCTGAAATTTTGAGAGGTTTAGGCATTAGTAATTATAACTTCCTGAAGGAGTATCTCCTCGTTCTAATACTTCAAATAATTTTTTATGTTGGTCCATGATCTCTTCATCAGAGTCCATCATCTTTTCAATTTGGCTTTGTAGCTTGTCCACATGTCTCTCTAATTTATCCACTTTATCTTCATGCACTGCTTGAATCGTAGAGAGCTCAAATGTACGGCTAAGACTCCAGCCCCCTAGGGCTAAGAGCAATCCTACTAATAATGTCATTAACTTGTCAGCCATTAAAATATAATCTCCATGACTAAGTATAGCGTAATAAAGATGAACATTCCAGTCATTTGGATGTCGTAGGGGTGATTATGCATTAATCGCCCATTACTTCACGTTGAAGGTCTTTAATATCCCACTGTTGATCTCTAACTGAGTCTGTGGTTTTTCTCAAGATTTCTTCCAAAGCTCTGAAGTACGCATTTACTTCAGTAACCCTAGCATTAACATTAAACATCTCTCGTGTAAACTCTTCTTTATCCTGAGCATATTTATCAAAGATGATTTGAATATCTTTGTTTAAACTGATGAGTTGAATTCTATTTTCTTCAATGGTTTCGGTTAAATTAATAATATATTTAATGGATCCAAAGGTCGCAGCCAGGATGGATACGACTATGGGTACTATTACTACGAGTTTACTTTTACTTAGATCCATTTTTCTTTAGCTCCATTTGTTTTTTGTGTTCTTGCTTCATGATCTCATCAAAGAGATCATCATTCGTTCGTTCTCTTTTATCATCCTTCTTCAGGAATTTCATATCTCTACATTTTTTAGCGACGAGTTCAAGCTCAGGACCCATCTCTACATGTTTATATTTTCTACAAATTTTAAGAAGTTCTAGTTGATGTCTAAGTTCGTATCTCTCTTCTTGTTGTTTTTTAAATTTTTTATCGCAGGTATTTCCAAATTTAAAACGAAAGTTTACTCCTACTCTATACTCATGATCTTCATGAGAGCTTGAACCTCTGTCGATGTATTCCATTCCGCCTTGTCTATATTCTACGTAAGGAGTTATATCGCCAGCATAACAGTCACGCCAGTTTTGGCCAAGATATTCGTTTTTAGCTTGTGCGTTAGATGCAAAAGCTCCTATAAATAAAATAGCAATGAGGGAAATTAAAAAGTATCGCATCCATCTAATCGCCTGATTTCTTTTTCTTCTTGCGTTTCTTCTTGCCCTTAAAATTTTTAAAGTTTTGTATCTCATCTTCTATTACCTCAATCTTGGTTTTAATTAAGACCATGTCTTGCGACAATGAAAATGATCTTTGAAGCGACCATCCTCCGAGCGCTAATAGTATAGCGAGTAAAGCTGTGATTAATTTATCGTTCACTGACACCACTCACAGTCATTAGTGTCATCAATAATAATTTCACCGGTTGTTTTAGGTTTATATTCATATGTTTGTTGTTCGGCTTTTTCTTTTTCGTCTGCCTGACAACATGTACCTGATTTTTCTTTTTCTTTGGTATGCGTACTGCAAATTTTTTTTTCGTCTATGCTCATGCTTTTTCCTCATGTTCACAATTATTACAAGGGCACGTCCCACTAAATTGACTTGGTTTTCCACCCCAATTAGAATGTGCTTCTAAATCACAATGGCAAACGCATTTACAATTTTTGCATTTAATTTCAGGTCCGTCACTCATCTTTTGTTTCCTCTATATTGTAGAAGTAGTTATCGCTATCTTCTGTTTTCCATTTACTGGTATCTTCAACGTTCCATTCGGAAGTTTGTACTTTCCAATCTATCGGAACTTCATCTTTTACAGTGAAAGATGGAATACTCCATATTAATCTATTGTTAGGCTGTGCCGCATAATTCCCATTATCCAAGGCCATTATGTGTGCGCACTTATGTTCGTGCGGTATTTCAGAATGATCTGTGTCGACTATATTACTCTCTGGGTGAGCCCAGTCAACTGTGAAAAGATAGGATCCGGTATGCCAAATCTTATCTTTATCAATATATTTTCCGGATTGACCGTCTAGGATATCGTAATTAGTGATAGCAGGGTAATAACTAAAACAATTCCAAAGCTCCAGCTGGTCCAGCCGAGTCCTAGGAACCTTTTTAACATCAAACCCTCTTTGAATGAACGCAGAGATTGGTAAACGATAGAAGATAGCACCATTTTCCATAACTGCATGAAAGAGTATAGGACGCCCTGTAATTGATGCCACGCCAAAAACCACGCAGTCTTCCACTTCTCCATGGTGTTTCTTGAGATCATATAAATATTCTCTCCGAATCTGTGCATAGATTACAGGTATGTTTGCATTTAAATATGCCATCTAACATAAAATCCTTACGCTGCTATAATTATAACAACAATTACCACTGCAACAGCAGCAGCTATCTTTGGATGAGCTTTAACTTTTGCCCATGCATTATTAATGTGTTCCATAGTTCCTCCCTATTTAATGTGTCCCCAGTTAGATCCTGATTCAAAATCAACTCTATTTGGTATTTCAAGTTTAACTGCAGATTCCATTATTTCCACAATTTGTTTAACTTGTTTATCATCTTTTACAGAAATATCCAACTCATCATGTACTTGAATATGAGCTAAAATACCTGCTTTAGAGAGCTCAATCATAGCTTTTTTCGTCATGTCGGCGGCTGATCCTTGAATTAATTTATTTAATGCTTTGTAAGTATAAGCTCTTTTGATCCCTGGTCCGTGCTCCCTGAGCGCTGCATCATGAGGTAATGCTTTATGAATCCCGAATTGATTAGGTTCCCATAAATGGAATCGACAACGTCTTCCCAGAAGCGTGCGAATATGTCCAGCATCTTGAGCTCTTCTCGAAACGTTATCCATTAATTGTTTAATAAATGGAACTTGATTATGATAGGCTCTAAATAAATCTTTAGCTTGGATATCACTTACTCCTAGTTCAGCTTGTAATTTATTTTTTCCCATTCCATAAAATAATCCTAAATTAATCATCTTGGCTTCTGATCGTTTAATCATGGCCATCTTTCCAACGATGGCATGGAAATCAGCGGTGCCTTCTTCATACGCTTCAACAACGGATTGAATACCATAAAGATTTTGTAGTGCAGCATAATGCACCACGAGTCGTGGCTCTTGCTGATTATAGTCAAAACAACCCCATCGATGTCCTTCTTCAGGAATAAATAAAGATCTGATCCGTGGTCCGAGTTCCTTATTACGTGCAGGAATTTGCTGGAGGTTTGGATTCGAATAACTGAATCGTCCCGTAATCGTACCCCCATTATCTCCACGAAGCTGATTGATTTCAGCATGGATTCTACCCTTATGAGTATGTTTTAAAATAGTATCAATGAATGTGGTGTGGGCTTTATTAATCTCTCTCGCTTGAGCAATCTTTTTAACAATCGGATCAGGATGATGCATTAAAAAGTTTTTCGTGAAGCTTGGAGCTTCAGTCTTGATGGTACGATCATAAGGTAATTTTAATTTTTCAAATACTTTTTGAATGGATCGTGCAGCCCAGATCTGTACATCGATTCCTGTTTCGTTCTTTACCTCTGTTAATAACTTTTGTTCATGTTCCACTAACGTTTTCTTTTCGATCGCTGCTTGTTCTTGATTTACACGTACACCGAGAAATCGCATTCCAACGAGAACTGGAAACAATTCTGTTTCTAAATTGAAAATGGCTTTCAGGTCCTGTAAATTAATTTCCTTTTTAAGTTCTTGCCACAACTCCAGTGTGAGTTGGGCGTCACGCTCTGCGTAAGCACCAACGTACATGGCTGGTAGTTTATACATCTCCGCTTTCGGATCGACTCCCCAAGATTTTGCTGCGTCATATAAAGCTGCTTCATCTTTTCCTTTTCCTACATAACGTTTAGAACAGTTATTTAAATCATACCGCATTTGGTTTTCATCAACCACAGCAGCAGCAATCATTGTATCAATAACTCGTCCTCGGATACTTAGACCTAACGATCTAATCCAACAGACATCGTACATAGCGTTGTGAAAAATTTTATCAGCAGGTGAATGCAAAACATCTTGAAACCATTTTAAAACTTTTTTACGATCCATGTTTCCACCGCCTTCATGAGCGATGGGATAGTAAGCACACCAGTCTTTGGTTGCTAATGAAATCCCAGTTACATCACCATTTTTAATAACAGAGCCAGAGCCCATTCGGGTATTCAGGTTTGGATCTTTTGTTTCTAAGTCAATTGCAATTTCATCATGATGATATAAATCAGGAAATTCTGTGGGAGGTACCCATTCGGTTTGAGGTTTGAATAAAGGTATTTGCATTAGTTATGTGGACACCTTTCATTTTTCCACTTTCTATATCCTTTAATCCATTCTTCAGGATCTCTATCTTTCCATCTTTTATTCCAGGCCCAATTACTTAATTGACCTGCATAAGTTTCTATGATTCCATAGAACCAATCTAATAATTTTTTCATCTTTTTAATATCCCCCAGTAGTTCTTTTTGTTCATTGGATTTACTTCTTTATCTTCGTAGTCTCTTTCAATAATCATATCTATCATATGTTTAGCTTTTTCTAGGTCTTGCTTTCCTCCTTTATCCTGATGTCGAATGACATATTTAATAACACATCCTTCCGGATATAGCAACTTATTCTCTGTTACAAATTTACTTGGTTGGACTTTATATTTAGAATAATGATTTCCACCAACCTGTCTTTTCCAAACACTCATACGGGATAACTTTTATAAAAATCTTTTGGTTCTATAATATGTAAGTTTTCTTTTGCTCTTGTTGCACCAACATAGAATAGCCGATTTTCATCATCAGGATTCCTTTCATATCCTTTTTGTGTATTTAAACTTAAGTCTGTTAAGAGTGCCACATTTTGTGATTCTCCCCCCTTGACACCATGAATCGTAGATAATAAAATACGTGGTTTTTTATTTAATTCTTCCCCATTACTTCTCATTTTTCTAATATATTCTATTTTTCGAAAAGATGCGTCATCCAGGGCTTCATACCATACTGCTTTGGTCATTAATCCATACTTACTACACAAAGTATTTAAATCATAATATGCGTCTTTAACCATTCCTTGTATATTTTCTTTGCTTACATTCCTTGGACTCATATAACTAAAAATTGTTTTACATTTATCATAGTGAAGTTTTTCTCCGTTACGTAATTTTTCCCAATCATAAATTGCATTATATAAATCTTCTTCATATGATTTTTTAAATTTATTTTTATAATACAATCCTTTTTGATAGAGAGTATCTTCTAAATCACTTAACATAAATTTAGTACGAGCAAGAACTAACCATTCCCCTTTACTCATATCCACATCATCAAAGTTAGGATGTCTGTGTAAACTTCCCATTACGGTACGTGGATTCCATTTTTTATGTAATCGATTAGAGACTCGTCCAATAATATTCATAGCTAAATCATGAACTTTTCGAGGAATACGAAAAGATTGAGTTAGATTTAAGAACTTTCCTTTTTGTGTAATGAAACTATCCACATCTGCACCGGCCCATCGAAAGATAGCTTGGTCGTCATCTCCTGCAATATATGAATCACCTGACTTATTCCAGATCGTTTTAGCCATATCCCATTGCATTAAAGATAAATCTTGAGCTTCATCAATAAAGACAACATCAAATTTTGGAGATGCATCTGATTTAATAAACTGAAGAATCATGTCATTAAAATCTATTAAATTATATTCTTTTTTATAACGTTCTAATTCATTCGCTATAATTTTTAATTTATCAAATTCTACATCTTGACTATGTTCTTTTAAATCATACTGTCTTTCAAAAGATATGTTTCTAAGTTTTGCTAGCTGAATGATTCTTAAATAATCACTTTTAGTTGTAAAGACTCCACCTTCATCTTCATCATATTCCATATAATCTACTGGAAAATTAATTCGTTTACCAAAGTCTTCGTAATGATGACGTTGCATCACTGAATCTTTTTTAATTCCGAGTCTTCTAAAAGCTAATGAGTGGAGAGTTCTAAAATAAGGAAGATCATCTTCACTTAAATTAAATTTTTCCATCGCTCTATCTCTTGCTTCATAAGCAGCTTTTTGTGTAAAAGCAAAATATCCAATCTTATTAGGATCAGTTTGTTTTAAATGATCATCTACTTTGTTTAAAAGAGTAGTGGTCTTGCCTGTTCCTGGAGGTCCTAATACAATTGTTTTCATTAGAATGGATCCTTTGGTTTTAATTCTTTAGGTGTATAGTTATCTTCTGCTCGTTCAAATGATTCAACTGAAATAACGGTTGGTCGTTTTTTTCCTATCGTCATTCTTTCATCAACATAATTAAAATGTTCTTTTAACATTTGTTGAGTTTCTTGAGATTTTTCAGCCCATTTTCTTTTTTGTAAAAAGCCATGATAAAACTTACTAAAAATAAAATAATGTCTTCCTTTTTCAGTATAAACATTTCCTCTCATAATATCTTCTTTAGTTGTACTGGTTGAACTTCTATTTGTACAGAACTCTTCTAGGTGTTCTTTTAACTGATTTAGTTTAGAAGATCCAGCTGGAGCTGGTACCGGTTCTATTCCTGCCAGGAGTAGATCTACATAACTTCCAAATTCTTTTGGAGAAATTCGTGGGGGTCTTTTATTAATTTGTTTTGCAACTGCTCTTTGAAATAATCGTTGTTCTAATAAACTTTCTACGTTATCTAATTTAACTCGTTGCCCATCTACATTTACATAATAATAAGGTTCTTCTAATTCTATTTTTTGAAGATCACTTAATACTGGAAAGAGGGCCATTCCTCCAATACCATATTTTCTTTTTCTGCATAACTCTTTGTCACAAAAACTACACATCGGTTCATCTTTACATTTATATCCCCAATCTTTTTTTTCATGTTGTTCTCTAATTCTTTCTACTGAAGCATCATCTAATGGTGGATTCATAACTTTTTGATTAAATAAAATAATTTTATTTTTCCATTCAGAAGGCCATTTCTTTTTTGCATAAACTGTATAATGAAATAAAGCATTATCTCTACCCCCTTCACCAATACCATTACTAGCTAATGTTTCCATGCATGGTGGTCCATCTTTAAATTCCGAATCAGGTCTATCTATTGTTAATTTTTCAAGTTGATCTGGTGTGAGTTTATTTCTTTCATAGAGTCCAAAAAAACCATCTAGACTAGCAGCTTCACCGTTTTCTAGAAAGGCATATCTTGTTGTATTATTGAAATTAAAGTATGGTAAGTTTAAAAAATTTCCTGTATCATCTTTGGATTTTAATTCAATTTGTTTTGGAAAAACTTCTGAACTTCCATAACCTAATACCGATCCAATTGACACCAGTTTATTTCTCATTAATTCTGCATCTACAGGAACAGTAGTAAATAAAAATACATGTGCTCCTCCACTTTTAGAACGAGTTGTAACCAGGGGTAATTTTAATTTTGTAATTTGTTTGATTAATTTTGCATGATCAAACCCAGCATAAGAATCTATATCTATACAACCCCATCTACATTTATTATTTTCATTAATGGGTATGATTCCAAGACTTGGTTCAATTCCTTTGAGATGATTTTCCCATAGGGTATGATTGACTTCTTCTCGTTTTACAAACGACTGACCTTTAATTTTAGTTCCATCTGCGTTTTTCTTTTCAACGTAGGTGCAACCGTGAGCCCTTTGTAAACCGGCAAATATATTTATAAATTTCTCTACCATATTTTTAAAAGGGCGAGTTAAGTCTCCCGCTCCCGCCCTTTATTCCTAGTGAAAAGGAATGATTAATAAGGTACGTCCTTTGACGTAGATTCTTCAGTTCCGTGTTTCGCTACAATTTCTCCTTTGCCAATTCTTAAAGCAAACTGTTTAGCGATTTCATAAACTGTTTTATCTTGTATAGGACCCACTTTAGAAACGTCCCATCCAAACCAAGTTCCTTTATCGTTGGATTGTTGGACCGTTTTTAACTTATAAATGTGGCTGTATGTTGGCGGTGTAAATAACCCGTTTTTACCCTGCATTTTAATCCCCATCATCATTGAGTTCCATTTACGACTAATTTTTAATTGAGTCGCTTTCATAGAAATCAAAGCTGTTGATGGTGCATTACCAACCATTATTACATAATGACTGGCTGTGTTCTCAAGGTAATTACCATTCGCTAATCTATCTTTATTAGATTTATCACGAGTGGTCTGAGGTATGTCATCACCTGCATCATAGATATGCACTGGTGCGCCTTTACTCTCACCTCTGTCTTGCCATTCAATGAATTGTCTTTTGTAAAAGACCGGCAAAACATTAATACCTTTCGTCCCGTCATACAGTTCATTACTGACTGTATTCAAAATCATGCCAGGTTCTGCACCTTCAACATATTTTGCGTCCCTTTTATTAACTTCGGGCGAAAGTTGTCCCAAGACTTTCAGAAATGGTAGAGCAAGATCTTCTTGCCTAATATTCTGCGTGCCTTGGTTTGCATCAGCTTCAAACAAATTTGTAGCCAATGCGCCTGCGTTTTCACGTTTCGTCACGCTTGTTTCTTTGTTCATGTTTATTGTTTCCTTGTTAGTTTGGTTCGGTTTCCTACGAACACGTTAAAAATATCCGTTGGCATCTCTTTGCCTGCTTCAATTCGCTCACGGACTAGAGCTTTGAGAGTCATGGGCTCTACCTTCAACTTTTGTGTCGGTTGATACCCCTGACCCTTTGCAAGGTTAGCATAAGTTGCCGCCTTGTTATCTTCATTCCTTCCAAAGGAAACGGTAATCTCATTTTTAATGATATCACCTAGGCCATTGGAACGAAGCCAATTATACGCCGCTTCTCTGTTATTCACCGAGATGTTGGCTGCATAATACGGTTTTACCTCAACTGCAGATCCATCTGCAAGTTTGAGAGATGATAACCCCATTTCACTTAAAAGTGTAGGGATAACTTCACCTGAAATTTTTTCAATTTCTCTTTTTTTATTTTTAAGAGATTCCTCATCCTCTTTAAATTCATCTTCTAAATCTCGTAATCGTTTAACTTGATCAGCTAACGATTTTATATTTTCTGTTCTATCTAGAACTTCTTCCTGATCTTTTTCAAAATCCATCATCTTCTATTTTTCCTTTCTCGTGTAAGTTAATCTCAATGGAATAATATTTTCTTTCTTGTTTATCCCACTTTAATAGTTTGTATTTACCATTTGTTATATCAGAAACAATTGAACATGCAACTCCAATTATTGCCGGATCTCCGGTTAATAATAAATAATCTTTTTGAGTATAATGTTTTAAACCTTTTCTTAATTTAAAAACTAATGGACCAGGAGAAAAAATAATTTGTGAAAGTTCAGGCAATAGGAATTTAAATTTTCCAAAATGTGCTGCTCCCATAATATTAATTTTTGGTCTTCCTTCTCTTGTTCCAGCAATTTCTTGAATTACGTACACAATTGGAGAAGCTTCACCAGCCATTACACTAAACATATTTTATTTGTTCCTTTCTAACATTGACAAACATATAGGTTATCCTATATAAGAAGTCAATAGAAAGAAGTATGAATTATAAATTTAAGACGGATCCGTATAAGCATCAGCTTACGGCTTTAGAAAAATCCTGGAATAGGGAAACCTATGCCTACTTCATGGAGATGGGAACAGGAAAAACTAAAGTGCTCATTGATAATGCAGCTATGCTGTATGATAAAGGTAAAATTGATGGTGCTTTAATTGTAGCTCCTAAAGGGGTAATTTCTACTTGGTATTCTCAGGAACTTCCAGCCCATCTTCCTGATCATATAGATAATGTGTCTGTATTATGGCAAGCATTAATAAACAAAAAACAACAATCAAAATTAGATACCTTGTTTGAAGTTAATGATGATCTTCATATTCTTATTATGAATGTAGAAGCTTTTAGCACTACTAAGGGTCTTAAATTTGCTGAAAAATTTTTATTATCACATAGAACGTTAATGGCTATAGATGAATCTACCACTATTAAAAATCCTAAAGCTTTAAGAACTAAAAATATTGTCCGTATTTCTAAACTGGCTAAATATAGAAGAATTTTAACAGGTTCTCCTGTGACTAAAAATCCATTAGATTTATTCACTCAATGTTATTTTTTAGATCCTTATCATTTAAATCATGAATCGTATTATTCTTTTAGAATGCGTTATGCTATTATGAAAACGGCCCATATTTCTGGACGTTCTATTCAATTAGTTGCCGGGTTTAAAAATTTAGCTGAGCTTTCTGAAAAATTACAACCTTTTTCCTATCGAGTTCTTAAAGAAGATTGCTTAGATCTTCCACCTAAAATTTATATAAAAAGAAATATTGAATTAACCTCAGAACAAAAGAAAATATATAAACAAATGAAAGAACAGGCGTTGGCTGAGTTGAATGGATCGCAAATGACAACCGTTACTGCACTTACGCAACTAATGAGATTACAACAAATTACTTGTGGTCATTTTAAAGGGGATACAGGAAAAATTCAGGATATTAAACATAATCGTTTAAATGAATTAATGGATGTATTAGAGGAAGTCGAAGGAAAAGCCATCATCTGGTGTCATTGGCAAAGAGATGTGGAAATTATAAAAAAGGCTATTATTAAAGAATATGGTCCGGGATCCGTGGTTGATTATTATGGGCTCACGCCTCAGGATCAACGACAAATCAATAAAGATAAATTTCAGAAAAAAGAAAATGTACGTTTCTTCGTAGGAACTCCACAAACGGGTGGATATGGATTAACTTTAACTGCGGCGAATACTGTGATTTATTATTCTAATGGTTATGACCTAGAAAAACGATTACAGTCCGAGGACCGTGCTCACCGAATCGGACAAAAGAAGTCTGTGACGTATATCGATATAATGGCGGAGGAAACCGTTGATCAAAAAATTGTCAAAGCGCTACGTAAGAAAATTAACATTGCTTCTGAAGTTCTAGGAGAAGAGTTAAAAGAATGGATATAAAAATTTTTAATTTTAAAAGTGATCCTCCCCTTACTCCTTTTGCTCCTGAATGGGATTACTCTATTGGTTTATCCAATATCTCTCCTTTAATTAATTGTAAGAAAATTGCTAAAATTATATTAGAAAAAGAAAAAAATATTATTAGTAAATATCCAGTAGTCCAATCTTCATCCATTGATGGGTACACGAATCTTGGACCTCACAGTTTAACGTCACGATACAGTTACTATAATTTAGTTGATTGGCCAGAAAAAGAAATCCAAAAACTTAAACCTATTATTAAAGATTTTCATGATGAATTCTTAAAAACGCTTAACCTTAAAATTCCTTCTTCTATTACCATTAAAAGTTGGGCTAATGTGATGAGAACAGGAGAAAAAATTACTCCTCATATTCATACGGTTAAACCTCATGCCTACTTAAGTGGACATTTAAATATACAAAGCGACAAAACTTCTACTTTTTATATAAATGCAGTGAATCAATTAAATGAGCCGGAAGTTCAAGAAATTAAAAATGTACCAGGAGAAATTACTATTTTTCCTATGTGTCTTCCTCATTACACCAATAAACATGTTGGATCGAAAGAACGTATTACGATTGCATTTGATATTTCCCTTAAAACGTAGGATATACGTATGGGCGCTGCGAAATTTTCAAATAAAGGTTAATACAGCCACCACCCGCCGGCCGTCTTTTGGATAATTTTGATAATGCGGATACTTTCCATCAAAAGAAATCATTTTAAATTGTTTTGGTTCTATAGTTTTTAAAATTTTATGTTTGTCCGAAAGGATGACCGTTGACCCTCCTTTACTTTTATTTAAATAGATAATTACTTGGCGGTGAGGAAAAGTATGGTCCCGATGTGGAGTTCCTTTTCCTTTCATAGGAAAGCTTAAATTAATACACCCCCTCAAAAAAACTCTGCATTCTAGTTTATGTTTGATAGCAAATTTTTTAACAAGATCTTTAAAAAAATTAGCATAATCTGAATGAATCTGTTGAGTTTTTCTGTGAATTAAAGTGTGATAAAGATAGGGTTTAGAATCATTTTCAGCTTGATTCTCCGCCCAGAAAAAAGAAATGTGTTCTCCTAGAACAACAGTTTCTATATACTGTTTGTCATTCTCATTGAGTATGCTTTCATCCTCTATAATCACGAGGACACTATAAATTATTTTAAGATAATGGCAAGTAACATTAGGAATAAAACTAATCCTTGATAACGATTAAATGTCGTTACAAATAACGATTCATGTCCTGCCTTTAATTTTTCCCATACAAATTTCATTATGCCTCCATAGGTTGATAACAAGTTTTGTCATTTTCGTCTTTATAAGCTTTCAGATACTGCTTTCTGTTATTTCCCTCCGAATAACTACAGTGCACCCAGCCCGAGTTCGGATCTGATTCTTTCCAGTACTCGAGGATTAATTGATCGTAGTCTAAGTGTTCGTGAATGTAATCTGCTAATTCTTTATTGGATACTCCAAAGATTTCGAAGTCGGCCGCCTGGCCTTTTGCATGTTGGCTCGTGATTTTTGAGTTGATGGCAAGGCACAGCTCCGGAGAACGATATCCGCTAGAAACGGTCACAACCTTCCCAAAATGGTCTCGAACAGGCTGTAGGATGCACGCACAGAGCGATTGTAGGTTAGCCTGGTGCTCTGCACTAGGGGTATTATCAATGCCCTTCCTGGTCGCTGTTTGAGACTTAGTTAACTCCACTAAGTTAAAATTTTTTGATAACTGCATATATTATGTAAGGAAATGTTGAAACAATTGTAAGGCTACAGCCCCCACCATAGCTAAAAGAACCCAATAGATTTTGTCTATCTTGCCACCCAAGTCATGAATATGTCTGTCCATATGTTTTAAATGGTTGTTCTTGATACTCGCCACGTCTCTCTTGAGACCTGTGATGTGGCCTTGTAAACTTATAATATTTTCTCTTACGCTTTTAGGCGTCATGTTCTCCTCGCAATAACTTGTTCCTCTGGAGACAATAAAGCACTCTCTGTTCTTGTCAACCCAGTTTGTGGGTTCATTTGTGGTGGAATTGCTGCTACTTTTGGCATGGATGTTGGAGGTAGGGATGTTTTCTCCCAAATTATTCCATCGCCTGAAGGGAGAGGAGCCTCCTCTTTTTTCTTGGGTTCAGGGTAAAAGAAATCTTTAGCATCAATATTAAAATCTTTGTTCAAAGGTTTCCCTTTCATCAACTCTGTAAGGGATTTAATTTTATCCTGCATTCTCTCATCAAACGGATTGGTAAATGCTAATCCTTTTTCCGCTTGGTCCTCCACTAATCGATCAAAGGATTCAATCGTAGAATCAGTTAATTTAAACGGAACGAATTCATTCGCCATGATTGAATCATACATATTCTTTTTACCTCTTCGATCAAAGAGTTCTGCTAGTTTTTCATCACTCCAACCTAATACTTTAAGAGCATCAATTTTTCTTCTCATCTCACTCATACTCTCGTACTTCTGTTGGTTGGCATAAATATATTGAGAGATAATATCTTTAGGATCTACAGGATCTCCTGTTCTTAATCCTTCGTACGCCAAGTTACGTTCCAAACGTTCGTTCTTTAATAAGTATTCGTTAATAAAAATATTCATGGTCTTCCTTAAATCTAAAGGCGCAGGTCTTGCTCCAATTAGTCCTAATAATTCATCAGGTACTTCATACTGTACTCCTTTGTGAGTTTTGTCCATCACGGCTGCGTATAATCTTTCAACCTGTACTCTTGATCCAGGAGAAAATGTTTTAGCTAAATGAATAATTGTTTTTTGCATTTTAACTCCAAAATCATCTCGTTCACTAAAGACTCTTACTCCGTGTTTAGTTTCTCCACCTCTCATGAAGATGTCTGCAATACCTCCAACCCAGATGGCTTCTGAAACAAAAGGCTCTACTAATCTATGTGTCGCTTTTCCAAAGCCATCGATTAAAGATGGAATCAAAGGTTGATCAGGATTAGCATTGACTTCATTGATGAGTGCTTGAGCAGGATTAATAATGGTATCATAAAAATAACCTCTACTAAAATCCACATACTTATACTGACCATCTACATAGACAGGAAGAATTGTGGAGTCTGCAGAGAACCATGGAATGAATTCTCTCAATGCTGATAATTTTTCTCTAGTGAATCCATAGGCTTGTGAAAATCCCCAGATTGCTAGTGGAGGAATCGTTGCCCATGCTGTGGCTGATCCTAATAATCTTTCCCATCCCATTCGAGCAAAGATAGGATTTTTAGTTTCTGCGACAGCTTTATTGATTTGATTCGTGGATCCTCTCAAAATTTCTGAAGGCCAGGATACAAAGTTTCCTAATGGAGATCGTCTCATACTTTTAATTAAACGAGACACATAAGCATAGTTCGGCAGCATCAATCTAACATTGTTCGTTCCCATTTTTAAAATCTCAACAGACTCTAAGCTTCCGCCCGGCACATCGCTTAATTTAATTTTCCCTGCTTTAATGGCATTGGCATAAGATCTTCTAATTCGATGAGACTCGGCTGCGAAGTTCCAAATTTTCCAGAAGTCATCTTCAGCGACATACAAGTCTTGAGCTTTCTTTCCGAAGGCTCTTAATTTTCTGTGCATTTTTGACGCCACCCAATTAAAGAAATTAGATTTTTGTGTGTCTTCAATTAAACCCATGAGGTCTCGGTACGTTGCACTTTGGTTGACCATCCCTTCATCTAATAAAAAACGATAAAGCGATTGTCCTCCTGCTTCAGTAAATTCTGTAGCACTAATAAGTTTGTTCGGGTCCTGGGTGTTAGCTCCTGGTCTAAATTTTCCAGGGATAGATGTATCTACATTCACTTTAAGTCCAGGTTTATTCTTGTAAAGAATCTGCGGTTGAATAGTATTCATCGCAGTTCTAAAAGCTTTGGCCATTTGTATGGGGTTTATAAAAATATTTCCGGTAGAGATTGTGGTCACGGCTCCTGATGCAAAGTTTCTTGTATGCGTGAAGGGACCAAAAACAGTTTTACCTGCTTGAACCATTCCTTTAGGAATCATAAAACCAATTTGATACCACATCGGCATTACTTTTTTAGATAAAGAAATATCCGCTGCGTGTGTTAAACCTTGTGCTATATTTTCGGTAGTAAATTTTCCATTCAAGGGAACGGTATACGCTTCTCCCCCTAATGCCTGCGGCAAGTTTAAAGGAGTGTCAATAATTTTTTCTGTTGAGCCTGGTATATTTGTGTTGAAGGCTGCTCTGGCTTCTGCAGGCGTATCATATACCATGCCTCTTTTCCCCTGCTTAATCTTTGCTTTCGAATCTTGTAAAATTTTATTATAGTATCGGTCTCGGGCTGCAATCGATGCAAGATCGGTTGTGACATTGGCAATTACATTCTCCGCTTTTTCGTAGCTTCCAAATAATTTTTTAAAGGCAGTTAAATCTTTTTCTGTTTGGATTAATCCACCTTTTTTATCGGCTTTAAATTTTCCACCGCCGGTAATATTTTCTGCAATGTTTTTAGTTCCTCTTAGTTTTTCTTGATGCCAGCCCGGTAAGTCATATTTAAAAATAGGTGTTGCCGTTGCAGGATTTAGTTCTACATTTTTAATTACATCATTAACAATTTCTGTGGCTTGAGATTTACTTAAATGAACATCATTATCCGCAGCATTTCTTACAAAGATATCTCTGACTTCATCTCTTACATCTTTGGCTGGTGCAAATTCATCAATGGCTTTGACTCCATTGTCTTTAAAAATTTTATACTGAGTGGTTAAGGTATCACGAATTCTATCGGTCATGATATTTACGAATTCTTTAGTGGCAACATTAAGATTGCCTCCTTTAACCACCGCATTTAAAAATTCAGCCCAATTTCCATGCACATTTACCAACTCATCAATTAAAGCTAGTGCATCTTTCTCTGCGACTTTTAAATCTTTAGTTAATGTTTTCATTAGTTGGTTTAAATCTTTAGATCCAAAACCTTGAGCCACAACTTTACCTTGTTTGTTAACGCCAAGCTTCCCTTTCTTAATGGTATCTACAACCACTTTACTAATATCATCGGTTAAGCCTGAAGCATTCGCTGCTCCTTGAGAATTCTTAGAAATTCTTTTTATAATTTGATCAAAGTTCTTTAAATAATCTTCTGTTAATAATCTTGAAGAAGCTTCTTTTCCGTGTAGTCTTTGCATGGCTTGGAATTGATCTTCTGGATACGGACCTCTTGATCTTAGAGGTTTAGCGAGCCATCTATCTACCAATCTATGTACTCGTTCTGAGCTGTATGCTAAATTAGCATCTTGGTTCTTAAGAAGTTTACCTAATCTTCCTATTCCAATGACAGTTGGAATAATAGGAAAGCCCATCTCGCCTCCAAACTTTAATTTATTATAAAGCATTCTACCGGCATCTTCTTTGGCAGTGCCTCTTCGCTTTCTATCTAAAGCCCAGTACTCTCCTTCATCAAAGAACCAATCTCCGAAGGTTCCAATGTCTTCGGCATCATAAACTAAGGTACCTGCTACTCCACCCCCTACGGTCACACCTACAAATTTTTGACCAAAAGAAAGTTTGTTTGCTTTTTGAGTTGCCTTAGCCGCTTCATAAATATTATTATTTTTTGCTGATCTAACATACTTACCTCGTTTAGCTGCTCCAATGGCTTTGTTATACATTCTAAAACCATCATCAGATAGATTAACAACATGTTTACCAGCTGCTCTCCAGTTTCCATAAATTTCAACCAGAGCCTCTGTGATTTTACCAATAGCAGTTTCACGAGCCTTGGCTTCTCCCCAACGCATCGCTCCCCCAAAATAAGTTTGATCGAACCAACGTTCTAGTTTAGCTACGTTACTTTGATCAACAGGAATTCCTTTAGGTCCAGCCCAATCTTTAATCATGGCTGTAAGATTAACCCATCCATAAGGAATTTTGATTGTACCCGATAGAATGGCTCCAGCAATTGATTCACCAAGACCTACTTCACTTTGAAACGGATTGCTACTGGTGCCTGTGCTTTCCCATTCAATATCTAAAGGACCTGTGGTCCCCGCCATTTCTATTTTATTTTTTTGAACATCAATGATGGGTTTATCTTCGTATTCTTCTGCGAGAGTTTTATTTTTTCTTCGTTCACTTGGAAAAGCAAACGTAGGATCTATTTCTTTTTTCTTCTTGTACCAAACATTCCATCCATGCTTCTCCATGTACTTAGATTCACGGATAGCCTGCTCAGCCATATCCAATGCTTCTTGTATCGTACTCTTTTTTCTTAAAGCTTTTTCTTTTTCCTCGGCGTCAATATCTTTAGCAATGGTTTCCCAGATAACATTGTTTTCGTTTTCTTTTTCTTGCTCTTCTTTTTCTTTTACAAGTTTACGGGGGTCAAATCCAAATGGCATTTATCCTCCTATTCCTTGTTGATATCTTCTACCAATATAAAGTAATTACCTTGTTTCTTAAATAAGTTGCCGGTTCTATGATCGTATACAATTTTACCTTCATAAGGTTTCCATATGTCTGCATAATCAGATGAGATTTCATATGATACAATTTTTCCGTCTTTAACTCCTCGCTGAGTAATATTTGCATCTGAGAACCAAACTTTACCTCGTGCTAAATCATTTTTAATATAATCAGGATAGTCTCCTTTTTCCATTTTGTATAAGTGATTAGCCACACCTCTTACTGCATCAGCAGGAGGAGAGATAGATTGATTCATTAAATAATTTTCATAGAACTCAAGTCTATTTTCCATCGCTTCACCAGGTCTAACGTGTCCTGATTTACTAAACTCCA
>VTLG01012149.1_pt1 | contig 21089 bp, 35 predicted proteins | sample 4694571 | NCBI WGS metagenome assembly VTLG01 (sample SAMN12604809, study PRJNA352737) | marine metagenome | biome: ENVO:00000447; feature: ENVO:00000209|ENVO:00000569|ENVO:01000036; material: ENVO:00002151; isolation source: viral sequences binned using virsorter ... | reverse complement strand
CTCGGAGCGGTGATCCCCGAGGCGTTTGGTGATCTAAGCTCGGCACCTAACGATCACACAAAAGATCGCACTCTTATGGCTCCCGTTCGATTCACCAATCGGTTCGAGGTCAAAGGAACCTCGAGTCTACGTAAGACGTCGGGAAGTGATGTCTACCAGTGGTATGAATCGTCGAGACGTTTTGCCAAGATCAACTCAAAATCCGAATCGTCAAACATACTTACCATGACGGATCCGGCACGAACGATGTATCTCAGGCCGTCCAGAGCTAAGAGCTCCAACAATATATCTGATTGGTGGAAAACGGCAGACCGCGACGCCTCGGTCACGACAACGATATCGAACGGTTCCAACCTCGATATGTATCTATCAGGTTCCGCGTCACTGGGTACCATTACCGCCCTAACGGTCGAAGTAGAGGCGACAGGATCATACACTCTCACCGTTAAAGACGACACAACGAGCCTCGCTACGGGAGCCCAGACCGACAACGCGAGCGTCGCACTAAATGCAACGACCTACTCGGCTTGGGATCTCGATCTACTTAACGTCGAGCTCGACGGTCCCGGGTCTGGATCAGCCGTCATCAAAGAGGTCTATCTCAAGGTCGTGTTCGATGACCAGATGGCGTTCTCTGATACGGAGCCGAGTCTGTTCCAACTGGTCACTGGATTTCAAGATGTAGCGGGTAACTACAAAGATGGATCCGCTCAAGTATCAGGTTCGACCGCAATACAAAACCCGGTCTACCAACTACAGGCACTACTCCGAGCTAAGAACCTCAACAATCTGGCAACCGCCAAGATCAACACGGCAAGTTTTACGACGGCTGCAAGCTCACGTTCGTCGTGGAAGTTTGATTGGTTTTTACGGGAACAGGTTTCCGATTCGTTCCTCGATCGGTTTTGTTTTCAAGCAGGGCTATCGCTCTGGAACCAGAACGGACAATGGTATGTCGCGTCTTTGGATAAGACCCGAGCGGTCAATCACTTTTTCCTCGGCGGTTATCATATGCCCGTCATAGGATCCGTCGATAGACCGATGGGTTGGGAATACGATCTGGAGATGAGACCGCCCGACGCCTCGTTGATTTTTAATGAGGTCGCCATTCGTTACGCACTACATCCCGCTACAGGCGAGAGCCAGAAAGCAGAGATCGCCTCTGGACAATTTCGACTCACGGGAACCGCTACAACGAACTCGTCGGCCAACACACTCGTCGATACCTCGGCCACGTTTCAAACCGACAACGTACTAGCGGGAGAACGGATCTATCTGGTCGGAGATACAGACTACAAGGTCACGTCGATCACTAATGAGACCACATTGGTCATATCCGCAATCGATGGATCAACGACCTCAGACCTAACAGGTCAAACGTATTATCTTGGACCGAACATCGACGGCGAGGCGTATCGATCACAACAGGCGTATAAAGTGGTCAACGCACTCGGGGGAAACCGACAAAAGACCTTCCTCGATAACGGAGGCTACAAGTCCGAGTTCATCACCGACGATGCAACCGCCCTACTGTTTAAAGATCATTGTTTGGAATGGTTTTCCGCTCCCCGGGATCGCATCAAGTTCTCGTTATCGCACGATGGGATCGCCGTTGAGCTCGGCGATGTTCTGTATCTGGATCATCCTCGATTTAAACAATCTCAAAAAGCGGTATCGCTAACCAACACCGCAGAGGTCGTCGATACATCCGAGACCGTAATCACGACGACTCAATACGGAGCGTCATTTTGTCGAGCAAACGACTACATCTATATGCAAGAATCGTCCGATACGCCTCCCGAGGTAATGAAGGTCGTATCGAACAACGGGAACGACGAGGTCACGGTCGTTCGAGCTCAGTTAGGAACCAAAGCTCAGACATTTTCCTCGGGTAAATCAATGAAGGCTCTTCGGATTAAATGGATCGTGACAGGCATCAAACCGATGACGCCCGACGATACACGGATACAGATCGAGGCAGAAGAAACACCTCAGAGCTATTTCCCCGTCGGCATCTGTTCAAATGAAACGCAAACTTTTCAAAACTCATCCGAATCAGATCGCGTCCTTACAGGATGGGCGTCGTATCGGAGTGGTCGCATCGTCGACAATGACCCAGATTCGGCCATCTCATACGCGGGATAAACCATGGCAACGAACACATACACATACGGATCGCTCGGCCAACGATGGACCGTCGGAACGCCAACCAGTAAATCGAACCTCGATATCGCCCGGGTAAAGAACGACGCTAATCGATGGACACTCACTCAACTGGTTACTGATCCCGACAACGACGCGAATTTTGCGTTAAAAAACGGAACGACGGCGACGACTCAATCAGCAAGCGATAACTCAACAAAAATCGCAACGACCGCTTATGCAGATAGTGCGGGTGGAACATCTATCTCATTTACCAACACAACAGCGTCGGGAATACTCGCGTATTCAAGTGCAACGAACATTAAAGTGGCCACTGATATTATCTACGATCAGGGCGTGATGGAGTTTTCGGGATCGACTCAGGGAGCGTTACGGGTATCGAGTACCAACGACAACAAAATTTTCATAGGTGGATCGGATGATCCGCTTGTCTACTGGCGTGAAGGTAGCACTAATAAAGTTTCCGAATCTTGGGACTCAACGAATCATTATTTCAAAATCGCTCAACTACAGGATTCGACCGATCTACGGATTGGTGCCGGGGCGAGTGGCCTACAATGGACATACGTTGAGGGCAGTTCGCCCGCAACAAAAACCGTTTGGCACTCAGGAAATTCGTTCACTTTTGCTAGTTCGACGTTCACGTTTACGGGAGGCATAACCGCAAGCGGAGACATCGAATCCACCTCGGATGAAAGAGTTAAGACGGACATAAAAACTATTCCAGACGCACTCGACAAAGTTTTGCAGTTACGCGGTGCATCGTTTACGAAATACAACAAAGAGAGTATCGGATTAATCGCCCAAGAGGTCGAGACAGTGATCCCCGAAGTGGTAACGGTCCCTGACGGAGACGATGGTCTACGGTCTATCGCGTATGGCAATATTGTCGGACTACTAATCGAGGCCGTCAAGGAACAACAAGGTATGATCAACAAATTAAAGGAGGCTCTAAATGGCTCTGGTAGGTAAGCTGATTATCAAGAGTAGTTCGACGTATAGTGAGACTCTATATGTCGGGGCGATTTATTACGACTCGGATACGAACAAACTTATGCTTTGCACTAATGCGTCGGGTTCGGGAACATGGACGGAGCTTAACTAATGGCACTAAAGGGTAATTTAATATCAAAATCTTACGCCAACGATAACGACGCTAAAACTGGATACACTGGATCGTCGTCGGGTACTCCCACAAACGGATCGGTCTACTACAACACCTCAGATTCCGAGCTCCGCGTTTGGACGGGATCGGCGTTCGAGGCTCTGGGTAGCAGTGGGTTCCCCACAGACATCCCCACAAGCAATCTATACCTTCACCTCGATACCACAGATTCGAGTTCGTATGGAGGTTCCGGGACAGTGTGGACTGATCTACAGGGCAATAGAAATTTCACGGTCAACGCCTCGCATTACGTAGCAGCCTCATCGCCCGACCCCGCACATTTTGCTCTCGAAACTGCCGACAATTCCTCAGTCAACGGTATGATATACAACGCCAGTGGCGTAGCTTGCACGGCGACCAATACACTGATCGCAATTTGCCTCCGCGGACCGTATTCATCGAACCCGGGTAACGACGACTACAGTTGGGCGACTCGCGTTCTATTTTCACGCAACTCGTCGGTCTGGTTTACAATTTATTCCGCGAATAGTTATAAGCGAATCGGAGCCTACCCGACGAGCGGAACGCATTATCTGGACATCTGGGGTTTAGGCGGTGCATATCAACAGAACCACATCGTTGATTTCGGGCCTGACTCATCGACCGTAGCAAACATGTACTGTTTCCGAATGAACTCAACAACAACAGGCACAACGCCGACGATGCAGTTTTCTGTTAACGGTGCGATACAGGGCGGGTCGACATCATCGAATTGGAGTATGGCTACTAACGGCATCCTCTTTCATAATATTGGGAATTACAAAAATCAGGCGTCGACGACGGGCAACTACAAGGGATGGGGAAAAATATGTGTGATTATGAAATATGATCGAATCATCACACAGGCCGAAGAGATGCAAATTTTCGCCCACTACAAGACCAAATGCAATCTCGTCAATCAGGGCGTCTATGCTCTATCGGGAGGATTCTAATGCACACGATCACAGTTGGCGATAAGCTAATCGTCCTACCGAGCATCGAGGTTGGAGGATACCAAGACGACGACAGACAATCGGTATCCAACTACGTAATCTCTGTTCCATGTACTCTCACGATCACCAATGAGACCAACGATACATCCGCATCGATCAATGAGGATGTGTACTTAACTATCCCGGAAGGATTAACCGTAGAAGGAATCACTCCATTTGCAGACCTCACAAAATCTAAAGTTCAAGAACTCGTCGAGCGGGATTTCTTATTTGAAATGACACGCGATCGATTAGCAAAAAAATTGTTTGCACAAAACAACAACGCGACCGAAGTCGATGCACCTTGGAAGGAATAAAATAATGGCTATCAACTACACATATGAAACAACAAATAATGTCGTCACGGAGACCGTAACACTGGGCGACAATAGCACCTATGACAACTACGTGGTCGGAGTACATGGATCTGTTCACGCTACGGACGACTCGGACAACACTACAACAAAACGACACGCAATATTTTACACAACGACTCCAAGCGACGTATCCTCGGCAGACGATCTCACCGCGTTTGCCGATTTGTCCGAGATACCCGAATCCGTGCAAACATTTGCGGAGGCAATGTTAGCCGATACAGAGCTCACCGATCAGATGACGGCAGACCTTGAGGATGCCCGTCGCAAATCACAAACACATAACGCCCCATGGGCAAGCGATGGATAACGATGGCTACGTTTCCCCCGCTAACAAAAATCAGGAGCCAGACGGAACTCCAACAACAATACCTAAAGGCCATCGCCCGGGTAGATCAGTTACAACGCGAAAAATCAGCCGAACGATGGGCCACAAAAAAATACCGTAAAGACCGGGACGATCTCCGAGGGAAAAAAAGGGTTCTCGAGAAAAAAGTCGTAACACTGACAACAGCAAAAAAAAAGGAGGACGAGGCCAAGGCTTGCGGATACTGGTCGGGAGCGGCATCGGTCACAGTCACAATCGCGTATCTGTTATGTGATGAGGTCGGGTTCCCGTTTGGTTGGGATGATTTCTGGAACCATTACGCCGTCAACTGCTTTTTGGTCAACCTCGCGACGATGCTGTTTGCATGGGCTTACAAGCTCACCAACAAATAAGGAGATGATATGCTCGAGATAGTTGCGATAGCTGTAATTCTACTAGTGAGCGTTTTCGACGCCCTCCGCGATGCGTGGATGAAATCCGAGGGATGGTGGAAACGTCATATCGTCAAATGGGTCGCGTTCTACTCCCCGATGGTTTTCTTGACTGTCGTTCATGTTCGATGGGAGCTCTGGATACCTCTAACAATACTATCATGGGTCGCATGGCGTCTATCCGTGCGATATATCGGCGGTCAAAACTGGCCGTCTCACTGGTCACGATACTGGTAAGGAGGTGATCGATATGCCCGGATATATGTATACCTCGGGAGGCAAAAAGCAACAAAAGGCCAATCGAAAAAAGAAGAAAAAAAAGAACAAAGGAAAAGGAAAAGGTAAGTGATGGCAAAACGAGATCCGAGATTGTCCAAGTATAATCTGTCGGGATATAACAAACCAAAACGGACACCCAAACATCCAGAGAAATCTCATGTCGTATTAGCCAAGGAAGGAAGTCGGGTTAAACTGATAAGATTTGGACAACAGGGCGTCTCAGGTTCACCGCCCAGAAAAGGCGAATCCGCATCGGATAAAAAGCGTCGAGCATCATTTAAGGCTCGTCACCAAGCAGGGATTAAAAAAGGCAAGATGTCGGGATCGTATTGGTCAAACAAGGTTAAGTGGTAGATGGAGACGGAGGCAGTCGCGAGCATTAACACTCTGGGACAGGATTCTGGGATCGCCCAGTTCCTTGCCGAATATACGTGGCTTGCGATTGTGGCGTTTGTCCTCCTACTGTTTAAGAGCACGGTCGAAAATGCGGTCACTGGCGTCATGTTATTTGCCGGACGGGAGTATAGCGAAGACGACATCGTAACAATAGATGGTCGCCCTGCTCGCATCGTTCGGATCGGACTAACCAAAACCGTGTTCTATATGTATTCGTTTCGAGACGGGATTATCGTCGGTGGAACCAAAATGGCCGTCGAGAACAGTTCCCTCCCCCAGATGCGGATCGAGAGACCATTGGTCAAAATCGACCCTACTGATTTGTTTCGCCCGGGAGAGACGAACGGACACGGAAAGCACGATGAAGAAAAAGAAGAACAAGACGACTCGCCGAAAGACGACGAGTAATACTCTACACCCTAACGGGAGATGAACCATGGATTTGGAAAAACGTCGGGACGAGCTCCTCGAGGCACGGACGAACACTTTCGCTCAACTACATCAGATCGATGGAGCGTTGGCCGTCCTCAACGAGCAGATTAACGGATCGGCAGAAACGGAAGGCAAAGATGAAGTTCAGATTCAAGAAAAAGGAAATACTAAAGACGGTTAAAGGAGCAATGGTCGGAACCGCGGGAGCCTCGGTAGCTATCGGAGGCGTAGAGGCGGGAGTTTTGACAAAGGAATTGCTCGAACCTCCAGTGGGGCCGTATGTTGTAGCAGGGATCGGAGTATTGATCCAAGCTGTTCGGCAGTTTTTTAAGGACAACGGCCTCGATGGCGAGGATAAGGGAACCTGATCTGATACATACTATTATATAGGGTCAAAATAGGGGGAAAAGGGGGAGTTTTGGGGGGACCGATAGAAATATGCCTGAGCCAATAGGTCAACCTGCCGACTCTTAATCGGCTTGTCCGGGGTTCGATCCCCCGTGGGCGTACCAATTAGAAAACCGCTATTATCTTCGGATGATGGCGGTTTTTCTTTGTTTATACCCTTCTATAATAGGTTCCAGTTCCCCAAAAATTACCGTTTGACCTATTTACGAACTCTTACGATGTTTTATGAATATTTACGAAAATCCAATATTTCAAAGATATTTTGGGGGGAGTTTTGGGGGGACAACCCAAACCAAGAGGACAACATGGCGGGATTATCACCAAAAAATAACGGCTACAGAATCAAATATCGCTTGCCAGTTCGCGGAAAAAAAGACAAAAATCCTTACGAAAAGTTTCGCACCAACAAACTCGAGGCCGAGAAAATTAAGCGAGAAGTCGAGGAGCTTTGTGATTCGGCAGATCTAAAAGTCGCCCGGGCAGACCAGATCGAATACTGGATTAACCAAAAATACATAACGCCCGATCACGCGGAGTTTTTGTTCCCGGGATTCACGGCACCGAAATCCCACTATAAGGAATCCGATAAGGTAGTCTATACAAAACTGAGGACGCATTTTTCCAAACATTACACGGCTAAAGCTAAACCAAAGCACCACAACGGGATGATGAACCAACTTGACAAGATTTTTGATTGGATGAAAAAACATGTAGACGACTTGTCCGATCTAAACGAAGGTCATGCCCACGACTTCCTCGATTACATCACAAATCACGCCGAGCAAGATCGTGCCTACAACGTCACCCAACCCGATGGGACGGTAAGTAAGATGAAGAGAGTCGGATACGCCCCTGGGGCGACTCGAGTCTTTATGCTCCAGTTCCATGCAATAGCTCGGGTTCTGGTTACCGGGCATTGTTGTTCGGAAAACCAGAGACCTCCCTGTAAACCATCGGCAGAGCTCAAAGGGATTCTTTCCTCTTACGATGGCAAGCGAATCAACACATCGAGCCGAGATCGCCAGACACATGCTCCATCACTACATCAGGATGTTGTCGATTGGATGTTGACAGAGAGCCTCAAGGAAAAATTACTTTTGGGTGGAGCGTTCCCAGTTGCGATTTACTTAGGACGATACCTCGGTCCCCGGGACGAAGAGGTCGCATATTTACAGTGGGATCATATCGCATCTGATTTTACGAGAACAGGAAACGATGGATCCACTAAATTCGGGAAAATCAATATTAGAGGTGATTGGTGTCCATATAAGAACCCAAAAAAGGAAACACCTCCCGGGGTTACCAATTTAAACAATGAGCCATCGTGGAACGGTTCCAAAACTGGCGACTTCCGCGAGCTCGATATACATCACTCGGCATATCCGATACTGAAAAAGGAATACGAACGACAATGTGACGTATTTGGTTTTTCGACAGAGAAACTTGGGAGGCGAACAATTAAGATCCCGAATTGTCCTTATGTTATTCCGTCCACTAAATGGGACAAAGGCTCGAACGGCGTTCTTGCCGACTCTCGGGTGCTAAACCGCAAAGGCCCGATCTATCCGTCTCAGATTAATAAGGCGATGAAATTGTTTCTACAACGCAATAACCAGATCGTTTTTACATACTATTCTTGGCGTCATACTTTCGCGACTCACTACATCCGCGATGGAGGGAAGCCAATAGCGTTAATGAAATTGATGGGCCACAAAAGATTGGAAACAACATTAAAATATGTAAACGCTAACGAGGTTTCATCCGATCCAATTAACGATATTTTAGATTCGGCTCCGACCTAAAAAAGAGCCAAATACCACAAAAAAGGGCTCCAAATAGCCGAGTTAAGCTATCTGAGAGCCCTTAATTGGTTCCTCCCCCTACATTTTATCGATTAATTACACGCCATCTCTATCGTTCTGGCTAAAATTATGCCCGATATCAAAATTGCATTGGTGACCTGAGTATTTTCGTTGGGAACACTGAGGACACATTTTGTCGTCCCACGTCGCCGTCGGCGTATCCGGGGGGACTTTGGTTTTGGAGTAAGATTGTTTCATCTCGATCGCTAACTCGACCGAGCATCCAGTGGACTCGACTAATTCAGCTACTGTCACCTTCTCATAATCGTCCGAGTCGGATAGGTGCTTTATTATCCGTCCGACCAGTATTGTGGTATCGATGTTTTGCTTGGACGCGACATCGATCTCCGTGGTTTGGGTTCTGTTCATTTTCCTCCGTTAGAGGTCTGTCGGTTTACCAACTCCCTCGTAGTTTAGGTTACCGCTCTTGACCGCCTTATGTTCAGCCAGAGAGGCTTGTTTGTATTTTGGATGAGCTTTTTCCTTTTTGTCGCACGTCATACAGATATGATCTAAATTGAATTTGGACATCGTCCATGTTGACGTGGATTTTTTGCATCGATCGCAGCACATATGCTTATCTCCTAAACGGGAAACATGAGGCAACCTACGAGCCGTATTACGGTCGTTCGACCGCGAGGGGGCTTGATATACTTATCCCTCTGACTAGTATTGTAAGATTCGGATCCAAATCCCACAACGGACTTCGTAAAAAGTCTATCAAGATTCTGTAGTATTGCTCACGTTTCCCATTTTTTCAACTATTATTTATCCCTTACTCATAGGACCGTAGGTCTCGTCGTCCTGATCCTCAACATCATCCTCGTGAAAGAAATCGAAGGGCTCGTCTTGTATCTCTTCACCTTTGGTCGGATCGAAGGTCTCGTCCTGTACTAAAGTCGAAGGTGATGGTTTCTGGATCTGATATAGTTCCGACCAAACACGACCGTAGATCCCTGCTCGTTCGGATCCCTGTTCGGCTTTGACTGCGTTCTTAAAATTGGAGTAGTCGATATGCCTCGCCATCGATGTGAGGGCTACGCCCCATGCCTCGGTCGTTGTGGTCGCACGATGATGATAGTCGGCTCGTTCGTCCGTCGTTATCTGGCTCATGTTGTGGCCGAGATAATTGTCCCGAAGATTTTCCAGATCCTCTTTAGCTCTGGCTCGGACGGTCAGGACGCCGTTGGGTTCAAACGGTTTTTGTACTACTGAGAAAAATCCTATCGGAGTGGCTATCCACATATTACGCATCCTCTTGGTTTGGCTTAAATATCCATGGAAAATCTTTGCATAATTTTCGTTGTTTTTTGGGCGATTTCTCGGCCATAGATTTAAGGTTTAATGCGACCCATTGTTGTAGATCAAAGAGGGTCTCCTGATCCATCATGTCGTCGTCTTTCCATAATTGCTTTAAGATCAATGCCAATGATCCGAACAACATCTCTTCACGCTCTTCGGGATCAAGCTCATTCCATGATGATCCGTATTGGGAGATCATCATCCACCATTGAGCATCGCTCAAATTTTCCCGATGATTTACCATTACACACCTCTCCGATACTCGCTCCATGCCTGTAGAGCCTCTTGCTTGGTATCATGTTTTAGGTAGTCAAATGGGATCGAATGACCCGACTCCGAGAGGTAGAATGTATTACGCCATTTCTTTTCTATCTTTATAGATCCCTCACGCCCACCAATTTTTTCGATGGCAACCGCATCGTCGGCCAATGGACGGATTAGCTCCCCGTCGTGATGGGCTCTGATAAGGTTTTCGTATGGGCATGAATATCCTTCTTCGCCTGTCTTAATATTTTTTAATACGAGTGGATTTTTCTTCGCTTTTTTATTCCATCCGATAATCCGAAATCGTTTTCCATTGATGGACATTTCGGCTCCCAACAGCGTATAATCTATCTGGTATAGATTATCCCATTCGACCCTGGACTCGTAAGCCTCTTTGCCCTCTTCTATTAGATTCATCGTAATTTTTGCCGTCGCGTTCGATCCAGTGTAGCCGATCCGTCCTAATTTTATTTCGATATTATGCGACGCTAAAATCTCGGCAAACGTGCCGTTTAACTGCTCTCGGATCTCATCTAATACGTCTGGATTTGCATTGAAAGTTTTAGCCATTTTTGGCTCCTTTTGGTTTGGGTTGGGAGAGAGCCGAAGCCCTCTCCCGATTTTGGGTTTATTAAACTACCTCGTTCAGATAATCGTCGAGGATTTCTTTGTTCATTTTTTTTGCGATGTCGGTGAGATCCAAAGTGATTTTTGTCGAGTTGGCTCCCCAATCAAAATCATCGATCTTGATATCGAGTCCTCGAGCCAGATAGTGTTCGCGTATAGGTCTGATCGCACTACGTAACTCGTCCATAACGATATCTACATCATCATTGGTGTACGTTGTGCGGATGGGTTCGTTGTGCTTGGACTCTTCTATTTGCGTCTTAATCGGCACTCTATGCAATCGCTCGGCGGGCTGTCTATGTAAGTGTAGCATCGGCTGTCTCCTTTTGGTTTGGGTTTATCTAACTACTAATTAAATAATCTAACCGTTCAACGGTTAGTAGTCAAGTTCCTTTTTTTGGGAGTCGAACCGAGAGCCGAGGAGCGGTCCCGATCCGACCCCCGTCTACGACCTACCTTCATTGATAAATTCCATCACCGCATCGTATTCGTATCGGCGAACCCCGCCTACTATTTGGATACTCTTAATCTTGCGACCGCATGAGTGTGTACCTTTTGCGAGCCTCGATACGGATAGTTTTGATATCCCGAGATAGTTAGCAACTGTTTCCTCGGTATTGAGTCGGTCTTTTCTTAGCTGTACTCGTTTGGGTTCTTCAGCCAGTGCTACAGACATGATCGTCACCTCATGTTGTTAGTTATGAGCGATGGACAGCGACGCTAACCGTCCATCTTATTGCGGTCTCCCTTACGAGGCCCAAAGGTCGCCCCGAGCGTCCCGCGATTTTTTAGGGCGTGGGTGAGTAGTTTAGTCTCCCCTGATGAGATCGTTTTTTGTCCGATACAACAAGATCTCGAAACGGTCTACTCACCCACTAAGCGAGTTTCCCCAAACTCGCCTATGTTAATTTTTCATACATGGTTATTGGCATCTCAACTACCTGATCTCTTTTTTTCCCTCCGTATATATCGTATTGTGTTTCTCGTGTTCGTTGTCGGATCTCTCCGTATTGATCCAGTAGTTCCTCGCGATATTTTCCATCCTCGTCACAGACGGGCCAGAAAAGAATGATCGGTGACCCGGGCGAGAGATACGCCGTCGTCCAGATCCCAAACGGAACCCCGAGTGCTCGAGCCAGATACCGACCTCGCTTGATCTTACTAGCCGAGATCATGTAGGATCCCCACTGGTGTAGGCGATCGATGGTCATCTTTCGACACTTGATCTCACCTGCCTCGACTAATTCACCGTCGACATGGAACAGGGCATCGGTAGTGCCGGCTTTCCCTGATACAACCGCAGACCATCCCATCACATTTTCAATGCGTGAGATGACCCGCAGTTCGGCCTCCTTATATTTCTGGCCGAGTGGTGTATCGGTTGCCAGTGCCATACCTACGCCATTACCCCCGTCGTATAACATCTGATACAGATACCCGTCGATAGTGGTTGACCAGAGCATCCCGCTGTTGAGCATTCGTTGAGATACTCTCGGTTGATTCTGCTCGATGAGGATCCCCTGGGCATTTTAATTCCCAGTTCTTGGAATTTTCGCCTCACCGTTTTGACGGAAACCTCCAGAGCATCGGCCACGTCCTGACACGAATGGTATCGTTTGGCGAGTTTGCGGTATCGATCATCGGATACACGGTTCATCTGGCATTCGCCCTCTTATACCACGATTGGGACCGAATCTCGGCCATCATCTCCGCGAGCCTTTCTTTGGAGATGCGATCTTTCTCTGACTCCTTAAAATTTTCTTTCCACTGATTCGATCGATTCCGAAACTCGACTTGCCGATCAGCCTCGCGTTCCTCGGCTTGGATTTTTGGCACCTCGTTCAAAACTTGCCATAAGGCTGCAGGGCTCGGCACGTATTTGATCTGGGTCGATTTGGTGTAATAGTTGATCGCCGTTTGGAACTGTTTATCCGTCATGGTTCCGAGAGCCTTGAGCCACTCACGACCGATCTCTTTCCACGCCTCGATGTCGCTATTGGCGGGCCACTGACCGTTCGGGTGGAGTGCTCTTAATCGTTTAAGTCCGTCAACCAGTAACTGCTTGCTCACGCCCAAAGATTTCGTCGAGGGCGTCGGGTTCGTTATTGAGTCCTGTATATACTTTTCGTTTAGCTGTTCCATTTTTTCGTTCCTCCCATTCGAGCACAACGTCCATCGTCATCCGTTGACTTTTCGTCTCCTTGCGGAGTTGTGTCGGTCCGGCATTGACGACCCACGTTAGAGCTTCTTTATGCTCAACAATTTTCTCGATTGCCTCGCGTATTTGATCCGATGAATAGTGATCCTCTTTGTGTAACATTTCTAGTGCCATCGCTTGCGTATGATGTGGCGTCCTATGAGGTAGAGGCCCGACCTTCTCTTGCCAGAGCTCCACCATTTTGTTGCAATTAAAATTTGGATCCTCGACCCAATTCGGGTTCCGTGCGACCTCTTTTTCTTTGGTTTTTTCGCCTTGCCATGCGGAGTAATTCGCGACAAGGATTTTGACCTTATTGCCCTGGTTGGTGACCTCGAGCATATCCGATTCGACGAGCTCGTCGAGGATTCGACCGAGTTGCCGTTTCGATGGTTTCACCGTCTTACCTCGCTCCTCGTAAGCGATCGCGTCGGCCAGATCATTACGAGACACGACCAGTTCGCCGACTCTCAGGTTCCGATAGAGAGCGATCTGTTTAGTCGACGCATTCATCAAGCACCAGAGCCAGAGCCGTAGAACATTTGGGCGAGCCATCCAGATCTTATGCGAGGCCAACCGTCTATGAATTTTGATCCAACCTTTCGACCCGATCATCAGTATGCCATCTCCCGTTTTAGAGATCCGAGACATCTCTCGATGTCGGGTCGAGCCTCGGGACAAAGTCCAGCATCGAGTAGGATCTGTAGTTGAGTGATTGCGGTTTCAACTGGCCCGATAGAGGTCGGCATCTCTGGCAGAGCATCTAAGAGCGATGTCTGTTCCGCAGATTTTAGTTCCGCTATTTTTGCTCGTATGTCTGAGCCCGTCGGGAATCTCTTGTCGCATAGTTCGTATTGGATTCGATCAGGGAGCCGTCGTAATTGTTTGGCAACCGATAACGAGATCGAGCCCTCCTTGAGATAGGCGTATGCGATGTTGGTCAATCCGACTTTGAGGTCGATCATCGCTCGCAGTTTGGGTTTGTTGATCCCCGTTTGTTTAGCGAGTCGACTAAGACACTCGCGGTAATCGCCAGACTCTACCGTATCGATCAGTTCGCTATCAATCAGCGACCAGAGAGCATCAGCCTCGGCTCCCGGATTCCGTTCCCTGACCATATTTTCGGCCACGACGATGTGCTTTAATTTTTGAGCAAATTCGACTTCGCCCTCGTCGGGATCGCGGAAAAATATCCGAGCATGTATCTCCTCGATGCCGAGAGCTCGACACGCAGAGACCCGACGTTGTCCCGCCACGACGCGATACTCAAGGGCGTGGTCGCCTTGAGTACACTCGACGATAATCGGAACCTGTTGACCGACCAGTTCTATGGATCGTTGTAACTCGAGATCGTGCTCGATGTTGACGCCCAAGATCTCGTTCGTTGGTATGGTATCATTTTCGATATACATCTTCGTCCCTGTCGTTATTTTGGGGTGACTACAGTCCTCGTGATGTTGTCGCCCAAAACACTCGTCACAGTGTCGGGTAGATTGTTTTTACTGTTCACGTACTCAAAATGTGAAAACGGCAACTGCAAAAATATCCCTGCTCGATACGTTGGTTTGAGGTGAGCTTGGATCGGTCGCATCACGTCAAACGATACCGAGGGCGTCGTAATCGTCGCCGTGGTATCGTGCATATCAACTCTATGCCTCGACTCGTTTATCGTTACCGCGTGATCCCACGTCGCGAACGTGCATGGCAACGTATCGACTAGCGGAAAATCACCTCGTCGATGTTTTAGTTCGTGCGAACAATCGCGAGTAGATCCGGGGTCGGGTCGCATGATCCGCGGTTTAACATCCGCATCGTAATCGACCTCTTGCAGTTCGTAGTCGGTATTTAGGATCGCCTTGGGATGAACCATGATGATCCGTGAGTCCGAGGTGAGCACCGAGTAGTCGATGTCCTTGTTGATCGGGACTCGTTTGCTAAATCCATGGATCCGACCCTCTTCGATAAACGAGGGAACGGTCGGATAGTATTCGGCACCGACCCATAAAACCAGATCGACTACGCCGTTCGATCGCAAAACAAATCTCGGCCCCCGGAACGATCCTTCCGTCCATGGGATCGATGGATCGACAACAAAAAATTCAATCGGTAGTCCTGACGATCCTGTCGGGATACATATGTAGAGCCCCCCTTCGGATCGCGTACCGCACCCTCGCTCAGTGGACGAGTTCACGGTCTGTATGTCTGTCACTGTTGTTCTCCGTTTGGTTTGGGTTTTTCTCCAATACGAAATCCATGGGTTCTCGTTTCGACCCCCACAGACCTCGTCGCATTTTGTTTTTTGAGGCTTTTATATGTTTACAAATCTTACGACCTCGATATACATGGTCTGGACACTCACAGACCCACTCCGTCCGCGTTAGAGTATCACGCCGTTCGACGCGATACTCCTTTGCAGATAGATCGTCTTGAATCGATACGACTCCCCATACAAGCGTTATCATATTAATCCTCACTAGAACGGCAGATCGTCATCGTCATCGCCGAAACCGTCGCCAACCATAGCTGATGCAGGTACGTTGGCGGTTACTGGAGCGGTGCCAGAGAGCTCATGGTATTTATCTACCAGTTCTTGACACAACGCCGTTTTGGCCTCGCCCTGTAAGTCGAACGCCTTAGTTCCCCCACTCGCCTGAGAGTGTCTGTTCAAGATTTCGTATACGTCTGTTTTTTGAATTGCGTTGGTGCTTAAAAGTTGAGCATAGCACACTTTAACTGGAGCGTCGGCGGTCGCAACGTCGTACTGTTGTCCGTTTCCGTTTCCGTTTCCGTTAAAATTTTGCGGTGCTGTTGGTGCTGTTGGTGCTGTTGGTTTTGGAGCTCTCGGAGGTGCTGTTGGAGGTGGAGCAGATCCACCGCCTTGGCTCGCGGACCATGCTTGCATCTCCTCAGCGGAGGCAAGATGATCGCCTCCCCAACCCGCTGACGCCAGAGCCCGACCGATAGCCGTGGTCTCCGCGTTCTCCATAACCTTATCGTTACGCGAATTGCGAGCCATTTCGGCATGGCCTGTATAGGTATTCGTCAAATCCTTGTGACGGAGATTTAGTGTCGCCTTGGCTACGATATACGTCTCGTCCATCGATAGGATCTCTGTCGTTAAGCTATAGCCCTGACGACCATACTCTTCTTGCAATGCGACCATCCGTTCAGCGACGGTCGTATATTCTTTTCCCTTAAAATCTATTGGCATAATTATCCCCTCTTGGTTTGGGTTATTTGGTGATTTCTTGGATGACAAACGGGATGATTCGGACGGCGAAATAGACCATCGCCAACATCACGATCGGCTTGAGGATTGTTTCAATCCGATCCAGTATGCGTTCATCGATGGATTTGTGATTACGCCTCATTAGGATCCTCCCGATCGACATCGACCACGTCTACGGGTGGAACCGGGATAGTGTCCCGGGAGGCAAAGATTAGGTTTAGTCCATCAGCATCCTTGAGGTGCTCGAGCTTGACGAGACTATTTTTTTCGGGTAGAATCATACAATCTACTCCTTGGTTTGGGTGGATACGGGATCGATGTTTTGCTTGGACGCGGCATCGATCCCACTCTTTTAATATCTATAAACTAACCGTTCAACGGTTACAAAGCAAGTTCCTTTTCCTTTTCTGAGGGACATCATTGAAAAAACCCTTGTTCATGGGAACTTTCTGTATGTATATTGTAATTACAAGCTACTTGGAAAATTTTAGTGACGGAGAATTGACCAATGAACCTACAGCCCGCAGAAATCAAAAAAATCAGAACCGATCGTAGTTGGACCCAAGCGGATATGGCCGTCGTGCTCGGCGTGAGTAGTAATACTGTATCGCAATGGGAAAATGGCGTGGAACCACGCGGAACCGCCCCCAAACTACTGAGGCTTATTAAAGAGGATCGCATTATCGGCGATCTGAGTCTGTAAAAGAAATACCGCATTACTTTCGTCCCTGTCGGATGTTTGTTTTGCGACGGACGATCCGAGCGTCACCTCGGATCGTCCACCCTGACTACCCTCGAGACCGTCACGTCTCGGGGGTAATTTTTTTACTGCTAACCTCTTGGCATCCTCTTACGATTACCATCGAGCTCGAGGATTACATCGAGTTCATCTTTGGTCACGACGTGCGGAGCTTTTCCGCTTGTTCCCTCCCGTCGCGTTCCCAAATTATTTTCTCTTACCATTCGTCTAATCCACTCCGGCGATCGATCCACCATCGTCTCGATCTCCGCGACCGTATAGATCTGTTCTTTGTCGTCGCGATCGATTTCCACTAAGGCTGCTCTCGCGAGTTCCGCTATTTTTTCTCGTTCGCGGTTTGGCATCTGGCGACGAGTTGATTCCGCGAGCCTGATGATCTGGCTAATTGCCTCCCGGGCTCCACTCAGGTTCCTACGTTTTGACATTTTTCCCCCTGGGTAATTGATCTGAGGAAAAATATAACCGATGAACGGTCATAGGAACAGGTCAAAATTATACATAGTCGACTTTATAACTCGATACATATCGAGTTATAATTTTAAAATCCATAGTCGGATTCATTATGACGTCTCGGATAGGCGTATCGATACTCCACATATCGAACCCATAAGCCACTTGGATTTCGTGCGACCGAGAGTGTGGCATAAAATTATCGTCTTTCCACGACTCGAGCTTGGCTTTTAAAGGCTTAACAACCGTAATCTCAGTGAAAACCCCAATAACGGGGACATTCGTAACCTTTAAATTTTTTGTCCGATAGATATTGATCTTGGAAACATCGATTTTGGCGACGGTACTGGTCGAGTTTAGCCTAAACTCTGTCTCGGCGTCTGGCCCATGTCGCGTCGTTTGGCTACCGTCGTAATTGTAGTAATGCTCTTGAGACGTATCGGGTTGGATGTCGGCATACACCAGAGCATAATCATCGGCAAAATAATTTTTTACTCGCTCGTAACCCGCCTCTCCACTAAACAGATTGTTCGTTACGACATGCACTATCCTGTCAATATTCTCAAATCCCGTCATGGCTCCCTCAACCTCATCACTCTTGGTCAAACTGTCTACCGATACTCGTAGTGCAGTGGAAATCTCTTGCAGGGCATCCCAACTGATTCCGTCCGTTTTTGCCAGTAACAGATTTGAGAGACTGTTTTTATTTAAACCAGTTACACGGACGAGGTCGGCCTGAGACATCCCACGCAACGACATCTCATGTTTGATCCGTCTGGCAACACCCTCCGCGATGCCTATGGCACTGTTCGGGCCTATGGCAGATTTATACGGGATATTCCAATCTGGTATTTCATTTGGTTTGGTTTGAGAATGATCGACCTCCGAAAATCCTACGTCCTCAACGGGACGTTTTGATTGAAGGTCGGTTACAGATCTTGCTTTGGACACTATCAGCCTCCCCGGGGAAAGAAATTGCGTAATAGTCGAAATTGGATCGTAAAAGTCGAATCAAGTTAAGTCAGCACTGGTCACAATACAAATCTTTTTTTCCTGATTTTTAGGATTATCGACCCTATAACAGATGATAACCTTTGGTTTGTCCTAATGACAGGGAAAAAGGTGTAATTTATCGCCTTTCATACCGTCTATATTACCTGTTGACAGTAGGCACCAAAAAGTAGTGTTCAAATATATACCTGTCAAGAAGATTTATGTGTGCGTATACGTGAGGACCGCCGACTTTTTTATAGACACTAAGTAGTTGTATATATAGCAACTTATATCAAATGATATACAGAGGACCGCCGACTTTTTTCGAGGACCGCCGACCCTTTTTTGTCTCGTAAAATACTGAAAATACAGTGAGTTACAGCAATCGAAAAACAGAGGACCGCCGAGCTTCTTATAAGAAGTTAAAACATAAGAATAAATAATTTAATTGTACTGGTCTCGATTTCCGTATACCGGGACGGAATTGTAGGCAACAAAAGATTATCTAAAGTTTCATATTCTGAAAAAGAACTTGACTTCTAACCGTTCAACGGTTACTATTCTTCCTAATGACGAGTATGAAAAAAAAATTAAAAAAAGTTACAAACCCAAACCAAACGGAGGCATTTAATGCCAAAAATAACTCAACGCACTGAAATCACGACCGTGATTCGACCCAACGAAAAACAGAAAACCGATACCGGGAATCTGTTTGTTAAGGTGACCCTGGGCGATCACTCAGCCCGAGCATACTGTAACACCAAGACCCAAGCATTAGCCCTATCCGCTCAGATGGCTAACTATCTCATCGAGACGATGGCCGAAAAAAACAACGAGGAAACCATTACCGTCAAGGTAGAGAATGAGGACGTCGTGACGGACGTCGAAGAAGAGATCCAAACACATACGATGGACGACATCCTTAACGATTGCTTGGATGCTGACGTCGATAACGATAACGACAACCAGTAATAAATCCGACAGGGAGATTGCAGATGAGAAAGCAAATGACAGAGCAAGAGATCATGGACATGGGCATCAAGGATCTACAGTTGTTCAATCTTGCTCAAAGATTATTATCGCTTGTCGAAGGCGATCGGATCGATCAGGAAGTATTGTTTGATAAGGTTCAACCTACCGTGGTTGAGATGTTGATGATCTTATCGGAAGGCACCTATAACATTAGCCGTGAAGATCAACTCCAACGCGAGGAAATGCTTGCAAGAAAGTTTTCCTTCTGGTTCAAACGGAAAGGTGCTGACGATGATGAAAATTAAAATCATACCGCCCAATCAGGGCGACGAGATACATGAGCGTGAGTTTGACGAGTGTCCAAGTCTGGAAGTCTTTCAAAGTCTTGTAGATGGATATGTTGAGATCTTAAACGTCAAGTCGAACGGATCGTATAAACAGCTACTGCTCAATGAGGACGGCGTCGGACAAACCCTTCGGAAAAAACTGAACGTCAACGTCAACCTCGGACCCTACGTCCAAGGCATCTCTGGTGGATTCTCTGGCGTGATCGTCGGCACCGCGGTGCTGATCGAGGAAGGAGCGTTGGACTAATGCTAAAACTTGAGGTGAGTCCACTAAAGCAAGAGTTACTCCAAAACACCATCGAACTCAAAGAATGCGTAATAGGAACAGATTGGTTGGGTGCGAGCCTGTTGAGCGACAAGCGTGTTTTTCAGTTAGACAGAGTATGCCTGATTTGGGCCGAAATGCTAGAAAAGGTTGACGCAGAGTATGGTAATGAAAAAACCAAACAAACCGTTATCCAGATGTGTGAGGCGATGTATCTGCTATTTGCACAATACTACTCGGAGCAATGCAAGCGAGAAGAAATAGACCCTTTGCCCTTTCTAAAAACCATCGAAGAAACTTTTTCCAAATACCGAGGGAAATACAGGTTTGTGATTGAGGAAGGAGCGGTGGACTAAATGACACAACAAAAAATCTATGCTCAAACTAAAAATCCGGGGTTCAAGAGAGGCGACTTCGATCCCGCAACGGGAAACCTAATGATCGATTGTCCGTGCTGTACAAAGCGAGTTCCATCTGCTGAAATTAAAAGGTCAAAAGGCCCGATAATAGACGGAATTGAAAAAATTTACGTTACGCATTGGGACAAAGGTTTCCGCACCAAAAAACACAAATGCCCTCACGGCAACGAATGTTCGGCAAGCCGAAATAATAGATTTAATAGCGGTAGAAAATCAGGACGGAGAGCAAGCGATATGTTGGTCGATTGCCCCGAATGTAGAGCTATGGGAAAAAAAGAAGGAGCGGTGGACTAAATGACGAGCCTTAAAGCCAACGTCAACGACAACCATGATGCTGTTATGCTCCGACACAGTCTCGGTGGAGCCTACAACGCCCAAACCCTCAAGGCCATGAACGAATACCCTCGCGGAATCGTATGGGATGAGGACGCGATTAAGGACGCCTCGCGAGAAGA
>VTLG01009714.1_pt1 | contig 21090 bp, 38 predicted proteins | sample 4694571 | NCBI WGS metagenome assembly VTLG01 (sample SAMN12604809, study PRJNA352737) | marine metagenome | biome: ENVO:00000447; feature: ENVO:00000209|ENVO:00000569|ENVO:01000036; material: ENVO:00002151; isolation source: viral sequences binned using virsorter ... | reverse complement strand
TTTTTTTAAATTTTCATATTCTTCTTTATCAACACTAACGCTGATTCTTTGCAAGTTCTGGCTCATAATGAATGGCATTTATATATATGTATAATATCACATTATCCTTGAATGGCTTTTTTTGATCCTTGAATGGCTTTTTTTATGCTTGAATGGCGATTTTAAGAAAAAGAAAAGAACCAAAAGAAAAAGAATATATAATATATAAATATATTTATTATTAATATATATAATAATATATATAATATATATACATATATGTATGTATAAAGAGAAGAATTTTTAGTTGACAAGATAAATAATCATTTATACACTTACATACAAAGACATAAACTTATGCCAAAAGAAAAACTTACGTTGTATTTGGAGCATGAACAAATTGCTTGGCTTGATTCCAAAACAAATCCAGAACTCAAAGTATCTGCTGTTGTCAGAAACTTAATAAGAGACAAAATGAATGTCGAATCCAGAAGAAAAGCTAAAAAGACTTCAACAGGACTAGACCCATTTTCTTTTTATGTAATTAATAAAGATGTAATACCTGATGATTTAAAAGAATATTCTGATCTTTTAATTGAATGGTGGCCTATAAGAAAGAAAAAAGGTGGATCATGCACTACAAGCGTTGCTGAACGCATCTTTAAGAAGTTAAGGTCATTTCCTACACAAGACAGAAAACAGGCTCTTGAAAACGCTATAGCAGGTGGCTGGAAGGATTTATTTCCATTGAAGCAATCCTACAAACCAGAAGAGCCAGAATTTAAACCTAAATATTTCAAGGCTAGTGATAATGATTTACCACCAACACTTGCTGAAATGGGTAAAACTGCTAAAGAAATGATGGAAGGTCAACTATGAAAACTATCGAATTATTAAAACCACTAGCTATCTTCAGAGATCAGGAGACTCATAAATATTTTGATGAGACTCATCAGAGATGGCTTGCTTTTTCTACAACAGAAGTTTGTAATGAACTAACAGAAGAAGCTAAAGAAAATATCGAAGCTTATAGATATATATGGGAGCCTAGAGGAGTCAAGGTGCATGAATGTCTCCAAGAAAGAATGTTAGGTAATACTGTTGACATTGATCCTGGAGATTATTGGGAATGGGTACAGCCTCTATTAACACATGAATTATTCACACATTTTGAACCAATGGCTGTAGAACTTATGATGTCTATACCAGATAAATCAGTTGGAGGTCAGCTTGATTTACTTGGATATGATACCAAAGCTAAAAAGATCAGACTAATTGATTTAAAGACCAAAGGTAATTCTAAATATGACATCAGAAAACGAAACAAAGATGGCATGATTTATCTTGAAGATATTGATATGTATTGGAAAGAACCTTATCTAACTGATAAACAGCTAGGTTGTTACATTGAAATGTTGAAACTAAACTATGGGATAATCCCAGATGTATGTAATACCATTTGGGCCTATGAAGGTAGGTGTATCTTAAATAATGAACAGCCTACCGAAAGATGTCTTGCTGCATGGCAAGAAGCATGGGAAAAGTTTGAATCAAAACAGGAGTTATTCTAAATGCCAGATTTTCCAAAAAATCCATACAAAGGTCAAATTTTTTATGATCCCGACTCTGATACTATCTATGAATATTTCGTTCCAAGAGAGGATGATTATTTTTGTAAGAAATTAAAGATCAAACCAAAATGGGTTGTACCAAGTTATGAAAGTGAATTGGTAAATGGTTTGTTTTCTAAAAATGGAAAGGTTAGATTTTTTTCGTATAACAAACTTATAGATGAGTTTGGTTATACCAAAGAAACAATAGCTGAACTTATGGAAGAACTTAAGCAATGAGATATATATTAGATGTCTCAGGTAGAGACTTGAAACTTTTAAGGGCATCTATTGTTAACTTTCAAAGATCATTAGAAATGTCAAATCAGGCTGAATTTGATGGCTTAATAGATGAACTTGATGATTGTTTTTTAACAATTACAAGACAAAAGAAAGAACAGCTTAAAAATAAAGTTATTAGAAAATGGGGTGGTAAAAGATGAAATGTTTTTACAAAGAACTTAGTGAAAGAAAAAAATATCTTATTACTAAAATCCATAATGAAGTGGCTGCTCTTGGAGATAGTTGGTTTAGACATGAAATAACTGATGAGCAATATTGTTTGCGAATACAACAATTAGATCAACGTATTGCAGATTTACAAGGATGACTAATCCTAATAAAAGAAAAGGAGATAAAGCAGAAAGAGAAGCAGCAGAAGTGTTGACTAAAGCTACAGGATTTGAATGTAAAAGAAATCTTGCAGCAGGAATACCAGATGATGTAGGAGATATATATGGTGTGCCAAACTGTGTGATACAGGTATGTGATTACAAAGATAAAAACCGAGCCTGTCTTGTTAAGCCTAGAGAAGTAGAAACACAAAGGCAAAATGCAGATGTAGATTTTGCTGCAAGCATGGTTAGATTTAGAGGAGGAGAGTGGAGAGTTGTGTTAACACCAGAACAATTCAACACATTGTTACAGGCTGCCTTGCATTAATCATTATATAAATGTAATATATTAAGTACAGTAAACTTTATTTACTAATGACCACAAAAGAAAAACCACTGCCAAAACCGCAGACTCTTTCTGAAGCTCTTGCTATCTTTCAATCAAAAGTTAAATCTGCTGATAGAACAGGCACAGCAAAAGAAACTAGAAAAGATAAAAAAACCAATCAGTATGTAACTACTGAACGGAAGTATTCGACTCTTGAAGATGTTATCAAAGCAATTCAACCAGCAGCCGAATTAGGTATTTCACATACCCAAACTTTTGATTACATACCTTTAGGCCCAGATCAGCTTCTTACAGTTCTTACCACTACTTTATATTTCAAGGATGAAAAACTTGAAAGTAAATTACCTCTGAAAGAACTTAAAGGTTATAATGTTATGCACGATCTTGGTATATCAATTACATATACCAGAAGATATGCTCTTGGTGCTGCCTATGGTATAGGTTCTGAAGAAGATGATGATGCTATGTCATTGAATCAACCACCTGCAACTGAACCAGGTTCTAGTAGAACACCTACTAAACCTAATCAAAAACTAGCACCTGTTTCAGAACAAGCTATAAAAAATCCTCCAATAACTACTGAGGCTAGGAATCTTATACAGGTTGAGCTTAAAAAATTAAATGAAAGTAATCCTGATAAGGCTAAAGAAATTGCAGCTTCTTTCATCAAGGAATTTAAAGTTCCTAGAGTTACAGGATTCATTACAGAAGCTAGACATGGTGAGTTTCTAAGTCACGCTATCTCAAAGGTGGAGGAAACTAATGGATAAAGTTCAAAGAATCAACATTACAGTTCTATCATCACAAGATTATGAGATGGTACAACTTCTTTCTGATTTACATGGAAGTACCCTTTCAATGATTGCTGCTAAAGCATTACATGAGTGGTTAAAACTTAATTTTGTTAAGGATATTGAAAGACACGCAAAGGTCGAACACTTACTTAATGAAACAGGCATACCAAATCATCGTCATGGATATACCGAGGAGGCATGAATCAAAACGAAATCATACAACGGGCTAGAGATGAAGTATTAGCTGAACTCAATAGACGTAAGCAAGAACGTAGAAAAGAATATAACACTAATGTTTTAAGTGTTAGAGCTAATGACGAACTTGCTGCTAAAGTTAGAGACTATTGTAAAAAAAACAAAGTCTCTACTAATCAATTTTTCAAAACTTTATTAAACAATTTCTTTAAAAACAATGGCTGAAAATCAATTTAATCCAGCACTTCCATTACCTATCAAATGGTCCATAGGTGATGATCGTTTTAACGAAGGCCAACAGGTCTTGAGTCTCACAATTCCAGTTGACTCTGTTACACATTTCATAGATCATTTACAAAACCTAGTAGATCAAAAAGCTAAAGATGGAGAAGTCTACGATTTCAACAAAAAAGAGAAAGTTAAAACTCAATGTGTACAAATCTACTCTAAAGCGATGGATGGACAGTTCGGAGTATTTGGCAACATTAATCCACAGAAACTTGAACGAGAGGTAAATGAAGAGTTACCTTTCTAAACTAAAAAGTGAATATTTAGTCAAAGATCCTAACCTAAATGTTCACTTTAAAATAATAAATGGTGTACGCTACTGGCTTACACCACCTCCTTCTGGTTATCAAAAATGAGTAAAAGTCCGAATCCTTCTATCATAAAATTACGCAAACTTAAACAAATAAGACGTAAAAATCTAGAAAAGAATTTTATAGAGATTCAAATGAAAGGCATGGACCATTATGTGTTTATAAAAGAAAATGGTAAAGCACAAGTGGTTTATGAAGAGGGTCGTTGGGTTACAGAACATATAAGAACTGCAATCCTTAAATTTAATTATGAAATAGATAAAATTGATAAATTATTAATTAAAGATTTTACTGATGAGGAGATCAAGGAATATGAAAAAACTTCTTAATAGGATTAGTAGGCTTCTCTTTTCTTATTTCTCTTACAACAGCATTTGCTTCTAGTTCAATTAATCTATTTAACATAGAAGCTAAAAATACATCTTGTTCAAGTTTATGTCTAACAAGATGAGTACAATATTTTTTTATATCATCAATTTCATTACTTGCCATAATTTCTCTACAACGCATTTCAACATCTAACTTCATTTCTAAAGGTGCTGGTTCTATGTTTATGTTGAGAAATTTAGTAATTTTCATATTAAGGAAAGAGTTGTTTTTCTAAAATCTCAACCGCTTTATCATCAAGTGTATTTGTAGTTTGTTTTGCGATTGACTTTAACAAATCTATGACCAATCTTTTAACAGCAGTTGTTGTTAAAAAGGTCATTAAGATTGGTTTTAAAATTTTATACATAAAATAAATATGTGTTACTTTCCAAACATAGCTAAAATGCTAGTATTAGACAAGATACTTAGCTTTTATGGCAGAACAAGCAAAAAAAAGTGTAATGGAAAAAATTAAAGAAAAATTTGAAGATAAAGAAGAGCAATTTGAGTATATTTCAGTCGCAGTCAGGCTTCTGGTAGTTTTTTGGAGTGGCCTTCTCGTTACGAGCAACTACTTACCTAAGATTCCAGGTCTTACAACGGGAGAAAAGCAGGATATAACTTTTCCAGCCAGCTTATTAGCAACCGCCCTCAGTTCCTTTGGTTTAGAGCAAGCAAAGAAGGGTAGCAAGAAAGACGACAAAGTTGCATCAAATGAAGGTATAGTTCAGACTATAAGGGTAATAACTCCTCTCAAGATCGAGGGAGCAGAAGTAATCGACCCAAAACCTAAAAAATGAAAAAGCTACTGCCACTTTTATTACTTGTATCTGCACCAGTTTATGCAGATATGAACCACAGTATTTCATCTAGTGTAAAGTTTGAATCGCTTTCGGCTGCTAGTACTGCTGATAAAATTGGTACGTCTTATAGCATAAGCGGAAATAATATCACAACTGTTGATTCAAACTCAGCAGCTACAGTAGGTGGTTTTGGTTCTGTTACAAATGGCGTACCAGCAGTGACTTTTCCTTCTGCTACGCAAGCGACCAGTGGCGAAGCCTTTAGTTTTTCTACTAGCTTTTTGGAAGGAGATGCTACACCAGGTAGTGCAGTTACAGTAGGTACAGTGCCAAATTTTTCCGACCTTACAAGCACAAGTGCTGGAAGCGTGGGCACAGCAGCAGTAGCAATAGACAACCACACAATTACCCTGACACCAGGAACAGGAACTGGTATCGTGATTACAGGTCAATTTGTAGTTGACCTTACTATCGAATGAGGAGGCTTCTTCTTCTTGGCTTTGTTATATCTACTCCTTGTTACGCTGTGCCAGTTATACCTAATTTTACGACAGGTAGTTCCACCAGCCGAACTGAAACTACCACAAATATTACAGAGGTTATACGAACAACAGAGTATAATTCTGGGTTCCTCTATTCAGTTACAGGATCAGGGATTCAGCATGACGGATCTTCTATTACTCCAGCAGCTACCTCAGTTAGTGAAACTATAAACGGAACTACTCATACATGGCAGGGATTAAATTTAGATCAAAGGCCAAATTGGACTCAATCAAATTCTGGAGATGCTTTTCAATTTACAGAAGTTTATCAAGCACCTGGAATGGAATCCATAACCGACATAACTCGCACAATCCAAAGCACAAGCGTAACAGATACCACAACTATCTTCTCGCAATAAGTCTGTTAGGTAATCCTGTACTAGCTAACACTTCAAATACTGCTGCTCCTTCCGCATCTGCTAGTGGTTCAGTCTCTAATTTTGCAACGCAAGTTTTAGGTGGGCCAATGGTAGAAAATATGTATGGAAATAATATTAAATGTTCTGGACCACAAATGACCGTTAGCCCGTTTGTCACTACCAGTTTTAATCAAAAACGACCACAGGATTATATTTATCATACGCCCGTGTACGATACAACAGACGCAAATGATGATGGTGTGCCAGATAACCCAGGCAATATACTCTTTTACCAAGAAAACTATAGCGGTAACAAAGATTCTTTAGGGCTTAACTTTGGATTCGCACTTACATTCAACATTCCATTAGATAATAGATTTCAAGACTCTTGCCTAGATGCAGCTAATACACAAATAAATCTACAAAAACAAGAATTAAATGCAAAGAGGCTCAACTATGAAATTGCAAGATTGAAAAATTGTGGAGAACTTATGTTAGCTGGAATTTATTTCGATCCAAACAGTGAGTTTGCAAAATTATGTGAAGGAGTTATGATAGCTCCAAAACCTAATCAAGTTATACCGCACACTCACGAATTTAAAGTAGGTCAGTAGATAAGCCACGGGTATTAAACTTATCTACGGATTATTATTTTACAATAAAACAAAAAAAAATAGGTAAGACCTTTCCAAACATCTTACCTATTTCCGTGTGCAATGGGATTCTTACAGGAATCACATTTAGTATAGCAGCAATTTAAAAAATAGAACTTGCATCAGCTACTGCTGGTTCTTCAATACCTGCTGCTTGTTGGGCAGCCATGTATTTTTCATACTGTTCATACTCTGCTGCTTCAAAATATTTTTCTCTGAGAGCTTCTTCAGCATCAGCAAAGTAAGCTTGCAAAGCTTTTCTTACAAGAGAAGAGATAGAAGTACCTGGACCAGCATGATATTTTAATAATTTATGCTGATGTTTTGTTATCTGAACTGTTAATCGTGATAGATTTTCATTCATCGTTTAAAAGTAGTTAAGAACATTGTAGTATCAATTTGATGTCATAGTCATTATTTTATTGGTTGATGGCAACTCAATGAAATCTCTAAAAGGATCTTCTTTGGGAACTTTAAGGTACTGAGTATCAAGACCAATCATAAAATTATGGGCTGCTCTAACAGTAAGAGCAAAGGCTTCAGCACTATTCCAAAATGATCTTTTAAGACTACTATCACAAGATTTAGTAAAAATAATTTGTGCTGCTCTATCATGTGGCTTAATATCTCTATCAATACCATCAATAGGACTTGCCATACCAGTAGTAACAATATTTAACCAATGCAATGCTCTTTCTTTAGGATTCATTGTATGGTTATATTTTTTGTTTCTTGAGTGTTGGCTGTTATAAGTCATCTCAGCATAAATTTTTAGTCCTGCTCCAAGAAAAAATGATCTAACTCTAGTTGTGTTAGTAGGACAGACTTTACCCATAAGATAAAGAAACTGATTATGTTTCAAATAAGTTTCTGCAACTATGGCATCATGGCATGGTCTGGAATATTGTTCAGTACCAGTTGTGCTATTTATAGCAGCCATAGCGTGTCTAATAGTTGCACAATCTCTTCTACTAATTCTGACACCGCTAACAGTAATACGATCAGACATACATCTAGACTTGCCAACATCCATTATTTGTTTGGATTTGCTAGGCATATTTTTAACAACAAGAAATGGTTGAGTCATTCCTGTTTGCACAACAGCCATTAATCTATGCTGACCATTAACCAGAGTGCCATCTGTATCAAAACAAATGGCAGAATCAGACAAAATGAAACGACTATTTCTCATCTCTCTTTTTAACTCTTCAAGATTATTTGTACTAATCTTGCGGTTATTTTCAAAGTTTTTTGTTAAATAAAACTGTGCTTTCTCTGGTGTAATAAATTCTAAAGAATATTCTAAGCCCTCATAAATAGTTGAGAGGGCATCTTGGACTTGTGAGGTCATGCTTCTTCATTACAATGGTTGACAAGAGCATCTTTAAGCTGTCTATTAAATTCAGCGTTTTGCTCTGGAGTTGCCATCTTTGGCTTTTTTTGTGAATCTTCGTAATCACGAACCATCTCAAAATCTTTTTCAATCTGTTTAATTCTTGCAAAAATAATATTGCCAAGTTTTTTAAGCATTGTGTCATGCTCAATACCTAAAGTATTGATAGAAAGCTCAAAAGAATTTAAGAATTGATGACCTCTAATTGTGTATTCATCAACGCTATTTCGATTTGATTTAAAAAATAAATGAACTTTATCGTTCAAAATATCATTGTCAAAATAAAATTCATCATTATCTTCAAGATGATGACTTGTTTTGTTTTGCATGGAAAGTTTCATAAAACTCCGTAAATGTTATTGCCTTTATAGTTTATCATTAAAGTGTCATCACTTTGTGTATGTTCTCGAATCGTAACAATGTTACTTTTTGTTATCTTTCTTCTTTGTTAGCTTTTTGATAAGATTTTTTACTAAAGGTTTTATTGCATTAAGTAGTAATGGAGTAGAGGCAGCGACACTAGCAATAACAGCAGTGCTAATAAGCTGTGGAGGATTCGGTATGTATTGCTCGATGAATTTAACGTCTTCATAGAGAGTCATACATTTACTACCATCTTCGCTTCTTTCGTGCCCTATAACACGTTCCAGTTTAAACTCTGAAGCATATTGGCCTACTCTTTGGTCATTAGGCCCAGGGCATTCAACAAACAGTGGCTCATCTTCTTTTTTCTTTGGTTCGTATTTCGGAGGTTCTACTGTAGGCTGGACAAATTCTTGTTCCTGATTTTGAGGGGTTTCTGATTGCGTATATACAAATTCGTTAGGGTTGTACTGTAAAGGTTCAAAACTAGGAATACTGAAGTTACCACATTCTGTATATGTTCCATATTCATCTTTTGAACTATCAATAAGACTTGTTAGATTATTTCTATGTACTCTTACACAACCAGGAATATCAACAATAGGTTTGTTTATTTGATTTACTACTGGATTATTAAAATTCCATATTGGTATTTCATGTATTTTTACTTCATTTATTTTAAATTTTGGTATCTCTGTCATTTACATCTCCAATAGAAATAGACCAGCCATCTTCCCCAAATTTACCAGTTTCTACAATCTTTGGTTTTTTTATTTTTTTATCTAATTCTTCGTGATATTTTTTTATGTCATTATCAAGTTCTAAATTAAATCTCTTTATTCTTAACCAATTTATTATTTTGTCTATATAGTATTTTATTAGCTTTTTTACAAACCCAAATATCATTGTTTTGCTAAATAAACTTCTACATAAGAATTACATTTAGGACAGGATAAATTACTAACCATTGAATATTCTTCTGCAAGAACAGGTTGGAAATCTTCATCAATACTATGATCTCCACCCCAGATTAATTCAGTTTTGCAGTGCCAACAATTCACTTTTTAATAAAAGGTATAGATGGTCCTGTTGCTTCGGGTATTACATTATCTAATACTTTAGGCAAAGCACCTTGTACGTTACCAAGAATTTTATTCATCATTTTCGCTTGGAATTGTTCTGAAGTTACATACTTGTAACCTATTACTCCTGTGGCAGTCATGGAAGCTACCATTAAAAATGAAATGATACTCAACGCATTTGCAATTTTTTGAAACATGATTAAAGAAGCCCTCCTAAAAGCTTGTATGCCAATTACTTTGATGACTTTGGCTTTGATTCTTGGATTAGCTCCACTGTACCTGTTGGCTGGGATTCTTGTTCGATCTTCCTCAACAACATCTCCTTTGCCTGTACCCCACCCTCAATCATCAAAATAGTTTTTGTTTCTTCTTCTAAAACTTTTTGTGCCTGATTTCTAGTTTCAACGTGTTTTGCTAATTCTTCTTTCCATTGAACTAGCTGTTTTTCAATAATACCTTTCATAAATCAAACGATAGTAAGAGTTTCTCCTGCTCCTACAGTAACAGTAACACCGCTATCTATAGTAATAGGACCAGCAGACATAGCATTTTTGCCATTAGTAATAGTATAGTCAGTCGTTACATTCTGACCATTTTCATAAAATATCTCATCAGATCCACCACCTGTAGCTCCAGCTGATATTCCTGTTAAGTTTGACCCATCTCCATATAATGTGTCAGCGTAAACATTTCTCCATCTAGTGCCTGTTAGACCTAAATCATAAGTACTATCTACGTTTGGAATAAAATGTCCGTCAGAATCAATGAGGGCACGTGGTGTTCCATTTGTATAAAAATCTAAAGCATTAGTTGAATGACTATATCGAACAGCACCTCTATATTCAGCAGCACCAGAAGTGCCATCAGAAAAATATATAGTTCCATTATTTGAAGTTCCAGAACGAATTGTAATACCACTATTGCCTGTATCAGCGACTGTTAAATTATCAGCAGAAACATGACCTTCAGTAGTAGTTCCTAAAAGAAACCTTCCAGTTGTAGTTATATTTTGCGAACCAAAATCAGGAGAAATCTTTGACCCTGCTATAGCTGCACTTGCATCTATTTGTGCATCAGCAAGTCCACCAACAACAAAATCTAAAGTTCCGTCTGCATCTTGATAAGTTACTGTAATACCTGTTTCCGTATTTCCAGTTACCATGCCACCTACAAAATCTTCAACCTGTTCTTCAGTAAGAGTTGCAGTTATATATCCAGCACCATTGGTAATCGCATTATTATTTAAAGAAATATTTGCCGTACCATCAAACGATACCCCTGCAATAGTTCTTGCGGTTTCTAAAGCTGTAGCTGTAGCAGCGTTTCCTGTGCAAGATCCTGATGATCCAGAGGCATTACCCGTTACGTTTCCTGTTAATGCACCAGCAAATCCTGTAGCTGTTAAAACTCCTGATGAAGAATTAAAGGTTAAATTAGTTCCTGATTTTGGTGCGAGATTACCTGTCGCAGCAGTCGCAAATAAGACATTACAAGAAGTGTCAGACGATTCATCTGCAACTGTTACTGTGGTTGCTATCGCTGCTGTTCCCGTTGTGTCTTGGTTTAATGTTGCAACTCTAGCTGCTGCAAGCGTTCCTGACCCGATATTAGAAGCATTTGTAGTATCTGTGGTAGCTGAAGCTGCAAGACCAAGCATTGTTCTTACTGCACTTGGAGCTATTTCTTCGATAATTCCTGCACCACTGCTATCCCTACCTAAAAGTCTGTCTGTTGCTGATACATTTTGAATTTTTGCGTAGGTAACAGCGTCATTATCAATAGTAAATACAGATCCAGAACTTGATACTGTAATATCTCCTTTATCTCCATCATCTATACCTCCTGATATTTCAGCTATAGAGTTATCATCTTTCTTTGTAAATAATTTACCTGTATCCGTTCTTACCGCTACTTCTCCAACAACTAGGTCACTAGCACCTGGATCGCTACCACTACCTCTTTTTAACTTAATTGTGTTTGACATTGGATCGCTCTCCTAATAATTAGATTCTAGTACGAGCCTCCGTCTATGTCGAAACTAGATGCTGATTCATCTTCGAGGAATGTAACCAGATCAGATAATGCCACCTGTTTCATTGTTCCAGCATCGTTACAAATAAACCTATCTGCTGCTGCTAATGTCGTTGATGTTGCAGATGTATCGCCATCAATTAAGTTTATTTCAGCAGTTGTAGCTGTAACTCCGTCAAGAATATTTAATTCAGCAGTCGTTACTGTTGCTCCATCTATTATTGCCACTTCAGTTGAAGTTAATAAAGCCAATGCTGCTGCTGCTCCAGATTGACAACTAGATAAGGCAGTTAAATCTGCATCAAGAGCTTGCTTTGCATCTAATTGAGTTTGGATTGCAGAAGTAACACCATCAACATAATTTAATTCAGTTGTTGTTAAAGTCGCTCCGTCAAGAATACCAATTTCGGTTGAAGTAAGAGCAGCTAAAGCAGCAGATCCACCAGATTGACAAGAAGATAAATTAGTTAAGTCTGCTGCTGATGCTTGTGCTCCTAAAGATGCTCTTGCTGTGGCTCCAGATTCAAGAACAAAGTTTGATCCGTCACCAACAATAAAGTTGCTATCTGTTGGTGTTAAACCAGCTATATCACTAAGTTGTGCGTCAAATGCTTGCACATCTGATCCAATAGCAACACCTAAAGCTGTTCTAGCTGCACTTGCACTCGTAGCACCCGTTCCACCATCGCCAATCGCAAGTGTTCCTGTTATAGAACTAGCAGCAAGATCAACAGCAATTTCAGCAGATTCAATAACAAGTCCACCATTTGACTTTAAATCAGCAGATAATGTATTACCAGATTTTGCTAATCCATCTCCTGCCGTGACTGATCCTGCTCCAGAAAACTGTGCAAATACTAAATTATTTGTTCCTACAACAGCACTTCCAGAGTTTGAAGTACAAGTAAAACCATTATCAGCATTGACAGTTCCCTGTTCAACAAAAGTAAACATACCAGCAGCATTAGCACCAGTAGCTAAATCTGTTGTCCTTTCCCAAGTGCTTGCTTTACAAAGATATAATCCATTTTGACTTGCGGTACTTTGATCTTTAACTAATACTCTTTCGTCAGCAGAAACCGCAACACCATCAATAGTTTGCGTTCCAGAAAGCGTGATATTTGCTGTAGTTGCAACTTTTACTGAATCTTTTACATCAAGTCCTTGAGAAGTGGAATCAACATACCCTTTTGTAGCTGCATCAGTTGAAGCTGTTGGAGTTGCTAATGCTGTAATTTTTTGACTGTTTAAAGATACAGCAGCAGCAGGAGCAGCCATTTCTGCAAGAGTATTGGTGCGTACTCCAGTATCAAAATCAGATATTTTTGTATGTGCTATTGAAGGAATATCATCACTTACTAATGCTCTAAACGTAGGTGCAGCAGCACTTCCAGTTGTAGGACCAGCTAATACAATATTTGCATTTCTAGTTGTTGCTTTATCAAAAAATGCTCCCTTACCACCGATAGCAATAATACTCGTAGCGGAACCTCCAGAACCCCCCGTGCCCGTACCATAGATTAAGACTTCATCGCCTTCTCTAAATGCAACTTCAGCGTTTTCTAATGACCCTGGATTTGATGATCCTGTTGATCTTTTAATTCTAATTGTGTTTGCCACTAGAAGTTACCTCCGTCAACGAGTGTGAGTACAGTGTGAGTTGCTGTTGCTTCAAATCTACTTGTTGAAGAATTGAATACAGGAATTGAACCATTGACTTTGTTATCGCCATTAAATTCAAAACCAGAAGCAGCAGGACCTTGTGGACCTTGCGTTGTGATTTCAACTGTAGTTACATCAGAAACCTGACTTACAGTTATGGAATTAGGACTGCTCATGCTGTGTAACCCTCACTTATAAATAGTTTACCCTCTAAATAATAGTTTTTGCTACCCGAAGGTTCTGTTAACAATACGTCATAAAATAAAATATTTGGAGTAAAAGTAGCTGTATCAGTATCAGCCAAATTCATATCAATAATTCCATTAGCTCTATCTGTATATGTTATAGCCCAATCTGCATACTTTGTGGAACGTGATTCATCATAAACTTGTGCAGCCACAGTATATCCAGTTAAATTTATTGCCGATCCAGTAGAATCTTTAAATGTCAATTTTATAGGAAAGTCTGCCCTCCTATCTACAGTAAAGTTTTTCTTTCCTGGAATTATTGCCATTTATACAGTTACTTCCATTGCAGTTATAGAGGACATAGATCTTGGTCTATATTGAGCATCATCATCACTTCTTACTCTATTTAAATAAGTTACATGAGTACCACCAGCAAAATATTTCAGCTGAACTGAATATGTCTGTTGACTTGTACTAGCTGGAGAATCTAAATAAAACAAAGGTATAGCTGCAACTTGTCCACCACTGTTCACATTAAAAGTCGTAGAACTTGCTGTACCTCTACTTCCATCAGCATCACCTGAAGCAGCAGTAATAACACTTCCTCCTCTTAGTAAAACAATTCCGCTAGTTTCTCCATCATGGTTACCTGAGACACAAGCACAGCAATGAATTAAAATTTTATTTGATGAACTTGATGGTGTAATATTTACATCTAAACCAACTGAACCGCTTAAGGTATTTGAGTTAACACTTACACTTGCAACATCTGTTTTAACTGTCTGTACAACCTGTATTATTCCACCATTAGCACCACTTGGCAGACCTCCGACAGGAACGATTGAATTGACTTTAAGTTGGCTCATAATTAACTTTTAGGATATTTGTCCTTAGTAGTTTTAATTGTAGCTTTCCAAGCATCTATACCATTATGGTAAATGTCATCTAGCTGATCTACAAGACTTGGATATTCTGCTCTTCTTTGAGATTTGTAACTATCGTTTTCTAAATCCCAAGCAGCTTGTAGTGCAGCAAGTCCATCTGTACATTCTTTTTCGGTAGGTTTTGACCCACCATCATGCACTATAAGATTTGCATAAATTTTATTTTTTGAATCAGACCAGCCGAACCAAAATCCTGTTCTAACAGTAACGAGGTAATCTTCTATGTGATCTGCTCTTCCTTTAATGTCCATTATGTATCTCCTAAACGAATAAAAGTAGCATAAGTTTCGTTTTTAGCTGTGTTACCATTAAGATTTTGATTATTAGCAGCAGCGTAAACTTTAAATCTAACTTTACAGTTTGAAGTATCAGTAATATCTAAAAATGATTGTGCTATAGCAGTCATCTGACCATTACTGTTCATCATAACAGCACTTTGAGCAACAGTATTATAATCAGAATTATTTACAGTTGCATCTATATAAATGTGGTTTGCATTAGAGCTACTTGTTCCAGTAAATCTTACAATCCATTGTACAAGATATATTCCAGTAGCTGGAAATGTGAAAATACCACTGGATTCACTCATTCCTGATCCAATTTTATCAAAAACATCATTAGATTCATCAGGTCTTTCCCAATTAGAATCAACCACAGTTACTGTGTCATAAGTAAGACTTCCTACAGTATTAAATCTAAATATATCAGCTTGCTCAATACCAAACGGCTGAACATTGCCAGAGGTATCTTGAATTTCATTGACTTTTAGTGTACTCATGGCTTGGGATTAGCGTCTTTTACAGCTTTGATATGAGTAGCCCATGTGCCAGATGTTGTGACAGTTCCAGCAACTATATCCTTGTATAACATATCCAACTGATCTCCTATGGAGGCATAAGTGGTCGAACCATCAGTTGTCCTATCCGTTTGATATTTGATCGCAGCAGCTTCATTGTTCAAAGTAACTCTTGCCGCATCAATATCAGATTGCGTTAAAGAAATTGCGTTACCGCTTGCATCAAAAGCTCCTGCACTGTCATCAATAGTTACAGCGTTTGGGTAGGCTTTTCTTATTGCTTCGTGATCTAATCCCATAGTTAGTTTTTAATTAGATTATACACGGAAGTAATCATGCTGACACCTCCATTAAAGTTAAAGAACTAGCAAGTCTTGGAGAGTTACCATCATTACCATCATCACCATCTCTATTTACATAAATAACATCACTACCATTAATGTTCCATTTAATAGAATATGTTATTTCACTCGTTGTACTTGGTGAATCTAAAAAACAAGCTTGTATCGGCTGTATTTGGTGATCGCCATTAGTACCGAACAAATCTTCACTTGCGTAACACGCTCTTCTTCTACTACCGTCTGAATCCCCTATGTATATTTCAGTTGATGAACCCCCTATAGTTCTATTTAAAACAAGACCTATATCAGAACCATTACTTGAAGCACCTATTTTTATGTCCATCATTATTAATACTTTGCTACTAGAAGATGTAGGAGTAATTGTCGGTGTTAACCCACTTATATCTGCTTGAGTTGATGAGGTTGTAGAAGTTGTATCTGTTTTTACAGCTTGTTTTATTTGAATAATTCCACCACCACCGCCTGTTGGTACTCCCGAAACTGGTATTATGCTGTTGACTTTTAATGTGCTCATAATTTAAACGACTGTCCAGGTTTCACCAGCACCAACTGTAACTGTTACCCCTGATTGTATAGTAATCGGACCAAAGCTGCCAGCGTTTTGTCCATTAGTAATAGTATAACTCTGTGTAACTGTTTGGTCATTTTCCCAAAAAATATTGTCACTTCCAGCACCTTGAGCACCTGCTCCAGCAGCAGCCCAACTTAACGTACCAGAAGCATCAGATACAAGAGCATAACCAGAAACAGTAGCGTCAGCAGAAGGCAATGTCCAGGTAAGGCTAGAAGAAACTGTAGCTGGTGCTTGAAATCCTACATAATGACTACTATCAGAATCAGCGAACCTAAGATCATTCTGTGCTTGGAGCGTCAATCCATTAGCATCAAATATCATCTGTTCTGTGCCACTCGAAGAAAATCCCATTACGTTTGCAGATTTTCTAAATAATCCTAAATCTGTATCTGTATCGAAACTTAATGCAGGAGTAGAAGCACTACTAGAATCATCTATAAGCAAAACACCTGTCATAGTACCGCCAGCTTTAGATAATAAACCCAAGTTAGCCGAATCTATATTTCCTATTTCAGTAAAACCACCATTACTTGAGTTTCTTATTTTTAAAATATTTGTAGTGGTATTTAAAAAAGGCATACCAGCTACACATTGACTTGAAGCTAAGTCAGATGATTTTGAATTACTTGATTGGATCGCAGCAAAAACAGCATTTAGATCAGTTCTTACGTTGGCTCCCGAAGCATTTTCGATTGTATAGTTTGTAACGTCAGACATAGTTAGTAACTATTTTTCTCCATGTTAACCTCCTTTACCGAAACCAACAGCACTGTAGGTAAAGTTCCTATCAATACTAGCATTACTTGAGTTTTTAAAATGAACTGTAAACCCAGTTCCAGATATACTGCTAAGTTCAAAATAATCTCCTGATGCCATATTCTGTGGAGAAATATTAACAGATGGTAAGAAACTATTTAAGTTTCCTAATCCAGACGTTCCAACAAAGAATGGTGCTGTAAATGTAACTGCTTTTGCTCCTGCTCCAGATGCAATAACAGATGATTGCTCAGTTCTTGATGGCATTGTTGCTGTATATCCTGCTTGCTGAAGATTCATATTCTGTGCCGTATCTACTGTATCTAATGTAATTCTAAATTGAAACCCTCTACCTTTAAATGTTCCATTAGCGAAATCATTGAAAGATGTATATGTAGGAGAACTAGAAGGATTATCAGTAGTAGTTCGTACTGCTATTTTTGCGTTAGCATCATTAGCAATCGAACCATCGAAATCTGTCCAAGTATCTATATTATCTGTTCTATTATCAAATTGATCTCCTGTATAGAATCCAACTCCTTGAAAATGTCTTTTTAAGACAAGTGAGAATGTAGCACCAAGATCAAGAGTATCTACAAAGTCATAAGTACCAGTAGCATTTGCTGTTGGATCTATGAGTTTTAATCCACCAAGAGATGAGTCATACACAACATTTGACTTTGTTCCGTTATATGGTGTTCCATCTGTATCTTCTCTATCAGTTTTGACAGTAATAGAATCTAAAATATCAACAATAGATAAAGCTACACTCGCTGCATTTGCACTAAATCTACCGCCATCATCTTGAAATTTAAGAAGATAAGTACCAGCTAAAGCAGGAGCTATAACTTCTGTTGTACTACCAGCTACAGCTTCGATTACATCTTGTGCAGATTGGAATGTAGCAGATCCTCCAGTTTGATTTGTATGCCGTACATAAACCCGACCTCCGTGCAAAACATCTATAGCAGTTGCTTGTGTAAATCTTAGTCTTACAAACTGTTCGTTTATAGGTTCAATGGTCAAACCAGAAACATCTTCTGGTACTGCTGTTTTACCTTGAGCTACGAATGTTGTTTCAGTTGCATTAGTAGATATTTTTCCTAAAGCATTATATGAAAATACTTGAAATGAATAAGTTCCTTTTACAGTATCTAAAAGTTCAAAATCACTACTAAATATAACCTGAGAAACATAGTTGCCGTTTTCTAGTTTGTAATTAACAAGGTATTGAGTAATTGAGTAGAACCAACTACAGGTTGCCAATCAACAATAAGTTTACTTCTAGCAATACTGTTTATAACAACTGTCTGCTCTGTAACTGTTAAGTTACTTGGAGGAGATGCAGGAGCATTTAATACTGATATTGTTCTTGTAGGCAAAGCAGTTCCATTTTCAATAAACGCATATTTCCCCTCAACATAAGATAAAGCTGTAATTACATAGTTAATATCATCTTGTTCTTCAACTTGAATAACTCTAAATAACTGAGTCTGTAGTGTAGTACTAGATATTAGATAAGGTGCATTTACATTTGGTGCAGAAGAAAAAGCAGAACTTACTGTTAAAACTGCTCCTGTAATATCAGATATAGTCTTAGATTCAACTGATCCATCAGATAAAATTACACTTATTGTTGGATTGTCATTTAATGCTGGTAAACCTGTTTGTTCCAAAGCATCAATAGTAATTGTTGTAGTTGTTGCTGCCACTACACGACCACCTCTTCTAGCTCCTGCTCTTACTGGATCATTTATTTCGATAACAGAACCAGGTCTTACAACAATTCCTGCATCTATTGAAGTTGAAAAAGTGCAGGTTTCACTTTCATTCTGTTCAGCAAAGAGTATTGCACGGCCTAATCTTGCAGCTTGATTACGAGAAGTACAGGCAAATGCTTTTACCTGTTTTACTATTGTTCCAAATTTAGAAATTGCTGTTGCATCTTCTACTACTTCAAAGTCAACTTCTTTTGAATCCATATTAAAGTAACTAACAGAAATAACAGAATGACGTTGTTTTAAGCTGCTACCCTGATATGTGAATCCTTCTTCTCCAACATTAGCTAAATTAAATAAATAGCTTGCAGTGGTCGGTTTATCTTGAGATATGGTTACAGAACCAGCAGACCATATTGGCATACATCTCATAACACCAGCCAAATCATTTATTGCTGCAAATGCTTCTTTAGGGCTTTGAATATTTACATTACAACTAAACCTAGCTTCTTTTGCACCTGATCCTGTTCCATCATCTACCTCTTCATTTGCATATTTACTAGCAGCTACAAAACTAAATAAATCTAAATTGCTATCAGTAACATGATTTCCTAGACCATACCTAGTGTTTGTGAGCAAATCGAGCAAGCACATCGCAGGGCAGTTTGTATAAACAGCAGCACCCATAACACCATTGAATATATAACCACTTGGATAAACTATCCTGCCCGTAGCATTGTCCACAGTAGGAGTACCAGAACTAGATGCTCCTGCTCCAGGTATTCTTACTTTTACTCCTCTAATACGATATTTTCTTGTAGGTATTCGATTGAACTGTTTACTATCTAAACGAAGAGCGACATAAGCACTGTTAGCGTAAGTTGAACTGTTATCTATAACTTCTTGAAGGCTGGTAAACTGAAAAGCATTTATTCTATTTGATTCTGTGCTATCAGCCGTAACTCGAACTACTCTTACATCAACAGGAAAAGCACCCGTAACATTTATTCTATGATCTCTAGCATAAGCATCTGCTGTCCTACCACTAACAGAAGTACTTATAACATCGGTATATCCACCAGAATTATATTGAACCTGTATTTTATACTCAACAGTATCTCCTCTAATATCTCCATCATCTTCAGCTACTTGTATCTGAGGCCAAGTTAAAGTAACGATAATTGCATCTACATCTGTATTTGTAACTTGTCTGGTAACAGAAGCAGAAGTAGTTACAGTAACTCCAACAGCAGTAGGTGATCTGCTTTCAGCAGGAATACCACTCATCGCAGTTTGACTTGACGTTCCAAACTTAGATTTAAAAGTTACATCTTGAAAATTAAAATCAGTATCAGCAGGACTCGCACTTGTAGCTGTTGAGTTTAATATTGGAGTGTCATCAAGAAAAACATCTTTTAAACTTGCATTGTCGTATGCAGTTGTTCCTTTTGTAAGACCTTCCTTTGATGCACTAGCAAATCCCTCAATTTCTCCTTCAGATATTAAATCTTGAACAGTAGCAAAACTTCTACTGTGTAAAGTATCGGGAGCACGATACGGGGGAGGTGGAGGATTATTTCGACCACCGCCACCACCAGCACCTTTAATAACTTTAGTTTCGTCTGTCATCCTTCTACCTGATTAGTGTCAACTGCTGCACTTATTACAACACTTCCTGTAATTATTTCACCATAAACTATTGGAACAGGAGTACCTGCTCTTGATGTGTTTTGCACTCCACTAAAACTAAAAGATAATTGTGGATCTTCTTCTGAACTAAATTTTTGAGGTTCTGGTAATGGAAATAATAAATCAGAAACACCAGACAATACTAAAGAAGCACCGACATAGACTAAACCTTTAGCTAATGCACCTGCTTTTGCAAATCCAAATCCTGTAGCTAAACCACCTCCAGCAGCTTTACTTAAAGCTAAACCTTGTGGAACGAAAAATGCAGCACCTATTAATGCAGCACCTAATAATATTTTTCCAAAACCTCTACCAGCACCACTAATTGCTGGAATAAAATGTATATCTTCCTGCCCTACAGGATAGCCTAATTCGCTTTCATCAATATCATAATTACCAACTTTTACCTGATAATATTTAGGACTCATAAAACGTTCTACTTCTGGAAAATTATGTATTAAAAAACTTACTGCCTGAGAAACACTATTAACTTTTATCTCGAACTCTTTATGTCCAATAAATTCTGCTAATTGTCCATATAATTTTAACTTACGAAGCATAGCGATACCTCTTTCCTGTACATTTTAACAACCATTCAGAGTAAGGCTCTCTACAAGATAGTCTATCGGTTAAATGATGAATAACATCACCTTCAAAAAATAATGC
>VTLG01007952.1_pt1 | contig 21090 bp, 29 predicted proteins | sample 4694571 | NCBI WGS metagenome assembly VTLG01 (sample SAMN12604809, study PRJNA352737) | marine metagenome | biome: ENVO:00000447; feature: ENVO:00000209|ENVO:00000569|ENVO:01000036; material: ENVO:00002151; isolation source: viral sequences binned using virsorter ... | reverse complement strand
TGTGACATGATAGTATCCATCTGGTCTGGAGACACATCAGAAAGCATCTGTACAAGGTCATTTGAAGACACAACCATGTCTTCTGGAGTTAAAGGCTTTCCAGACATCTTAGTTGCCATAGCTTGGAAAGCTCTCTCGACAGATTTAATGAGGTTTCCTTCTTGGTCTTGCCTCTGTTGCTCAACAGTAGCCTGAAGTTGCTCTCTTCGTTCTGGCCCGTCAGTATCAACGCATTCATTAACTCTAAATTCCCACATGTTAAACATCTCAGGATCTTCTGCGTCTAGCTCCATGCTCTCTTCAGCTTTTTGTCTGGTGACATACGTGTTTCTGCCGTCTCCTGCGACAGCAAGTGCTCGTTCACCAATACAGGTGCCATGAAAAGTAAAGATAAGGCCATCGTCAATTTTTAGCCCTTCTTCTTTTCCACCATCACCACTGTCTACGCGAATACGAGGTTGAATATCGAGCCTTCTCAATACTTCTGGCATTCCAGTAAACTGTTCAACCCATGGATAGTCTGGCTCGTGAAAGGTATCTGACTTATCTGGATTAAGAGACTCAGTCTTTCTATAGACCACAAACTTCTTAATAGTCTGAGGAAGATCCAGAATACGAAACATACCGCGTTTCTTTTTATCTTCTCTATAGGTCAAAGACTTAGTATGGATGCCTATATATCCTTCAGGCTTCTTTGGCGCTCCTCTTCCTCGTTTATTCATTTTAAATCCTCCGGTTAGGGTATGGTATATCCGCTGATATTGACCTGACAGTCGGCAGAGGAGGCGGATATTACTCCTGCCGCAGCAGAGTTAGTAGCACACAGAAGATTAATGCCTGGAAAGGCAAAGCTAAACCCTTCTACAGAGACATCAACCTTTGACTCAAAGATTACTGTGCCTCCATCCGTCACACGTATAAGAGCATCGGCGTCTGCATGTCCATATATACCTGTCACCACATGGTTTTTATTTGCTACTGCCGCCTGTGTAGCCGTAGCTCCAGAATCTGTTCCTGCTGCTGTTGCGCTAAAAAGATTTTCTGTTCCGTAAGGCATAGTTCGACTCCTCTTTAATTCACGCCACACACAGACAGCAATTCTCTAAGCCTATGCGCATAGGTATGTTCCGATCGAACCAACATATTTCCAGCTTTAGCAATAGCCTCTCTCTCTTCTGGATGCTCAAGATAGTAATGGATCTTTTTAATTGCATCGTCGGCTCCACCATAACCAATAAAATGAACACCCTCTTTAAAGCCAAGCTCCGACCATCCTTCTACGTCAACATTGGTTAATAACGCTGTTCCTGTAGACATCACTTCAAAGAATCTCATATTAAGATCGTTTAAGATCGAGACGTTAAAGCCAAGACGTCCTTTGATATACCTTGTAGCCATATATTCATGGAAAATATCTGTCGCTATCCAGGAGTTAGGAAAAACCTCAAAAATGTCACCTAAAAAGTCCAGTCGGTTTTTTGAGAGTGGATGTCCTTCTACTCCTTTATTTATATAACCGACAAAAACCACATCCCATTCCTTTTCTAGACCACAATCCATAAACATATTATGCAAGACGTCTCTTGCTTCTTCTCTTTCCTCCTCAGTCTTTCTTGGATCTCGAATAATAGAAACTGCGTCTTGCCGCTTATTCATCTGTTCAGAAAAGATTGGATGAGCAGGAGGATGGCAAGCCAGAGGCAACCAATGAGCATTGACTCCTAAATTCCTAAGTTTTTCTGCTCCATCGCGCTGTGCTGTGAAGACGGTGTCGAACTGCTTTGCCCACTTATATCTCACTTCCCATCCAAGATGAGTATCTATAAGCCAGCAGGCATTAGGTTTTGGGCAGTCCATCTCTATATCATCTCTTCCGTCATCCACAAAGAGCCATAAGTCAGCTTCTTCGTCATGCGGAAAGGGAAGGCCTCTCTGGTACCATTTAATAGTATCTCTTTTAGTAGCCACTTCAGTCTTAAGTGCCCTACGAGCATAGCAGAAGGTGCCGTTATCTCGTATCGTTGCATTCGCACACAATATTATCTTCATTAAAATCTCCGGTTCTATTTAGCCTCTGCTACTTTACCTTTACTGAAATTTCTGCGGCTGTGCAATCACTCCAAAAGCTACGCTCTTGTCAAAAGGTTCACAGAATGATATATCCCATCCTTGCGATTCCATCAAAGACTTAAAAGTATCTGGCGTATAAGCATGCATATGTGAAGCATCTATCATAATTGTATTAAAGGTGTCATGATTAGGAAGGCTTGCATACAGTCTTGCTTCAGGCTTGAGAACTCTTCTCCACTCGGCAAGAGCTGAGACCGGATCAATAAGATGCTCGAATATATGAGCGGCAAAGAGGAAATCAAGACTTTTAGCTTTGACAGGTATATTCGTTGCATCTCCTGTAATATTAACGACAGCCTTATTTATTTTTCGTCCTCCATGCCCAGTCTCTCCCTGCTTTGCTATATCAAGGCCTGGCACTCCAGGTATATCCATATGCCCACAGCCAAGATTTAAGCCATTTTGTCCATTATGCTGGTCAGCATGTTTTTTATACCATACCGACTCACTGAAGAGCTCTTCTGTAGGAGGTCCATATTTCTGATGAGAAGCAAGAAAAGTACTATACCACTTTTTTATGCCGTGCTTCTTTATAAGAGCATTGTTAGTACGTTCTTGACTAAGAGGAGAATCCCATCGACGATGCACTCTTTTCCCTGTCTGTTGTCCTATATGAAAGAGGAAACATGATTTGTCAATGATAAGCCTATATCCAGCATCTCTTATTCGTATGCTCCAGTCCAGGTCATCGCCGCCTGGCAATGTCTCGTCTAGACCTCCTATCTTCTTTAACAAATCAGTTCTCATCACCACACAAAACCCTATAAGGAGGCTTGTCTCAGAAACAAGGTTTACGTTGTGTTGCCACAAGTTCTGTGCGCCCATCACAAAGTTAGAACAAGGACCAACAGCTCCTATGGATGGATCTTTACTAAGCCATCCAGTAAGATTTCTCCAAAAGTTATAGTCTGCTGGCAGGAAGAAAACATCATCATTAAGAAGACATACATAAGGCGTATCACATTGCTTAAGAGCTAAATTATGAGCAGCCATCCATCCAAGGTTAGACTGTGTCTCGATAATTCTGACGTTATCTATTCCGTCGTCAAGATTCAGCTTTTCTTTTAGACACCCGTCCTCTTCGCTATTTCCATTATCAATGATAACGACTTGATATGGAAACTCGGTATTAGCAAGAAGAGAGGCAAGAGTATCAGTCAGCTGTTTATGATTGCGATATGTCGGTATCTGGATGGTAAGCATATATTTCATAGCATACTTTCCTTCCATTCCTCTATATCGTAATCTTGGTTTTTCTGCAAGCGAAGATAAGTATCTGCATATTCCTTACGCTCCTCTTCGTATTCCATCTCTCCTGCCCATCTAGGCTCTCTCCGCTTATGCACTGTCTTAGCCGAAGTATCCACGTAAATCGGTATATTGTTAAGATGACATCGCAGGCAAAACATCCAGTCTTCGCCGCATCCTGTTGAGTGGAACCACGGCTTAGACATCTGACGAAAGACGCTTGTATTAAAAAGGACAACGCCTGATCCAAAAGCTATTGAACCGCCAAGATCCTCCGATCCAATAAGCTGATCTTTTGGATAGTCTTGTATCCACTCAGAATGGTAGTTAATCTGTCCAGTATGAATATCTCTGGCTTTATGGATACGATATATGACCGGCTTTATAGGCTCTCTGGCTGTAAAAGCCAGAGCAGCGCATACCGGCTTGCGATGACGCCACAACTTTAAAAACATGCTCCATGCAAATTGCATATCATGGTCCCATGTAAATAACCAGTCAGCACCATCAGCAAGAGCAGCCTCTGCTAACACCTCTCTGGCTTGTCCAGGCAACGAATAACTAACTAAGTGAGTAAGACCAAACTCAAAGATGGTATTCTCTTCAAGCTTAAATTCCGTATGGTCGCCGTCAGCCAGAGAGGGATCAAGATTCGGAAGCTCCTTTAGCGCTTTTACCTGTGCATCCTGTCCATATTCTTTGCCAATCCAGTTAATCCATTCGCATCGTTCTCTGAGTCTTCCAAAATAGTGCATCTGTTGAAAAAAGATTGGATAGCAATCAACATCTGGAGCAGCATACCAGGGAAAGCCTAGCGTCACCTTCTCTCGACGCATGCCCGATATTTCGTCTTTTTCCTTTGTTTCGGTTGTCAAAGAACGTCTCCGGTTATTTGACCCATCCTGCCTTTAAAAGAATTGTCTCAAAGAGCGATAATTCTTGGACTGGTTTATACTTATGGCCGATATGCTTTCTTTCAATAATATCTCTTCGGTCTTTGAAGAAGACCGAACGGCATTCGTTACATCTGACCAGTATTCTTCCTTCTATCTCCATGTCGTAGGGCATGAAGAATACTCTAACAAACCAGGTTCTATATAACCTTTCGTACGTTGGAAGAATACGTTTATAGTTATCGTTTACTTTTTTATAATCAAAAGCTATCTGAGAAAGAAATGGATGGTGGTTACTGGATAACCAGTTAAAAGCTAACCAGAAATCTTGTTTTGCTACTTCTGGAAGATTATCTATGTTTATGTCTTCTTCTAAAAATAACGCCATTCCTTTCTTCTCCGGTTTTTTGAGGCCAGGAGCAACCGGAGTGGAATCTCCTGGCCTCGTTTATGGATTGCAACCCAATACTCCAGTTATCCATATTTACACCGATGCAACTCTTACATTGCACGAACAAGGACATGGTTGGCATGCCCACCTGGACTGTTAATTGCCGCTCCGATTGCCGCCAGAGAGATAATAGGTCCAAATTTGTCCTGTAGCCCTGTGCTATTGACGCCAAGGCTTCCAGCATTAGGGCCAAGAGTCACTCCAGCTGCGTTAGTCACAGACGTTCCAGTGGCAAAGATATAAGCGCTTGCCACATATCCATCCGCAACATACTCGCCAATGCCATTATCCGCCACGTCTGAAGTAGCAATCCCGGCAAAGGTAAGCAGGTTAGCAGCAGCAGGCAAGACAGCCTTATTGCCGTCTACGCTCGCTGCTGTCGTGCAGATAGCGACAGGATATCCTTTTTTCATCTCTGATCCAGAGACATTAGTAAAATTTCCAAAGGTTGTCTCTGCACCAGTCTCGTTAAGTACTGCGGTTCTCATAAAAGGTTCCTCCTAATTTTTCGTCAGTATCGGTTATGACGTATAGGTTGCCGTCCAGTCAAAAGTGCCTACTGACGCAGAAGAATCCATTGCCACAGATCCAGGATCTGCGTTTGAGCTAGCGTCTTCATTCAAGATAACTTGCACATACGCAACGGCATCTTTGCTGGTAACGACAAAGCTATGGACATAGCCACCAGGAAATAAATCGAATGCTCTCAACGTGGTGTCCACTTCGGCAGTGCCGGATATCTTGTGGAACTTGCCATCAGTGTTCTTGCTGTCCGCGTTGATAGTGAGATCGCCTGCTGCCATAATAGCTCCTCCTTTTAGGTCAACCCTACAACCTTACCCTGCTTACGTCGGTTATCCACCAACAGATTGCCCATGAAAAAGATCTGCGTAGTATATCCATCCTGGTTCACAGGCTTTTGCAGACCTTCTCCGGACTCATCGAAGTTGGCGTCTTCATGGACGTACAGGAAGAGATGGTTGAGATTTAAGACATAGGCTGTGCCGCTAGTGCAATAATCACTCCACGTGAAGGGAGCGCCTTTATACGTCAAGGCGCTAGACGGAAGGCCAGCATCGAGCTTGCCGTCAATCTGATAACGCACCTGAGGCTGCATGAGAGCTTCATACACTTCATGCATGGCCTGTGTAGTGATGATCCAAGTAGGCATGGAGTCTGTACCTTCCGACCCTTGCGAACAGTCGTTCCATACGGTTCGAAGCTTCGGAATAAGGTTAGCCGCCGCTACGCCAGCCGAAGCCTGCACCTGGTTTCTCCATGCTGTGTTGGCCGTTGGCACACCAGCATACGACGTAGTGCCTGGAGATGTCTCGATAGCAGCTTCCAGCCCAGTGATATTTTTTGACCCGTTGCCTGTGCCGTCGGTATAAATATCAGTAGAAAGAACATCTACGAGACTCTTGGCCGCATTGTTAAGTCTGGCATCCAGCAGATCAAACAGCTTGGATTCCGTTCCCTTGTTGATGCGAAGCTCTCGACCACTTATTGTCACTGAGGCAGAATACTGCTTCCAGGCATAGAAGGCTGCTGTCTGCGTCTGGACTCTGGTGACATTAAGGGCATCGAGATCGTTATACGACTTAGCTGTCGTATTCTTCGCATAGTCTATTGCAATCCTCAGACGCTCTCCGCCGTCTACCATTTTCACCTGCCCGGCTTCACGCAGCTTATTAATCAGCGGCGTGGCATCGAAAATAGCATCTTGAACTACACCGGTCTGCATGGTGTTCTCAAGGGTAGACGCTAGAAGCGACTGGATAGATCTAGTGTCGGACGTATAGCTCATCGCTTTCCCTCTCTTTACCTCATGAGTTTATGAGGCTCCCGAAAGCACCTTCTCTTTCGCCGCACTAATAACATCAGAGATACGAGAGCGCATAGGCTTTCCTTTAGATGCTTCGGAATCGTATAACGGAGATTCCGTCAAGCCACCAGCAGGACGTGGTGCTACAGCACCAGCCTTTACTCTTGTGGCTCGTTGTGAATTAGCATTAGAGGTTCGCTTCTTCTCGGCATATACAGCCGCATCTGCCTTGGCTTTTACGATCTTATTGTAGTTAGCACGAAGGTAAAGATCGTAATACGTTAATCCCTCTGGAACCTTTCCAGTCTCTGGATCACGAAGCCTGTCGAATATAGGCTGCATGAGAGATTTCTGTTCTGGATTAAGAGTAAACGTGCCGTTATTGATTGTTCCAAAGTCTTCGCCAAACTCCTTGATACCTTGTCGTATAGCTTCGTCGGCGACATAGTCAGATTCTTCGGAAGCACGTTCGCTGTCATACTCTTCTCTCGTCATCAGTCCTTGTTGATCTCTCCAGGCGTTGAGCCTGGCAAGTTGGTCTGGATCGACATCGGAAAGAAGATCTTCTTCCGGCTCAGAAGCCTCTTCTCGCTCTTCGTAAAAATCCTCTTCAAGTTTTTCCACGCGACGAATATGGTCCTCAAGCTCTCTTCGTTTTGCCTCAAGTTGACCTTGTTGAACCATATTAGTTTGAAGCCCTCGGACGACCTCGGCGTATTCTGGACCTAGTGCCTCTTCCACACGCGACAAGACAGAGTCAATGCCCGGTCTTCCAGAGGTATCCTGTGCAGGACCATCCTGGGCCGCCTCGTCAGCATTATCTATTCCTGCCATTTCCTCACCGCCTTCCGGTTGGTTGATGTCAGATGTATTATCTGTCTCGGTATTCTCATCCGTTTGGGCGACCTGCTCTAGTCCTTCGACGGTATCGCCTGCTTCGGATGGAACCTGCAAACTGATTTTATTCATCTGTCATTCTCCTTGCTTTTCGATTCCTGTCCGGTTAATATCTCTCATATTCGTAGTTCCTGGTACCTGGCTGCGAACTTTAAACCCTTTTCTTGTGTCTATAGAAGCATCCTTATTTCTAAAGGTTTTTTCCGTCCCGTCTTTATGCATGGTAGTAATAACAGCATTCCTAGCATGCTCTTTTCCTCTTTCGGCTCTTCTTTGATTGTCGGAATATCGTATTCCTCTTGCTGGCTGTCTTCCGATAGTGACAATATTCTCATTTGGGTCTATGGAGTTTCGTCCTCCATTGATAGGATCGCCTGCCTGTATAAGTCCAAGGGCAGACATAATCTGCTTTTGTTCACGCTTTCCATGCACATCGCATCCAAGAGACTCGTCGTAGTAGGCCTCTTGTGGCTGAAAACCAAACGCTGCCTTTATAGGGAAAACATAATGGAGAAAACTGCCACAATCACACCTTGCTGGATAAAGCCGGTCTTTATAGTCTATGCATCTCTCTTCTATGGAGTTACACGAATAACACCTATAATCATATATGGGCATTTTGTTTTCCCTCGCTATCTCTTGACTCGCTTCTTCGTCTTCTTGGGTAGCTTGCCGCCTTTATCGCTTCGGTTAAACTTAAAGAAAACATCCATAGGCACATTAAGACACTTTGCTTTCTTTGGATGCGCTGCCATATGCCTGAAGAATCCGCGCTGCGCTTGGCTTTTAATAGGCATTGCTTCCCTTTTGTCCAAAGACTGCAACAGGGTTTGAGTTCTTAATCTTGCCTTTTTTCTTCTTTTTATATTTTACTTTCGTCGTTTCTTTTGTAGAAGCTGGTAGGCTCTTCATCTCTCTGGTATCAATAGTATACATTTTCTTATTTACCTTTGTTTTGTCTGGAAGTGCAGTATGAAATTTATTTACAGCCTTTCCAGTCTTGGTGTCCAGTATTGTTCCTTCTTTCTGAACATAACGATTGGGATGGTCAAAGTCTTTGAACTTGCTCGGAAGGTGACCAGTGCTATCAGCCTGAGAGCCTGCTTTATATGCTCCACGATAATCGTAAAAATGTTTTGGATGGTCAGGGTCAAAATCAATACCTAGACGAGAGGCAAGGTTCTTGTACCATCTCTTAAACTGGACCTCTTTCTTCGGCGTCAATTTTGTTCTATGGCGATTCTTTATAGGCATCTGATATCAGTCGTGTGCATTACGGACAAGATCGCTATTTATATCTTTTTCTTAGGACTTTGCCAGAAGCCATTTTTGCCAGCCTCTTCCTTTTATTCTTTCTTTTCATCTGTTCTTCGGTCGATAGCTTGGCAGACTTAGGATAAGTAGATTTCCAAAATCCTCTTGCAGGAATCCTACCCTTTCTGACCTTCTCCTGCATCTCAGGCGAATCCTTCCCAGAATAAATTTCCCACCCTACCCTTCCAGCGTTTGCAGCTGCGCTCCATTCAGCAAGCTTCTTAGCAATCGGAGTCCGAGAAAAACCTACCTTCGACAGAATCTTGGCCACTCTCCACCTAGGATGAGAGAGGTCCAACTGCCCTGTGGTATTGGAAAAGGTTCCTCCACCTTTTTTCTTAGACCGCCAACTTGGTATCAGAGCGTCAAATTCTGCCTGACTTTTGTCTCTATCTTTTTTTCGACGCCCAGACACACCTCGGAGAAACTTGGTTTTGCTCATCGGAGGCATCACATTTGCCTTATTTAGGTCTCTTTTTTTTGTATTTTTTAATCAGCGGAGGCTTTTTCCCGAACTCTTCCCACATTATGCCAGGCCTAGCCTTCTCTACCTTTCGCCAAGCTTCTATCTGAAGGCTGTCAGCTTTATTTCTAAGTCCCACCGCTTTTTTAAGCCGTTTCCTTGCCTTGGCAATGCCATGGAAGAGCAGGTCAAGGTTATCCGGCCAGTTTTTCTCTGAGGCTTTTTTAGCGACATGGGCGCTATCAAGATCTGTTATAACTCCCTTCATGTACTTTGGCTGCCTCCGTACCCAAGAGGTGTCAGAGGCGGCTTCTGGTCCTCTTAAGATCGGTATGCGACTAACAGGCCCTTTTTTTGGTCTCCACCGTGACCCTACGGGACTCTTCCTTATCTTTTTTTCTAACGGATTCTCTGGTCTAGTTGTTGCGATCTTGTGCCGTGGAGCCGATGAGGATCTTCTTAATGGAGAGTTCTCCGGGTATATAGGATGGCGACTTGTGGCTGGGTCGATCTCTCTGAGGAAATCGTAATTTTGCTTTATACCCATCGAAGAACGTAACACCTTTTTAGAATAGCTTATAGCTTTTTTGGTAGGCTTTCTTCCAACTAGTAGTCTTTTTTCTGTTGGCGTCTGCGTCTTGTCTCGTAAGGCTGTAGCGAGCTTCCTTTTTTTAGAATATTTTATACCTTTTGGCATCACATTTTCCTTTAACGCCCGTTAGCTCCGCCGGACAGGTTGTTGGCCTCTGACTCCTGCCTAAGAGCTGTCGCTGGAGACTGTGAGAACATCTGGCTGTCTAGCGGTCCTGGCGATGCTCCAAGGACACCTTGGTTGCCGCCGCCGCCAAGGGCTGTCAGAGCCTGAACGGTAAGGCCAAGTTTTTCTGGATCTTGCAAAACTAATTCTATCTGCTTATGAAAGTCTCCTTTGGAGCCGGGCAGTATCCTCTCTGGATCTGATATGTCATATCCATGTCTTAGGAGGTCTTCGAATATTTCATTAATGTCCGGAGGCGGGAGTTTAAGCTGAAGGTAAAGACCTACCAGTCCAGCGGCCTGATTAAGAAGATCTGAATAGTTCTTTCTATTCACCGCTCGGCTTGACGCTGTTGGCACCACCTTGATCCTAAACCTGTATTCACCGCTGGCGATGGCGTCGTCTATAGAGAGCCATTTGTCAAGTCTTGGATCTATCAGATACTGTGTAGCTGGCTGAAACTGCTGGTATAGCTGCCAGAACTTACGTGCTGTATCTACCTGCATCCGGTGGAAGAGTATCTTGCGTTTGTTCTCTCTGGCAGAGTTCCTTTTTTCTATGATAGACACTTCTGTCGCCGTCTCTGGTATGGCGCTTCGTATAGGCTGTGGCGTGCCTGCTGTATCGTCAAAGAAGTTCCTCAGGAGAGACATATACTGCGCCTTCTCTTCGGGCACCGCATGGAAGGGTAGCGTCACTATGCCTGATGAGTCGGACAGGCCTTCTACTCCAAAGATAGATCCATCGGGAGCCTGTGTGATGTCTTGTATCATCTCTTTGGTGAAGACGGTGGTGTCATATATCCATACATTCTTCTGCTTGCGTATAGTATAGAGCATCGAGTCAAAGAACTCGCCTATGAGCTGCTGCATAGATCCAGCACCGGCTAATGACAGCGTAGGCTTATTAATCCATGTCTTAACATTCTTCTGGAATCGAAGGATAGAAGAAGGGTATTCAGTGATATGGTCATAGGGCCATTCTTCGTCGTGCCTCTGTATCTTATCCTGCCCTTGGGCGAATACGACAAGGAGGTCAGCTGTCCTACCATTCTCTACGGGAAAGTTCCTCGCCCATATTTCCCATCCTTCCAGCATGCCGAAGTCTTCGAACTCTGCCGAGCGGTTTTTCTTGAAGCGGTTTTCGTCTTCGATAGACAGCTGTGAGTTGGGTTTTAGGTCTGAGGTGTTGTCAAAAAGTTCTTGCCTCTTCCACCATGCGACGGGCTGTCTAATACGAAAAGCTTGCCACCTGGCGTCTGATCCGCCCATCATAGAGAAGGGGTCCATCAAGAAGTCGTCGGGTGCTATGCGAGATCCGAACGGCGTCTCCCACTTTACATTTGTTGAGGTCTCTGGCATCGAGGTGAGTTTCTCTACTTCATTATGGTGGGCTATGTGCTCGTCTATAGCTTCAACGACCTCTGGCAGGTTCAGCTCGCCTAACAGTTCGTCTTTAAACTGTTCATGGGTTTCTTTATGCCGGGCGTGGTTCTGCTTGGCGGTAACTTTGGTTTTCTGTCCTTCGGCTAAGGCTATATTTTCTTGGTCTGGGTCGTCTATTATGAGGGATGAGGCGTCGCCTACAAAGAGGCCAGCACGCTCTTCTATCTCTCCATGCCATCCTATTTTCTTTACGGCATAAGGCAGGAGGTGGGCGTCCAGGGCCATCTGGTCGTCTTCTTCCTCTTGCTCTGCATCGTTATATGTCTCGTTTATCGCTTTCTGTACTAATGGGGCGCCTTGCACTGACGCTTGAGATTTGGGTGATATGCTAAACTGTATCTGTTCTTCGTGCATGTTGGCCACAGACTGGTCTACCCATGCAAAGACGATAGATCCCTTCACGCGAGGTACGCCAGCGCCTTCGAAGGCGTCCAGCGTCTTCTCTCGTAAGTTGACAGTCTGGTTATTATACAGCTTGACGATCTCTTTGCCAGCTTTCATATATGGACGTATAAACTCTTCGGCCAGCTTGAGCTGTCCTGTCCAGAAGTCGATACGTTTCTTAGGATCTTTAGGATAGTGTGTGTCGGCCATAGTTCCCTTTTTTTATACTATCAGCAGATCGAGCGACTGGTCTTTGGTGACGCTCTCGTCAAGCTCTACTTCGTCGTTCCATCCTTGTAGTATGTCATCGACATTATCTTTGCCTTTTGGTATCACTACAAAGCTCTCACGAGGGTCTCTGGTGCCGCTCTCCCTCTGTCTTTTCCATGTCTTGTATATGCCCATCGTCGGCATGGAGTCCATATCTTTTTTGGGCTTTTCTGTATAAAGGGCACCCATTGCGTAATATCTGAAGTCGTCCAGAGAGTGGTCGGAGCCGTCTGTATTCAGGTCTTCTAAGGGACTGTCTTCGTCACCGGCGTGGATGGCGTTCTCCATCTCTCTCTCGAAGTCTACGCATTCTGGGAAGTAATATATCTGTGGATATCTGGAGAAGACGCCTTCTTCCGTCTGCTTCCATGCGAGGAGGTTCTTACAGAGCCGCCATCCAGGGATGCGTTCTTTGTTGGCGGCCACGCAGTATATTCCCGCCTCCCTCCGGAAGATATCCGACACATATCGGTTTGGTGCTGTCTTCCCTGAGTTGGCTCTTAGATGAAATATCTGTCCATCGGCGAAGGTGATGGACGGCTTACGTCCTTTGGTATAGGGACAGTTCATCCACAGGGCTTTGATGCCTGCCGCATGTTCGTCAGGCCACAGGCCTCCTTTGTAGTATTCGGCTATACGGTAGGAGATGCCTTGCTCGTCTTTAGCCCACAGCCCAAAGCTTGTAGGCTGGGCTTCTCCGTAGTCCAGAGAGCCGTATAGCTTCCAGTGGTCTGGCACCATGCCGCCGGGAAGGACTTTCTCTGGGCTGACGCAGTGGACTCGCTTGTCGAACATAGTGAAGTATTTTCCGAAGAAAATGTTGAAGTCTCCGTGGACCCACGCCTTCATAAGCTGTTCGTTGCCTTCTGTGGCCTCATGTAGGGTGCCTACATATCCAGGTGTAGCGTCAAGCATGATCTGATTTTCGTTCAGGTATCCTCGTATAAACATACGTACCCACCCTGTCCTGCTGTCCTTATAAGGCACTCCGCCTCTGTCATTTACATCGTCTGGTATGTTGAACTGGCTTTTGATCCATCCGAGGCCTACTCCTCCTGGGTTGCCGGTAGACCGTATACGCATCGGTATGCCTTTTACCTTAGAGCGACGACAGGCTTTAAGCTTACGATAAGGCGTTGGCGTAGGCCAGTGAGGGAGCTCGTCCCATCCCATCCACTGGTATTGGATTCCCAGGTGCTTGTCGGCATCGGAGTCTTTCTCCATATGGAAAAAATGGAGCTTGGCTCCGTTAGGGAAGTGCCACGTCTTGCTGGTCTCTTTGTATATAGCTCCTGGGAAGAGGCATAGATACATCTCTTTAGAGCGGTCTATGATCTCTCTAAACTGAGACAGCGTACGCCGGAATATGATGCCGCGCCAGTGCCTTCCGTATTTTGGCACGTCCATCGCATAGTCGCCAAGCAGGGTGTCTGTCTTCCCGGTGCCGCGCCCTCCGCCGATAAACAGCTCATCGACATATTCTCTGGTTTCCAGGACATCGGTCTGTGACCCTGCCTGCGGCTCCCATGGAGCTTCGTCTGGCACTACCTGGTCTTCTATTTCGAAGCTGTCAAGGTCAGAGAAGGACATTTTCCCTTTCTGGTGTAAATAGTATCTTAGTGTCTAATATCAATAATAATATAGGCTGTTATATATGTCAACCCAAAAGGCGGTCTTACACTAGGGAAAATAATATATCCTCTTAAAAACTTAAAGAGCAAGAGAGAAAAGGCTAAAAAAAGACGCTACTATTAGGATATATAATTAAACCCCCTATATACGAGCATTTTCACCCACATCCAAAAAAAATATAGCAGCTTCCCTAATAATAACCGCCCTTACACCTGGCTATGTGCGGAAAAATTCAAATCTGAAAAGTTTTTGAATAGTTACGCACTTACAGAGGGCTGTAAAGTGCCCTCTTTTCAGAAACAGGGCACTTTACCACCTACAATGGGGACAAACCAAAGAAAAATTCAGGCTTTTTCCTGAGCAACTTGTCCCTGATACCGATAACAACCCACTCCGCAAAAAGCCATGTGGAGATATTCCTCCGAAATAGACCCCTCCCTCCACCTTATCTAGACATGAACCAGTTAAAAGCGGATTCACCCTCCTATCATCAAATCCACCTTTAACGATGTTGCTGCTGATGGCATGTACATGGGGTCAGCAGCAACATCGTTTTCGATGTGGGTAAGATATTTCACCCCTCACACTCTTAGATACCTACACCATAACCGGTCTTCCCTACACTATAAGACACCAAACCCAAAAAAAAAGAGCACCTGACACACCGCAAAGGTAAGAAAAACACCAGGTAACGCTATTAGGATAGAAAAAAATTCGCAAGGAGAGTATATATATAGCAGCTAAGCCAGCCGAGGGTTAGGGACCCCTCATGCGCGCGCCTCAAGTACCAAAAAGAGAAAAAGGTTGATACTAATTGGTAGTGCGCACCCTGGACGGCCCTTTTTGGGCAAGGAAAGATCGGGCGGCCTATTGGATGATTGCAAGAGGTCGGCAATTTTTTACTTGACACATTTGAAGGATTCTTGTATCTTCATTTTCGTCACATCGAAACATTTGGTGTGAGCGCTGGAAGCTCTTAGCCTTTTGGTGGAGCCGGAGGCCAGCGGAGGGTTGATCTTTGAAAACTGAATACGGTGGGCTTCTCGTAATCGGCAAATCTGTCACATGCCATGTGACAGATTTTCTGAAAGGGGAAGCGCAATGGGAAGCACCAATACTGTGGTAAGCGTGAAGAAGATAGACGGCTTAATCGATCGGATGGTTAACGGCGCATATCTGTTAGCTTTCACCCTCTTTGAGTTCTGTCGGTCGGAGGGGTGGAAAGACACCAAGCTCAACGGCCTTAATGACCCTGCCACAAGCTATTCTGGGTGGACTAAGGATTATTTCGGGCCAAACAGACTCAACGCCAAGTTGACGGCTAAGTCGGCACAAAATTATGCTGGCACGGCGCGCGCTTGGTCGTCCGCTGGGATTGATTCAGTGTCTTGTGGGATCTTGTTAGGCGGTAAAATTGAAGCTGATAATATCACGGACATGGTCAAGTCGCACAAGGACACAACGGAAGAAGAGATCCTAAGCTTCTGTCTGTTGTCGACAAAAGGCGGCGTTGAAACGATTGACAATACGCTTGAAGCGTCCTGTCGGGAAGAATTTGGAAAGCCGACTAAGTCCATTGCATGGCACAATCTGGTGACCTCAGCAAAGTATCTGAGGCCTGCAAAAGGCACCGAGAGTGAAAAGAATCTTGAGGCCAAAATGAGGGGCATAAGGATACTGTGCTACATGCAGAGTGAGGCTTTCACCTCAGCGCAAGATTTTCTTGCGTGGCTCAAATCCGAGTACCGGTCAGCCGAACCACCTTCATCCGGTGATAATGCCGATCCGGATGAAACAATAGCAAACACGCCTGAAGGGATCGGACGTATAATTAGAGCACACACAGAGGTCACAAGTTATAGCGACGTCATTGCCGAGGTCATTTCAGCAATGGGTGGTGCCAAAGTTTTCTGGGACCATTGTCCGGAAAGCGAGAAGGGTCTTCTAACTTCGTACGCTCTTGAAGAAGAAAAGATTGATATGATTTCCGCAGAAAGACAGTTCAAAAAAGACGCGGCTGAAGATGAAAACGGTGAAACGAAGTACAAAATCACTACCTTGAAAATCTAATTTGAAGCCCACCGTATTCAGCATATACCGATCGGATATTTTCCGATCGGTATATTTTTTGCCCTTTATTTTCTATATATATATTCAAACCAATTTGTCACATGGCATGTGACAACACTATAATGTGATGCAATATTCATAGATTTATTCCTTGCTTCAAGTTGGCTGGCCTTAGCTGGCTTAGCCTGAGACAGGGTACGCGATTAAACCAAGCTTGAGTTACACCAGCGCAAATGGTTTAAACCAAACGAAAGGAGGTGAGCAACGTGAAAATAAGATATTTCGTCAAACAGGTTTTCGGCAATTCCCTGATGTATGTCCTACGTCCATCCCAAGCCGATGCCATCAGCAAAATCTCCGGCAAACAGACCTTGACTCGGGAAACGATGCAAGGACTAATAACCCTGGGGCTTCAATTTGAGCAAGTCCTTGATCCCGCAGATGCAATGTATCATATGGAGGGAGAAGACCAGAGATGAATAAAAGGAGGTGAGCAACGTGAAGCTTTACCGATACGTCGATACCTAACAAATAGTCTTAACCGGCAGATCAATTCCTGTCGTGGGAGAAGCACGTAGACCTTATCCACGTAGGTGACGAGGATAGGGATTGATGCTTAAGAAGGAGGGGCAGTGAGGAGCGGATTGGACGAAAGCACAACCTCTTGAGTGAGGAGCGGATTCGTGCAGGGACCGCCTATCCTACGGGCGGCCTCCTCCTCCATAAGCGGAGGGGCCTAAGCAAGTGCTTAGGTCGGCGTCACGCAATAGCAGAGGAGGTTGACATGAGGATGAATAGCAAAGCAGTTGCATACTGGTATGCAAAAGGAGGTGAGCAACGTGGGCGATAAGGTCCATCGCTATCGGTATAAGCGGAAGAGGGCGGTCATGCAAGACCCAATGAACGAACTATTAGCTGTCTTCGCCGTCTATGCCGTGATAGTTATAGGCGTGATACTCTTAAGGTTCTTGGGCTAATTAGACTTATCTGCGAATTTGAGGCAGAGAGGAGGTGAAAAAACATGGCGACGACGAAACGCCTGCAAGCGTTTTCACTAAAAAGCATGCTTGCAGGCCGGGAGAGAGACTCTCAGCCGGGAACAAAGGCTGAGGTTCATGCCCGTCTGTCGGTGGTCGTAGACCGACAGACAAGACGCCAGCTTGAAAGCCAAGCTGGATACTGCTGGTCAACAGGGAGGTAGAAATATGACTTTCAAAACTTGGATGAAGCGGGTCAACAAGGTCTTCTTTAGTGTTGGTCTGTCAGTTGAAGATATAGGCGACATGGATTGGTGGGAGATGTGGATCGATGAAACGACGCCCACGGAAGCCACCATCGAAGCCCTCGAAAACGAGGGCTATCCAATGGAATTGCTTCCACCTCGCATGCGTAGTGTATGGGAGAAAGGAGAATTTTTAGATGTTTAACGTGGAACGGGATGGAGTAGGAAGATCTGGCTTGGATAGAGGACGGTGGATCAGGTTAGATGTCTTCGATGATAAGTACCACAGCGAAGACATCGCAGGAGCACAAAACACTGGAGGTGCGGTGTTCCTCATCGTTTACGCCCACCTCCGAAAGCCGAAACATGTCGCTTCCTACCTGTTCGTGGGAAGCGAGGGAACCGCAGCGAAGGAGGTGGAGGCCCATGAAAAAAAGGGCCGGGTTGCAATCTCGATGTTCCTGAGAGACTGCATTAAGTTCGACGAGGCCTATGAATCTCTGGGCCTCGCCCTTAAGAGAGGTGAAATATGAAAAACCCATGCTGTATTTGTCTACGGGAAATAGATGTCGAGATAAATGGCTGGAGTGAAGGGCATAATGCCGAACCAATCGAGAAGGGCAGGTGTTGCAGTGAATGCAACACCCTCCTTGTTGTGCCTGAAAGACTCCACCGGAAGATCGGGAGGTGAAAATGGAAAACGGCATCGTCGTCTTCTCCTCCGCTTCGGATGGAGGGAGGATAGAGCTGACAGCCAACTTCGAGACTACAATGGTTGGAGGAAGAAATTATGTAACCTCCTTTACCATATGGCTTGAGGGTGAAGCCTTGGTAGACTTCGATCCAAACGAGCTGAAGGAGGCTCTGGATTGGATCGAGGACGCAGAGTTGGCTCTGGTGGAGAAATAATATAGTCTAACGCGTTAGACGAAAGGAGGTGAAGCACATGGAATATACCAGAGAGGGGCATAAGACCACGATATCCGTGGTCGCCAGCTCACTGGAAGAAGCGCAGAAGGAATGCTACCTTCTGGCAGAGAGCTGGAGGGTGCGCCTCGTGCGTCCCTTGTCTGTCTCAAGCAAGGCAGACAGGTGGACTTTCGAGTTCGAGATTACACCGGCGTAAATAAGAGGAGGATAACATGCCTCAGCAAAGGAAAATAGGAAGTCATGCTACGAAAGTTTCAACAGACGCCAGTGGTACAACCAGTGTCAAGTATCACGACACCGTTGTCGTCAAGTTCGATGCTCATACTATCGAACTTGACACTGGAGGGTTTAAAACTTTTACCACAAAGACGCGGATGAACCAAACATCCGTGCAAGAGTCTCTTGGCTATCATGTGTATCAGGATAGAGGAGAATGGTATATCACCTATAAAGGCCTCACTCGTCCCTTCCCTCAAAGGAGCATTTCCCTAAGGAGGTAACCATGATGCATGTAGCAGTAGTTGAAAGGCCGACATCCACACACCAATGGATGAAACTGTCCGACTGGGATGTGTGGAAAAGGACAGTAATCTACACGGGCATGAAGGAGGAAGTAGACAAGCTCCTCCTTGCCCGTGAAGGAACTTTGGTCGCTATGGTGGTAGAGAAGATTCCCTCTACTGACGAGGAAAAAACCCAGCTTGGAAATCGAATGCGAGGACTGGGTATCTACATGTCTCACAGGGAAAGACGGTTGTTTCCCTACTCTCCTGAAAAGACGGAGAGATCTTGGGAGGAAGCTTAATGTTTAAAGTCTCGGAAGATAAAAAGACGCAAATGTTCCGTGGCCACAAGAACGCCACGGGACATGAAGCCCTTCGTGGATGTCCCGGTGCCACGAAAGGGGTCGGAGGGTGTGCAGATTTATGCTATGTGCACAACATGACCCGTCTCAGGCCGACCACAAAGGCTGTGCTGGAAGACAACCTATCCTTGCTCTCAGAGGCGAAGAGCAAGGAAGACTTCATAAGCCTGCTGGAGCCGGGCGTGCTGTTTTCAGAGCAACAGCATGCAAGGAAACTCCAGAGAATGAGAAGGTCTCGAAGCAAAGAGAACAGGCGACTGTTCCGGAGACTGCTTCGAGGGAACATTTTCCGCCACCACTGGTCGGGAGACGTTCTCAGCCGGACACACGCAGAGGCGGTGAAAGACATCGCGGAGAGAAATCCGCAAACCACGTTCTGGATATACACAAGGACGTGGTGGTGCGTGAAGCACCTCTTAGGTGCGGAGAACTTAATCGTTAACCTGAGCGTAGATAAGGTTAACGAAGCCATAATGAGGGACGTCTGGGACAAGATGGGACACAAGCCGGAGCTAAGGCTGACGTGGATGGGCGACAACCCACCACAGTGGATGGGTGATGTGGTGGATTGCCCGGCAGTAGGAAAGAAGAGGAGCTGGCTCAGAGCTTGCAGTAAGTGCAAGCTCTGCTTGCACAAACGGAATAAATATTCCGTGAGGTTCCCAATCCACTGAAAGGAGGTGAACAGCGATGATAAAGATCATAGAAGGCAAAAGGTACGACTCAGAACGCTCCGAGGAGATAGTCTTCTCCTGCAATATGGCAGCGCAATCTCAGTCCGACCACAGTTACTGGGAGGAGACGTTGTTTAGGTCGAAGAAAGGGGCGTGGTTTGTGGTCGGCTTCGGAGGGCCTGCCAGCCGTTATGCAGAGGCGGCTGGCGAGAACTCTTGGGTCGGGAGCACGGACCTAAGGCCTCTGGCAGAGGAGGAGGCCTACGACTGGCTGGAGGAGAACGAGCACTGGGAAGAGGCAGAGCGCTTCTTTCCTCACCGCATCAAGGATGCGTAAGGAGGATCTCAATGAACCGTGGAATCGACGAAGAGGCGGTAGAATGTGCCGTAAAAGACCTGAGTGCATTCTACAACAGGGCAATGCAGACAGAGTTAGAGGTTTTCCCGAAGCTGTGGCTGCGCGAACATCGTACGCTACAGCAGATACATACCGGGATGGCGATGCAGTGGTTTAGAGTCTTGGCTGAACATGGAATGTGCGATGGAAGGAACGAAGCCTCCATGTCACTGGCCAAGAAGGTAGTGCCTCTCATAGAGGAGGAGACGAACGGCGCAACTCGTCTTCCCTTAATATAGGAAAGGAGAATGCATGCGTGGAGGAGCAAGGAAAGGCTCCGGACCAAAAAAAATATTTGATGAGCCAAGAGTCCGGATGTCCATCAGCCTGCCCTCCTCTCTGCACGACCAGATCAAACGTCGGGCAAGAGAGAGAGACGAGTCAATGGCTATCGTCATCACCAAGCTGTTGCTCAGGATACGTAAATTCATCTGAAAGGAGGTGAAAAAGTTGAGGGTGTTAGTAGCCTGTGAGTATTCTGGAACGGTGAGAGATGCCTTTGAAAGGACCGGACACAGTGCCATCAGCTGTGATCTCCTACCGTCTGCCGGAAATCATTATCAGGGCGATGTTCGAGACATCCTGTCTGATGGATGGGATCTGATGGTAGCGCATCCGCCCTGCACATACCTGGCTGTATGTGGAGCACGCTATTTCAAGGGGAGAGAGAGGGAACAGTCAGAGGCTCTAAGTTTTGTGCGCCTGCTTCTGAACGCGCCCATAGAGCAGATCGCCCTCGAAAATCCAGTGAGCGTAATCTCCACTCAGGTCCGCAAGCCGGACCAGATAGTACAGCCGTGGATGTTCGGCCACGGAGAATCCAAAAAAACATGTCTGTGGCTGAAGAATTTGCCTCTGCTCAAACCGACAAAAATTGTTGAGGGCCGAGAGCAAAGGATTTTGAATATGGCTCCCTCACCCGACCGAGGAAAAAAACGGAGCCTATTTTACACAGGTATAGCCGATGCAATGGCTACGCAATGGACAAGATAAAGGAGACCAAAATGGGTAAGATTAAGATAGAAGACTGGAAAGCAATATCATTCGAGAACTTCAAGCCGGAGGTCTTGGATGATTGGATTGCCGCTCTGCGGAGCGACAGGCACCTCCAAGGAAGCACGGGATATCTCCACAGAGAAGGGAGATATTGCGCCCTCGGCTTACTATGCGAGGTAGTCGATCCGGAGGGGTGGGAGGAGGAAGGCACAGAGGACAACAACATC
>VTLG01001021.1_pt1 | contig 21094 bp, 23 predicted proteins | sample 4694571 | NCBI WGS metagenome assembly VTLG01 (sample SAMN12604809, study PRJNA352737) | marine metagenome | biome: ENVO:00000447; feature: ENVO:00000209|ENVO:00000569|ENVO:01000036; material: ENVO:00002151; isolation source: viral sequences binned using virsorter ... | reverse complement strand
GGATTGTTACCGGGTTCTGGAGCTTTAGGTTTTAAGTTGACCGTTAAATTTTCTAAATCAATTATACCTAATGATACAGTTGCTTGCTGTTGCATTAATTGAATTCCTCAGATGTTCTATAGATAATTATCAAATAATACTCGGTGAACAGTAACTACTTGTTGATCTGAAGAAGTAGTAACTTTTAACCGGACGTTAGAGCTAGATATATCTGACTCAAGTATGGGCATCATTGAAATTCTACCTACTTCCACATCACCATAAACTGTCATGTTTGTATTTGTTCCGTCATGAACCAACATTGCTTGGCCTGTCCAATAAGCTTTATTGTCCAAAGTATAATCTTCACAGGTAACAATGTACTTAGCAGTTCTATATATATTTATATCAAAGGTATCTACTACAACCTGGCCGGCTAAAATCTGAATTATTCGTGAAGAAGAATATCTTACTGTGCCTGTTGGATTCTCGGCGGCAGTTCCAGAATTAACTGAAAACGTTCTGGCTTTAGGATAATCTAAATCAAGGTCACTTGGATTGAGACTTGTCCATTTGTCCGCTGAAGGACTATATTGCCACATCATGCCCTCAACATAGGAATTGGGTTCTACATCATATAATTCCCCAATATTTTTTTTAGAAACATCTAGATCGGCCGGATCAAGTGAAAAGGGTGCATGAATCCACTTAGATGTATCTTGATTCCATTCTAGAACATTTCCATCTTCAATACCAGTTATAGTAACATCGGTTAGTCCAGTTGTTTTTAATTGATCTTGAAAAGCTAATAATCTGGTACCAGAAATTACAGTTGATCCTATCACAACATTAGAGCCAAAATCTAAATATTCCGTGCCTGATTGTTCCGTTATTCCGATTGATCTAGTTGATATTGTAAGGGTATTACCTTGAAGATATAAATCACCAAAGGGTGCTGTTGTTTCACCTAATGAAGGCGCTTTTTCGCCAGCGGCAACTGTTTTAGGTTTTAAATTAACAGTTAAATTTTCAAAATCAATATTACCTAAATGAATTATATTATCTTGTGAAGCAATTAAATTGATTTCCCCTTGTCGTCCGTCTTCATACAGTAGAGTCATCTCTAGCCTTCAAGTAATAGTTTATTGCCGGTTTCTAATAAGGTCGCGCCTTTTGGACTTGCGGTAGGTCGTAATACTAATGCTCCCTCTATTACGCGTCTGGTTATATCAAATTCGGCGTTATGAATAACAATGTCATAATTATAACGGCCGGAAGGAATATCATCGGATACGGAACCCAATAATCTTAATTGCACTGCGCCTGTCGTGGGGCTTGTTATGGTGGTGGTAAATTTATATACTTTGCTTGCGCCAGTCCACTTTTGAAAATAAGCTTCAGCTGTATATCCTGTTAAATCAGTTGAGCCACCGCTATCATTTTTAACTGTTAATGATAAAGTATAATCAGAACCTTGATCTGCAAATATATTTACAATGGATGCCATATAATTTCTCCTTATACATTATTTAGGAAAATTATAAATTCATAACTATTCCCAAAAATACTTATCATGAATTTTAAAATTAGAACAATCTCTCTTATGGTTACCTGTAAACATATCATAGTCTAAAGGTAAGTTGGTTGCCTTCATCCAATCTTCTAAGAATATACGATTTCTAATAGGAAGTCTATTTACACACATTTCTTCGGATATAGCATGACTATATTCTTGTGTTGTTTCCAGACCTACGATCCAATTTCTGCTTGAGACCTCCATTATTTGTAATCTAAACTTTTCAAGAGGTATTGAGCTATTATATTGTTTATGTTGCCAATTACCTATTTCAGATGAAAAGGCTGTATAAAAAAAATAACGGTGGGTATGGTGATTAAGTGGTGGGGATACTTGTTTATGTAATCTACTGAAGGTGTACTCTTGTTGCGGTCGCGTAGTCCCTACCGGGCGTAATTCAGGCTTAAATTTTACTAATACATGTTTTACGTGAGGAATATCATGTGGTCGATATCTATTAATTACTCCGTCATCTTCTATCCATATGTTAGTCAACTCATAATCACATGCATTTATAACCCAATTTCCAGGATCATTCCATGCTTTATCTGCTAAAAAAGTTGCATCATCTGGAATATTCATTTTGTTGCGATCGGATATATTCCAAGAATAATCAAACAAATCTTTCTCGGAACGTCTGGACCAATATGTATATCGTTCCAGACCTATTCCTCTGGCCGCTATAGTGATGCCGGGACCGCTAACATAAATTTCCATAAATCATGTGCCCCATTTATTACCAAATAAATCTACATGTAATCTGGGCGAATATTTGAAGCCATGTTTCATTGCCATTTCAGCAACATTAAATTTAGTATTTTCTAACATCTCAGCTGTACCACCGCATGGCATTAAATAAATGTCTATATAATCTTCCCACCGATCGTAACTGAGTTCTATTTGCTTAATTTCTTCAATATCCTGTTCATCTTGAACTACAAATTTTAAATACAAATGTGAATTTTGTACTTTTTTATATTGGTGCCAATTTTCAGGTTTAATTGCTTTAAAACCCAATTCACCACTTATACTTAATTTTGGACTACATGACCATGTAATATGATGATCCATTAAACTATATTCATGTAACCATTCAAGAAATTCATCTGTTAAAGCAAATGTACTATTTGTTTCAAATGTAATATTTTTAATATGTCTAAATGAGGGATGGCCTAATAAATCTGGCAATTGTTTTTGCCACATCATTGGTTCACCGCCTGTAATTACCAAATGAATATCCTGTTTATTATCTTCATAATACCATTTTTTATCAGGACAAAGATTTATTAATTTTTCTGCTATTATATCAGACTCTTCAAATGTTGATAAATGCATATACTCTTTTGCCCAGCTTGCAGAACTATCACATCCTATTTTCATTACAGGCAATTCCTCAATACTTTTATATTGACTGACATCAAGATTTTTCCAAGGCATTTCATCACGTGGAATTAATTGTCCTCTAGGTTGTCCAAATCCGGGACACTCAAAATTACACCCGTATAATCTTAAAAATACACTTGGTGTTCCTACAAATCTTCCTTCGCCCTGAATGCTATAAAACATTTCAGAATATCTAAGTTTTTTCATAATCTTTTTCTCTTTTTTTTCCAATTCTCTCGCACCTTTTTGTAACTCTGCGATTACTTCGTGTACTCCATGTCCATTTTTATAAATTGGAATTACTTTGTCGCTCTTAAACATTATCCGTCTACATCAAACAAATCTTCGCCCCATTCTCTATGTCCTTCACGCCAAGCCATATTGCTTTGTGTTTCGCGTACTTCTACTCTATAACACCAAAGCCTTTCTGCTTCTCCAGGACCCCACATATCAGGGATGAATACTCCGTTCATATAATTGTATAACATAGAAGAAAGACCTTCACATCCAAGTTTAGGTAATACAGTAAGTTTTGCTATACCACGTTCTTGTAACTGTTTATAAAGTTCCATTTCTGGATCATCTTCTGCTACTAATAATGTATGATCGAATTGCTCATCTAAGAAACTTTTAAGTTCACCCATTCCACCATAATCTGCAACCCAATTTCTAACATCTAAATGATCAGTACCAAAAAAGAATCTCATAGTAAAACTATAACCATGAATAACATTGCAATGACTATCTGCTTTATATTGTCTATATGCACATGGAAACTTATCTACGTATTCTTTGGTACTATTATATTTGTATATTCTTGGCTTTTTATCATTGAGAATAATTTTACTCATATTTTTCCTCCTCTTCTTCAAATTCTTCAAACTCTTCATCGCTATAATTATTAGCCCACTCTTTATTTCGCCGGCGTTCTTTTTTCGACATTTTTTTTAAAATGTCCTTACTTAAACTCTCTCTTGTTTTTTGTTGTTTAAATGACTTTGCCATAGTGTTGGACTCGATGTTTTTATTTTTTTAAGAAACATTCTTCGTTTTCTCCTCGCATTTTGTATATGAATTTGGCTAGCATCTTCATAAAAAATTTTTCCTTTTATATGATCCATTTCATGTAAAAAGATACGAGCAGATAAATCAGAAAAATAACCTGAAAAGTTTTTATTTTCAGCATCTTCCCAAGAAGCCGATAAACTTCTAGGTCTACTTATTTTAATATATAATCCAGGATATGTCAAGCAGCCTTCAACCTCCCAAACATATTCTTCGGACTCTTCAATAATTTGAGGGTTAAACAATACCATATTATTTCCTTCGTGATTCATAGAAAAAACACTATACTTATAACCTATCTGATTTGCAGATAGGCCTACACCGTCATAATATTTCATATTTTCTATTAATTCATCCTGGAATTCGAAAGGGTTAGTTGGGGGGCTCCAGAAACTAAACGGAATAGTTTCTTGTTCTAATAATTCATGTCCTTCTGGTAGTAAAGGTTTAATCATAGTATTACACTAAAGTTTTTTCGTTTTTCAAATTTCATATGAACTCTGAATTTATCGTATAAGGTATCGCCTTTATGTGAAATTACAAAAACATTCGTGGTAGTTCCCTGTTCGTTAACTATCTTCATAAATTCATCTGTACCTTCACCATCTAAAGAACTATCAAACACTTCATCTAATATTAATAAATTAGTATTAACTGAGTTTTTTAATTTAGCAACAGTTCTCCATGTAAATAGTAGTGCTAAGTCAATTCTCATTTTTTCACCTTCACTGAAAGAATCATACGTGAAGTCATCCCTATATCTTGATTTTATTTCTTCATTAAAATTTTCATCAAGATTAAAAGATACAAAGAAGTTCATTTGAGTTAAATATTTGTTAATCAATTTATTCATGATTGGCAAATATTGTTTTATGATTCTAGATTTTATACCTTCATCTTTTAAAATACTTCTAGCTGTTTCATGTATAAATTTTTCTTCAATTAACTCTTCCGTTTGAACTTCTATTTCTTTAAATTCTTTTCCATATTCTTTTAATTGTTTTCTTTCTTCCTTTATATCGCCAGTGTCTTGCTCTAGGTGATTTATATTTTCTTGTTGTTTTTTAACATATTGATCAATGACACTTATATTGTTATTGATTGTCTGTATTGATGTTTGATGATTTTGTATGTTTTCTTGAATTGATCGTATTGCAGATAATCGATTTCTGGTTTCATCGAGTTCTCCATCAATTTTGTTGACTGCGGTATTATATTCTTCAATCTTTTTTTGTTTTTGTATAATTTCTTTGTGTTTGAAGGCGTGGTCGATATTTTGCTTACACGTTGGACAGTCATCGTGTGCCTCAAAGAAGGTGATATTCTTTTGTTCGGTATCAACATTTCTGAGAATGGAACGTTGATATTCTGTAAGTTTATCATGCTTATCATTTATTTGATTGGCATCAGTTACTTCATTTAAAAGCTCTTCTACTGATTTATTAATTTCCTTAATTTGATTTTCACGAGAAGTTTTTTCATCTAAGGATGTTTTAATATCTTTTTCATATTTGGCAATAAGAGTTTTGGTTTTACGTTTTAATTGTAATATATAATTTTCTTTTAAATCTATTTTATTTTCAAGTAAATCCCTAGCTGATTTATTTTCATCTATTTTTATTTTATTCTCTATCGCATATGTTTTAAGAATATTATTCATAGAAGAAAATATTTGTATATCTAACAAATCCTCTATAATATCTCTTCTGTCCGCCGCTCTCAATTGCATGAAAGGAACAAATGAAGAATTTCCTAAAATTACTATTTGAGTAAATGATTTATAATTTAACTTTAATACATTTTTTTCTAAAAATTCTTGAAAATCTCTTACATTAGCATTTTGTTGTAACTGAGCACCATCTGTTTCTATTTCAAAGAGATTCGGTTTAATTCCTCTACGAACTAAAATATGTTTTTTACCTACGTAAAACTCTACTTCAACAACCGCTTCTCTTTCATTAATAGAATTTACTAATTGAGGTTTATTAACATTACGAAAAGGTTTACCAAATAAACCAAATGTTAATGCATCGAGCATAGTGCTTTTCCCAGCACCATTTTCTCCGATGATAAGGGTAGTTTTAGATCTATCAAGATCTATCTGAGTAAATACATTGCCGCTACTTAAAAAGTTTTTATAGCGAACGGTTTTAAATAATATCATTTATTCTCAACTAAAAATTTAGGCTTTGTACCATTTTCAAATGTATATTCATTATCTTTTAGTTGATTTTCTAATACTTGATGTATAAGTTGATTTAATGTTACATCATTTTCATGAGCCATAAACATTAAATCAAATAGGTGTTTATCGTCTATGTCAATTTCAACTGTGTGTCCAGGCGCATCTTTTTTAGGTGGGTCAAGTTCGCCTCTCATTTTTCTCTCAATCGCTTCTCTTTTTTCTGGATCTTTTTCAAATTCTAATTCTCTTTGTAATTCTGGTAGTCTATCTTTATACCACCAATCTGCTGTGCTGCCCATATTATTCTAAAGTTAAAGATTCATTATATAAGTTTCTCATTAAAATGTCAAGCCTTTTTTTATCTGCAATCGTATCCATTTGATCTATATATGAAGACAAAATAGTCATGGTATCTTGAGCTTCATCGATGATAGTTTCTTCATTATCTAGTTCAGCAAAAGATTCAACAACTGTAATATCTCCTACTCCAGCTTTATACATTTTATCTAGTACCACATCAAATAGATATGGATTAGTTTTATTTTCAACAATTATTTTAACATAACAATTTTTCCATGCTTCAAAATTTGTTTCTTGTACGGTTTCTGTGGTCCAATCTAAATCATTATAAAAATACTTATGAAACATTTCATTAGGATTTTCAACAAACGTTAATTCTCTTGTTTCAAAATCAAATATATGAAATCCTCGTGGATCTTTATAATCCATCCAATTAGTTTGATAGGGGTTTCCAAGATAGTAAATTGTACCGTTATCTGACTTATGATGAAAATGGCCACTAAAAACCATATCAAATTTATCAAATAACTTTCGATCTAATCCTTCAGCGCAAAATTGTCCCCTAATCATTTCAAAACCATTTACTTCAAGATGCCCGAACATTAAATCACATTTAGTATTATTAATTAATTTAACGGCCCCTTCATAATTTTCCTTACATAACCATGGCATCATTAAAAATGTAGAATCACAATATGTTAATTCACATGGATCACTATAAGTTATAATATTAGAATATTCTTTTAATAAAAGTGCGGGAGAATTTACTTCATTGGTAGTTTTATAGAATGTATCATGATTCCCGGCTAACATATGGCATTCTATATTATTTTTTGCCATGGGATCAAAAAACATATCTTTAGCATCATACAAAGATTTATAATTAACAAACTTTCGTCTGTCAAATACATCTCCCATATGTATGAGATTTTTTATATTATGTTCTTTGAGATAAGGAAAGAATATATTTTCATAAAATTTAGTAAAAAACCTAGAAAAAGCTATGTTATCATTCCTAGCACCGAAATGGGTATCCGTAATTATAGCTGTTTTCATGAAGTTGTTTTGGCCTCTACCATATAAGGTACTAATGTATTAGCTCCGCTTGCCGCGGATTTTTTAGATTTTCTTGCTTTAGCTTCTTCAAAATCTCCTACAAATTTATACATATTTGCTTTTTGTTCTTCTGATAAAACTTCAACATTAAAGTGATGATCATCTTGATCATGTTCTGATAATATAATACTATCAGATAACATACTATTATTATGAATGGTTTTATATTTTATATAGAGTTGCTTTTTTTCTTTTTGAATTCTTCTGATAAATGCAAAATATATAATTTGGGTAAAATATGAAAAAGGATTAGAAGATCTTTCCGGATTAAAATTATGTGCGGACTGTACACAATTTTCTATTCCATCCGATATCATTTCATCTCTAAAAGTATAGTTAACAAAGTTTGGTCTCAAACTTAATCTTTCCGCGATTTTCATGAAGCATCCTCCAATATAATCTGGGATAATTGGAACTAAAGATTCTGGATCTTTTTTCTTTACTTCAGCACAATGATTTTTATAACTAACCATTTCTTCATGAAATTTTTTATTATCAACATAATGTATTGACTTTGCTCTGGCCATGGTTTACCTATTTTTTCGATGACTTAGTTTTCTTTTTCTTTTTAAGTGCCTTACTAATTACTGCTTTAACCGGTTTCTTTGCTGCTTTTTTTACCGCCTTTTTAACTGATTTCTTTTCCGGCTTTTTTTCAACCGGAGGCAGTATTGGAAGAATATCAATATCAGGTAATTCTTCAACTGGTTTTGCTTTATCAGCATCTTTCATTTGCGCTTCTCTAAATACATGAACAATTTCATCCTGAAAATGTTGTACATCTTTTTCTAACTTTTGCATTGATTCTAAAGTTGGATATTCTTTCTTTTTATGCAAAGCTTCAGTTTTCCGCATAGTATTTTGGGCAGATAACTCTTCAATATCGACAGTAGCTATTTCTGTTGGATCAAACAACTTCATTGTTTTTTGATGGAATTGGACACTCTGTGGATTATAATCTCTCTCTGGTGTCATCTCCCTTGGAGGGAATATAATTACTGTAGGAGTCCCTATAAGCTGTGCTAGATAAGAAAAACCACCGCGCGATGATATTAGATAAGAACAATTTGAAATTGCCGTAAAGAGTTGTTTAGGGGTCATAGTATAATCAAGATATTTTATACTACGATTGGATTTTTTCAACGCTTTTTCCAAATCATTCCAATACTTATTAACAACTTTTTCATCTCGTGATATCATTTTATCACCGATATTTGCAAAAGAACCTTTTGAGATCAAGTCCCAACCAATCGGCGGAGAATATTTGTATATACAAACAGAATCTTTTTTAGGCCTCTTCCATTGTGTTTTAGTTGGAAACCATTCCATTTGTGTTGAAAGGGGTGAAAACACATATTGTTCCATATTAATTGGAACATATCTATACCACATATTTCTAGAAGTTCTAGTTATATGAGAAAAAAGTTCCTTACCTTTCAAGGCACTTTTATAAGTTCTTAAAATATTTCCGAAAGACCTTCTTATTTTAGTAAATTTATATTCAATATCTGAACCCCATTCTTCAACCATATATTCAATTTTAGCTAAAGTAGATTCTTTATTATTGAACTCTTTTGTTTCATGAGTTTCATCATATAAAATTTTCAATCTTACAGGTCTAATTTCATTTAACCATAACCAATAATTCATATTGCAGACGATATCACCATAACCATAATCAGTTATTATACTAACCATCTTAGATAGATCTACATTAAGTTCATTTTTAAATACAGAATCTATACTATTATGGTGATATAATTCGTGTTCTAATTGATGATATCTTGCCCACCTATTAGTAGGTAAAAGAATCCTACTCGGCTGTGCGCCTGCGAAACCATTAAATAAAACGTTTATTGATGTTTCCTTATCCATAACTATACCCTATATTATACCCTATTTCTGTAATAATATCAACCGTTAACTTGCCGGTTGACTTTTTTGTAAAAATATATTATAATAAATATGTTGTTGCCACGGGAGAATATATATAATTATATCCTAATGTGAAACATACTATATTTAAATTGCTGTTCATTATATTGAGAAATTCTTTCTTTAAAATGCTTGAGAGTATAATTGGTATAAGATTTATAAGATAAATCATCAGCTATATCAAATAATACAGCTTCCGTTTTATTATCACCTTTTCTCAAACCTCTTCCTATTGATTGTAAATTTCTTATTTTAGACTTAGAAGGACTGGCAAAAATGATATTATGAAGATTCCTAATATTAATACCAGTAGAAAAAGTTCCGAACGAAGCGACAATAATCGCATCGGTTTCATTTTCTGTAATCCTTCTGATTTCTTCTCTGTCTGCACCATCTACTCCTCCATATACAAAAAATACTTTCCTATTATCTTCTGCTTTTTCTTTTATTATATTATATAATATTTCACCATGTTTTTCAACAAACTGAAATAAAAGTAAAGTGTTTCCTTTTTGATCAATTGCTAAATTTCTAATAAATTTATTTCTTTTAGGATGTCTAACAAGATAATCCATTTCATCTTGATATGAAAAACCTTTACATGCAGCTTTTATTTCATCGTTGTATGTTAATACAAGAGCTTTAATGGAAAATTTAGAAAGATATCCCGCATCAATTAAATCTTTTGTTTGTGTTACGTTGAAAATCGGACCGAATAATCCCTCAAGAATTAACCTGTGAGTTTGAGTATCATCCAATGTACCCGTTGTACCAAATTTGTGTCTGCATTTCTTTAACTTACTCATTACGGAAGTTAAAGATTTGGCTTTAAATAGATGTGCTTCATCGCCCACCATAAATTCGAATCCTTCAAAATAATTTTTAGGTAAATTATATATTGATTGCCAAGTTGTTATAACTACTGGTTTATCAGTTTCTTTTTCTTTACCAGCACTTATAATATGACAATTTTTTTCCACATCCCAGTCATGACTATATTCTTGAAAGTCTGTATACATTTGTTGTGTTAATGATACAGTTGGTACCACTATAAGACTCCTTGTATTATAATATCTTAAAAGTAGATATATTATGAGAGATTTACCAGAGGCTGTTGGAGATAAGAGTAAACACCTATCTTTTTGAATGCAATGTGTTACAGCTTTTAATTGATAATCTCTAGGTTTTAAACTCAGAGAGAAACGTTCATATAACCGAGAGCAATCAATATCAGTGAAATTATTATTACCGAACGTAAAACTTTTATCAACTTGTAACTCATAGTCTCCGACCTCACAGAATTTTTTAACATATTCAGCAAGCCCATAATACAATCTCCTTGTTCTTATATCAAATAGTCTAATTTTACCGTCCCAAAATCCATTTTTGTAGGACGATGTAAATCTAGCATTTGGAACTTCAAACGTAAAATAATCATTTAATTCAGCTGCTTGACTTCTATCACATTCAACTAATAAATGAACATCATCAATTTTCTTTAATATCATTGTCCCATTGTAAATCGTAAAAAGTCAATAGCAGATTTAATGTTATATCCTCTAGTATTTAGGGATTTGATAATCGATTCTAAAAACTCTACTTTTATCTTTTGATATTCTAATTTTTGATTTGCTTCAATTAAATCATCATCACCTTGAAGATATGTTTCTATTTTAGGTTCATATCCTTTGATTAATTTAATTTTAAATTGTTCCCAGCCGAGCTCTTCTAATTCTTCTTCACTCATTTTTCCAGCATACCAAATAGTTTTATACTTTATAAGTTTCTTATTTTCGAAAAATAATTTCTTTTCAGAAAGAGATTCGTCGTTATAAATTCCTAAGTATTTACTATGAAGATTGGGGAGTTTTAATAATTCTATATCTAATTTGGTATCATCAATCTGACAATCTTTTTGCCACATTGTTTGAATGTCACTTAATTTCATAATATTTTATGTGGGTTCGTTCATCCTTGTCATTGTATAATAATTATATTGAAAAACTACGTCTGCTGTAGAATATGTTATATCGGAAGCCATTATATCAAACTGAACTGATCCAATAGATTTAGGCCATAGATTATAAAAATCAAATTTTATCGTAGGGTTTTTTGAACCAGTGAGAATGAATAATTGTCCAGTTGTATCAACCCCATCCGCTTTTCTTTTTTCATATTCTTTAAAACCGAAAGGTTTACCTAAACCAATTATCCATGATTGTATTTCTTCCCAATTTTTTAAATATTCATCAACGATTATTGTTATTGAAAATTCATCAAATGTTACATTATCACCAGCAACATAATGTTGTTTATGGGGTGTAGGTATAGGTACTTCTGATATTGAAACGCCAGGTAAATTAGCCGTTTGACAGTAAAATTGGGTTTCTGGCATTGCTGAGCAAAGAAATCTAAAGCCAGTAGGTGAAAGGTAATTTATATTATCTGTACCGCGTACGCCGGTGGATGCTTGTGCCATTAATACCTCGTGAGCATAAAAAAAGGGTAAGGAAATCTAAGACCCCTTACCCTTATTTATATCACTTAATTTAATACAAGATTACATCAAGTTAGTAACAAGACATCGTCTGTAATAAACATTAGTATTATAAGTGAGTGATCCATCACTAGATGCTGCGGTTCCAGTGGAGAAAGGATTAGACACCATTCCGTAACGTGTCTTGAATCCGATCTTTGGCTGGAAGTTATTCTCACCAACCGCACGTACCATTTGTAGTGGAACGTATGGGCAATAGAATAATCCTGCATCATATGCGCTAGAACCTTTATATCCTAGTACAAACCAATTTGTGTCTTGGATTGTTGCATATGGATCAACATATACTTTATAACGACCGTTAAGTGTTCCAGCAAAAGTTGACTGAGTGTCGTCAACATTTAAGGAATCATTACCGGAAAGAGCAGGAGTGTAATCAAGTACACCAGCCATTTGCAGTGCGGAAGCAACATCCGAAGAAGTCATAAGGATATTTCCTTTTCCTCTACGAGTGTCGTGACCGATCGCATTAGCTTCGCGCTCAATCTGGAACATCAGTCCCTTAAATTTTTCAACCATCCAACGACCGTTTGAATCTACATCCATGTCGAATGTTCCGGCAGTTGCAACGTTTTGTTGGGCACCAGTTTTGGCGTTACCATAAATTGTACGGATAACTTCGCGGTTAATCTCTGCCAAAATTTCTGAACTCAGAATATTTGAAAGTTCAGTTTCAGCATCAAGACCATGAATTGCTTTTAGGTCTTGGGCGAGTTCCATTGTGTACTCACCTTTGAGAGCGCGTGTTTTCGCTGTAACGGTTACCTTATCGATTGAGAAGGCCATTTCAGCAAAAGCATTTGCAGCCGAATCGCCAAGTGCTTCACCAAGTGCCGTAGTCATTCCACGACCTGGTAGATATGCAGTTGAACTTGAAGCGGCAGCCGCTGGGTTACCATTAGCGGTGTGTGCAGATGTAGCGGCAGCGTTAGCACCAGAAACACCAGAATCAGCTTCACTGAAAAGTGCTTCTGAACCGGTTTGACTAGCATAACGGGACTTCATGGCGAAAATTAAACCAGTCGGACCTGTCATGGGCTGAACACCACAAACATCATATGCAATTAAGAGGGGCATACTTCTGCGAACTAAGGAAATAAGAACAGGATCATAACCTTTAATATTTCCAGCGGTTGTACCCATTCCGGCACCAACTGCGTTCCCAGGAGCGTCCTCAAATAAAATAGTAGAGCCACCTTCTTCCATAATTGATTTTTCCTCGTTCTCTAGTAAAACAGCTGTAACTGCTTTCCTATAAGAATCTTTAATCGCGGGCAAATCAGGATGGTCGAGTACGGGTCCCCACTTTTCTTGTAAAGTTTCAGACAAATACATTGTTATTCTCCTGTATGTATTTTAGTAAATTTAAATTTAAAAAAAATATTATCTAACATGTCTCGAAATAGCTGACATATAGTGTTCCATACCAGCAGGTACGGCTTCTTTTTCGCTTTCTTCGTCATTATTTTGTGTTTCGATGTCTTCGACCAGAGCAACTTTCGTATCTTCTGTAGGAAAGTAATTTTCTTTAAGTACTTCAACTTTTTGTTCGAAGTCTTCTGCGTCTTCAGCCTCAACATTTTCAGCTAATTCAGCCACTTTTTCTTTCTGGGTCTCAGTAAGGTCTTTCGTCAATGACGATAAAACTTTTTCTTTTTTAACTTTTGTAAGTTCTGACTGAATATCAACATTTTTACTAACTTGTTCATTCAGTTCTGTTTCTAAGGATTCAACCTTATCGAATAGATCATCTACTACATCAACCTTCTCATCTGGAATTGTAATGTAGTGTTCTGTAAATAGATCTTTTAGACCAACGAGAAAACCTTCGGTCAATTCTGAACGGATTCCTTTTTCGATGGCTAATTGATTATCTTTTACCCATTCTTCGGAAACATAATTGAGATAATTATCAACTTTTTCTACAATTTCTTGTATGTAAGTATCAAGCTCCTCAGTCAATCTTTCCTGCATTTGCTCTTCGAGTTCCTGTTCCTTGCCTAATATAACTTGATTAACTTTAGCTTGAACAGCGGCTTCGAAAATAGTGCTTGCTTTAGTTTTGAATTCATCAGAAAGATTTTCGCCTTCGGTTAAAGCATCAATATCATCTTGAACGTCAAGTGGCTTAGAATCTTCAACTTCATCTTCTGCGCCTTCTTGAATCGTTAAAGAATTAAGAATAGACTCATAATTTGTTGCAATCTGATCCTTTTTCAGTTTGCCGAGTCTTTCATAGACGGCAGCCATCATACCGGATTTGGTTTTTGGCATTTCATCTTCTTCTTTTACTTTAGCCATTGGTTCGGCGTTAGCAGCCATTTTAGCTTTTCCTTTAACGGGATTACCCATTGCAGTTCCAGACCCTTTAACTTCGGCGGGTGGATCAGCGTTTACAACTTTTTGCTTATCTGGTCCTTCCCCATCTTTTCCGCCCTTATTAGGACCGGGTTGATTTTTGCTATCCTCTTGAACCTCACGTGCTTCCTGAACAAGACCTATCTCTTCCAACAATTCATCAGTCTCAGTGGCCGATAGCCCTTCTTCTTCGCATTTTGATTTAATCTGTTCAACGAGCTCTTCCCTTGCCTCGCCGTCTAATTCTAATGCTTGTTGAGCTAATGTTTCTAGTTCGTTCACACTATTGGCAAGAGTCTGCTGCTGTTCGGCAGTTTCTTGTTCAGACATTTGCATTCTCCTTTTGAATTCTTATATACTATTAGAATATTTGTTACTGTTACTATTTATAACATTAAAGCCTTGACATGAACCTTTCGAAGGATGAAACCAAGGCTGATTCATCCGGTTTAACTTTTATAAATTCTTTGACTATAGAGTCTTTAATATCTTGAACATCTGTTTCTTTTAGAATACCATTATTCCAAATCCATTCTCTGCCTTCCATGATGCCTTCTACGAAGGCCATTGGAGCAGAAGGATCAGCAACAATGTCTCCAGCTGTTGCAAGATGAAAATCATTTTGTACGATCTGGGAACCACCTAACGATTTTAGTGTTCCCATTCCTCTAGAACTTACTCCTAATTTAGCACCTTCATCAATTAAATTTTTGACTATTTTACCATATGGAGTTTCCATAATTTTTGCTTTACCAACAAAATTTGTACCATCTTGTTTTAGTTCTTTAACCATATGTGAAACTCTTTCGAGGTTAATAGTAGGACCGTCTGGATGACCTAATTCTCCGAAAGCTCTATTAGTATCTATATACTGTTTAGAATATCTGTCTACCTCTTTTGACATTGTTTCCAATGGATAAACTCGTCCGTTTCTATTTTTTTGTTCTGCTTGTAAAAATACTCCTTTAATGTAGTAATTTTTTTGATCTGTAGAATCGTCCTTTTCTACAAGCATTTCAACGTCTTCCATTAGTTCGCAAATGAGTTTCATTTAATTCCTTATCTGAGGGCAACTTTGGTTAATAATACGCCTGCATTGCCGGCAAAAATTTCATCTGTAGGATCTTTTTCAATGTAAATATCTGCACCACCTGCGAGATAGAAGCTACCTTTTAAAACTGCACCATTTGTTTCTACGGAAACAAGATAATTAGTGCTAGTATTATTAAATGCTCTAACGCAAGTTGCAGAGTCTACATTTCCACCTGCTCCGGTTTGTATCTCAGCTGGAGCAGATGCTCCTAAAGCTTTAATCATTCTCATTGTTAAATATCCTAACTTGAATTGTTATCTTTATTTATACAATTTCTTCGGTTATGATTTTATATTTTTATTATCAAACAAATCAGAACTAAAATCTTTTTTTAATTCTTCTATGCGGCTTGAAGTTTTATTTTTTAAAACATCTAATGCTCTATCACGAGCTTTGTATTCTCTTCCGCATAATATATCGTCAATCATATCCGCTATAACTTCTCTACCTCTATTTTCCAACACTTTTCCTTCTAGGTAAGCTATATAATTTTCCTCCTGTAAGCATTTCCGGTTTAACTTCTTCAGGTTGTGCCGGCTGCCCGGGAGGAGGCATTTGTTGTCCGGGTTGTACATTAATCTGATTTGCTGGGCCGGCTGCTGGATCGGGAGGTACTTGTGGAGGAACTGGCATATCGGCAGCATCCTGTTCGGCCTCTTTAGCTTCTTTTTCTATTTCTTTTTCTATTTTCTTTTGTTCATCTGGTGTATGTCTTAATATGTTATCTTTAACGTATTGTTTAGATATATATGTTCCTACTAATTCTTCAACATCCCTCATCATATTATATCTATCGGTCTGTAATTCTTGCGATTTTAATTCAGCAAAATGGTTATCCAATGCATAATTAAATTTAATAGTTTCTCTTAATTTATTCCATTCTGATGTATGAATAACGTTTTTAAGAATTAATTGTTTTTCTAGGCATTGATAAAACAAATGTGAAAATCTTATTCTAATTCTATCAATAAATCTTGAAAATTTTAATTCGTCTCTACTAATTTCAGATGCTCTACCTAATACGAAGGGAGTATCTGCTTCTAACCGTGACAATGGAACATTTAGTGATTGATATAATTTCCTTCTGAAATAATCAACATCTTCCATTTCACCTAGATTTTGACCACCAGGTAAAGTAGTTATTTCTGTTCCTCTTCCTCCTTCTCTCCGAGGAAGCCAATAATCTTCTAACATCGATTGATGTCGTCTATCATCTTTTATATCACCTGTAGCGGCATCATAAACTAATTTATTTTTATACCGTGTCATAATATCTTTGAGATATTGTTCGGCTTTCATTTTAGGTAAATTACCTACATCAATATAAAAAATCCTTCGTTCCGGTGCTCTTGCAATTCTATAAATTACAACTGCATCTTCCAACATTCTTAATTGATTTAATCCTTTAATAGCTTTATGCAAATGAGAAATAACATATTTTTTATCTTTAGTCATTACTCCTGAATGAGCCATTATAACAGAATCTGGAGCTACTTTAACACCCAGTTGACTCGGTGTTAGTAAACCCTTATCATTAAATAGATAATATTCATGAAATTGTGGTAATTTAAAGACACTAGGTGACTGTCTAGGGTTTGGTTTTATTTCTCTAACCTTTTTAATTTTAAGAGAATCTATTAACCTAAGTTCTTTTATTCCTTGTTGAGGTTCTTTGGGGTCAATCATTACATGATAATATACCCTGCCTTCAATATACCATCTTTTAAAAATATCATATGCTTGATTATTAAAATCAAGCATTTTTAAAATAATATCAAATTCTTCATCGATCCGGTTTTGCAAACCTTTAGATAAACTAGTTTTTGTTAAATCTAATTCTACTGGATTTCTGTTCTGATTTGTGATGATAGCTTCTTGAATGATATTTTCAACAGCCATATCACATTCGGGGTGTTCGGCCATTTCCCTATATTTCATGATTAAATCTGCTTCAGTTTTAGCAGTTGCTTCTAAATCTAAATAGGAAGCAAAAGCTCCTCCGGCAGAGGTGGCTTCAACCGCGCCTTCATCATTTTCGGGAAATGCCAGAGCTGGAATGTCTGGCTTTTTATCTCTCTCAATATTAAATCCAAATAATTTCATAATATATAACTTTTTTCAGGTTTAGGCGGTGATATTTGCTTTTGCATGGAGATAGTAATCATATTGCCAATCTACAGTAAATTCCTGAATAGTATTAACAGTGTCCCAATTTAAATCTATTGCAGACATATTAGAGGGCCAAGCTCCTTTAAAGGTCCACTCCTGATCCACATCGCCGTCTTTCTTAAACATTTGCAAAGTAACTGTGGTGGTATACTTGGCTCTAGCTGAGTATAAAGCTTTTGTTGCTTTGTTTGACTGGGCTGCATTAAATTTTTCGAACCATCCTACAAAATTTTTATAAATCCCCAGGTCTTCATCATTTACAACTGTTGTGGTTAATGGTGCAAATTCTCTGCTTTCTCCAGCAACTTTTACATTTCTTCCAAAATATGGAACTTCAATGGGAGTAAGTGTAGAACCGGGAATATTTGAAGCTTTACACATATAACTAAAGCTACCTGAAGCAAAACTTTGGGTTGCGTCGCTACCGCCTATCGCGCAGCGCATTAAGTTAGTCCGGGCTCCGCCACCTTTCAGCTCTGATATAAAAGCATTAACACCTAAATTATCTGACATTTTTTTCCTGTTTTATCTTTTTAGACCGGTTGCGTCCAATAATCATAGGACCAAGTAACCGAGTATTCCATTATAGCATCATTAGGTTCCCAATTAACATCAATTTGATCTAAAGAAGTTGGCCATGCATTATGCAGCCTCCATTTTCCAATTGTGTTTCCGGCTTTACCTAAAGTATGGATATCCATATCGATAGAATAACCTGCTGTGGCAAGTTTATTTATGGCGTCGGTAGACCTTACATTACCAGCATGAGAATTTATTTTATCCATCCAACTTTCGATTTTGTTTCGCATATTATAACCTTCATCGTTTATAATTGTAGTTGTTATATCATCGAAAGTTCTAACTCCGGGGAATTTTACTGAACGGCCCATATACATAATGTTTACTATTCCTACGGCGCTAGCTGGTACTTGGACTCCCTTGCATATAAATTCTGATTTTACAACCGCACCAGATTGACTATTCTCGGCTCCGTTAATTGGAGTGAATTTACACTTAAATAGAGATGCTCTCGCACCGCCGGCTACTAGTTTTGAAACAAATGATTCTGGTCCATCTACTACAAATCCTGCCATTTTCTCTTCCTTCGTATATTAATTATTTATATTATTTATACGATAATTTATATTATTTATACTACGTTTACAACTTCTTCAAAATCTACGCCACTTCTTACAGCAACAAAGTTTAGCAATACAAAGTTAATACTCTTAGTTGGCTTAACAAAAATACTACCAATAAATTCATTTCGATCAATAACCTCTTGAGTATTATTAGATTCATCGCAAACTACTGCAAAATCTGTTATACCGCCTCGTCCTTGAATATCCCTAAGGAAAGGTTCGACTGAAGAAACGAAACTAGATCTGGTAAAATCATCGTTGAATTCAAACATTGAAAATCTAGCAAAATTTGCAATTGATTTTTCTAATGTAATAAAAAGCCTTCTGACGTTGATTCTATCAAAAGCTGATGGTTTAGCTAATAGAGTTTTATCACCAAATAACAATGTTCCTTGTCCTGCGAAAGAAACAACAGGATTTACACCATTTTTATAAAGTAAATCTCTTTGTGTTTTATTTGGATTCCATGCTAACCTAGCAACATTTTTAACTGAACCTCTATTAAATCCCGCTGGTGAGAAGAAAAAATCTCTTTCGACGGTAGTTCGTACAACTAATCCCGCCGTATCCGGATTCAATGGAATATATCTAAAAGTATCGTTATACTTATCGTATTGATATTTCCATCCACAATCTATAACTGAATAGGATGAACTTGGCAATAAATTTCTAAAATCATTAACTGCATCTACTTCATTTCCTTCATTATTAACAACATCGGATTGTTCCGGTGAAACGAAAACCATACAATCTTTGCGTGTTTCTGCAATATTACTAATAAGATATGAATTAACAATTGAAGAAGCTGGTCCAGTTATAATCAAAGACACATCAACATCTTCTGCTGATTTAAATTTATCATATCCCATAATAATATTGGCGTCAGTTAAATCTTGTCCGTCTGCGCCACCTGACATACTAATCGAAAAATTAGTTCTGGATTGTGTATAGGATGGTTTAGAAGCAACATTAGCAGATGTACCCCATGCGGCAGTATTAGGAGCTGTATCGGCGCCTGTTCCGCTAGGATGTTTCATCCACCAAATATATTTGGATCGTCTATTAATTGCCTCTTTATAATAAAGAGCTTGGCCATCTTCTGATTTGGCGTCGCTGGCTACTGACAAGGCTGGAAAAATTTCTAGAATAGTACCTTTGACTCCTGTCCATTCTCCATCTTCGTCTGTTATTATTACATGAACTTCATCATTACCTACACCTCGGCGAGTTGCAAAATCGGAGGTTGTTGGGGGGTAATCAAAATTACCTGCAAATTCCCATTCTCTAATATAATTTACTGAAGTCGTAAGCGCGACTGAACTTGGAGAAATTGCATCGACTAATGTAGCCGATGTATTACTGGTAATAGAAGCTACTTCAAGAGTTTCTCCAGCAATAGTTACGTTATCTCCAGCCGTTAATTGTAAATCAAAATATGTTCCGGTTCCTGTCATTACTTTTCTTGCTGCATCAGAAATTTGAACAGTTCCCATTATTGCTCCGAATGCATCTTGACCTACGGCTTTATAATGAGATGATGTAGTTCTTACAAGGCTTGCTCCAACAGTTACATCGGTATTTTGTGAAGATACAACTGTCATTCCTGTATCGGTACCGATTGCTGTCACAAGATAAAAGGTGGTACCTATATGAACAACATCATTTATTTGTATTTCTGATGTAAATGCTGTGTCTGTTCCTGTGACTGTTCCTTCTTGAGCAGCAAAAGCTATTGTTACAGTTCCTGTAAGTCCGGCAGATGCTATATCGGCGCCACATAAAGATACCTTCATTGAATTGCCTAATTCTCCGGCATATTTAGATGCGAATTCCCCATAATCATTTGAAGGACCTGATCCTCCATATTCTGAGTAATATGTATTATAATAAGATTCATCACTTTTAATTAAAACTGCGTTAGCTGAATCTGTGGTTGCGTTATATGCTGATGAATTTGCTACTCGAACAACATTTAAATTTTGACCGTAGGCTAAAAAATTCGCCGCTGAAAAAAAACTTAGATATGTTGAAGAGTCAGGCTTCTGGAAGTTTTCTACCAGTAGATCTTCACTGCTTACATTAACGATTTTATCTATAGGTCCCCAGCGAAAAGCCCCAGCAAAAGCACCTGCAGTTGTTCCGGTCTCAGGTACAATGGTAGTTAAATCTATTTCGCGAGTAACTACTCCTGGACTTACTGTAAATGCCATCTTCTTCTCCTGTAAATCGCTGAAAA
>VTLG01012376.1_pt1 | contig 21097 bp, 34 predicted proteins | sample 4694571 | NCBI WGS metagenome assembly VTLG01 (sample SAMN12604809, study PRJNA352737) | marine metagenome | biome: ENVO:00000447; feature: ENVO:00000209|ENVO:00000569|ENVO:01000036; material: ENVO:00002151; isolation source: viral sequences binned using virsorter ... | reverse complement strand
GCTTACAACAATCGCAATGCACAGCAAAGTGTATTACGACCTTGTTGAAAGAAGAGCAGTTGATTTTGTTCTAGCTTCAGACATTAATGGTGGTGGTGCTACAGCGTCAGGTGGTTCTATCCAGAACGCATTTGGTAGCCCAACAGTGCCAACATTCATGGGGCTGAGGGTAATAGTAAGTGACGATATCCCTACGACAGGGTCAGGCTCGACCACTGAGTACTCTGTATTCATGTTTACAAATGGGGCTGTCGTAACTGGTGAGCAAGCTCCGATCAGAACACAAACTGACAGAGATATCCTTGCACTTGAGGAAGCAATGGCAGTTGACCTCCACTACATATATCACCCTGTAGGTTTGAAATATGCGGTAACAACTGTAAACCCAAACAGATCAGTTCTTGAAACTGTAGGCTCTTGGTCGAAAGTCTATGAAACAAAGAATATCGGTATCGTAAGAGCTACCGTTGTTTCTAATAACGACTAGAGGTAATTATTATGTCATCTTTATTTGATGTAACTGCTGGGTCATTAATAGGCCCAACAACAGGCGGCACTGTAACTCAGGCATCTAACAAGTCAACAGGTGTGACTTTAAATGCTGAGTCTGGACAGATCACCATGAACGGTGCGGCTTTAGGTGCTGGAGCAGAAGTTAGCTTCACTGTTACTAACAGCAAAATCTCAGCTACTGACGTTGTTCTTGTTAACCATAGTTCTGGCGGTACTGCTGGAGCTTATATGGCTCAAGCCAACTTAATTGCTGACGGATCATTCAAAATATCTGTTACCAATTTGACAAGTGGATCTGAGTCTGAAGCGATTGTCCTTAGCTTTGTTGCCCTCAAAGGTGCTTCAAGTTAATGTCAATTTACGCTTTTAGGCGTATGAGGGAACAAAACGAAGCTGCTCAAAAGGCGGCTTCAGTTTCCAAATCTAAGCCAAAACCTAAAACAAAGCCCAAAAAGGTGAAACTCAATGGCGATAACTCTTGATGCAACTGTTGGTGGAGCTAACGCTAACACTTATATAAGTCTTTCTGATGCAAACTCTTTTATTGAGGGTTTAGTTCTTAATGATGACACTACCGCATGGGACAACTCATCTACGGATAATAAAAACAGAGCTTTATTTACCGCAGCCCAAAGAATAGACAGAGAGAAGTTTTTAGGTGCTAGAGTTGCTGACACTCAGGCTCTTGAGTGGCCAAGATCAGGAGTAAGGAAACCTGACACATACACAAACCTGTATGGCTTGAGCTTCCCAAACCGATTAGTCGCTGACTATTATCTCGACACAGAGATTCCTGATCGTGTAAAACACGCACAAGTAGTTTTGGCTGTTTATCTCAATAACAACAGAGGTGGACTTGATCTTTCTGGCTTAGAAGATTTTGCTTCAGTTAATATTGGCAACTTAAATATCACTCCCAGATTTTATGGGGCTGTGGGCATTGATCGTATTCCACCGATTGTTGACCACTATTTGATGGGTATTAGAATAGGTGGAAGAGCAAACTTACAAATCAAGAGGTCATGAAAATGGGCTACGGCTACGACTATCCAGCAGCAATAATCATCACAGATCATACTCAGGCATTTACTGGTAGATTTGGCAAAGTAGTTGCATTGAAAAATTCAACCGTTGATTTAGTTGCTGAGAATATTAAGGAGAATACATCTTCGACTATTTCTGCAATACCTTTGCATCATTCAGCAGAGATATGCGGTGTGATTACAAGTGTTCAAGTTGCAAGTGGTGACGCTGTTATTGCTTACTACTTATGAGTATTGCATCAGCACTAAAAAAAGCAGCTTCAGCAGCGATCAAAGCTACTGGTGGGTCTATTACTTATAGAAGAGTGACGACTGGAATATATAACCCTACTACTGGCTCAATGAGTGAAGTCAAAACAGATGTCAGTATAAAGGGTGTCGTGAGCAACGTAACGAGGTCTGAGGTGACTGACCTAGTTTTTAGTCAGGACAAACGACTTACTATATCTGCTGGAGATATAACTTTCACTCCAACAACATTTGATCGGGTTGTAATAAGCGGTACAGAATATAAGGTGGTTCAGATCAATACAAATGAGCAAGATAATACAGCTATCAGCTTTGATATTTTTTTGAGGTAATCATGGCCAGACGTATTGAGATCACTCAAATGGACGATTTCTTTCAAGAAAAGATAATAGATCTTGTCCAAGCGACAACTCTTGAATGGACAAAAAGGGTCAAAAAAGCAACACCAGTTGATACTGGTAGATTAAGGGCTGCATGGCAAACAAAAATACCATTGCAAAGTGCATCAAGAAATAGAGATAGCTTTGTTGGATTAATTACAAATAATGTTGTCTATGCAGAGCCTGTTTGCTTTGGTGTGAACCTACCACCATCATGGGGTGATGTTTACAGGACAAGACAAAACACTGTAGCTGGTTTTCCTGAGCTTATTGGAAAAGAATTAGAGTCATATATTTTGCGACAATTTGGGAGGTAACAAATGGCGGCTACAAATTTAAACACAGTAAGATCAACCATTGAAACAAGAATTAGAAATGAATTTAGAACAGGTCAGCCGATCCCTATAGTTTTTAACAATGTTCCTTTTGATGCCTCAACTGTCGATCAATATATTCAATGTATTACTAGCTTTGGATCAAGTGAATACCTTACACAACAAGCACCTAATTCAAGCACCACCGCCACAAATCTTGTTGTGGGTCTTATTACTTGTAATATTTATACAAAGCAGGGATTAGGAGCAGGGACAAACTTCACTATTGCCAAAAGAGTAAGAGATTTATTTAACAGAATTACAGTCTCTGATGTAAGATTTGATCCACCAGTCGGGCCTGAGATATTACAATCAAGTCCAGAGGGTAAATTTCAAACACAGATTAGAATAACATTTGAATTATATGAGGCACTTACATCATGATTGAAATTACAGAAGAAATGCTTGACGCTATTGAAGCAGTCAAGGGCAGAAGAGAACCACAATACTGGGATCATCAATGCAGACGTTATATGGAAAAACAAAAAAATTTAAATAATTTATCTAAAGATGAACTTGAAAAAAAAGGTAGAGAGCTTGGAATTGAACTTGATAAAAGAAAATCAAAAGACAAACTAATAGGAGAAATAGAAAAACTACAGAAAAAAGGTTAATATAATTATAAATATTTCTTTTTATCGTTATGGCTGCTGTAAAAGGTGATGTCGGGCAAGTCAAATTTGATGATGGCGGCTCTTCAGTCAACCCAGTTTTAGGCACTAGAGAATGGTCTATGTCTATCACCAAAGATACCCAAGAAACAACTGTTCAAGGTGACACTTTCAAATCTTTTGTTGGTGGACTTATTGAAGGTGAGGGATCTGCTGTTCTTCAATATGACAACGCTGCCTCTGGAGAGACTGCAACTTTTATGGACGGCATCTTGACCACAGGTGACACAGCAACAGCATCTTTTGAGCTTTTTCCTGATAGTGCAAGCGGAACTAAAAAAATTAGTTTTAGTGGCCTTATAACAAACTTTGAGCAAGGGTCAGCTTTAGGTGATGTAAGTACAATCAACATCACATTCAAGCCATCTGGCACAATTACATCAGCAATCTAAAAGTAAAATTCTTCGCATTTATTTATGGCAACTGAAAGAACCGCAGACGTAATTCTTGGAGCTTTCCAAGATGAAATGACTGTAAGACGCAAATATGACCTTAAAGATTCAAAAGGTAAGGTCACAGCAACTTTATACTTTAGACCTATTACAAGATTTGATCGTGTCAAAGCACAGCAATTAGCTGGAACAGATGAAGCATTAACAGTATCTACTCAACTTCTTTGTCAAATGGCAGAAAAAGAAGATGGCAGTCCAGCTTTTGATATGTCAGATGCTCCAAGACTTCAAAGACTTTTACCAGAAAAAGTATTGAATGATCTTGAATTATTTTTACATGACATCAAGCTTGATATTGAAACAGCAAAAAAAGATTAAAAGAGGATAGTTGGCTTAGATTTGAACTATTCCTCGCAACGGAGTTAGGTAAAACATTAGAAGAATTAAGAAAAGGTATGACTCAGGCAGAACTTATCTACTGGGCTGCGTACTATGAGGTTAAAACTGAGGACGAAAAAAAAGCATTGCAACGACAAAAACACAATTCAAGGTAATATAGAGAAAAGAGTTTTTTGTATTTGTGGCAGAAGCAGTCGTTAGATTAAGAGTTGATGCCAGCGGTGCGACAAGAGCATTAAATGGTGTACAGAATCAGACAAATAAATTACAGAACTCATTTAATGGCTTAAGAACTGCGATTGCTGCAACTGGTATAACTTTAATTGGAAGGCAAGCAGTTAGAACTTCAGCAACATTTGAAAAATTAAATGTAAGATTAAAACTTCTTACAAAAAGTGGTCGAGATTTTGCAAAGTCTCAACAGATTGCGGCTGATGCTCAGAAAGCTTTTGGATTAAGTGCAGTTGAGGCTCTGGAAGGCGTTACAGATATTACAGCAAGACTAGCTCCACTTGGAACAAGTGTTGAAGATATAAAGACTGTATTTTTTGGATTCAATACAGCGGCAAAATTAGCTGGTTCATCAGCGATTGAATCATCAAACGCATTTAGACAACTAGCACAGGCTCTTGGCTCAGGAAGGCTGGCTGGTGATGAATTTAGGAGTGTTTCAGAACAAGTGCCAACTATTCTTGCACCAATAGCAGAAGAACTTGGAGTTACTATTGGACAGCTTAAAAAATTAGCTGCTGATGGCAAATTGACCAGTGATGTGGTTCTTAGAGCTTTGGGAAGAGTAGGAAATGAGGGTAGTGGGTTTTTAAAACAACTACTTGCAAATGATCCTACGCAAGTATTTAAAAACTTTAGTAACGCAACTGAGGATCTTTCAAGACGATTTGGTGATGAGTTAAGGCCAGCAGTTGAATCAGTAACAAAAAATCTAACCTTATTGATTAACAAACTTTTGGAGTTTTCTAATTCAGATGCTGGAAAAGTTGCAATATTAGTCACAAAAATAGCTGTTGCTGCAAAAGTTTTAGCAGTAGCTGTCCCTATTGTTACAGGTGCTGTCACTGCATTATTAGCCAAACTAAGCATGGTTGGAACAGTGGCCATAATTGCAAAAGGTGGTTTTACAGGTTTGTCAGCTACTTCTTTGCTTGCCGCAAAAGGTATAGGGGCAACGACTGTTGCTCTTGGAGCTTTAAAAATTGCAATGATAGCCTTGCCGATTGGTGCTTTAGCTTTACTTGTTGGTGGTCTTGCAACTCAATTTATGAAAGTAAGAAGAGAGGCAAAAGAGTTTCAAAGCATTATTGCTGAGGGTTCTGGAGAGGAAGTAGAAAAAGCATTAAAAAAACAACAAGATGCACTCAAAGAAATAGATAAAAGATTAGCAAAAACAAGTGGAAGAGCAGAAAAAGCATTAGAAAGACGCAGAAAAGAAATTGAGCTTGATATTGAGGCTCTACAAAAAAGACAGGAAACTTTAGCAGAAGAGGAAAAAATTACAGAAGAGCAAAAAAAACAAAATGAAGAAAAGAAAAAATCAGCAGAACTTATAAAAAAACAACAGGAAGAAACAGAAAAATTAAAAGAAAAATTTATGGAAGTAGGAAAAAGCATTGAAAACGGAGTTGTTCAAAATCTTACAGACGCTGCAATGGGGACAAAGACTTTAGGAGAGGCAGCCATAAGTGTTTTAAATGATCTCAAAAGAAAGCTTATTGAAGTTGCCATACAGCAAGCAGTTTCTGGTCTTGGAAACTTTTTAGGCACTGCACTTGGCAACATATTTGCTGGTGGTTTAGGTGGTGGCTTTAAAGCTCCCCCACCTATGAAGGCTGGGTTTATGAATACTGGTATTCCAGCAAAATTACCAGCAGGGTCGTTTAATATAACACCGAAAGCTGATGGTGGCTCTGTAAGTGCTGGCGGCAGTTACATGGTTGGGGAAAGAGGACCAGAACTATTTACTCCATCACGCAGCGGTACAATAATTCCAAACAATGCAATGGGTGGTGTTACAAACAATATTGTTATTAATGTTGATGCCTCTGGCACTGCTGTTCAAGGCAATGACGCAGAATCAAATCAGTTTGGAGAGCAACTTGCCGCAGCTATACAGGCTGAGATAATAAATCAAAAACGATCTGGAGGTTTATTAGCATAATGGCAACATTTCCTATAACAAATCCTGTTTATAACACAAGGATTAATGCAAGACCTAAAGTAAACACTTTGAGTTTTGGTGATGGCTTTGAACAACGTCTTACAGAGGGACTGAATCAAAATCCTTTATCTGTTAATTTAACTTTTGAGCTATCTCAGACTGACGCAGATACAGCCATAACTTTTTTAAATTCAAGAGTAGAAGATGGAGCATCTTTTGACTACACATTGCCAAGTGAATCAAGTTCGAGAAAATTTGTCTGCACTTCTTTTCCTAGATCAATACCATTTTTGAACAGAGTCACTCTTAGTTGTACATTTAGAGAGGTCTTTGAGGCGTAATGGCAATACCTTTTGCTGAACTAACAAAAATAAATCCTAGTTCTATTATTGAACTTTTTGAGCTTGAGCTAACTGTTGGTAAGCATATTGCTACAGGCAACCCACAAAATTTACCTACAACTTACAGATTTCATGCTGGTGCAAATCTTAACTCTTTTGGAGAAGTTGTTTTTCAATCAAACTCTTATCAAAGAGTCGCAGTAAAAGTAGATGGTTTTGAAAGAAAAAGCACAGGTGTTTTGCCAAGACCTACAATTACATTTTCAAACTTAGGTGGCATTTCTCAAAATCCAGCGACTGACGTTTTAATTACAATGAGTGATTTTTTGCAGATAGTAAATAAAGTTACACCTCATAATGATTTGATAGATGCAAAAATTACTAGAAAAATGCCATTAGCGTCTGCTTTAGATAATGTTAATTTTGCCTCTGGATCTAACCCTTTTGGCACTCCTAGCTCAGATAGGTTGCGTGATGAGATTTTTGTTATTGATAGAAAGTCTGTTGAAAATAGACAGATTGTTCAGTTTGAACTTACAGCAGCCCATGACTTAGAAAATAGGTTAGTTCCACAAAGAGTGGTCACAAGAGACTTATTCCCAGCCGTAGGCACGTTTGTATGATGAGTCAATATATTTGGGCTACAGATGCTTTTGACCATGCTACAGAGGCATATCCAGAGGAGTGTTGCGGACTGATAGTAAATGTTGATGGTGTTGATATTTATTGGAAGTGCAAAAACATATCTAAATCATACAAAGAAAAATCATTTGTAATTGATCCTTTAGATTATGCAAAAGGTGAAGATCAAGGAGAGGTTCTTGGTATAGTACACAGTCACCCTAATGGGGAACTAGCTTTTAGTCATACTGATAGAATGGCCTGTAAGTATTTAGATTTACCTTTTTTTCTTGTGGAACCTAAATCAGAGTCTATTATTGTTGTATATCCATCTGAAATAAATGATTAAATTAACAATTTATGGAAGATTAAGAAAATTTGTTGGTCAGTCAACTTTTGAAATAAAAGCGAAAAGTGCAAAAGAGGCTTTTAGTTTTTTAATAAATAATTTTCAAGGAGTGAGAGAGCATATCAAAGATCAAGAATATTGCATAATGGCTGGCGATATAAGAATCACGCAAGATTTATTTGATATGCAAACAGAAAGCGATATAAAAATTATCCCTGTGGTTCATGGAGAAATTTTCTTTTTGGCTGCTGGTGCATTGTTTACAGCTTGGGGTGCTGGGGCAACAATTTTAGGTATCACTATAGGGGCTGCTTTACAAAGCACATTTTTAGCAATAGGAGTCAATATGCTACTTACTGGTGTAACTGATATGCTCACTCCTGATCCAAAACCATTTGCAGCTAATAGGCAAGTAGATCCGCAAGACCCAAACTACAATTTCACAGGTCTTTTAAACAATAGTAAACAAGGAGTTCCGATAAACATTATTTATGGAGAAACACTTGTCGGTAGCACAGTTGTCAGTTCTTCGGTAGATACTTTTCAAATAGTAAATAAGGAGAGTTAAGCTATGAGTTTATTCGGTGCTGCGGCAACAGGTGCATTAACAGCTATTGGTAGGCAAATTCATGGATTAGTTGATAATGACAAATTAAAATCTATTGATTTTGGTACTGTTGTTGATATTTTGGCAGAGGGTCAAATTGAAGGAAGTGCCACAGCAAGCAAAGCTGGAATTACAGATAAGACTAGTGCCGCATATAAAAATGCTTTTTTCAAAGATTTATTTCTGAATAAAACTGCTGTTTTGCAAGCTGATGCTGATAACTCAGATCCAAGCGATTCAGAATTTAACTATCCAAAAGATCGCTTTACATTTGAATTTCAAGATGGTACAGCAAATAATACTGTTCTTTTTGCCGCTGAACAACAAAGCAGTGAAGTTATAACAGGAGACAAAGGACAAGAATGCACCTTTCCTGTTGGCGGGTCAGCAACAGCCAGATCAGGGACAATTACTGATGTTAGTATTGATACAGTTCAAGTGAAAGTAAAATTTGACCAATTTTTTAGAATAAAAAGCAGTGATGGAAATAGAGTTTCAACATCTGTTCAAGTAATTATAAAAGTAAATCCAAACAACGGTTCTGCAATAACAGTTTTTGATGAAACAGTAAAAGGTAAAAGTTTTAACCCATATAACAGAGACTATGGAATTGATTTGAGAGAATTATCTGGATACAATACAAATACGTCTGGTGCATCTGGTTCTTTTTTTCCAGTGGTTGTAAGTGTTGAAAGAGGAAATGATGTAGGTAACGAAAATACTTTTAATACAATGCGACTTGCAGAAATGAGGAAAATTATTAGAGAGCCTAATAATTATCCAAACATAGCTTATACAGCATTAAGATTTAGCTCTGAGTTATTTCAAACTGCCCCAAGAAGAAATTTCAGAGTAAGAGGAAAACTTGTAAAAATACCCCATAACTCAACTGTTGATTTGACAAATGGAAGGCTGACTTACAGTGGCACTTTTAATGGAACTTTTAAAACTGATAAAGCTTGGACAAGTGACCCAGCATGGGTTTTGTACGATTTACTCACAGATACTACGAGTGGCTGTGGCTTGCCAGAAAGTGAACTTGATCCATTTACTTTTCAAGGTGTTAGCACATATTGTAGTGCCTTAGTTGATGATGGAAACGGTGGTCAAGAACCACGCTTTTCAATAAATGTAAACATCAACAATAGGCGTGATGCAATGCAAGTTGTTAGAGATATTTGTTCTGTTATGCGAGTTATACCTTACTACGAAGAAGGAACGATAAAAATAGCTCAAGATGCTCCAAAAGATCATGCAAATCCAAGTGCTTTAAGTTTTGATTATGTTTTTAATAATGCAAATGTAATTGGTGGAGATTTTTTGTACACTGGCACATCTTCAAAAACTAGATTCAATGTTATAAATGTTTCTTACTTTGATCTTGAAACACAAGAAATAGATTATGTGACTATAAAAGACACAAATGCTCAATCAAAATATGGCACTCAAACAAAAAATATTACAACTTTTGGTACAACATCAAGAGGAATGGCTCAAAGAGTTGCGAAATGGTTTTTACAGACGCAACAAAATCAGACAGAGACAGTTGTTTTTGAAACAAATATTGCAGCGGGTTCAATTCTAAGAATAGGTAATATTATTGGCATTGCAGACAGAGTGAAATCCTCAGCAAGAAGAGGAGGTTTGGTAAAATCTGCAACCGTTTCTCAAATAACATTAGATGACTCTGCGGCAACAAATTTACCAGATATAAGTGATAGTCCACAGATAAGCTGTATGCTTTCTGATGGTTCTGTTGAAACAAAATCGATATCTAGTTATACAGGTGGTGGTCTTGTAAATGTTTCGTCAAATTTTACTTCAGCACCAGTATCAAATAGTCCGTTTATTCTTGAATCAGGAGAAATAGATGTTCAAGCATTTAGGATTGTTGATATAAAAGAAAATGCAAAAAAAACTTTTTCAATTTCTGCTGTGATTTTTAATGAGGGTAAATATGCAGCGGTAGAAGATGGCGAACAATTACCCACTAAAAATATAAATATTCTTACAAGTATTTTACCCTCACCCCAAATTGTTAATGCTTCAGATGGAACAAAGGCAATTCAAGAAGTAATAATTTTAAATAACAACAGGCCAGTTCCAAAACTTTTTATTGATTGGCAGTCTGTTGAAGGTGCATCACTTTATCAGCTTATTTATACAAAAGATGATGAAAACCCAGTTATTATAAATACACAAGAGTCAGAATTTGAAATTTTGCCCTCTGAAGCTGGCACTTATAAAATACAAATTTATACAATTAACTCAAGCGGAGAAAGAAGTGCAAGCCCAACTGAGGCAACAGTTGATACTTTAGGTCTTACTGCTGTTCCTGAGAATCCTACAGGTTTAGAGATAGAGCCATTTAATAATTCTCAAGTAAAATTGACTTGGACTAAAACAACTTCTCTTGATGTTGAATTTGGAGGGGCTTGTGAAATAAGACATTCTCCCAACTCATCATCTTCAGCCACTTTTGCAAACTCAACTCCTTTAAATGAAAATATCAATGGAGCAACTAATGAAGCAATATTACCAGCTTTGTCGGGAACTTACTCCTTAAAATTTCGAGATTTAGGTGGTAGATTTTCAACAACTGAGGCAAAAGTTGAGTTAGCTCTGCCAGAAATGGTTGACGAATTACTTGTGAAAAGTCAAAGAGAGCAGACATCTTTCAGCGGTACTAAAACTAATGTGACTGTCAGTTCTGGTGCGTTACAACTTTCTGATCCAAGTTCAAATTTAACTGGCACTTATGAATTTGCTTCTGTTTTAGATTTTGGTGCTGTGTATCAAAATATCAGACTGAAAAGACACATTATAAGTGAAGGGTTTTTTGTATCAGATTTGTTTGATTCGATTCCTGATTTAGATGCCAGACTAAATTTTGACGGTGCTGGTAGTGATCGTTTGAAAAGTAGGGTTCAAGTTTTAACTTCACAAGATAACTCAAGCTTTACTACAGAGCAAAATTTAACTAATGGTTCATTCAGTGCTAGAGCTTTTAAATTTAAAGGGAATCTTATTTCTGTTGATGTTAATGAAAATATAAAATTTACTGAGTTAGGTTTTGATGCTTTTTTACCATCAAGAACAGAAAACAAATATCAATCTGGTGGTAATATTATTTCAACACCTTTACAGTCAGGAACTTCATCAAGTGGTCTTGCAGTTGTTTTTGGTAAACCATTTTTTACAGGAACAAGTGACATAGGAGGATCAACTACTGCATTTCTACCCTCAATTTCTATATCGCCAGAAGATGCTCCATCAGGTGCGTTTTATGAATTGAGTGCTATTTCTAGGACAGGGTTTACAATAGTGTTCAAGAACTCATCTAATGCAGTGATTGATGTGAAATTTACCTTTCAAGCGTTAGGATATGGAAAGGGAGCTTGATTAAATGACAAGAGTTAATTCAACTGGCAAAGAAAGTTCAAGTAATTTTTCTCCCGATAACGGAACAGGATCTGCTGTAAGAACAGCAATGAAAGATATATTTGAGTCTCTTAGAACAGTTAATAGTGCCGCTGGTGACCCATCTGGTGCTGCTAATCTTGCTGCTTATCAATTACACATAAACACAGACAGCAATTTACTTAAAATTAGAAACGCTGCAAATTCAGATTTTATTGAACTCGGTAATATAAGTCAAACTAATTTTGGTTTTTTATCAGCATCAGGAGGTACTCTTACTGGTGTACTAGCTGCCTCTGCTGGATCTGCCTCTGCTCCATCTTTACATTTTGGAGATAGCACTACAGGATTATTTAAAAAAGCTACAAATCAAATAGGTTTAACTTTTGCTGGAACTGAAAAATTATTTTTTGACCAAAATGGTGTCACTTTACAAGCACAATCAGATTTAAGATTTGCTGATTCTGACTCTAGTAACTACGTTGGATTTCAAGCACCAGCTACAGTGTCATCAAGTCTTACATGGACGTTACCAGCAACTGACGCTGCTGTGTCTGGTTATGCTCTTGTATCAGATGCTTCTGGTACTTTGTCATGGGCTGCGGCTGGTGGCGGTGCAAATGGTAATGGCTCAAATGAAATTTTCTGGGAAAATGACCAAACAGTAACTGGTGATTATACAATAACTAATGGTAAAAATGCTGGAAGTTTTGGGCCTATAGAAATAGGAAGTGGCGTTACAGTTACAGTTGGTTCTGGAGAGACATGGACAGTAGTATAAGTATGTATATAATAGATTCATGAGCCAAATAAAAGTTGACAGTATAGTTCCAAGAGGCGGTTTAGCTTCAGGGGTAAGCGGTGGAATTATTCAAACAGTTCAACACGTTAAGACTGACTATTCTTCATTTACTGTTAATACACAAAGTTCTTATGATGATACAAACTTTGCTGCTTCAATTACACCTACTTCAACCTCTAGTAAAATTCTTATAAGAATAATGGTAAACCATGCAGCCTCAAGCGATCAAATGGTGGGTTATGCTTTAAGATGTAATGGTAGTAATGTTAACGATAGCTATGGTGATGCAAGTGGCAGTAAAATAAGAGCTACTGGTTCATACCATGCTCAAAATTCTAGTTATCATCATACTTTATATTTACAATTTTTACACTCGCCAGCATCAACATCACAACAAACTTATAATCTTAGATGGAATCATAATTCAAGTTCAAACAGAACCCATTATATAAATGGATCTGCTTCGGGAAACGATAACTATACAAATTTTAGATGTAGCTCTACTATTGTTCTTCAAGAGGTTACAGCATGAGTTTAGATCATCAAGCAATTAGAGAGGCATACCCTAATGTCACAGTTATACATGATAGTTCGGGAGCTTTTGACTCAAGCGGTAATCCTGTATCTTTAGATCAATCAAAAATAGACGCTGCAAGAGTTGAGCTAGATAAATTAAATTATCAAAAAGACCGTATGTATGGAAGCACTCAATATGGTTCTTGGAGAGAACAAATGTCAATGATTTATGATGATATAGTTGCTGGTAAACTAGATGCAACTGGCAGCTTTGCCTCACATAACAAAGCCGTTAAAGACGCAAATCCAAAACCATGAGTACATTAGCAGTTGCTACTATTAAAAGTGCATCTTCCGCAGCACCAGTATTTCAAAATTCGTCTGGTGTAGAAAAAGGACAACTTGTAAAAGCTTGGTGTAACATGGATTGTCAAAACACACCATCATTTAGAGACAGCTTTAATTTTAGTTCAATAACAGATCATGGCACTGGTGATTTTGAATTAAGTTTTACTACTGCAATGGCGAATGCAAATTATGCAGTATCAGGGAGTAATGTTGGAGCAACATCAAATTCTTTTTCAACAATTTTTGGTGGTGATAATTCAGCTTTAGCAACTGGATCTGTAAGATTTAGAACACCAGCTATGAGTAATGCAATTACACAACAAGACACAAACTTTATTCATTGTGTCATTCATGGAGATTAATAAATGTCCACACTTAAAGTAACTACAATTCAAGATACAAGCGGTGGTAATGCTTCAACCTCAGAACAGATTAATCAAGGTAGAGCAAAAGCTTGGATAAGTTTTGATGGAGAAGGAACGATTGCTATTAATGACAGTTTTAATATTTCATCTATTGCAGACAATGCAACAGGAGAATATACAGTTACATTAAGCACTGCAATGTCTAACGCAAATTATTCTATTGTATTAGGTTGTAAATCAAAATTATCAAACAGAAATACAGTTGCAAATGCTGGAGGTACTAGTGAAAATGATCCAACCACAACTGCTTTTCAAATCGTTACTATGGGTTCAACTAATAATTCAATGACTGATGGAGCTTTTGTTTTTGCTGCTGTCTTTGGCGATCAATAATTTTTTGATATACTAAAAGAAAAAACTTATGGCTAATTCTGACACAAGATTTATCTATGAAAATGATGAAGGAGGTATTTGTATTGTCATACCAGCAGACAATTGCGAATTGACCTTAGATCAAATCAAAGATAAAGATTGCCCTAGTGGAAAGAAAGTTTATACTGTTAATAAATCTGCAATTCCTACAGACAGGAGTTTTAGAAACGCTTGGACTTATTCGGAGTAAATTATGGGATTTGGCATTGACATGGCAAAAGCCAGAGAAATTCATAAAACAAATATAAGAGCAGCAAGAGAACCTAAACTTGCAGAACTTGATATTGAATTTCAAAAAGCACTTGAAACAGGTGCAAGTACAACTGATATTGTTGCAAAGAAACAAGCATTAAGGGACGCACCAGCTGACTCTGGTATTGCAGCGGCTTCAGATGCTGACGCATTAAAAGCACAATGGAAAACTGATATACTTGGCACATCACCTTATAGCTAAATGGCGATAAATCCAGCCCAAAAAGATTTTACTGTTCAACGCAGGGCTGATTTTCCTTTGACTCTCACATTTAAAGATGGCAACGGTGATGCAATAAACTTAACGGGATATACTGTTGCTGCTGAAGTTTATGACGAATCAAGATCAACTTCTTACGGATCTTTTGCTGTTACCTATACAAACAGGACTGGTGGAGTCATTGATATAAAACTTACTGACACACAAACTGCGGCATTTTCGCCAAATGAATTAAAATATGATGTTTTATTAACAGAACCAGATGGCGACAAATTTTATTATTTAGAGGGTACACTATACATAAGTGAAGGTTACACCGCATGAGCAGCCCTAATTCTGTCACAGTCAGTCAGGTATCTGATGTCACCACAGTTGAGATCACCACAGCAGGGCCACAAGGCCCAGCCATATCTGGTGTTAGTTTTGATATAACTGGCAAAGTTGATGATGCGGTGCTGTATTATCACGCTGCTAGTGATACCATAAAAGCAGATAACACCACTACTAAACTTACACTCGTTAATGGAGGCAATTTTTAGGCTATGTCTAACACTATAAGAATTAAAAAAAGAGCAGCCTCTGGCAGTGCGGGTGCTCCCTCAAGTCTTTCTCCATCTGAATTAGCCTTTAATGAAGCGGATCTGAAATTATATTATGGTTTTGGTGATAATGGATCTACCCCACCATCTGCAAGTTCAATTATCACTGTTGGTGGTGCTGGAGCATTTTTTAACAAGACAGATACAAGAACAGCAAATACTGTTTTATCAGGTCCTACAACTGGATCGGCGGCTGCTCCTACATTTAGGGCTTTAGTTGCTGCTGATTTACTTAAATTAAATGAATTTACTGCCCCTGATGGATCTGTAAGTCTTAACAGTCAAAAAATTACAAATTTAGCTACACCAACTGCTGATGGTGATGCGGCAAGTAAGTCCTATGTAGACGGAGTCAGTCAGGGATTAGATGTCAAAGCCAGTTGTATCGCAGCAACTACAGGGAACATAACAATATCTACTGCTCTAAATAATGGTGATACTTTAGATGGCGTATCTCTTTCAACAAATGACAGAGTATTGGTCAAAGACCAGTCTAGTGCGTCCGAGAACGGTATCTACATAGTCGGGTCATCACCAGCAAGGGCTGATGACTTAGCTGCTGGGGCTGATGCAGCGGGTATGTTCACTTTTGTTGAGAAAGGGACTGTTAATGCTGATAATGGATTTGTTTGTACGTCTGACAAAGGATCAGCGGTTGTTGGTACTAATAACCTTGCATTTTCACAATTTTCTGGGGCGGGTCAAATCACAGCGGGTGATGGTTTAGATAAATCTGCAAACACTTTATCCGTTGATCTCAAATCTAATGGTGGTCTAGTTATTGAATCAACTGAAATTGCTGTTGATCTTGCAGCAAGTTCGATTACTGGAACACTAGCAATCGGTGATGGTGGAACAGGTGCAACCTCAGCATCTGCGGCAAGGACAGCATTGGGTCTTGCCATAGGCTCTGATGTTCAAGCCCATGACGCTGATTTAGATACTTTGTCTGGCTGTCAGTCTGGAGCAGCTTCAGCTTTAGCAGCTTTGACTTCAACTGAAGTGGCAATCTTAGATGGTGCAACTGTCACGACTGCTGAATTGAACATTATGGACGGCGGCACAGCAGCAAGCTCAACAACTTTGGCAACTGCAGATCGCATGGTGATGAATGATAACGGCACAATGAAACAAGTGGCTCTTTCAGACCTAGTAACCTTTTTGGAGGACGGATCAACTTCTGGTTTTGATGTTAATGGCGGCACATATTGAACGCTGATTCTTAAGGAGGTGAACAAATGGCAGTCACAATCAAGCTTAAAAATGCAAGTGGTAGCGATCCAACTGCCAGTGATTTAGTTGTCGGCGAAGTTGCGATCAGAACAGATACAGGTAAATTATTTACAAAAAAAGATGATAATTCTGTAGCTGAAATATCTGGCGGTGGTATAGATGATGGAGACAAAGGAGATATTACTGTAAGCAGTTCTGGTGCAACTTTTACTATAGATAATGATGTTGTAACTTTTGCCAAAATGCAAAATGTTTCTACATCTAGATTGTTAGGTAGAACAACAAGTAGCAGCGGTGATATTGAAGAGCTAACAGCGTCTGCTGTTCGTACTCTGTTAAATGTTGCTGATGGTGCAACTAATGTGACAAATACTAATCAGTTAACAAATGGTGCTGGATTTATTACTGCAACTCTGACTAATGAGCAAGTCCAAGATATTGTCGGAGGCATGGTCACTGGTAATACAGAAACAGGAATCACTGTTACTTATCAAGATGGGGACGGAACTTTAGATTTTGTTGTTGGCACACTTAATCAGGACACAACAGGAAATGCAGCTACGGCAACCGCTTTAGAAACTGCCAGAACTATTGGTGGAGTATCTTTTGACGGAACATCAAATATTAATTTAGCTGGTGTAAATACTTCTGGAAATCAGGATACCTCTGGAAACGCAGCCACAGCAACAAAATTGGCTACAGCTAGAAATATTGCAGGGGTTAGCTTTGATGGGTCAGCAAACATATCTCTTAACAACAATGCAATAACAAATGGTGCTGGATATATTACAGGATCTTCTTTAAATGCAAGCAATCTTTCTTCTGGAACTATTCCTGATGCACGTTTTCCATCAACCCTACCAGCGGTCAGTGGAGCTAATTTGACAAATATTTCTGCAACAGTAGCTGGTGGGGCTGTTTATGAAAATGCTCAAAGTATTGACTCAGACTATACTGTGACTAATGGCAAAAATGCCATGAGTGCAGGGCCTATAGAAATTTCAAGCGGTGTGACTGTCACTGTCGGTTCTGGGGAAACTTACACAATCGTCTAATGAAACAAATCACAGAAAAACAAATTGTTGAGTGGAAAGCTGAACTTAATGTTCAAAAGCAAAAAAAAGTGCAAGCAGAACAGGCACTTGATGAAATAACAAGAACTATTTTAATGATTGAGGGCGGGATTCAGTTTGGTGAGATTGCATTGAAGAAAAGCGAGTCAACAGGCCAGCCATCAGGTACAGTGGAGCTAGGCCGATCACAAGGCAAAACGTCATCAAAGTCAAAGGCGTAGCCATTTTTAACAGAATTTCTTTCAGCATTATGTTCCAAAAAATTTGTCAGATAGCCTCATTGTTGTCACTTTTCCTTACCTTGTCAATGTTAGGAGGTTCATACTACGCTTACAGATTTGTCACCTCTGAGCAGTTTAAGGCAAGAGTGATGAATGAGGTGCTTGATAATGTGCAAGGAATGATGCCGAAAGTTTTAGATAATGCTTTACCAGATATGACTGGCGGCACTATTCCAGAATATATTCAGCCCAAAAAATAATGGAGATACCAGAAATAGGTATCAGACAAATTAATGTTCTAGAGGTCTATATTCCTGAGATATACAAGCCTGACCCTGTATTGCCTGTGATAACTAATTTAGAAATAGATGTTGTAGGTTGTACTTATCAACATAGAGATATAAAAAACACTGGAAACACACAGCTTTTGCTTGATGACCCTAACGGAGTGTTTCTGACCTGTGGTGAATCTGTTTTTCCTAGCTTTTACCCTATTGATTACAGACCAGATCAGTTGGTGATTACGGAAGATTTGCCAATAACAAATGATGTCCCACCCATGCCAGAGGCAGATATTCCAGAGACTAAAACACCAAAAGAAAAAGAAGAAATAAAAGTAGAACCATGCCCACCAAAAGATGCACCATTTAGAACAGGAGATTACAGAAATTCGTCAAGAATTGAAAAATTGGTAAAATACGAAAAAACCATAGGGGGTTCCTGTGACCCAGTCTGGACAAAAGTCCCATTCAGAGAAACTTTTATTGGTTCACCTGAAGTACTTGTCAGCACTGCTGTTATCGGTGTGGTTGCTGGTGGGTCTGCGGCTCTTGTCCCTGTAATACAAGGAATTGCAAAGGCTGGTATGAAGAAGTTAGGCAAGCGTTTTTCTAAAAAAGACAAGGTATAAACATAAGCAAAGGATTTTACAAGCCCTTTACAGGCGATTTAAAAGCCTTATTTTTTTTCGATTTTATGAGTATGAGGCAAAACTTGGTTTGGTAAGGGTATAAGCTTTACATCTTTACAAGTGACTGCGTGTTCACCAGTCAAAACTACTCCTAACTTTGCTTGCTTTCCACATACCTCTAATCTATATAAGGCCATTTCTAATTTAGTTTTCTTTATTAATAGCTCTTGAGCTTCAATATTTACTGCCGCAGCTTTTTGACATAGCTCTCCACCTTTGCCCAAAGGAATATTAAATTGCATTGATATTCCATAATTTAAGTTGTAATTATCTTTTTCAAATCTTGGGGTTTCTTGGATATATTTTATTGCCCCTGTATCCTCGTCATAGATATTTTGTTTGGTAACTGTCTGTATTGGCCTGTTAAAGCTCCATGCGTCTGTTAGATATGGAGTTATGGTCAAACTGGGCGAGGTGCAAACAATTCCTTGACTGTAGCGATTCTGGGGCAAGCTGGAAGGAGTTATCATTGTTGCATTATTATTGACTACCCCTTGAGCATTGCTGCTGGGCGAGGCAACAGTGGTATTAGCCAAAACCCTAATAGGGCTAAGAAATAAAATTATTGTCCAAAGACAGAGGTTGTTTCTGTGGTGGTGGTTGTTGTTATTGTTCGGTTTATATGGGTTATTGTGTCGATTCCACTTCCCTGTAATGACTCTACTAAACTGAAACTTTCCCCAGCGTTTTTGATTTTCCATCTTGGGACTGCCTCTAAGTTTGGAGAAGTCCAACTGAAGTTGACTCCTTGAAGTGTTTGGGTCGTTTCTGCGACAACGTCAGCATTGATATATCCGTTGAGATCAGCCGACTCAATGTTGTGACCACTTGCGGAATAAGAAAATCCATTATTCCACGAATAGCTAGAAATTTGCTCATTTACTACAGATTGCGAAGTACTAGACTGAGTTGAACTTCCTGACCGAAACTGAGGGACAATAGGTGTAGCAAGGGTTCTCAGAGGTAGTACTAATATTAATAATAGCCAAAGTCTAGTCAATTTCAATCTGAACAGTAGTTGAGGCAATGCAGCTAGTACCAGAACCAAATGCTCCAGAACAAGAATGAACCCCACTAGATAAACTGCTTATACTGCCACTGCCAAGAGTCCCACCAGAAATAACTGTTGTTTGTCCACCTAATATTGGAAGAGTTGCTATACCGCTTGATGGAGTGATTGCTGATTGTGTAGAATCGCCAGCTTGATATGACTCACTTAGAGAAAATGCTGAACCAGCAGTAGTGACAGATTTATTGGTGTTAACTAAAGCTGGTACACCCGAACTCAATGAGCCAAGATTCAATCCACCTATACCATTTGTTACTATACTGTCCCCTGTTCCTGTGGAAGTAGTAATATTATTTCCACTTATAGAGTATGAACTAGGTGCGGCATTTGTAATTACATAAGGAGAGTCAATAGAAATCTGAGCAGAAGTTACATACTTGGCCGTTATATCTGCAAAGGCACTAGACGGAGAAAGAAAGATAATAAATGGAATTAGCTTTTTCATTTGATACCAACTTTAGTATTCTTATTATCTACTATAACTGGTTTTTTTTGGTTGCCATTCTTACCTTTGACTGATATTCCGTAGCTGCTTGCAATATTCCCGACGAGGCCAGCCGCAAAAGTGTCAAGCCTTATCTTTTCCATGTATCCAAGAGTCATGACGGATAAACTCCACCCAAGAATGATAAATCGGACAAAATGGCCAATATAATCTGGACTTTCCTTTTCTTCTTCTTCCATGAAAATTAAGATTATTGTTGAATACTGGTATTTTAGCTATGTTTGGAAAAACAAACAATTCAATGATTCGTATTCTTAAGCCTATCCTTTTGACTTTCTGCAAAACAAACGCAGTCAAAAAATTAATTCTTGACCTTTTAAAAGCTTTGGTCAAAACAACAGACAACACGATTGATGACAAAATTGTTGAAATGATAGAAACAAAGCTATGGCCTAGCTTATGAAAAACATAATACAAGCACTTACTGATAGTTACACTCTTGAAGGTGAGTTTGAGGTACAGAAATCTATAAACTACATTGAAAATATGGAGGATATTGAATTACTTAAGCCCTATGCTATTAAGCTTTTACAAACAAATGCAAGGCAAGCCCATTTTGTTACCAGTGCCATTGATCTAATTGCTCACCAGCAAGCTTATGTTGTAAGACTTGAAAGCAAAGTTCGCAAGAAAAAAGCGACCTTTTGGGATCGCTTAAGATATATAATATCTGGGAAGAAGTAGAGGTCTTACAGACTTTTATCGCTTACTTATTGAGAATTAGGTGGAGGAAAATATGCTAAACCCCCATTTGCCCCCCAATAAGTCCTCGAAGGGAACTCATATCTTTTTACAAAGTTGATGTGCTGGAGTAACACAGTCACAAGCTTGGCAATAAGGGCAATCGACCACAAAATTGTAAAAGAGCAGCTTTTGATCTCTAATCCAAAGATCATCATGCCTCTACTTATGGGACTAAATCTTTTTCTGTAATATCGAACCACATTGCTGATTCAG